>JAABUX010000382.1_pt1 | contig 75919 bp, 65 predicted proteins | sample 5561851 | NCBI WGS metagenome assembly JAABUX01 (sample SAMN10711883, study PRJNA513361) | rock metagenome | isolation source: Antarctica rocks | place: Antarctica: Victoria Land, Richard Nunatak red sandstone | collected 2016-01-03
TCCCGGCTGACGTCACTCCCGTACACCGTCTTCCTCATCAAGAAAGTGTCTAACCCAAAAAGCAATCGCGCTAGTAGCTAGATCGTGAACAGGCTCTAAAACCGCCTGCGCGGCTGGCGGCCACTTCGTGGCGGGTGGAGTGGGTGCTTGCACGCGAATGAAATGGCGCTCATTGGTCGCGATTCGACATCGCCGATCCCGACCAACGGAAGGACCACAAGCGGTTTGCAATCCAGCATCAACCAAAACCCGCCATGAAGTGGCTGCCAGCCGAACGCCGTACCATCGCAGGCGCCGTAGACGGTTTTATCTTTTGAGTTTCGCCACCGCAGCGTCCACGTTGAATGAATCAGGCGGTACTTCGACGTTGTAAGCAACACGGCTCAGATAGCGCTGCGAAGTCATATCGCCATTGTGGTAATAGGTCTCGTTGAGCGGCCTCTCAATCTCATCGACAGGGTGGTAATCGGCGAACTCCTCCGCATCCTCGTTTTTGTCCTTATACAAAGGGTCGCGCCAGGTGAACGAAACGCGTACCGGCAGGTGCGTGTCGGAGTCAAGCTGCAAGGTAATGTTGTCGTTCGCGCTGTCGAGCAGCGTGATCTCGTCGATGAGGTGGCGCTCGGCCATTTTCTGTCCGCCAAAAAACAGCACCGTGCCGGGCTCGTGCCACCAGATGCGCACTGCTTCGTCAAGCGAGTGGTCGCGGCGGCGGAACGTTGAAAGAAACTCCTCCGGCGGAATCTGCCGCTTGCCTCGATAGGTGATCTCCCAGTCGATGTCGCTCGTCAGGATAGTGACGACGTCGCGTTTTTTGCCGTACTCCGTGCGCAGCAGGCCAGGGTCGGTGCGCGACGCAGGCACGGTGCGCAGCGAACGAAAATCGCCAATAGCGCCGGTGGGCTTGCCCTGGAAAAAGCCGGAGGTGCGGCCCTCCTCGAAAATGGAGTGAATCGCAAGCCACTTGGGGCCGCCGAGCGCCGCAAGCATCTGCCCCATCAGCTTGATCGCCTGCGGATCGCTCGCATTGCCGTCAGCGGCCTGAGCAGGGGGAGCTGTTTGCGCTTGAGCGGTCGCAGGTGCGCTTTCATGCGCGATTCCAGACAAGATCAATACGCCCACAAGAAGAAGAGTTTTCATTTAGCCCACCAGAACCGCGCCACCGTTCACGTTGACAACTTCGCCAGAGATAAATCCGGCCCACGGTGTGCACAAAAACAGAATCGGCGCTGCAATCTCAGCCGGCGTGCCCACGCGACCCATCGGGATTGTGCTGAAAATCTTTGCACGGCTAGCCTCGGTTGCGAGCGCGGGAGCGGACATATCGGTGGCAACCCAGCCGGGAGCGACACAGTTCACGGCGATGCCCTCACCGGCGAGTTCGCTCGAAAGACTCTTGGTAAGCGAGATCAATGCGCCCTTTGAGGCGGCGTAGTCGGCGTGGAAAGCTTCGCCGCGCTGGGCAGCCGTGGAGGCAACCAGCACGACATGGCCACCGTTTCCCTGCGCCTTGAAGCGCGCCACCGCGGCCTGCACCAAGCCGAAAACACTATCGAGATTGATGCCCATTGTCCCGCGCCACTGCGCGTCGGCCATGCTGTCGATCGAAGCATCGTGCGCGGGCCAGATACCGTGATTCACCACCAGAGCATCGAGCCGGTCCCAGATAGCGACGGCCTGCTCGACTATCGCGCGCCCTTCCTGAGCGGAGCCGAGTTCCCCCTGCACAGCGTGGCACTGCTCGGGACCGCCGCACTCGGCTGCAAGCGCTTGGGCCTGCTCGCTAGCAACACGGTAATTGAACACGACGCGCGCACCGGCCCGCGTAAACAGGCGCACGGTCTCGGCGCCAATGCCGCGTGAGCCGCCCGTGATCAGTGCCACTTTATTATCCAGCGAAAGCTCAACAGCCATATGGGTCAGAGTACACAACTTTCAGACCAGTTTGAGACGGATCGGTCCCCTGGCGCGGGACGGGTCGACGGGGTGGCCTGCCTGGGTGATGACCAGACGGCCCGAGGCGTGCAGCCGGCGCGCCGCGGCCCGAGCCGGTTCCATCAGCGGCTCCCACGCTTCGGCGATGCCCAACACGGCAACCCGACGGGCGGCCTCGGATGGACAGATGGTTTTGCCGGCGCCTCGCTCGGCGAGCAGGGCCAGAATTGCGGATTCAAGCGCGGCATCCTGTTGCGCGGCGCCGGACGATTTGGCGCGGCGCCGGCACGCATCACTGCAGTAGCGAACTTCTGCCCAGGAGCCTTCCCACTTCTTGCGCCAGGCAATCTCCCGGCCACAGACCGCGCATGACTTGGGAAGCTGGCCGGGGTTCGGGGAATTCTTACTGCGCGGCATGGTGAGCTATGAGATGCGCGGCTTTGCTCTGAAACGCGATGCGCCTGCCCCGTCGTTCCCATGCAGGCCGGCATAGCTTCAGAGCCTGATGCGGATAGCGTGTTCGCCCCTTCTTCAAAGAGAGCTTCATGTCTCGAAAGCTGAATCTGTTTTCCAACAGGCGCCGATCCATGGGCCATACATCGCAGTATAAGCAGCACACAATCCAGTAACGGAGAACAAAACATGCCGGCAGCTAAATTCGATACGACGATCCATGCCATCCAGAATGACCCGAAGAAATTGTCCGCGGACAAAGCAGTCAAGGACATTGACAGTTGGGAGCAGTACCTTTCCAAGCACGAACACCAGGGAGTAAAGACCATTGTCAGCGATCTGGACAAGCTGAAAAAGCTGCTGCAAGCCGGTGAGCCGGACGAGAAGGCAATTAAAAACCTGCTTCACAAGCTTGGCAAAGAGACCACCGCGGTGGGAGGCGACGAGTCCATCGCCAACGCCAGCAAGATTAAAGAACTGGGTAACGCGCTTTCACACGTTTCCTAACTGAGAGGGTATGGAGCGAGTTCTTTAAAATTTGCTCCACTCCTCCTGCTTTTTGCTCTCTGGAGCAGACGGGTCTTGGCAGGCTATCGCAAAATCCATGATGCGAAACGACCCACCCTCTATACTGAACCCTCCATGGCACAAGCCCTCCATACCTTTGCGCCCGTCGACGAACAGATGGACCTGCTCCAAAAAGGCGCGTCCGAGATCATTCGCGCCTCTGACCTGCGCGAGCGCCTGGAGCAGTCGCGTCAGACCGGGACGCCCTTGCGGGTGAAGGCCGGGTTTGACCCGACAGCGCCCGACCTGCACCTGGGGCACACGGTGCTGATGCGCAAGCTGAAGCACTTTCAGGATCTCGGGCATCAGGTGATCTTTTTGGTCGGCGACTTTACCTCGCTGATCGGCGACCCGACTGGGCGTTCCGTCGCGCGCAAACCCCTGACGCGCGAGCAGATCGACGAAAATGCCCGCAGCTACACCGACCAGGTTTTTCGCATTCTGGATCGTGACAAAACAGAGGTCCGGTTCAACTCGGAGTGGCTGGACACGCTTGGCTTTGAGGGCATCATTCGCCTGGCCGCGCAGTTCACGGTGTCGCAGATGCTCGAACGTGACGATTTTCACAAACGCTGGCAGGAAGAAAAGCCGATCTCGCTGCTGGAGATGCTTTACCCACTCGCGCAGGGGTATGACTCGGTCGCTTTAAAGGCTGACGTGGAGCTGGGCGGGACCGATCAGAAATTCAACCTGCTGATCGGCCGGGAGCTGCAGCGGCACTACGGCCAGCCGTCGCAGGTGGTGCTGATGACGCCCATTATCGAGGGGCTGGATGGGGTGCGGAAAATGTCGAAATCGCTCGGGAACGCGATCGGCATCCACGAGCCGGCGGACGAAATGTACGGCAAGATCATGTCGATTTCCGATACGCTGATGTGGCGGTTCTGGACGCTGCTGACCGATTTGCGACAGAGCGAAATCGACGGTATGCAGGCCGAGGTCCAGGCCGGTGGCTTGCACCCGATGGAGGCCAAGAAGCGGCTCGCCCGGACGATTGTCAGCGGGCACTACCCGGAGTCATCGGTGCGCGAAGCCGACGAAGGCTGGAGTCGGCAGTTCCAGCGAGATGGGCAGCCCGAGCATGTGGAGGAGGTCGCGATAAGCGCCGTAGACGTAGGCTGGACCGAGGCGAATCAGCAGGTGCGGCTGGATAAACTGCTGGTGCAGCTCGGGCTTGCGGAGTCGGCCACCGACGCAGTTCGCAAGCTGAAACAGGGTGCGGTTCGCATGGGAGGCGAGCTGGTGAGCGCTCCGCGTCTTCTTGTAAACACGCTGCCTGCAACGCTGGTGCTGCGGGTGGGCAAGCGCATGCGCGCGGCGGTGTTGGAGGCATCAAGTGACTTATCCGTGGTGTAAATCGCGGAATCCCTCAAGTGCGCGGTTCTTTGCCGTCTAGAAAGCCCACATGAGCGGGGATCAAGTCGTCGAAGTATCCGTACAGGCACTCCAATTCCCATTACGCACGCGCAGGCAAAGGGTAGCGTAGAATTGCCGCGTTCCTATTCACGTTTATCTCCGGAGCAGAACGTTCCATGCGCATTGTCACGCTCGAGGAGCACATCCTCACCCCCGGTTTTTCGGCAGCGACACGCAACCTTCGTTCCGGGCCACCCTTGAAATTACGAGAACGCATGGAGCCCGCATTGCTGGATATGGGCGAAGGCCGCCTGCATGCCATGGATGAAGCCGGCATCAGCCTGCAGGTGCTGTCGCTTGCGGCCGATGGATTGGACGAGCTACCGAGGGACGAGGCGGTTGCCCTGGCAGCCGATGCGAATGATCGGATCGCCGCCGCTGTATCGGCGCACCCGGATCGCTTTGCCGGGTTCGCCATCCTCGCGCTGACCGATGTCGATGCGGCGGTTGAGGAAATGTATCGGGCGAGGCAGCAGCTCGGGTTTGCCGGTGTCATGCTGCATGGAACCACACAAGGCATTTTCCTGGACGACGAGCGGTTCGAGCCGGTGTGGGCCGCCGCGGAGGACCTGCGCGTCCCGGTGTACCTGCATCCGGCGCCACCCCCTCCTGAGGTGCAGCAGGCCTATTACAGTGGCCTGCCCGGCAACATGGGGCACCTGCTCGCGATCGCCGCCTGGGGCTGGCATGCCGAAACAGGGCTCCATGTATTGCGGCTGATCGTCTCCGGGCTGTTTGACCGGCATCCCGGTTTGCGATTGATCGTGGGCCACATGGGCGAGAATCTACCCTTCTCGATCGCGCGGGCTAGCGGCGTGCTTGACCAGATGTCCCAGCACCTCAAGCGCCCGGTCGAGGAGTATTTCCACAAACATTTCTGGATCACGACCAGCGGCTACTTTACCGTGCCGCCTTTTCAGTGCGCACTCGAGGTGGTGGGCATCGATCGCATGCTATTTTCCATCGATTACCCGTTCAGCTCCACCGGGCGCGGGCGCAAGTTTCTGGATAGCCTGGAGCTTGGGCAGGGCGACCTGAAAAAACTGGCGTATGCGAACGCGCAGAAGCTGCTCGGATTAGCCGGATGACTAGCGAAGCGCAGCTGCCCTTCCTTGCGAGGCAACCGACGAAGTCGTCCTCACCGCCCCACCTGCTGGAATGGCTGCCGCCGAGGTGGAGGCGTCGGGCGCGGGGTCCGAGTGGCGTATACGGTGATTCGCAGTGTGCGTGTTCGGTAATTCCACTGAGACGGTGTTCACGACGGAAGGATCATCGCGCAGCTTCGCGAAAAGCTGCCCATTGCTCACGCGCGGCACCTCCAGCGTACTCGCCGCGAAACCGTCCGGCACCGTGACCGGCTTGGAAAACTGCGCATCGGCAGCTACGGCATCGAGCAGAAACAGGCTGCTGCCGGTAAGTGTGCAGTTCTGCGTCGTGCTCTGGGCGGTGTCCGGCGGACACGCATAACCCGCAAACGCAGGCAGGCGTACCAGGGTTGCGAGCGGCACCCAGTCGCCTGCCGTGCCGTCCGCCATCACGGGTCGCAGGCGCAGGGCTCCAAAGGCAGAGGCGCCAAAGCTCCTGGCCGGGTCAAGCGTCCCGATCGCGGTTCTTGCGTCCTGCAGTACGAGCTGGCCCGAGGCAAGGCTGAAGGTTACGGACGCAAGACCATCCCCGGTGGCGATTTCAATCAACTCACCTTTCTCGAAGGTGGCCGGGGTCTGCGATTTGAGGGCGAAAGTCAACCTGCCGTCGAGAGGCAGCTCATCGGTGGCGCCCAGCGTCATGGTGATGGGGGGAGCCGGTTGTGGAGCGGGCGCGAGCTGTACGCTCTTATTGATGAGCACGACTGACGGGCGTGATGCGTCGATGACTACCGGTACGGGCACAATACGCCCGTCCTTGAGCGTGACCTGCGCAAGGCTCTTCGCACCGGCGGTCAGGGCGGTGATGGTACTCGGGGAAGTCGTGTTCCTGACGCCGGCGCTCGTCCCGGATTTACCCCCGGGTGCGCTCACAGCGGTATCCGGGTTGCCACCGGCAACGCTCGCCGCCTCGGACGGATCGGTCATCTCCAGCGTATCGGTGTTGCCGCTGCGCCCGAGTTTGCCCGGGGTGAACTTTACACCCTGCAGTTCCAGGCTCGCGACCCCGTCCAGCCGCGTGCCGGTCAGCACCCCATCCCGGTCCCCAGCATGAAGCGTGAAGGCGTCATACTTGCCCGCCTCAGCGAAGCTCGCAATATTGAGCGTTTTCGGGTCGGTGATGCCGAACTGCTTGATCCGGAGCGCAAGCACCCCTGGTTGCGCGTCCTTGAGCGGCAGCATTGCGACGATGCCGTCCGCGCCGTCCAGCTTCCAGGTTGCCTGCTCGTCCTTGCCGCTCGCATCGCGAAAGGTCACTTGGTCCACGCACGCCGCGGCGTCCGAGTGCAGGTGCAGTTCATCGTTTCGCCCTACCACCAGCGCATTCCTATCCGCGTCGGCAACCGTCCAGTCTCCGCCTTCGGTCGAGCGCAGCTTGAACGAGGGGCCGGTATACGCGTCGAAACCCCAGTAGCCATGCACGGTGGCCTGTACGGTATTGCCAAGGGCAGCGTTCTCGAGCACCGGCGTGGGCACCACAAATCCGCCCTCGGCCGGTTCCGGCTCTGTCGGCAGGTCAAGCGCCTTACCGGCTTCCCCCTCGAGATGTAGCGTGAGTCCATGCGCAAACTGTGTGGCAAAGATCGCGGGTGCGCCATCGACGGGCAGCACTAGCGGGGTGCGCTGCATGCAGTACACCTGCTTCGGGTCGACCGGGTGCAGCGCCGGCAGTTGCGCCTTTTCAACCGGCGGCAGCGCGACCACCAGCACCGACTTCGGGTTGTGGAACGAAGGCGGCGCGTTCAGCCACAGGTTCATGTCGAGGCTTTCGTCAGAGGAAAGCGCCGGAATGTATTGGTACTGCGCGGTATGGAAGCTGGCCAGAAGTTTTGCGATATCAAACGCGGCCGAGATGTAAGGGTCATACAGGCCGGCGGCCATGCCCGGGGTGGAACCGGCTTGCAAGGCCAGATCGCTGCTGGGCCCGGTTAGTAGTCCCTGCGCCATATTGCTGCTGCCATTGTCGAGTATGATCGCGCTCTGGCTCTGCTGTAGACACGATGCCTGCTGATCGGGCGGACGCCCGAAGCAATCTCCGTTCAATTTGAGCGAGAGCGAACGCGCCAGGGTGCCGGATTCCGTCTTAACCTTGTCGGGATCCTGAATGCCGCGCAGTGCAGTCAGGTAAGTGTTGATGCGCTCGCGGTCCAAACTGGCCAGGTTGAGATCCTGCGTTGCGCGCACGAATGCACCCGGCCGGCCACGCACCGCGCTACGCAGCGCGGAGAAGTCGCCGCCGGTTTGCGGCGCGAAAAGAACCACCACCTGCTCGGCGCCGGGCGGCACGACCAGGTACGTTCCCTCGTCCATGACCTGCTTGTTCCAGGCCTCGACTTTGTTGAACCAATTGTCAGGCGGCGGATTGGTGGAGCCGCGCAAAAACACGGCCACCATTAAATAATGAACCGATTCATGGTCGCCAAGCACGGGATGGAGCCATAGGCGATCGCCCGCCTGAAGCGAGGGCACCTGCGCAATCGGCAGGGTTTTGCCCGAGCGCTGCACCTTAACCTCGAGCGTCGGCCCCTGCAGGTCAAACTGCGCGGCTTGCGCCCAAAGGGACGGGCAAAGCGCACCGGAAATTAGGCCAAGCACAGAAAAAATAACAAGAAAGCAGGTATTTCGTGTTTGTCGCGAGAGCATGTTGCTCCTTCTGACTCTATTTTCAGGGCTGCGGACTCACCGGACAAGTAAATAACTCGCTTCAATCACTCCAATAGTTTGCATTTGGGAATCAGTTTTCATTCGGGAATCGGGGGCCGGCAGCCGGGCGATCGAAAGATGGTGTATTTCTTGCCGATCAGCTTCGAGGCACATTGGCGCGCGCCCGGCGCAACTACTGTTTCGCCCGTTCTTTCGCATACTGGTTCGCGAGAAATAGCAGGATCAGCGTTAAGGGGAGAAACACGGCCCATAGAACGGTATTGCGCTGGCCGTGGTTCGCCTGAACCGATAACTCGCCGCTGAAACTCGCTGGAGCTTTCCCTGCATTTCCTCCCACACGAATCCGCAATGCATATGTGCCTGCATCGGCAAGCGGCACGGTTGCGCCCATCAATTGAGCGCCCGACGCACCCCCGTGAGCGAAAGTAAGAGGAATCGCCGCATGTCCGTATAGCGTGAGCTGGCCGGAGGCGCTGGCCAGCGGCGCGAGCGCGCCATCGCCGGCGTTCTGCACCAGCAGAGTAAGCGCGACCGGCCCCGTTATCAGAGGGTCAGGCGCGGAGAAAAGGGTGACGGTGTAAGCGCCTTGCGTTTCATGAAAGGCAATGTGGGGACCGTCCGCATGGGCAATATTTCCCACGAATATGAAAAACGCGACAGCCACGTGTTGAAGGTAGCTGCGAAAAGTGCCTTGGAAACCCGAACCTCGGCTCACATTCCGACCATGCCACGCATCTGCATTGGCTGCAGCAGGATCCATACCCCCGCGGCATAAAGCGCGATGGCAACGGATGCCCAGGGCAGCAGCAACCGGGCACGCCTGACCACGCCGGTTGCGACGCGAGCATTTATGACAGGGTTACGGCCCATGCGCCAGCCCAGGTATAACGTCCCGAGCAGCCCAGCGTCGAGCAGGGCAAGCTGCAGGCCCAGCAGTGAGCCAGGGTCGAGCAACGGCCGCTCGTTCATCCAGTCCGGGCTGGGCAGTCCATGTAGAGCAATACCTACCCTGGCCAACTCGTGACCAGCCTGCAAAATGCCGGGGAGCAGCGAATCCCAAGCAGTCACAAGATGGAACGACAAATGCGCGGCCCACATACCGAGCCCGACCGGGAGCAGCGCCAGCATCCACTTCGGCACACTCTCGCGTATGCTTTTTTTCTGTTCCGCTCGTGCACCTGAGTTGGCCCGCATAGGCAGGACAGCCAGAGTCAGAGAACCAAGCAGTCCTGCCGGCAAAGCTGCCGCGAGCAGCAGGCCTGCTGTGTTGCCCACGATGGAGGGCATGGACGCGCCCACCCGGTCGAGCAAACCCGCAACGGGAGCCACCATCACGGCGGCACTCGCAAACGCGGCCGCGATCACCGTTGCAGCCAGCACGGCGATGTCTAACCGTTGGCTGTAGCGGCCCACGGCGGAGCGTTGCGGATCGCGAACGCCGAGCTGTACCAAGTCGAGCGCGGGCGGCTGAAAAAACAGTCCGACATTATCGTGGGGGCAGGCCTTGACGCAGTCCATACACAGGGTGCAATCCATATTGCCCTGCTTTTCGGGCAAAAACAGGTGCAGCTCGCAGCCGCGCTGATACGCAACAGTGTTTTCAAGCTTGGTCGCAGGACGTGGGTCGCCGTGACCGGCAACTGGGCCATGCCCGGCAATGCAATCGCGCGTCGAGCATGTACCGCAGGTCGAGAGCGAGCGTGGCGCAATCTCAACGGGCGACAGCAGAGACGAAACGAAGTTAAACTGCCCCAGCGGGCACACATATTTGCAGAACGACGCGTCGCGAAAAACAGCGTCTATCGCGAAAGTGGTCGCGATGTAAGCCAACAGCAGCCAAGCCGTACGCAGGGGCGAGTTCCACAAGCCGAGCGCCTCATAGGCCCAGAAGAAAAGCGCTACCAGGCCAACCGAGAGCCACTTGTTGCGCAGGGCGCGCGGCCACCGAAACTGCGAAATACCGAGCCGTCGGACAACCCACTTGGCTGCCTCGCGCGGTAGCGTGAATGGGCAACTCATGCAGAACAGGTTGCCGCACAGCAGCAGCGCGAGCACGAAGATCCCCCGGCCATAGGTCCAGGGCACGATACCGGCCAGGTTCATGGATGCCATCTGGTGGCCGAAAAGCCCGTCCACGATAATCGCCGCGGCGATCAGGAGCGAGAGCGCCTGCAGACTCTGCCGGCCGTAGCGGGAGCGCAGGAACGCTCTTACAGGACGCAAGTGCAGCAGATCAAGTCCACCTCGCGCGTCCCCCGACCTAACCTTTTGCCCAGCATGCAAGGGCTTAGTAAAGGATAGGCCGGCAGCGCTCTCCGTCTGGCGTACCTCCCGGCGCAGACTCGCAAGTCGGGCGCGGGCGGCATTCATATAGAGGCGGCGGCGCTCGCCACGTCGCGAAAGAAGCTGCACGGTGATCAGCATGGCCGCGCCCAGAAACGCGACCGAGCCCACGACCCACATCAGTGCCCCGGCGGCGACCTGGTCCCCGAGCACGGAAAGCCCGCTCAAGCGCGGCGCCTGCGCGTAGGCCGGATAGACCACGCGCCCGGAGAAGGTGAGGATCGCCGAAAGGCCTGTATTCACAATGTCGGCTGTGAGCAGAAAGGGCAGCAGCAGCCACCGGCTCGCCACATACGTGGTGGGCCAGGGCGCGACGATGTGCCACCAGAACAGCACGCTCGTGAACAGGAAACACGCATGCTCCACCTCGTGCCAGCCGGGCGAGCGCAGCGCGAGATCGTAAGCCGCCGGAACATGCCAGGCGATGAATGCGAGATTCATCAGCAGCCACGCCAGCACGCGTGAGGCGAACAGTCGCTGCAAGGCATGGACGGCACGCAAGGAGAAAAAAGGCCCCAGCCCCTCGCGCACGAAAAACTTCGGAAGCCCGCGCAACAGCGGCACCACGGGCGCCCCGAGCACCAACAGTGGCGGCGCAATCGCCATCAGCAGCAGGTGCTGGATCATGTGCGCGGTGAGCAGCACGCCGGACAGAGCATCGAGCGGCGAGGCAATCGCGAGGAAAACGGAAAGCATGCCGGCGAGAAAACACGCCGCGCGCCAGCCCGGAATCTGCTCCGGGCGTGTCGCCTGTAGCGCGCGCCAGCCACGCAGGTACACAATGACCGTGAGCAGCAGCGAAAACGTCGCCCACTTCGGAATCGATGCGAGCCCGTAGGAAAAGCCGGCTTGGGTGGCGTCTGGCATGTTTGGTAGCAATGCACCGCAGGAGATCAGGAACGGTTGGGCGGCGCAGCAAATCTCGCTTCTCCAAGCCTACACTTCTGCTCTTTGCCGCCCCTGGAAGCGCGTTTGATCCTGGAGGGTCACACGAGTGAGTATGGCGATGTGCGAAATACCGTACGAATAAACAGCAGCGCCTAAAGCCGCTCCAACCTGCTCCACTTTTACTATCTCGGCGATTAAATCCAAGCTACACCTGCAGGAAGCCGCTAATAGTTCTGATCTGTTCTATGCCTTGTGGACCGAAAATTTCCAGAGTGCTTACTGAGCATTCTGACCAGCTAAGTAGAGTTCGGTCTCGCTACTAAGTTGTGGAGCATGATTGGTGTCCTTCACCTTGGCTTTCATGTCTTCTGAAACTACCAGTGTTCCGTCCGCAATCTCATTCAGGTTTTTCCAAATTACGCTTCCAGCGGGCCATCACAGACGGCGGCATCGTTCCAAGTCCTGCGGGAACAAACGTGCGTGGCGGAATCTACCCCCGTTAGTCCCCTGTGCGGCCAATTGCCGCCGCAGCTGGGCCACATGCGTTCCGGTGATCAATTAACGCTTCATGATTTCCGTTACACTCGCCCGCGACTACCAACGGCTCGCAGACCCGCTGCGCGGTATGCATCTCATCGCCTTCGCCATCTTTACCATCGCCATACTCTTCCGGATCGCAACTTCCTAATACCCTTAGGAAAGCCGCTGCCGCTTCCCTGTTCCGCAGTTTAGTGCGCTTGCGCCAGGGCAGGAGGGGTAATCATGCTAACGGTGTTGCTGCTGCTTTTGGCCGGAATATCAGCTCTGGCATGGGCAGGCTTCTTTCCTTGCGGCGAGGACTGATTTTCACTCACAGTGGTTCCAGCTTTAGCGCCACTGAGCGGGCTACCGGTGTTATCGGGCGAAACTCCATACCGGTTCGGAACCGGCAGACTTGGATTGCGCGCCGGAGGCTGGTTGGCGGGGTGCATGGTTTCAAGGAAAGCCACCAGCGCCGTGGTCTGCGAGGGGGACAGGTTTTTGCCGTAGGCCGGCATATTGCCACCGCCTTGCAGCACTTGGCGCACCAGCTGATCATAGGTCAGCCGGGTCGCAACGTCGTCGAGTGCCGGGCCACGCTGCCCACCTAGACCGCCGACCATGTGGCAATTTCGGCACTGTTTGCCTTGAAAGACCACCGCACCCGAACGTTCGAGCGGCATCACGGAATGGATCTTTGCGATTGGCAGTGCATCGCCGCTCCACGCCGTCATTTTCGGGCTCCAGGGCTCATAGGTGCCGAGGTGGTTGAGGATCGCGAGACCGACGGCCATGCTGATCAAGGTCAACACGGCAACAGGACGTCGGCTCCAGTGCTTTTCACCCTCGCCCGCGACGAATGGCAGCGCGACCAGAACTGCGATTCCAATCACAGGGGCGATCAGAATAAACGGCGTTTCCATTGAATCCGGTAGGTACGAAAGAATCGAGTAGATCCACAGAAAAAAGTAATCCGGTTTTGGAACAGTTTGGATAATCGTCGGGTCGGGTTGGCCGCCAGGGCCGAACGGACCGAAGACAACCGCGCATAATGCAACCGCGCCATAGATCCCGGCTGTGAAAAACAGGTCTTTCCACACAGCCCCTGGCACGAAGGCGATACCGTCCTTATGGGCCAGCTGGTTGTACTCGTGCACGTAGGTAGACCTGCGCACGATACGACCGGGCATGGGCCACTCATTGACACCCAGTTTAAGCACCAGCCAGACATGGAGGCCGGCAAAGCCCATCAGCAGGGCAGGGATGACAAAAACATGCAGCGCGAAAAAGCGGGTCAGCGTGGCACCCCCGATAATCGGACCGCCAAGCAGGGCATTCACGGCATAGTGCCCGATAAAAGGAACACGACTGGTAATCGATGCGCCAATACCCAGGCCCCAGTACGCGTCCTGGTCATAGCGCAGCACCTGGCCGGTAAAGCCCATGCCGAGCGTCAGGAAGAGAAGCCCGACACCGAGAAGCCAGGTGAGCTCGCGCGGAAACTTGTACGCGCCAAACAGGAACACCTGTGCCATATGCACGATCACGACCGCGATCATGAAGTTGGAACCCCAGCCATGCATGGCGCGGAGGAACCAGCCCAGCGGCAGGTTGTTGTTGAGGTAGTGCAGGCTCTGCCACGCCTCACCCGCCGAAGGCGTGTACACAAGCGCCAGCAGGATACCGGTGAGTATCTGAAGGATCAGTAGCGAAAGTGCGGCGGAGCCGAAGACATACCACCAGCTCGCCGTGGACTTGGGCACCGAGTGTAGGGCGGACTCCTTAACGAAGCCTTCGAGCTGCACACGCCGCTCGATCCAGCTATAAGCGTCGAGCGCGGTTTTTTTGCCGTTGAAATTTAACCGAGGCATGACTTATTTCCTTTTTCCGGGGAGCGTCCCTGCGAATCGAGACTGGCCTGTGTGGAAAGAGTCGGCAGTTGACCGGCGTTGATCTGCAGCTCACCGTTGACAATCTTCCACCGGTACTCAAACAGACCGCGCTCCGGTGGACCGGCCGCCCGCGAACCATCCTGGTAATACACGCCGCCATGGCACGGACACATGAACAAACCCGACTGCGGGAACCAGCGCACCGGACAGCCAAGATGCGCGCAGTTAATTGCGAAAACCTGAAAGGTCTGGTCAGAAAGCCGGCGCACCCAGCACGCTAGATTGTCGGTTGCGCCATCATCGGGCGCCTTGTATGGCGTTACAAAGGTTGCAAGCCTGGTCTGTCCATTCGGGTAACGCTGCACGTTGCCGAGCGAGACCCAGGACTTGTAAAAGCCTTTTTTGCGCATCGCCGGGCCTATGATGTAGCCGATCACCGGCGCCGTAATCGCGAGGCCGACCAGCGCATTGAGTCCAATGCCGATGTTCATCAGGAGATTGCGACGGGAGACCGGGTGAACATGAATTTCCGCGTCTTGAATTTTGTGATCTTCGGTCTTGATTTGTTCGACCTTGATCTTGTGGTCCTCTGTTGTGCTCACGGGTTGGTCCTCCTTTGCAACTCTGTTCCGCTGGGTGCTGGGTGCGGATTGCCCGGATCGGGTTGACGATGGCTGCCAAGCCAGGCCACGACGTCAGTAATCTCCGTGTCGTTCAGCGGATGGCCTGGAATGTCATTGCGATAGTCAGGGTGGCCAAGGTCCGGACGTCCCACGATCGTAATCGTCCTGAGCCCCTGGTCGCTGATCAGCGAGAGATAGATCGGGTCGGTTATGGACCCGGCTTTTCCTGGATGCAGGACCAGTCCATTCGCCCCCGCCGCGCCATGGCAACTGGCGCATGCCTGCCCGTACACCTGTGCGCCATGCGAGGTGTCGCCGGGGTGCGACGCGGCATATGGGGGCAATGTCATACCCCTAAGCATAGCGGGCTTGGCCCAGCGCTGGCGCATGCCCACGACGATTGCGTTGATCTGATCATCGGTCAATAGTCCGCCGGCGGAGGTTCCAAAAGCAGGGTTCATGCCACCCGGTCCACCATCGGTCGTCCAATGCCGAATCACAGTATCGGAGGCGATGCCGAAGTAGAGCGGATTGTTGAAAGCGAGCGATGGACCGTTCTTGCCGTCGACCCCATGACACGCAACACAGTTCTGGCTATATAGCGTGTTGAAGTCCATGACCTTGTCCGGACGCTCATCCACTTCGTGCGCCGATGCCGGCCCATTGATGAGGCGCTGGCACCCGGTCGTACCGGCCACTGAGGCCAGTGCCAGCACTCCAAGCGCCGCCGTGAATGCAGTTTGTTTCCACTTGCATGAAACCGGCATTATTGGCGATCCTCCTTGTCCCCGTGGCCCATCCCGCCACCTTCCAGGCCCAGACGCATGGCAAGGGGCAGTTTCTGCGCGGAGCGGGCATAGGGAGAGCGCGACACCACCCATCCCGCGACCAGTCCGAACGTGAGCTGCGCGATAAGAAAATTGGCCCAGTTGATGTGCTTGCTCATCTCCGGATTGATGATCGGCAATGTACCGTACAGCAGCCCGGTCCATGCCAGCGGCGCAATGATACCGCCAAGCACGATCGGATGTCTTGGCATCAGCGGCAGGGCGGAGCCATAAACCAGGCCGATCAGCGTGCAGGAGATGATGTGAATAACAGCGGCAATGCCGAGAGCTCCGGCATGAAACACGCGCAGGTCCTGCATGGATGGATTGGCCGCGCCCATAATGCCGGCACCGCCCAGCAGGTTGACGGGGTACCAGATCGAGTGCTGGGCGATCAGTCCATACGCAATTGCCGGAACGATCATGGCAACACCGCCGGCGATACCGCCTTTGAGCCCGACCAGAGGAGAAAAACTGCCCTCGCCCACATGGGAGCGATGATCTTCGCCCGTGCTGATATGACTTACCGATTTACGAGAGCTCGCGATTGAGATCTCCTGCACCTTGACTTGGATCTCCTCGTGCGCCTCATGGGGAAGGACGTCGCGGAACCAACCCACACATCCATAGACCAGTAGGAGAAAACCCATGATGCTGATGACGTAGTGGGTGAGAATGCCGGCCACCAGGAAGGTGAAGCCCAGAGCCGCCACGATGGGCCACGGTGTCGGCGCGGGGAGATGAATGCCCTCACCGTGAGCCGGAGCATTGGGCTTGACCGAATCACCATGCGGGATTTCGACATTTCCCTGTGCCGCTGTTGCGGATTGTTCCTCGTAGCTCATACGTTCTGTTCCTTGCCTTACCGTTCCGGTTGACCTGGCTGGTTTATCTGGCTGGTTTATCTGGCTGGTTTATCTGGCTGGTTTATCTGGCTGGTTTATCTGGCTGGTTTATCTGGCTGGTTCATCTGCCTGGTTCATCTGCCTGGTTCATCTGCCTGGTTCATCTGCCTGGTTCATCTGCCAATGACGTAAACGACCGCGAAGACCACAACCCAGACCGCGTCGACGAAATGCCAGTACAGGGCAAGCGTAGTGATGCGCTCGCTGTTTTGCCGGGACACATGCCCGGTCATCGCAAATATCCACAGCGTGATCAGCATGACGAGGCCGATGATGACGTGCGAAGCATGCAGCCCGACGAGCGAGTAGAAGGTGGTGCCGAATAGGTTGGTTTGCAGCGTCAGGCCATCGTGGTAGATCAGCTTATACCACTCATATCCCGTGCCCCCCAGGAAGATACTGCCGAGGGCGATTGTTACTCCAAGCCAGGCGGTAAACTTTTTCACCTGACCGTGCTCGATAGCACGCTCGGACAGCCAGATCGTCAGCGAGGAAGACAGGAGACAGATCGTATTCACGATCGGCACTTCCAGCACTTCCTTGGGTTGCGGGCCCCACTCGCTTTTGCCGATGTAGAACAGGTACGCGAGGACAAACATGGCGAAGATGGCCGACTCGCCAATGATGAGGCAGATCATGCCGACCTTGCCTTTGTTCGGCAGGTGCCAGGGCTGCTCCAATTCGCGTGCGACAACCGGTACGGTAACGGTGCTCATCGAGACTCTTTCTTAACCGAACTTCAACTTGCCTGCCAGGGACCTGCGGGCACCTGAGATGCCCGCGCACATGGTGCTTATTCGTACTTCCAATCTGGATCGGTCGGGTGCTTGAGATCCCACAGGGGACGGCGGCTGGAAACGACCGGATCGACCGCGAAATTGTACTCGGGCGGCGGCGACGAGGTCGCCCACTCAAGTGTCCAGGCGTCCCAAGGGTCCGGGCCGGCATCGGCGCCGTGCAGCGCGGAGTGGATCAGGTTGTAAACAAAAATCGCCGAGGCAATCGCCTGGATGTAAGCACCGACCGAGGCAATCATGTTCCAGGTGCCCCAGCCGCGGCTCGCCTCATAGGTGTAAACCCAACGCGGCATGCCCAGAATTCCAGGAATGTGCAGGAAGTCGAAGGTGAGATGAAAGCCAATCAGGAAAAGCCAGAAATGCCATTTCCCGAGCCTCTCATTCAACATGCGCCCGGTAACCTTGGGATACCAGTAATAAATCCCGCCCACCATGCTGAACACGATGGCGCCTACCAGTACGTAATGGAAATGCGCGACCACGAAATAGGAATTGTGCAGCTGCCAGTCCCAGGGCGACGACGAGAGCATGATGCCGGTAAGGCCGGAGATAAGGAACTGGAACACAAATGCGGACATGAAGAGCATGGGTGTTGCAAAGCGTATTTTGCCGCCCCACATGGTCGCGATCCAGTTAAAGACCTTGATGCCGGTAGGCACGGCGATGATCATGGTGGACAGGGTAAAGAAGGCGTTCGCCGCCGACTCCATGCCGACCGTGAACATATGGTGCGCCCACACCCCGAGCGAGATGAACACGATGCCGACCGAAGCGGCGACCATTGCGGTGTAGCCGAAAGCGGGCTTGCGCGAGAATACTGGAATCACCTCATTGGCGACGCCAAAGGCCGGCAGCACCAGGATGTAGACCTCGGGGTGGCCAAAAATCCAGAAGAAGTGCGCCCAGATCAAGGCCGAGCCGCCTGCCTGGGTATCGAAAAAGTGTGCGCCGAGGTAGCGATCGAGCTCGAGCATCACCTGCGCGGCGGTTAGCGGCGTGATCGCGACCAGGGTCAGCGCGGAAACGCACAGCATCAGCCAGCAGAATAGCGGAATGCGCATCATCGTCATGCCCTTGCAGCGCATGGAAATGGTGGTCGCGATGATATTGATCGCTGCCCCGAGCGTGCCCCAGCCGGTCACAAACAGGCTGAGCGCCCAGAAATCTGTTGCGTGGCCCTGCGAGTAGGTTTTGGTCGTCAGCGGCGCGTACTCGAACCAGCCCACGTCCGGCGCCGAGCCTTGCCCGTAAAGACCGAAACCGCCGATGAACGAGTAGTACAGCAGAATGCCGCCAAACGCCGTCAACCAGAACGAAAGAGCGTTCAGGCGTGGAAACGCCATATCGCGCGCCCCGATCATGAGCGGCACCATGTAGTTCGCGAACCCGAACAATAGCGGCATGCCCATCAGGAAAACCATGGTCGTGCCATGCATGGTGAACATGCGGTTGTAGTTTTCGGGCGACAGAAAGTGGTTGTCCGGAGATGCGAGCTGCATACGGATGGCCATCGCCTCCGCCCCGCCCACGATCAGAAAAAAGAGAGCGTAGATCACATACAGAATACCCAGGCGTTTGTGGTCTACCGTAGTCATCCAACCGTGGAGGTACTCGAGATACGTACCTTCGGCGACCCGCGGCGGTGTGAGATCGAGCGATCCAATGGGAAGCGCTGCATCGGCCATCGTCTGTCTACTCCTATTCTACAAAAACTGCTATTTCAAACTCGTAAGATATGCGGAGACCTGCTCCAGTTGCGGCTCACTCAACTGCATGGGAGGCATCAGCGCGCCTTCCTTCAAGTCGCTCGGGTTGCGGATCCATGCTTTCAGGTTATCCATGTTGTTCGCCACGGAGCCGGAACCCAGCGTATCGCGACCGCCAAAATGGGTAAGATTCGGGCCGAACTGGCCATTGGCATTCGTACCCTGGATCGCATGGCAGTTCATGCAGGCATTCTGCTGAAACACCTGCCGTCCCAGCGCTATGTTGCTCGCCTGGCCTCCAGCCGGCAAGCTGGCCTTGACCAATCCGGCCTGGCCGCCGCCTTGCCGGGCGGTGCTGCCGGGAGCGGCATCCTCTTGCGCGGCATCCGACTGCGGCGCGCCGGGCTGCTCAACTGCCGGCTGCTGCTGCGTGGTGATCCAGCGCTGGAACTGATCCGGCGTGTCCACATAGACGCGAATCAGCATCTTCGCGTGCTCCACACCGCAGAACTGACCGCACTGCCCGACGTAGAGCCCAGGCACATGCGGATCGATCCACATATCGTTCACGTGGTCCGGGATGTTGTCGACCTTGCCGGCCAGTTGCGGTACCCAGAACGAATGCCACACGTCCGCCGACTCCAGCTTCATAAAGGTGGGGACCGGCCGTTGAGGAGTGCTCATGGGCACGTGCATTTCGTTCGCCACGACCACGCCGTATTGCGGATAACGGAACTCCCACCAGAACTGGTGGCCAACGACGGTCACGTCAAGCGCGCTCTTCGGCCGCGGATTGTCCTGGATGGCGAAGATCATGCGCGCGGTCGTAAGAAATAGGACCACAACAATGATGACCGGGACAATGGTCCAGGCAAGCTCGACCTGTGGCGAACCATACACCTGCGCCGGCTCGACATCGCTTTCTTCCGTGCTCCTGTACTTCATCGTCACGTAGGCCCAGGCGCCGCCGACCACGACAAGAATGCCCGCCGTGATGCCGATCACGAACAGGCTTAGCACGAACTCTTCCTGAGCCGGGGTCGACACGGGCGCGAACATGTTCGGAATCGGCGAAGGCTTGTTTTCACCCCAGGCACTCACTGCGGCCAGAAGCGATGCGCAGAGCAGCACGAAGGAACGCATTCCGGTTTGTTGCGAACGGCTACGCGCGGTGGAAATCAATCGCGAAAACGATGAATCATGCTCGGACATTTTGATGCGCCTTTCCACTCCGGCCCCCCACTCCGCTTTTGAAGAATAGCTGCGCCGAGGCTTCGCCTCAGTGACAATGCGGTTGCTCACATACTGCTCCTGCCGGGCGCGAAGCCCGCATGCAATTTGTTTCTCATGTGTTTCCCTCTCATCCTAGCAGGGGAAAACATCGGCGAGGTGCTTCTGCATGACGAAGGTTTCACCCCGGCTTCGACGGGGCAAACTTTCGGGCAGGACCTTGAGGTTTCACCCGAAGCTCCTTTCTCAATGCGATGCAAATCGGCCGGCTACGCGCACCCCGCGCAGCAGATATGCCAGTGGCAGGCCGTCGCTGTACGCGCGCAGCACCCCTCGCGCCATTAGCGGCAGGCGCAGGAGCTGAAAGCCGCGATGAGGGTTGGCATAGAACCGCGCGGCAGCATGCTCGGCGACCCCGAGATCCCGCCGCAAGGCTTCGGTGCCGGCAACAAAGCCGTTCGCCAGCGGTGTACCGGGCGTCACCGTCGTTTTATGTCCCTGAACATGGGAATGGCGGAATTTTCTGCCGCCGCCGAGGGCTGCATGCATGGCCGCCGCGGCAGCCTGCCCGCTGCGGATAGCTCCGTAAATGCCCTCGCCGGTCAGCGGGTCCACAAAGCCGGCCGCGTCCCCGGCGAGCAGCACGCGTGTGCCGCTCGCCGGACGGTACCCGACCGCGCCCAGGCCAAGAAACTGGCCCACTGGACGCGAGTACACGCGGGCCGGGCCGCAGCGCGCGGCAATGTAGCGATCAAGCGCTCCGCGATCCAGCTTTGCAGCCTCGGCGCTCTCGATGTACAGCCCCACGTTTACGTGGTTGTCGCGCGGAAACAGCCAGCCGTAGCCGCGCGCTACAGATGCGAAATCGAAAGTGAGCTCGTACCCATCGCCAGGCTGCGTGTACGGCACGTTTGCCTCGAGCGCGAAGCCTGTGCGGAACCAGCTTCCGTCCGTGGTCAACGCACGCACCCGGCTGTGCACGCCGTCGGCGCCGAGCACAAAACGCGCCCTTAGTGTCCCTCCGTTGCCAAGCCGGAGCGTGACATGCTCGATGCCATGATCTTCGTTATGTTCGATGGCGAACAAAGCGGCGATGCGCCTGAAAGCCGCGCCGCGCGCAATCGTCTTCCCGAGGCAGAAGCTATCGAGCTCCTCGCGCACGGTCATGGCGCAGACCGCGACCTTTCGCCCCACGGTTACGGCATGCGTCGAGCTTTCTTCCAGGGCAATGCTGCGCACCCAGCGGCGCACTACCGGGTCAATGGGGTAGCGGAGAGCCTTTACGGCTTTCATCGTCAGGCCGCCGGCACATGCCTTGGCGCGCGGAAACTCCGCGCGGTCGACCAGCAGCACCCGCCGTCCTGCGGCTGCCAGGTCGTAGGCAGCCGCGCAGCCCGCCGGGCCCGCGCCCACCACGATTGCGTCCCAAATGTCCTCGGCTGAAGCGACCGGCATACCGCTATTATGTCGCGTCGGCTCTTAAAACGGCATACGTGCCGTCACCACCACGCCGTGATCGAATCCGTGAAGCAAACTCGTCGCGAGCTGGATACCGGCGCCCAGGGTCACGCCAACACGGTTGTGCAGCCTGTAGCGCGTGACTACGCCGGGCGTGACGAAGTTCTGGGTGCGTCCATCGTTGGGGTCGCCCTTGAAATAAATCGTATTGAACTCGACCTCCGGCCACCAGTGCGGGTCGCCGTGGTACTGCAGCGCCGTGTTCCAGGCGATCGGCCGCCCAACCGTCTTGCCGTTGCGGGTCGGCAACGTACCGCCGATGGTCGACTGCACATCGAAGCGGCCATAGCCCTTACCCACGGCGAGCGTCGGCGATACCGAAGCATCGCGCGCGCCGTTCAGGTACGAGCCGGTCGGATACGTGCCGCCGATAAAGCCGGTGATAATGGCATTGCCGTGCTCCTCGTTGCGCGCGAAAAAGCGGTATTTCATGAGAAATGCCACGTCGCCGAAGCCATCCTTGGCCGCCGAGTTGTGCTGCAGATAGGGCGGCACATTGAAGAGCAGTTCGATGCGACGGGTCGGGATGAGCTCCAGACCCTTGGTGCCGCCGTAATTCCACAGGCGGGTTTTGTTCGGCTGCGGCTGCGACAGGAAGTCGGTGCGCAGCTCCTGTTCAAGGCGCGGCGTGACGGTGACGAGCGGGGTGACCCAGTGCGGCTGCTCGGCCTGGGTAGCGCTCACGCGATCGAGATACGAGCCGATAAAGCCTTTGTGCGCTTGCATTTGCGAGAGCGGCGCGGCAGAGGCGGCGGAGGTTTGCGCGGGCATTTGCGAAGGGGCAATGTGGCTGAAAACGAGTGCAGCGGGAAGTAAAAGCAGGGACTTAAAGCGATGCATAGGGAAATCTTATAATTTTCATATACGAATCGATACGTTTTAAATCGTTTATTCTTTGTGCGCAAATGCGCGTACTCGACTAACCCGGACGGTCTCTGCCCACTTTGTCCGGGCTGCGGCATCTTCTGCCCACTTCGGCTGGGCTGCGGCATCTACTGTTGATCTATGGGGGAAACGGCACAGATCATGGCTTTGTGGCGCAGGGCGAGCGAGCGTGGGGAGCGCGTGTGCCTGGCCACGGTAGTGCATGTGGAGGGCTCGTCGTACCGCAAGCCGGGGGCGCGCATGCTCCTCACTTCGGGTGGCGAGCGAGCGGGCACGGTCAGCGGCGGCTGCCTGGAGGCCGAGGTAAGCCGGAAAGCCTGGTGGCTCACGGCCGATGGTCCGGTGGTGAAGCGGTACCAGAGCTCATTTGACGAGGACGGCGGCGGCTGGGGTTTGGGTTGCGGCGGGACGGTTTCGGTGCTGCTGGAGCAGGGGCCGGATACGGTGTTGCGGGCGTTGGACGAGGCGGGGTCGGGTGGACAGGCCGCGGTGGTTGTGTCGGGTATCGGGTCGGGCGCGCGGGCGGGAACGCTCGCTGTGGCTCGTGCGGGTTCGCCGGCTTTGTCTCTCGACGGAGACGATCTACCGGCCGGATTGCGGCTCGCCGTTGATCAGGCTTTTCAAGAGGGCCGGAATTTAAGCCTCGATGAGAATCTTGCTGAGAGTTTTGCGGACACCGGGAAAGGCGCGCCTGCCTACTTCGTCGAATATCTGGCGCAGCCGCCGCGGCTCACGATTTTTGGCGCCGGGGACGATGCGCAGCCTATTGCGCAGTTCGCGGACGCGCTTGGGTGGCGCGTCGCGGTTGCCGACGGGCGCTCGCACTTACTGCGGCGGGAGCGGTTTCCGCAGGCGGCGGAGTTGCGGCTGCTTGTCTACCGTACTGGCGAGAATGGCGGGGGCAGCGCTCCTGTGGCGTGCGGCTTGCCTGGTGTGCCCGCCGGTCCCGCAGCGGCAGGCATTCAGGATTTGCCGCAGGTCGACACGGGGGTCCAGCCCGGCGAGTTGGGCGTGGTGCTTACGCACTCTTTCGAGCAGGACCGTGCGCTGCTGGGGGCGCTTTTGCCGGAGAGCCTGCTGTATCTCGGGGTGCTGGGGCCGCGTCATCGGACGCTGCGGCTGCTTGAGGAGATCGCGCCAAAGCTGGGCTGGAGCGTGGAAGGGTGCTTCGGGCGGCTGCACTCGCCGTTGGGCCTGGACCTGGGGGCGCGCGACCCGGCAGCGATTGCGCTCTCGATCGTTGCGGAGCTGCAGGCGGCTGTCGCGGGCAGGCGCGTGCAGGTGAGTCGCGTGGATTTCGCGGCTGGGACGACCGAAAACACCAAAGGCGCGCTCGAGTGGACGGTACATGGCTGAGCAGCGGCCCCCTGCCGCGATCGTGCTGGCGGCCGGTTCGTCGACCCGGTTGGGGCAGCCAAAACAACTCGTTTGCTATGCGGGTGAGCCGCTGCTGCGTCGGGCCGCTCGCCTGGCGTTCGAGGTTGGCGCACGGCCGGTGATCGTGGTCCTGGGAGCGCAGGCGGCGGACTGCAGGAACTTGCTTGGGGGCCTGCCTGTGAACGTGATCGAAAATGGAGAGTACGCCTCGGGCATGGGCAGTTCGCTGCGGCTCGGCATGGCAGCGCTTGCGACGTTGCAGCCGGAAGCGGGACGGGTTCTGCTGCTTGTTTGCGATCAGCCCCTGTTGCGGGCGGAGCAGCTGCGGGAATTGCTGGGTACGCCGGCTCCGGACGGGATTGCGGCGGCGGAGTACTGCGGACGGCTGGGGGTTCCGGCAGTTTTCGGACGGGAGCATTTCAGTGCTCTTGCGTCTGTGTCCGGCGACGCGGGCGCGCGGGCCTTGCTGCGGGCTTTGCCGATAAGGGCTGTGCCGATGCCTGAGGCGGCCGTGGATATCGATACACCCGACGATCTGCGAGCACTGTAGTAGCGGCAGCGATGTGAGATGGGTCAAACGCAGATCCTTTGGCGCAAGCGCCCCCGGCTTCGCTCAGGATGACACCTTCTCGTAAAGAAATGAACGACTCACCACACTAGAACGATAGCAACGATGGTATTGGATAGGACAAAAACAGAGCCTTTGGCGGGAGTGCTACCGCTGCGCTCAGGATGACAACTGTTTTGTACATGACAGCTTTGTACATGACGGCGACTTTGCTTCTGCGTTACTGAGGCTTGCCGACATTTTTCGGCTGTGAAGGTTTGGGGGATGGGTCGCCGTGGACGGGTTTTTGGTCGGTGTCGTCGGGCATGCGGCCGGGCTGGGGGCGTTTACCGTCATCGACCCAGGCCGTCAGTTCATCGAAGGCAAGGCCTACCTGCTCGGGCGTGATGTTGCAGTGGCCATCGCGGTCCACGTACTGCTGCACGAAGCGCTCGCCTACGCCTAGCCGCCGGGTCAGTTCGTCGTAGTAGCCGGCGGTGGAGGCGGGCACGAGCGGGTCATAGGTGGTGTGGAGGGCGAGCAGCGGCCGCCGCAGGTCGCCCGTCGGCGAGCCGAACTCGGCGACGTAGCGGATGGCCTTGGGGTCGGCGGCGTAGCGGCGTACTTTCGCGTTCAGGGCGTTGTCGTCGGTGGTGCCGGTGTAAATGAGATTGCGGTTATCGAAGGGGTTGCCGCCGGCTTTTTCGCGCAGGTCCTGGATGACGTAGGTGTTGAAGACGAGCACATCGGCCAGACCGCGGTTGGTATGGATGTCGGCGAGCGAGCGCAGCAGGGCTGCTTCGGGCGGGTGGGCGTCGAGCGCTTTTTCGACCAGCGCCGCGGTGGCGGCATCGTTGATGCGGAAGCCGGGCGGGATGTGCTCGACGTCGGGCAGGACGCCGGGGAAGAACGCGTCAAAGGCGACCCGGTTGGCAAAGGCGCGCTGCATGATGAGGTCGGCGGGGGTGAGCACGCCGCACATGGCCAGGCCGCCCGCGTAGTCGCGCGGGTGCTGTTCGAGGGTGAGCACGGTGAGCAGGCCGCCCATGGACTGGCCGACGACATAGGTTTGCACCGGCCGGCCGTAGTGCCGGGCGAAGTATTGGCGCAGGTCCTCGGCATCGCCGGTGGCGGTGGCGATGGCCCAGCCGCCGGTGGCGTAGCCGGGCTGCGCGACGGCGTAGCCGCGCTGTAAGAGTTGGGTGAGCAGCCGCGAGGGCGGGTTGGGCGCGTGGGTGGCGGGGTTGATGAGGAAGCGCTGCGGCTCCGACTGGTAGCCGTGGTAATACACCACGAGCTTGCGGTTCCAGCTTGCGGCCGGGGTGTTGGGGGTGTTATTTGGGGTGTCCTTTGGAACGTCTTCTGGAATGTCTTTCGGGATATCGATGCGAAAAGACGAACCGCCGAGTGATCCCTCCTCGGTCCGCACCGGAACAGCCGCCGCGGGCCGCACGGGCGTGAGACTATCCGTTTGTCCAAATTGCGACAGGCCGGGCTGCGGCAGGCCAGTCGATCGCGAAGGATTCGTAACTTTCGGGGTGACACCCGTGGGCGCGCCCGTGTTCTGCGCTTTTCCGCGTTCCAAGGAAAGAGCGGAGAACAGCAGCAGACACGCGAACCATCCTGCTTTCATCCCTGCTTTCATCCCTGCTTTCATCCCTGCGACCCGTCGCCGGCTTCGCACTCCCGACTGGACCATAGGTGGCATCGTACCTGCCCGTGGAGTGCGAAACCAGTAGGAAGTACGGGGTAGCGGGCGGTGGAGTCCAGGTTACTGGGGCAGAAGTTCACGGACACGGTAGATAATTGCGTAAGAAATTGTGTGACATGCAGGCATGTGAGTGAGATACTCGGGGGAATCGGATGAGGTAGTCTCGCAGGGTTTTTCGGGCCTCGCGGGGGTTGCAGGCTACCTCTTCAGAAGCAGCATGGCTAGGAAGACATCGAGTGCCGTCACGAACCGCCAGTCAAGCGCGATGATGATGTGCAGCCGGAACCAGGATGCTTCAGCGTCCTCACTCCACCTCCCCACCTCGGTTACGGCCCGATCCAAAGTACCGTACGCGAGCTCGGCAAGAAGGCTCACCTAGTCTACTTCACTTCGTTCCATCTCACTTCAGCCCCCGGCCGCTTCCGTGTTTCCCTCCATTCCAGCTAGCATCGGAGCATGCCTCCAATCGATTTTCCTTCGACTTCGCCCGCTGCCAGGGCCACTGTCTCGCGCCGCGCGGCAGAGCGTCTGCACTCCGGCCACGTCTGGGTGTACCAGTCGGACGTGCTCTCCATTGAACCGACAGAAAGTTCCGCTGGCCTTCTCACTGTGCACGACCAGGCCGGACGCCTGCTGGGGACCGCGCTCTGGAGCCCTACGTCGCAGATCGCGCTGCGGCTTATTTCCCGTTCTGCGATTGAGCCATATGCTTTTTTGCCGCTGTTGCGGAAGCGGCTTCGGGCTGCGATCGCGCGGCGCGAAGGCATGCTGGATGAAGGGACGGATAGCTGCCGGCTGGTGTTTGCCGAGGCAGACGAGTTGCCGGGGCTGGTGATCGACAAGTATGCCGGGCTGGCCATCTTTCAGATACTGGCTGCCGGGCTCGATACGCCGGAGGTGCGCGCCGCGGTTGTGGAGGAACTGGTGGCGGCGCTGGGCAGCGGACTTGAGACCGTGCTGGAGCGACCGGACCCGCGGATTCGTGAGCTGGAAGCGCTTGGGCCGCCGGCGCCCGGGCCGTTCTGGAGTGCGGGGAGTTCGCTTGACGAGGCCCGGACCGCGACCGAATTCCGCCTGAACGGGCTGCGTTTTCTGTACGACGCGAACGCGGGGCAAAAGACCGGGGCGTTTCTCGATCAGCGCCTGAATTATCGCCTGGCCGCCCAGTACGGCCATGGCGAGGCGCTCGATGTGTGCACGTACCAGGGCGGGTTCGCGCTGCACCTGGCGACGACCTGCCGGACTGTCACGGGGCTGGACGTGTCCGAGGCGGCGCTGGAGGTGGCCGAACGCAATCTGGCGCTGAACCGGGATGCGTTGGGGGGCATTGAGGTGGACTGGGTCAAGGGGGATGCGTTTGCGGTGATGCGGGACTGGTCCGACGCGGGTGCGGAGTACGACACAATCGTGCTGGACCCGCCGGCGTTTGCCAAGACCAAGCGTGCCGCCGAAAGTGCTCTGCGCGGGTACAAGGAGTTGAATCTGCGGGCCTTCAAGATGCTTCGGCCGGGTGGGACGCTGGTAACCTGCTCCTGCTCGCACCATGTGCCGCTGGATGAGTTTCAGGCGGTGGTGGCGGCGGCGGCCGGGGATTCGGGGAGGCGGGTGCGTCTGCTGGAGCGGACTGGGGCGGCGCCGGACCATCCGGTGATTCTGACGATTCCGGAGACGGAGTATCTGAAATGCCTGGTTCTAGAAATAGAGTAAGACGCGAATATTGATAGCAGGTCGCTCATATTATCTGTATCCCTGATGCGCTCAGGAATATCAATTCATGAGCGATCGTGGCTGTCTATCTTGAGGCCGGTCGGTCGTAAAGCATCTGAGTAGCAGAGATAGTAGAGAAGGAAGAGTGCGATGGCTATTCGTTGGGATAAGTTCACTGTCAAGTCGCAGGAGGCCGTGCAGGCTGCCAATGGGGTTGCCGCGGATAACGGCAATCCGGAGTTGTTGCCGCTGCACCTGCTGTCGGCCTTACTCGGGGACCGTGATGGCGTGATTCTGCCCGTGCTCGAAAAGATTGGAGTACCGACGACCCAGTTGGACGGCAAGGTAAAGGAAGCGCTGGCGAAGCTGCCGAAGGTGCAGGGGGGCTCGCAGCCGGGGATGAGCCAGGCGCTGAATCGGGTGCTTGACCAGGCGAGCAAGGAAGCGGAGAACTTCCATGACGAGTATGTGTCGACGGAACATCTGCTGCTGGCGCTGGCGGAGGCGAGGAATGACGGCGCGGGCTTGCTGCTGGCGAGCTTTGGGGCGACGCATGAAGCGATTCTGAAATCGCTGACGGCGGTGCGCGGGTCGCAGCGGGTGACGGATCAGAACCCTGAGGCGAAGTATCAGTCGCTGGAGAAGTATGCGAAGGATCTGACGGAGCTGGCGCGGCGGGGCAAGCTGGACCCGGTGATCGGGCGGGACGAGGAGATCCGCCGGGTGATTCAGGTATTGTCGCGCCGGACGAAAAACAATCCGGTGCTGATCGGCGAGCCGGGCGTGGGAAAGACGGCGATTGTTGAGGGGTTGGCGCGGCGGGTGGTTTCGGGGGATGTGCCGGAGACTTTGCGGAATAAGAAGGTGGTGTCGCTCGATCTAGGGTCGATGCTGGCGGGGGCAAAGTATCGCGGGGAGTTCGAGGACCGGCTCAAGGCGATTTTGAAGGAGATCGAGGACTCGCACGGGGCGATTATTCTGTTCATCGACGAACTGCACACGCTGGTGGGGGCGGGGGCGGCCGAGGGAGCGATCGACGCGGCGAATATGCTGAAGCCGGCGCTGGCGCGGGGTGAGCTGCGGGCGATTGGCGCGACGACGCTGAATGAGTATCGCAAGTACATCGAAAAGGATGCCGCGCTGGAGCGGCGGTTCCAGATGGTGTATGTGGGCGAGCCGAATGTGGAGGACACGGTCGCGATTCTGCGGGGGCTGAAGGAGCGGTATGAGTCGCACCACAAAGTGCGGATCAAGGATTCGGCGATTGTGGCGGCGGCGACATTGTCGCACCGGTATATTTCGGATCGATTTTTGCCGGACAAGGCAATTGACCTGGTGGATGAGGCGGCGGCTTCGCTGGCGATCCAAATCGGGTCGGTGCCGGAGGAGATCGATGCGTTGGAGCGGAGCATGACTTCGCTCGAGATCGAGAAAGCGGCGCTGCGGCGGGAGACGGACGCGAACTCGCAGGAGCGCTTGGGGGCAATTGAGAGTGAGCTTGCGGGGCTGAAGGAAACGGCAACCGGGCTGCGCGCGCGCTGGCAGAAAGAGCGCGAGGCGATTACACGGTTGAGCGAGGTGAAGCAGCGGGTGGAAGCGTTGCGCTTCGAATCGGAGGAGCAGACGCGGTTGGGGCGCCTGGAGCGGGCGGCGCAGATCCAGTACGGCGAGCTGCCGAGGCTGGAGGCAGAGCTGCGCGAGCTGAACGCCGTGCAGGACGCGATGGAGCGTGGGGTTCGGATGCTGAAGGAGGAGGTGGACGAGGAGGATATCGCGGCGATCGTGTCGAAGTGGACCGGGATTCCGGTGTCGAAGATGCTGGAGGGTGAGGTCAAGAAGCTGGTGGCGATGGAAGCGCGGCTGCGGGATCGGGTGATTGGGCAAGACGATGCGCTCGCAGCGGTGGCGAATGCGATTCGGCGGTCGCGCGCGGGGCTGAGCGACCCGAAGCGGCCGATTGGGAGCTTTTTGTTTCTGGGGCCGACTGGTGTGGGCAAAACCGAGACGGCGCGGGCATTGGCAGAGTTTTTGTTCGATGACGAGCAGTCGATGGTGCGTATCGATATGTCGGAGTATATGGAACGGCACGCGGTGGCGCGGCTGATTGGGGCGCCTCCGGGGTATGTGGGCTTTGACGAGGGTGGGCAGTTGACCGAGGCGGTGCGGCGCAGGCCGTATGCGGTGATCCTGTTCGACGAGATCGAGAAGGCGCACCCGGATGTGTTCAATGTGTTGCTACAGGTGCTCGACGATGGGCGATTGACCGATTCGAAGGGGCGGACTGTTGATTTCAAGAATACGGTGCTCATCATGACTTCGAATCTGGGGGCGCAGGTGCTGCAGGGCGAGGCGCTCGAAAGTGAGACTGGTTGGGAGATCGCGCGGGAAGAGGTGATGGATGTGCTGAAGGGGCATTTCCGGCCCGAGTTTCTGAACCGTGTGGATGATATCGTGCTGTTCCGTCCGCTGGGTGAGGAGCAGTTGACGCATATTGTTGGGCTGCGGCTTGAGGACATGAAGCGTTTGCTGGCCGATCGCAAGATTACGCTGACGATGACTGAGGGCGCGCGAAACCAGTTGATCTTGACCGGCTACGACCGCGCGTACGGGGCGCGGCCGCTGAAGCGCGCGCTGCAGAAGCTGGTGCAGGATCCGCTGGCGATTAAGATTCTGGACGGCGAGGTACTGCATGGCGACCATGTGCTGGTCGATGCGGACCCGCTGAATAATCGGCTGCAATTTGTAGTCGAGGAGCGGCACGCGGTACACGGATAGGCTGTATGCACGATGGATGCATGAAGGCAGAGCCGCCGGCTCTGCCTTTTTTTAGCGGTAACGGTGTTGGCACGAGATGGGTAAAAGCAGATCCTTTGGCGTAAGCGCCCCTGCTGCGCTCAGGATGACGCCCCTTTTTGTACATGACAGTAACTCTGCTTCTGCTTTTAGGAGCGAAATGCCAGGGCGACCCGCGGGATTCCTTGCAGATCGGGCACGAACCGCGGCGTGGACCAGTGGGGGGCGAGCGCAAACAGCTCCGTGAGGGGAAGCTGCTGGCCTGCTCCGAGTTCGGTGGCGAACAAACCGCCGGGCCGAAGATGCGTCAGTGCCTGGGGCAGTAGATCGCGAAAGATTGTAAGCCCGTCCTGACCGCCGAACAAGGCCATGTGCGGCTCCCAGTCGAGGACTTGCGGCTCGAGCTGCTCGGTGCTCGCGACATAGGGCGGGTTGGCGACGATGCAGTCGAATTGCTGCTCCCACACGGCGGTGAGCAGGTCGGAGAGCAGGAAACGGATGCGGCTGTCGAGTGCCAAACCGATCGCATTGTCCTGGGCGACCGCGAGGGCCGCGGGCGAGAGGTCAAGCGCAACGATGCGGGCCAGCGGCAGGGCATGGGCAAGCGCGAGCGCAATGGCGCCGGAGCCGGTGCCGACGTCGGCGATACGCAGGGGTTTGTCATGCGGCAGCCGCGTGAGTACGGCTTCAACCAGGTGCTCGGTTTCAGGGCGGGGGATGAGCACGGCGGGGGTGACGCGGAGATGGAGGCCGTAGAACTCCTGCTCGCCGAGTATGTACTGGATGGGCTCGTGGCGGAGGCGGCGGGCGAGGACTGCTTCATAGCGGCGGAGCTGCGGCTCGGTAAGTTCGGTTTTTCCGTGCGTCAGCAGCCAGGCGCGATCGCAGCCGAGTACGTGGCGGAGGAGTACTTCCGCGTCGTGACCTGGATAGCTGGAAACGGTGTGCAGGGTTCGCTGCGCGTCATGCAGTATTTGCCGAATCGAGAGAGATCCTTCACGTCCTGCAGGATGGGGCGGCACGGGACGGCTCACGCGCTCAGAGCAGTCGTCTTTATTCGCGGACTGCCCGACCTGGCTCGGATCGCGCTCCCTGCCGTAAAGGTATTCTGCCTGCCGGCATAGGGCCGGATCGCTGTCAGCTCTTTGGATTCGAGCGCATTCATGGCAACGCGACGGTCGTATTCCGCCTGAAGGTTGGACCAGATCTGGGGGGTGGTGCCGAAAAAGCGCCCGAGACGCAGAACCATTTCCGCTGTGCTGCCGCAGCGCCCGAGCACGATGTCATTGACGCGCGGGGCGGACACGTGAAGCTCCCGCGAGAGGCGAAACGGCGAAATACCTAAAGGCTCAAGGAACTCGGTCTTAAGTATGTCCCCGGGATGAATGGCGATCAGTTTCGGCACAGCCCCGGCTCCCTTCAAGCTAATGGTAGTCGACGATTTCGACCTCGTGCGCACTGCCGCTTTCCAGGCGAAGCAAATGCGCTATTGGTCGTTCCCCTTAGCGATCTCCATAGAGAACCGGTTTTCAGGCAGCCTCGGCTTCGGCCTTCATGCGCTCGGCGTTGAAGTGGGCGATGACCGCATCCACAATCGGCTGGATGCGGCCTTCCATGATGAGGTCGAGCTGGTGCAGGGTGAGGCCGATGCGGTGGTCGGTAAGCCGGTTTTGGGGGAAGTTATAAGTGCGGATTTTTTCGCTGCGGTCGCCGGTGCCTACCTGGCTTTTGCGCTGGGCGGCTTCGATCTGGTGCAGACGTTCCTGCTCGACGTCGTAGAGGCGCGAGCGCAGAACACGCATGGCTTTTTCGCGGTTCTTGATCTGCGACTTTTCGTCCTGGCAGCTTACGACCGTGTTGGTGGGCAGGTGGGTGATGCGGATGGCGGAGTAGGTGGTGTTGACCGACTGGCCGCCGGGACCGGAGGAGCAGAAAGTGTCGATGCGCAGGTCTTTCTGCTCGATTTTGACGTCGACCTCTTCGGCCTCGGGCAGCACCGCTACCGTGATGGCCGAGGTGTGGACGCGGCCTTGCGTTTCGGTGGCCGGAACGCGCTGCACGCGGTGTACGCCGCTCTCGTATTTGAGCTGCGAGTAGACGCGGTCGCCTTCGATGAGGAACGAGACGTCCTTGAGGCCGCCGACCGAGCTTTCGGAGGTGGAAAGGATTTCGACTTTCCAGCGGTGCAGCTCGGCGAAGCGGGTGTACATGCGGAAGACCTCGGCGGCGAACAGGGAGGCCTCGTCGCCGCCGGTTGCGGCGCGGATTTCGACGACGACGTTTTTCTCGTCGTTTGGGTCTTTGGGCAGCAGCAGGAGCTTGAGGTCTTCCTCGGCGCGGGGCAGGCGTTCTTCGAGTTGCGCGAGCTCTTCCTCGGCCATGGCGCGCATTTCAGGGTCTTCTTCAGACAGCATGGCCCTGGCCTCGGCGATGCCGTCGGTGATGGCGCGGTATTTGCGGTAGGCGTCGACGATGGTTTCGAGGTCGCGGTGCTGCTTGGCGACCTTCTGGTATTTTTGCTGATCGCTGGTGATGCCAGGCTCGGCGAGCTGGGCACCGAGATCCTCATAACGCGTGGCAATTTGTTCAAGACGTTCAAACATGGCGGAACCCTCAGGGGTGTAACGGGAACTTGGGATGGAGAGACAGGTGCGCGTGGCGGCTGAGGACCGCTAGAGGAGGACGCCGATGTGGAGGGCGAGGCGCATGACTTTATTTTAGCAAAGCGAACATTGTGGCGGTTCGCATCTACTTGTTTGCCTTTGGCTGTTTGCTTTGGGGAGGAGGCGCGAGCCATGACGGAAGTTGCCGTGAATAGTGAAGGGGAAGGCGCCGGAGCTGGTGACTCGTTGGGCCGCTGGGCTGCCTGCTGCGAGGCGCTGGGCACGACGACCAAGAAGCTGGAAAAACGCGCGATTCTGTCTGAGTACCTGCTCTCGCTTACGGTGCCCGATGCGGCGCGGGCTGCAATGTACATCGCGGGCGAGCCTTTCCCTGAAGCCGATAGGCGCAACCTGAGTGTTGGCGGCTCGCTGTTGAGCAAAGCTGTGGCCGAGCGCAGCGGGGCCGATGGGCACGCACTGACGCTTGCTTTTCGCCGCTACGGCGACATTGGCGCGGCTGCCGAGGAGCTGATTGCCGCACGTGCGAACTTGCCGATAGGGCCGCCGCCTGAGCTTGCGGAGCTCCAAGCGATGCTTGAGCAAACCGCTGGGGCGCGGGGGCCGGCGGCGAAGCTGCGTGTGTTGAGCGCTTTGCTGGCGCGCGGGACGGCGCTTGAGTGCAAGTACATCCTCAAGCTGATCTCGGGGGACATGCGCATCGGGGTCAAAATGAGCCTGGTGGAAGACGCGGTCGCGACAGCGTACGGGCGTGAGATCGGCGCGGTTCGGCACGCGGGCATGCTGCTGGGCAGCCTGCCGGAAGCGGTGGAGCGAGCGGCTGCCGGAACGCTGGGCGAAGCGACGATGCGGCTGTTCCATCCGCTCGGCTTTATGCTGGCGAGCCCGGTGGACAGCGTCGTGGAGGCGATTGCGCGGTTTGCCGAGGAGGTCATCGCTGAACACACGGGTGAAGAGGCCATTTCCAAGCCAGGGCGCAAGCGTTCTTCAGGCGAGGGGTCCAGGGCAGTGCCCGATGCAGTGGCCGGCGCAGTGCAGGCGTCGACCTCGACATTTTCGGAAAGCGCTTCGGAAAGCGCTTCGGAAAGCGCGTCTGAACAGGTCACGGAAAGCGCCGAAGTCGACCTGATGAAGCAGCCGCTGGAAGGGCTTTTGCGCGAGGCGCAGCTTGAAGACAAGTACGACGGCATGCGTGCCCAGCTGCATGCGGGGGATGCGCGGGAGCCGGGCCGCGTGGGGCTGTTTTCGCGCAACCGTGAGGACCTGAGCGCTGCTTTCCCGGAGTTGATGGAGGCCTTTGCCGCGCTGCCGGAAGCGGCGATTCTGGATGGGGAGATACTGGCGTGGAAACCGGCCGGGGGCCTCGAAAGCTCCCCGGCCCGCGCGCTTCCCTTTTCTTCGTTGCAGCAGCGGCTCGGGCGCAAGCAGGTTTCGCCTGAGATGCGGCGCGCGTTGCCGGTGATTTTCATGGCTTTCGACATACTTTACGCCGATGATCGACTGCTGCTCGAAGAAACGCTCACGAGCCGGCGCGCGCGCCTGGAGCGGTACATCGCCGAGCATGCGGCGAGTACCGACGGGCGGCACACGCGCGATGCCGGTCAAGGGGGACTATTCCCCCGGGAGGAATCGTCGGGGTTCCCGCGGCTGCTGCTTGCGCCGGCGTTTCGCCTGGAGAGTGGGCCCCAGCTCGATGCCGCCTACACCGAAGCGCGGGGGCGCGGCAATGAAGGCGTGATGCTGAAAGCGAGCGGCAGCCTGTACCAGCCGGGCCGGCGCGGGCTGGCGTGGCTCAAGCTCAAGCGTGAGCTCGCCACGCTTGATGTCGTGGTTACCGGCGCGGAGTTCGGCACCGGACGCCGCGCGGGCTACCTGAGCGACTACACGTTTGCGGTGCGCGGTGAAGCCGGGGAGCTGCTAAATGTGGGCAAGGCTTACTCAGGCGTGACGGATGCGGAGATGGCCGTGCTCTCCGAGCATTTCCTCGCGCATACGCTCGAGGACTTCGGCCACTTTCGCACGGTGGAGCCGGACACTGTATTCGAGGTCGCGTTCAATAACATCATGCGGTCCGACCGACATGCGAGCGGATTTGCACTTCGCTTTCCGCGCATTCTGCGCATTCGTACGGATAAGCCAGCGGAGGAGATCGATACGCTCGAGCGGGTGGAGGCCATCTACAACGAGCAGCCGGACCGCCCGTTAAAAGCCTGATTCGCGGGCAAAGCAGATCCCTCCCTTCGCTCAGAATGACAAAGTTTGTGTGCGTGACAGCGCCGAGGCGGAAAGCAACTCGTGTGAACCGATATTGTTGACCGTTGCGGCCGTGTTCCCGCTCACGAAAAGTTTGCTGGGAATGTACATGAGGCGCAGAGGGCCAAGGAAGACGAGTACTAGGTACCAGAAGCCGGCGACTCTTCCTGGATTACGGCTTGGGCGCATGTTGCCTTCGTTGTATGGATCCTAGTCGAAGGATGAGGAAGATACGGCAAGAGCTGCCAGAATGTTCCCTCTCACAACGGATTGCGTCAGCGAACGTTGTCGCAAGCCGAAACTATGGTTCCGCCTTAGTGGGCGTGCCCGTGGTGATGACCGTGATGCGAGTGGCCCCCATGCCCCTGTACTTCTTCGATCGCCATGACGCAGCCGTGCTCCGTTTCGCAGCCGCGATTTTCAAACTGGATGGTGGTGTGCAGGATGCGGAAACGCTCGCGTAACGCGAGTTTCACCCGGTCGAGAATGGCGTTGCTTTCGGACGGCGGGATGTCGGCAATGCGGATATGGGTGGCCAACGCGTGGGTTTGCGAGCCCAGGGACCAGACATGGAGGTCGTGCACGTCTTCTACGCCGTCGATTTCCGTAAGTGCCGAGCGGATTTCCACCAGGGCGATTCCCCGTGGTGTGCCTTCGAGCAGAATATTGAGCGTTTCGCGAGCGATGGAGATTGACGACCACAGGATCAGCGCCGCGATCGCAAGAGACAAGGCGGGATCGATCCAGGTGAACCCGGTCAGACGGATCGCGAGGCCGCCGAGGATGACGGCCGCGGTTGAGAGCGTGTCGCCCAGCATGTGGATGAAGACGGAGCGCAGGTTCACGTCTTTTGAGGTGGTTTTCCAGAGCAGCGTCGCGATCATGCCGTTCATGACCACGCCTGCTGCCGCGACAACCATCATGGGCGTTGACGCAACTGTCTCCGGATGGCGGAAACGCCCAAGCGCCTCGATGGCGATCCAGGTAGAGACGGCGACAAGCGTGAGGGCATTGAAGAATGCGGCCAGAACCCCCGCGCGCTGGTAGCCGAAGGTCTTGCCCTCATTGGCCGGTTGGTTGCCGAGCCATACCGCCACAAAGGAGAGCAGCAGGGCGGCTGCATCGGAGACGTTGTGCCCGGCTTCAGACAAGAGCGCGAGCGAATGCGCGCGCAGGCCTACCGCAAAGCACAGCGCGACGTAGAGGACCGTGGCTGCGAGCGAAATCTGCAGCACGATCTGCGTCCGGCCCGTGGGTGAGGCGTGTGTATGCACTGACTCCAGTGTAAGGGACCGGACGCGTCGGGGCCATGGAATACGACGCCTTTATACCGGCTGTACACTTGTCTGGCAAGCTGAGGACACTTCCAAAGCGAGGGATTATGGCTACTTCAACGCCCGTTGCGATAGACGAATACCTGAGAGTTGAATACGACCCGGATGTGGAGTACGTCGATGGAGAACTCAAGGAGCGCCCCATGGTGATGATCGAGCATGGAGCTCTGCAATCTCAGCTCAGCTTCTGGTTTATCTCTCACAAGAAGGAATGGAAAATCCGAGTCGCTGTGGAAGGCCGGGTCAGGGTTTCTCCTACTCGAATCCGTCTTCCTGATGTCATTGTGGGCACAAGGGGAGATTGGCCACAAGTCTTGGTCGATCCCCCTATGATCGTTATCGAAATCCTGTCGCCTTCGGACAGCTTTACCGAAACCTTGAAGCAGATCAACGATTATCTCGGGATGGGAATTCCCAATGTCTGGATTATCGATCCAGCTAAAAGAACCGCTTTTGTCTGTCGCAACGATGCGCCGCCTGATGCCGTAACACGGCTTACGGTAGAAGATAGCCCGATTTACGTCGACATTACAGAGCTGTTTGCGGCTTTGGACGAAGACGTCCGAGAGGTATAGGTCGAAGCGCGGAGTTCAACTATCGCATCGGTGTCCACTGCTTGAAGGTGTTCCGTAAAAGAATCAGGAAACCGGAGCCGACCAGCGCCGGCGCGGGTTTGAGCGGCGTACCGGCACTGAGTTTGCGGTATCCCGCAGTCCAATCCAGTTCTCCGCGATGACGATGCTGTTTTCGGGCTGGTGGGTGTTGTAGCGTACGGAGCACGGAAAGCCGACGCGGATGTCGGTGATATGGATCAGGTCTTTCAGATGTGTGATGTCCTGCGAGCACTCGTAGGAGACGCCGGCGATCTCGTACTTGTACAGGATCAACTGCATGCCTTCGGGGCGTCCCGATTCGTAGGCGTCCAGTTCCGAAACGTCGAGCACGGTGCCGTCGATGATGCGGCCGCCCAGCACCAGATCCTGCCGGCGCATGCGCTCCAGTTCCTCGTCGGTGGTGTGCTTGCGCGTGGCCATGTACCAGGCAATGCCGCCCAGGCAGGCGAGCGCCGCCCCGATCGTCGCTAGAACCTGGTGGTCGCGCAAAGGCAGCCCGTTCAACACCGCACTCGCTCCAGAAAGGGGCACATGGCCGCCGGGGATAGCAGCAGGATACCGCAGAGCGGCTGCTTTCAGCGGTTCTCATGCCTGTTCTTATCACCCGATGGTTACGAGACGCTCCGATGCGGCCTAAAATGGTCGGGAACCCTGGGCTATACTTGTGAGATTCCCTATGCGCAAGTTCCAGGCTGGTCCCCCCGCACACTCCCTTTCTGCCTCTCGTGCGGACCTATCGCTCGCCGGAGGCCGCATTCGCTCGACGACCGTGGTTTGTGTGCGGCGCGGAAGCTCGGTTGTGATGGCCGCCGATGGCCAGGTCACGCTTGGTGACGCGATCCTGAAGCATTCCGCGCGGAAGATTCGCCGGCTTTACCAGGACAAGGTGCTGGCCGGTTTTGCGGGTTCGACCGCCGACGCGTTTTCGCTGTTCAGCCGGTTTGAGGGCAAGCTCGAACAGTATGCGGGCAATATCGGCCGCGCGGCGGTGGAGCTCGCCAAGGACTGGCGCACTGACAAAATGCTGCGCTCGCTTGAGGCCCTGCTGATTGTGGCTGACCCGGGGCAGAGCTTCATCATCTCCGGCACGGGCGACGTGATCGAGCCGGACGAGGGCATTGTGGCGATCGGCTCCGGCGGTTCGTATGCGCTGGCGGCGGCGCGGGCGCTGTATGACAACACGGAGCTGCCGGCGCGTGAGATCGCGGAAAAGTCGCTGCGCATTGCCGGCAAGATTTGTATCTACACCAACGACACCATCATGGTGGAAGAATTGGGCGCGGTCGGACCTGAAAAGACGGCGTCCGCTCCACCAACCGGGCACACCCCCTAAAGGCATCCATGGCACTGTATTTACCCGGCACCGCTGACGACCAGGAACTTGCACTGGAGGACTTGACCCCGCGCGAGATTGTCGCCGAACTCGACAAGTATGTAATAGGCCAGCGGGCAGCCAAGCGCGCTGTAGCCCTGGCGTTGCGCAACCGCATGCGCCGGCAAAAGCTCGCGCCGGAAGTCGCGGACGAGATCATGCCGAAGAACATCATCATGATTGGTCCGACGGGTGTGGGCAAAACCGAGATCGCGCGGCGGCTGGCAAAGCTGACCAACTCGCCGTTTTTGAAAGTGGAGGCTTCGAAGTTCACCGAGGTCGGGTATGTGGGGCGCGATGTGGAGTCGATGATCCGTGACCTGGTCGAAAATGCGATCGACATGGTGCGGGACGAAAAGCTGGACGAGGTGGAGAACAAAGCTGAGCTGAACGCCGAGGACCGTTTGCTCGATCTGCTGCTTCCTCCGCAGGCCGCCGAAGTTGCGGGTGCACCGGCGGTCTCCTCGGACGGCGCGCTGCCGAGCGGCGAGTCCCTGAGTGCAGCCGCGGTGGAAACCGAGCCGACTGCGCATGTGCGCGCGAGAGAAAAACTGCGTGACCAGTTCCGCGAGGGCAAGCTCGACGAGCGTACTGTGGAGATCGATGTGCGCGAGCGCCGTGAACCGCAGATCGAAATTGTGACTGGAAATGCGCCGGATTCGATGGAACCGTCCGATACGAATCTCAAGGATCTGCTGCCGCAGCTGTTCGGCCCGCGTACCAAGAAGCGCAAGATGAAGGTCGCTGAGGCGTTCGATTACCTGGTGCAGGAAGAGGAAGGCCGGCTGATCGACATGGACCAGGTGCAACGGGTGGCGGTGGAGCGTGTTGAGACTTCCGGTATTATCTTCCTCGACGAAATTGACAAGATCGCCGGGCGCGAAGGCGGGCACGGGCCGGATATCTCGCGCGAAGGGGTGCAGCGGGATATTCTGCCGATTGTTGAGGGCACGACCGTCAATACGCGCTACGGCATGGTGCGAACCGACTATATCCTGTTCATCGCCGCGGGGGCGTTCCACGTGACCAAGCCGAGCGATCTTATCCCGGAGCTGCAGGGGCGCTTTCCGGTGCGGGTGGAGTTGCACTCGCTTACGGTGGATGATTTCATTCGCATCCTGACGGAGCCGAAGGCGTCGCTGACCAAGCAGCAGATTGCGCTGCTTGAGACTGAAGGATTGAAGCTTGAGTTCACCCCGGAGGCGCTGGCGGAGATGGCGCAGTTCGCCTTTCGGGTGAACGAGACGACGGAGAATATCGGCGCGCGACGGCTGCATACGATCATGGAGCGGGTGCTGGATGAGATCAGTTTTCTGGCTCCGGACCTGTTGAAGGCTCCGCGGAATCCGTCCGGGATGTTTGATTTGTCTGTCGCGGCGACGGATGGGGCGGCCACGGTGCCATTGCCGGTGGTGGACCGCGAGATTCCGACAGGGCATGAGCGGGTTGTGGTGATTGACCCGGAGTATGTGCGGCAAATGGTGGCGAGTATTGTGAAGGATCAGGATTTGAGCCGGTATATTTTGTAGATTTGAGATGGTCGAGGTTTTCTCTGCCGAATGGTTTTAAGACAGGGACAACGGAACAACAAGTCAAGCAAGCCTATCCGAAAGGGCAGGGGTACGTTCTCTCAGGTAGTGCCAGCCATCTGAACGGGGACGTAATCTGGTCTACTGAATAGACAGAAGTGCTGGGTTGGCTTTCAAACTTGCATGGTCGCAAAGCAAGAAGCAGCGGTCCATCAGCGGGACCGACGTCTTTCCGAAAAGTTCCGACTATCGGCCCGAGGGATATGTTTCGCCGCCTCAGCAATGGCAGCAGTTAAAATAGCCCGCGCTTACCGAGTAGCCGAGGCCGTTCCTCTGGGCGGCTTGCTTGCGTCTGAGCCCTCCGTCAGAGAGATGTGCCGCCCAGAGCAAGCAGACCCATGCGATCCATCGCGTGCAGCGTGAGGCGCAAACGCTCGCAGGGCTGTTGAAACGGTACGACCGTGAAGCGATCCTCTCCGTTCATTGCAACACGCAGCGTCTTCTCAGGCCCGTCGTGGTTGCCAATCCATATGCCTGCGAGCCAACCTTCCAGGACTCGCAGACGCGCAACACGGCGCGATCACATGAAGTACTTCATCCTCATCCGTACCATCGCGCTGCTGCATCAGTATCAGCGGCCGTGAAGGTCTTCGGTAAGTGTTTGATCCCAATTGCACCGCCTGCCATCGCAGCTGCCTGGAAACCCTCACCTGTTGTCTCCAGCAGGGCGGGAAGCATGCCGCCTCCGACCACATTCAACTTTTGATCGATTGTGCCGGGAGTTGCCGGAACTCGCACGGCTACGGCCGCGGCTAGGTGTTCAAGGGGCTGGCGCAAACGGCAAATCTGGGCTTGAAATCGGCTAAGGTTGATCGCGGATGCTGCTCGCCATGAGCTCGTGACCAGTGATGTAATTTGAGCCGCTGCCGAAGTTAAAGCGCATACGCTGACGACTGCTCTGACTGCTAGCGAGGTTCGAAGGCCCGGCCCTGTATGAAAACGTGTTCTACGCCTCACCGCCCCAGGTTGTCAATGTTGGGTTTGGCCCTAGTTAGTAAGTCACGCTCGCAGTGATCGTGTCGGAATATATTCCAGGCGCGATGAGATGCCCTGCTGGCACTTGGCCGTAAGCAGAGAGATTCTGCGGTGTGCCGTTGCCGGTCCCGCTTTCCGTATCCGTTCCCACTGTGTTACCCCAGTTGAGAGTGAAGGCCGCATCTTGGCAAATCCGGTACGGTAACGTGATCGAACTTCTGGTCATCAGCCGATTGCTTACGGTAGCACCGCTTCCCGTTCCAGCATTCAGGCCTATGTTGTAAGTGGTCGTGTTTGTACATGTAACTGCAACAATGGATGTTGCATTTTTAAGGAGATTGATGTAATTCCCAAAACTCAGGGCACTTGCTGAAACAGTACAGCTGGGCACCACGGTAGCGGTGACGTTAAACGTAGTATATGTAAGATTAAACGCGCTATCAATTATCTCGACTAAGATCGAATCTGTGTAAGTACCCGGTGTGACATACTGTCCACCAATTGCCCTGGGATACACGTTGAACTGCTGCGCCGAGCCGGTACCCGTGGCTCCGTCCGTGTCCGTGCCTATCGTGGTGCCCCAGTTTGCACTGCGCGCCGCATCCCGGTAGAGTGCATAGTGCAACGTGCCTCCCGCGCTGCTTGTCATCTGGCGGGTCGTCACAGTAGCGCCGCTGGTCTGTCCAGCGCTTAGGCCAATGGTGTAGGACGTACCGCTTGTGCAGGTTAAAGTGATGGTCGAGCCACCGGAAGTCGAAACCACGCCTGTGTAATTGCCGAAGTTGAGGGCCGTGGCTGCGGGCGCGCCGCAGCTGGCTAACAATTTCGGACCGGCTGAGGCAAGCAACATTAGAACCAGGAGAAGCCGACGCTTCATTGAGCACGCTCCCGGCAAAGCAGGGGACCAACCGTAGGGATGACATTGCTGATGGGCAGGAAATTGAAGTTAGCGCTGCACCTCCGCCCATCCGGACGCTCGATCTCAACCTGGTTCCAGGCACTCAGGTCAAGAATATATGCCTCTCCATCAAAGCCGACCGGACTGATGTCGCCTGTCGCCTGGAGTCTTGCCGTGCTGCCGACCGGGACCGCGAGGCCGGCCTCATCAATCAAGCGCAGCAGTGCGCCGTGCCTGGTCTTGACTGCAAACCGGACTACGATGCCGGAGCGATCCTGCGGACGTACATCGCGGCTTACCTGCTCAATCGTGGCGTCGAGAGGAATATCTGTCGGGTCGATCGCGAGATGGTTCAGATTGAAGGCGCGCATATCCGGCACAAGCAGGCGCCCGGCCGAGTCGGTTACCCCGACCTCGCGATTTTCCTGGAGAACGCGTACATGCGACAGGCCATTGGTATCGACGATGGCGAAGCTGTCATAGATCGTGTTGGATGGAAAGATGCCGCGATCCGCAACAGATATGGCTCCCTGGCTCTCGATGCGCAGGGTAGTTTGCGCGCCGCTCTGGTCGACGCCGGCTGTGAGCAGCGCCCAGGGCGATTTGTACTGTAGCTGCGCAAATTCGTGGCCGGGACTGTCGGCATCGAGATAAACCTCATAGCCCATCTGGCCAATCTGTGCCGCGGACTGCTGCACCTGGACCTGACCGTAGCCATTGCCGGAACCCGCGCTGACATTGGCCGTACTGCGCCTGCTCAGGGGGATTGTCACTCCAATCTGCTCTCCGACGTTTGCATTGGCAAAGTCCCTGAAGATATTTGCGTAAACAGAGATCCGGTGAAGCGGAACGGAGTAGCTGGCTAAGAGCAACCGCTCGTGCTGCTGCGGCATTGGAAAATTGTTGATAAGGAGAGAAGAAGCACTGCGATCTGTATCGGCATACGCGGCACCGGCGGAGCCGAATCGGCGAAGCGACATTTCTCCGTTCGCGCTCAGTTGAAGGTTGGCAACCGGGTCGCCGTTGACGGAAGCAATGTCGCCGAAGTGGCGGCTGGCGACGATCGCGGAGGCGCCAAGGCTGAAAACGGTACCGATGCGCTGGGCACGGACCGAGGCCTGGCTTCCAATGCGACCCTGGCCGGTGCTGGCCGCAGCGGACAGACTGAGCACGCCGAGACTGCCAACCCTGACAGAGCCGCCACCACCGGCTGCAACCGCGCCCGGTGTCGCTTCCATACTGCTCTCGATGGTCACGATGGGATTCAGCCCGCGACAGTAGTTTCCGCTTGCTGCGAGCTTGCCGTAGTCGTTGCTGAGCGAGCCCCAGTAACGCCGCACGGCACCGACCTGCAAAGAAAATGTTTGCAGTCCGGGTGCCAGCAGTGCGGCGCTGGCATAAAAGGGCTGGGTAATGTTTACCTGCTGGCCCATCGCATTGGTCACTGTCATTGAGATGGTGCTCTGGCCGCTGACAACGGGAACCTGCGGGATCTCGAAAGTGCCGGCGTCGACCTGGCGCGAGAGCACGAGATTCCCATTGGTCAACACGTCGACCGTTGATGGAACTGCGGCCGACCCACTAATCGATGGCAGGGGAAAGGTCACCAGGTCGGGACGCAGACTGAAGTCGGAACGGACCTGAATGCCCCCCATGCGGACGGGACGGGTCCAGCTCAGGCTGCTTGTGATGAAATCGCCGGCACTGTACCGCCGCAATGTACCGACGTCCGCGAAAGTGTAGCTCGTATCCAGACGCACAACCCGATTCGAGCCGGAACTGCCTGGCGTTGCGCCAAATGCCTGGGGAGTCGCGCCGAGGACCTCCGGCGTTGCGCCGGCATATCCGAGCAGCCCGGTGCTTGCAATCCCCCATGGCGAAAAGATGCGCAGGTCAAACAAGCCGCTTGCCCCGGACTGTTGCCCCATCTGTGTCCCGATGACGTCATAATTGACCGTTGCGCCTTTGCCGCTCTCAATGGAGCGCGGGTCGGGCAGCGGCCTTTCTTCTGCGTCGACCTGCAGTCGTTTGGGCAGAAGCCGTTCGTTGGAAGCAGTCAGGTAAGCGGTCTGCGTCTTTTGATCAATCCGCAAGCTCAGTCCGGGCAGATCGGCCAACGCGATCAGATCTTCTGAGTGCGGAATTGCCACCGAGCCTCGGCGAACGAGGACGCGTGGACCCCGAAGGCCGAGGTCGGCGAGTTCATCGCGCCGTATCAGCAGCGTGCCGTCGCGCATCAGGAATTCACCAATCTTGCCGATGGAGTGTCCATTCAGTTCCACTTCAAGCAGCAGGGTCTGGTCTAAGGCCCTGGCAGGGCATGGGAACAGGATGAGCCCCAACACGGCCGCGAACGACACGCAGCGCCACTTGCCAGCTGACCCGCCGTAGTTAAGGAGCCCCGACAAAGTGGACCTGCTCTTCGATTGCACCGGTGCTTGCTAGTGCTTTCAGGCGAAATGAATCGCTCGGTAGTGCCAGGGTGTCTGGGGTCTCGGCAGAGATTTGCCAGCGCCGTGTCACGCCAGCCAGAACGTAGGGCGAGCCGGTGATTTCGGGTTGCAGCTTCAAATTGTTTTTCGTCCACAGCTCGATATTGCGAAGCGTGTCGTGGCGCGCTCCATTGTTCAGCGCGATGAGAAACGTCTTGCCTGCCTCGCGTTCCACATGGAACTGCATATGCGAGCTTCCACGTGCTTTGGTTTCGGCAAAGATGGGAATCGACATGCGCAGCACCACGTGCACGATGCCGGGTTCAGCCGGCGGGGGTATCTGGTCGAGCACGATGCGGTACGTCTCCTCATGCCCTTCCGGTGAACGACGGAGCACGATTCGTACAATTTGTGTCGCTCCCGGCTCGATTGTGGCAAGAGGAGGGCTCACCAGAACGGCATTGGAGCTGGTGAGCTGGTCTGTACCGCCCAGCTGATCCCATGCGTAGACACGGAGCTGAATGGAGGTCGGGTTCGAGCCCTGGTTCACAACCGTCAGGCTGGTCGCTTTTTGCCCCGCCTCCAGCTGAATATTTACCGGGGTTACCGTCAGGGCCTGTGCCTTGGCCATGCCGGTCGAAACCACGACACTGCAAAGAGCGACAAAGCTCAGCAGGAATCTCCGGAGATAGCTCAACATGAAGACATTTTTTTCTGGTTTACTCGACATACTAGTAAGTAATAGTGGCGGTGATAGTGTCCGCGTATGAGCCTGCGGCAATCAGTTGCCCGGCAGGTATCTGGCCATAAACGTTAAGCACTTGAGCAGCCCCGTTTCCCGTTCCGGGTACGGTATCGGTGCCAGTCGTCGTGCCCCAGTTGGTTGCGTGGGTTGCATTCTGGTAGAGCCCGTAATTCAGCAGGACCGCAGGCGCGCCTGAAACGAACATCGCGCGAGTAGTTACAGTGGCACCCGAAGCTGTACCCGCACTGAGCCCTATGGTGTACGCCGAACCATTGCTGCAAGTGGCAGTGATCGTGGCGGTGGCATTGAAACTGCCGAGGTGTAGTTTCCAAACGCCATTGCCGTTGCCGAAAGAGAGCAGGTCGCCACAACTGTCGCGCTAACAGCCATTGTGCTGGTGGCGGTAGAGGCCAATGCTGGCTTGGGTGCGATTCCACAAACAACCAGCCCCGCGATACTGGCGACAAGCAGGCCTTTGCCTCGCCCTTGCAAGCCGCGTGCACTCATGGCTAGAAGATTTCTAACAACAGTGCCAGACATTAACGCGTCAACGAAAGCGGGAGCAAGCGGGCAACGCTTCTTCATAGCTGATCCTTAAAGTAAATTCCTTAAATAAATTGCGAGAAAGGTTTTTAGCGGAATCAAATCCACTCATCGCTGATTTCATTATCGGGCAGAAAACAAATTTCATTCAGTCCGCAGGGGAAATTAGTATGCCTCTGGTAACCAAGGTTGGCGGGGGCGGTCCGGTTACTTGTCTGACATGACGAATCTTCGGACCAGTGCCAAGCTGATGTGCCGCTAAGCTCTCATTGCCACGAAACGCTCGACCTAGCTCATCTGCTCAGAGGTATCAGGCACTTTCATTCCTCTGGCAGTGGAAAGGCGCTGGAATGCAGCGCCAGGGCTGAAGCCCTCAGCACAGAGAACAGCCGCAAGCAGCAAGGAAGAACGATCGATAGAAGCTCGGCAGTGAACACCTACGCCTCGCCCGGTATGAGGATCACCTTGAATCTCTCTGACGAATCGCGCGAATGCAGTGGTTGATTGTGGTGTCTCGGTCAGGGACACGGAATGCTCTAGAGTACCCCTGCCGCCGCACAGAGCCTCGCCTCTTCCCCCGTCGTCCCGGTATGTCCCCCTCCTTCCGGAACCGCTATCACCGGGCGAGCGGCTTGCCTTCCTGCTGAACCTGCCCCACGACATCGTCCAGCCGCCTGCCCGCAGGGTGGCTTTCCCCGTCCTCCATGTGCTTTTAACTTCCGCTTTCCATTTCGTAATGCGGACCTTCTTCTAAGGCGTTCACTCATAGACACACAGCAGACGCAGACCATCTCGCTTGCCCAGGGAGGTTTCGGTACACGCGGTTCCGCGAACCCTTGCGATCCGAACCTCCTTCTGCGCTACCTCTCACCACGACCAATGCAGGCACACGATCAGCGGCCGCAATGTCACCTTCGTGTGCGCATGCGCATGGCATGCCCCGCGGATTGACAGCTTGCGTTTGCGCTCGCGCTTTAAACGAATCTCCCAGCCGCATGCCGCAGGAGTCGGAGCAGAACGAATTTCATCTGGCCTACGACCCGAAACCGCCAGGATCCTGGTCTATCTGGAGGTTCCTGCCGCGGCCGCGGCATTCCGTTCGCGAAAATCCGCCTCTCACGCTCCCCCTCTACCGGCGCTGCGCCGCATCTTTTTTGGAACCAGGCTCAACACAGTCAAGATCCATGCATCGTCTGATACGCCATCCAGTGACGAGGTACGAGCGCCGGATCGGGATCGAGCGGCCATCGAGCCGCAATGGCTTACCCGCCTGCGAAGCGTTTTCCGCAATACCGCGCGCAAGCAGGTAATGGCGGATCTGTCCGCGATCGCTTCGGAGCAACCCTCGCCCGGACCGTGCATGGCCGGCTTCGCTCTTCTGCTTCTGCAGGGGAGAAAGTTGTCGGCGGGCAGCACGAAGCGGTTCAGCCTGCTGGTCGCGCGGTATGCCATGCCAACAACGGCAGCGGGGATTCCATGCTGGGCAAAGAGATGTATCCACGGCCGCCAATCTGGCCGGCCAGGAAACGCAGTCGATGTCGGATGGCGAAATCTACTATCCGATCGCACACGGAATTCGGCTGAGCGGGATGCCTGCCTTTGGCGACCCGACGGACGATGACGTAGCGAGCTGGAAGCTGGTGGCCTTCATCCGCCACTTTCCACAACTGACCGTTGCCGAGCAAAGCGAGATGGAATCCCTCAACCCCAAGAGCCCGGAAGAGTTCAAGGAAGAGCAAAAGGAAGAGCAATTTCTTAACGGCGGAGATCCTCCCGCCGCGACCGCCACGCCCATCCCCTGAAAGGAAAACGACCATGAAAAAACTGTTGCTACTTATCCTGACGTTCGGATTGTTCCGGAGCCGCCTACGCCCACAATAGTATGGAGCACGTCATGGGAACAGTGACCGCGATCACCGATTTCAGTGTCTCTGTAAAGATGATGAAAGGAACGGTCCAGACCGTTGCATTTACAATTGAAGGATGTTCGAAGTTGTTCTGACACAAATCTCGGAATCGCTTCGATCGCTTATTCTTCGACAGGTTCAATTAATCAGGAAGCGGCCTTGCACACACAAAACGGTCGTTATACTCGCGCTGTGCTCGCGTGCTACCCGATTGAACGAAGCTCTGATTATTCTCAGTCACTCAGGATTTCGTGACGAAGCCGCTGCGCTATTACGCGTACTGATCGAGGTCGTGGTTAATGGCGCTTACTTGATGGTGACGGAAGATAAGGAGTTCAACGCTTTTGTGGCGCACCCCATGGTCATGCTAGGAAAGCATCATCGGTCGTATCTCGCACAGTGGGGTGACCAGACCTCGTTCACTGAAGATTTCAACGAACTGGTGGCGTCAGGTGCAGCCGAAGCAGCAGCTATATCAAATCGTACGGAAAAGGACTCCTCATGGACGAGTGAGGGTGTTCGTAAACGCGCTGATCTTGCGGATTCGCAATTTAAGCACAGCGATTTTTCTTATCTCGCGACAACTGCATATGTAGAAGGCAACAACTTTATTCACGGAAATTTTTCCAGCCTCATAGAAATCATCGGCGAGTTCCAAGGCGAAACGCCTTCACGAGAAGAGATTCGTGTACATGAGGATTCGAAGCTTAGCGGAGCGACTTGGGCCTTATGGGATTATGCCATGGCGCTTGATCAACATTTCACAACGAACTTAAGTATGGAACTCAAACAGATTCTCTCGAGCTTCCCGAATGTTGAAGGTTCTGCGCCAGATAAACACCACTGACAAGGCCGCTTGGTGGGAGCAGTGGCTGTTTAGCAATGACGTGAAATTTTTAAAGGGCGACGCCGCGATCACCATAAAAGACATCAAGGTTGGCGATCATAATGTGATTCACGCAGCCAAGAAGGACGGAAAGTTCGTTGCCGCGGAGGTTAAGGTGAGCGCGACGAAGGGCATGCACTGTGACATGCGGGGGATAGACATGAGCGGAAGCAAAGCGCCCTCTCACTAACCCGGTCGGTTGCCGGGCCGCTGGTTCAGAGCCGAACCCACAGGAGCATCATGCTGACATTCCTCGCCTGGACATCACTTGCGATCGCTTTTGCGTCCGCGCTCATCATCGTCATCGACAAAGTCAAGCACCCGCAGAAGATGTGGATTATGAACATCGTGTGGCCCGTGACGGCGTTGTACTTCAGCGTGTTCGCGGGCTGGGGTTATTTCCGGCTTGGACGAGGCATCACCGCCAACGCAATGCGGGGCATGTCCGACCAAGAAATGAAGCAGCAGATACAGCACAAAGAAGAACAGGCCCGGCGCAGCCTACCTGGCAGCAGACGGCTTTGTCCGACAGCCACTGTGGGGCGGCTGCACTTTGGGCGACATTACCGCTGAGTTCTCCATTGCCGGGTTCGGATTTACCCTGCTCGGAACGCCTCTGTATGCAGAGATGGCTGGCGATCTACTGCTCGCGTGGCTCCTCGGGATCGCCTTCCAGTACTTCACAATCAAACCGATGCGCAATCTGTCGCCCGTTCAAGGATTGATCGCAACGGTCAAAGCCGACATGCTTTCCATCCTGACCTTCGAGATTGGCCTGTTCAGCTGGATGGCACTGACGTATTTCATCTTTTTCCCCGGCCCGCACCTCATGCCCAGCAGTACGGTGTACTGGTTCATGATACAGATCGGTATGGTCATCGGTTATTTCACGTCCTATCCCATGAACCGCTTGCTTGTGAAATGGGGGACGAAGGAGGCAATGGGATGAGCGCTCAACAACCGGCCGTGCAGGTCGCAGAATCCACACCGATGCTGGCCGAACGAGTGATCGAGTACCACGACCGCTTTCTGAGCTTTATTGTGCCAAGGGTCGGCAGCCGAGCGCTCGCCGAGGACATTCTTCAATCGGCTTATGTGAAGGCCATGGAGCATCAACACGAGCTCCGATCCGAAGACAGCACCGTGGCATGGTTCTACCGAATTCTTCGCAATGCGATTACGGACAACTTTCGCAGGCAGGACGCTCAAACCAGAGCGCACGAAGGCTTTGCGGCTGAGGCTCCTCTGACCTATGAGCCGGAGTTGGAAGCGACCGTTTGCGCCTGTATCGGTGATGTCGTCCAGGAGCTCAAGCCCGAGTACCGCAACGCGATAGAGCAAGTGGATCTGGGTGGTCTATCCGTTCAGGAGTTTGCTCGCCGAGAGTCCACCACGGCAAACAACGCCTCCGTCCGCCTGCACCGGGCTCGGAAGGATGTGGCAAAGCGCCTGATCGCAGTGTGCGGCAGCTGCGCGGAACACAAATGCCTTGACTGCACCTGCAAACGGAGCCAACTGTAAGACTGGGGCGGGTTCTGCGTCAGCATTTGTGAACAGGAGAAAACCATGTGCTGCTGTACGCCCAAAAAGATTGAAAACAAAATGATAGATCCAGTGTGTGGAATGACGGTCGATCCGACCAAGGCAGCCGCGTCCAGTCAATATAAAGGCGTGACGTATGCGTTCTGTTCGGCAGGATGCAAGCGGAAGTTCGATGCCGAACCAGACCGCTATGGGAAGCAGGGGAGTTCCTGCTGCTCCCCTCCAACGTCGCCGAGCGCAGAGATGGGTACCGGGAGTGCAACGGCGAGCTGCTGCGCCCCTGCGCCCCCGGTCAGCAGCAACGCTGTCGTCGACCCGGTATGCGGCATGAATATTGATCCCGCGAAAGCAGTGGGCTCTTCTACCTACGCCGGAACAACGTACTTCTTCTGCAGCAAGGGATGCCTCGCGAAGTTCGAGGCTGATCCTGCGCAGTACCTGACACCAAAGTTGCCGGAAGTCCAACGGACTAAGGCCGACAGTGCAGTCGAGTACATCTGCCCCATGGACCCGGAGGTAAGCAAAATGGGACCCGGGAGCTGCCCCAAGTGCGGAATGGCGCTGGAGCCCGCTATGCATACCGCCCCGGCTACACGCACTGAGTACACCTGCCCGATGCATCCCGAGATCGTGCGATCCGAGCCGGGCAATTGCCCCATCTGCGGCATGGCACTGGAGCCGCGCGAAATCACCGCCGCCGAGGAGGTCAACCCGGAGCTGGCCGACATGAGCCGGCGTTTTTGGATCAGTGTCGCACTGGCCGTGCCTCTGCTGGCGCTTATGGTTTCAGATCTGCTGCCGTCCATGCCGCTGCAGCATACACTCACAGCGCACACTTGGGCTTGGATCGAGTTCGCGCTGGCAACGCCCGTCGTGCTCTGGTGCGGCTGGCCGTTCTTTGTGCGCGGCTGGCAGTCCGTTGTGAATCGCAGCCTCAACATGTTCACGCTGATCGCACTCGGGACCGGCGCGGCTTATCTCTATAGCGTGGTTGCGACCTTGGTTCCCCAGCTCTTCCCTCCATCCTTTCGAGCAGAGGGCGGGGAGATCGCGCTGTACTACGAGCCAGCCGTCGTCATCATCGCCCTTATCCTCTTAGGCCAGGTGATGGAGCTACGCGCCCGCAGCCAGACCGGAAGTGCAATTCGTGCGCTCTTAGGCTTAGCTCCCAAGACCGCGAAACGACTTGACGACCATGGCGGCGAGGCTGACGTGCTGCTCGATCAGGTTCAGGTAAGCGACCGGCTGCGGGTCCGACCGGGTGAGAAAATTCCCGTCGACGGCATTGTGCTCGAAGGCCACAGTTCCGTGGATGAGTCGATGGTCAGCGGCGAGCCGATCCCCGTCGAGAAGGATGTAGCGGCAAAGGTCACGGGCGGCACCGTCAACGGAACCGGTGGGTTCGTGATGCGAGCAGAGCGAGTTGGCGCGGACACCCTGCTCTCTCAAATCGTGAAGATGGTGAGCCAGGCGCAACGGTCCCGTGCCCCGATCCAGCGACTCGCGGACCGCGTAGCTTCCTACTTCGTCCCCGCAGTGATCCTTGCAGCCATCGCTACTTTCATCGTCTGGTATTCGGTTGGTCCTCAGCCACGCTTCGCTCATGCTCTCGTGAACGCAGTTGCGGTCCTGATCGTCGCATGCCCATGCGCTTTGGGTCTAGCAACGCCAATGGCGATCATGGTCGGCACAGGCCGTGGAGCTGGTGCCGGAATCTTGATCCGCAACGCCGAATCCTTAGAGACTTTCGGCAAGGTAGACACTCTGATCGTCGATAAAACGGGCACCTTGACCGAGGGTAAGCCGACGCTCGCTTCTCTTCTTCCACAGTCCGGCTTTAGCGAAGCGAATCTTCTACAGCTCGTCGCCAGCCTTGAGCGTTCGAGCGAACATCCTCTCGCGGCAGCTATCGTGAAGGGAGCCGAAGCAAAACAACTCACCTTTACAGACGTACAAGGCTTCAACTCCGTCACCGGAAAAGGCGCCAAGGGAACTGTCTCAGGCAAGCAGGTTGCTATCGGCAATTTGGAAATGTTTTGGGAGCTAGGCATCGATCCCACGCCGCTTCTGAGCCAAGCTGAAACGCTAAGAATGGAAGGCCAGACGGTCATGATGATCGCCGTGGAAGGTAAACCGGCAGGGCTTCTCAGTGTCTCCGATCCCATCAAAGACTCCACCCCCGACGCCATCCGGGAACTAAAGGCCGCCGGCCTCAAAATCATCATGGTCACTGGCGATAACCCGACCACGGCGCGAGCCGTTGCGAACAAACTAGGCATTGAGTTCGAGGCTGATATTCTTCCTCAGCAAAAGGCCGAGGTGGTAAAGAAGCATCAGCAGCAGGGTTCGATTGTGGCTATGGCAGGCGATGGAGTCAATGACGCCCCCGCGCTCGCTCAGGCCAATATTGGAATCGCCATGGGCACCGGAACCGATGTGGCAATGGAGGCAGGAGGCATAACGCTCCTCACGGGTGATCTTCGCGGCATTCTTCGCGCCCGCCGTCTTAGCCAATCCACCATGCGGAACATTCGACAAAACCTATTCTTCGCTTTCATTTACAACGCGGTTGGTGTGCCACTCGCGGCCGGCGTTCTGTTTCCTTTCTTCGGATTGCTTCTAAACCCCATGATTGCGGCTGCAGCCATGAGCTTTAGCTCCGTGTCTGTCATCGCAAACTCACTTCGGCTTCGGAGGGTGACGCTCTGATGCAACTGCCCTAGTTGTCAGACCTTCGTCGCATCCAACTCGCCCGCTCTATATAGTCAAATAAAGGTCTCCTGAATGAACGACATAAGGCCACTCCGTTGCTTGGCAGGCTGCATGCCGATGAGTAGAAGTTCGCTTTCCTCTTCATACGCCTGGTGAACGGCTGGGTTGGCGAGCTGCTGATCGAGATAGCGATCCATTCGATTTCGTTTGCGCTTTTTCTCTTTCGCCGGTGAATTTGTAGCTCATTTTTCCAATAAGAGAGCGTTGTTGGTGTGTTCCTTTCCGGCAAGGTGCAGGATTGCCTTATTCATCGTGACCAGGACCAAACCATCCCTCACGGCAAGACCAAGCAGGTACGCATCCGTAACCTGTTTCGTACCGTAGCGGACTACGGCAGAACCGCTATCGCGGGCTGGCGAAAACCGCCTGCAACATGTGCTCACCGCGGCGGCCATCCACCTGCTTCGCATCGCCGCTTGGGCGAGCGGAACGCCAACCGCTGCAACGCGCTGCTCGCGTTTCACGGCCCTCCAGTTCCAGCCCACCTGATTTCGCCACCAGTGTCATTGTTGGGTCTGGGCGTAGCAGATGGCGCACAGGCTGCGCCGCAACCTTCGCGCGCCCGCACGTGCAGTGGAGCACTGGCTGTACCGGCTTCTTCATGGTTTTGAGCCGAAGTCCTAACCGAGCTACCATTTGATTACAATCACCGCCTCGGAGAGAGGCGAGCGTGGGGACCGGGTGCCTTGCATCCGAGCGGCGGGGCGGCCCGCGCGGTCAAAGCCGCCTTTCGGCTTGGGCCCCGGCGGTGTAAACCAGGCGGCGCGTGCCGAACAAGCCGTCCTCATTTTGAAGCGCGCACACAGCCTAGAAACGTTCCGTTGAGCCACGATAACGGATCCGACAACGGTAGCCAAAATGTATCGGTAAGGTCCCTTATATCTTGCGTAGTAAATCCCAACCCTGAAACGTCACAGCGGGACTCTGATTGGCACCGTGAATGCCTAGCGGCACGATCACCGCGAATGCCAGGCCATAAAGGGCTGCTCGCGTCAACCCCGTTTGGAACTTCTGTCTACGTGCAGTGAGTAACGCCGAGGTACGTAGCTTCTCGTGATTCGGCCGACTGTGTCATAAGCTTGTCTCAGCGGACCTCAATCGGGGAGGCATACTTGAAGATCGCGGAACTCTCTCCGGACAGCTTTCATCTTGAGTTTTCAAAAATTCAAGGGAGGCGAGCTTTCCTGGCTGCCGCCCCCGTTGCTTTCTGCCTTTCGATCGGCTATCTCTCCGGGTATAAAACAGCGGCGACGATCGCCGGAGGGAGTGCGTTCACCATAGGATTTGGAGCATTTAACGCCTTATCCCATGCCCCTGTGCTCTCGATGTCACTTACCACCGCGATTCTCGCGGCGGTGACCGTACTCGGCAGCCTGTGCGGCCTGCACAGCCTCACTTTGTACGCGGGGACGCTCGCGATCGCGGCAACAGCAGGTCTGCTTTTCGCCACCGGGAAACATGCAAGCTGGATCGGTCTACAGGCAGCCACCTTCTTCATCGTGGCGGCATACTTTCCCATGGGATGGAGGTTTGCTTCGGATCGGGCCATGCTCGTGATTGTGGGCGGCATTGCGTCTGTCTTGCTTCCAGTATGCGGTTGGTTTTTCGAGCCCCGCGGCGGTCTTGACCAAAGCGTGCTGAGGTGGCGAACGGGACTAGTCGCGCGAAGAGAGGATCTGGCGCGCTCGCTCCACCCCCGGTCACCCGCCGTGCAACATGGCATCCGCCTTGTGCTTGCGCTCGGCGCATCGACCGCTCTCTACCAACACCTTCGCATTCACGACGGCTACTGGATTCCCATGACCGCGCTTTTGGTGATGCGGCCGGATTGGAGGTCCACCCGGAGCCGAGGCGTCGCGAGGATGGGCGGCACGCTCATTGGAGCAGGCCTCGCCTCCGTCCTTGTCCTGAGCGTTTCGCAAAGTCCCCTCGTTCTCCTGCTTCTGGCTATCGGCTTCATGGTTGCCTGTTACAGCCTGCAACAGGTGAACTACGCACTCTTTTGTTGCGTTCTGACAGCCTATGTCGTTTCCCTGGTCGCTTTCGGCGGCTTTTCCGAACACCGCATCCTTGTGCTTCGCCTGGCCTGCACGCTGGCCGGAGGGACGCTCGGCCTGATTCTCGATGGGCTTTGGCCCCGTTCCTTTCAACTGCGTTCATGAAAAATCTTTTATCGATCTCAGGATCGGCAAACTGCTACTACTGGTAGTCGGTAAATATAAGGAGGCGAACTTCGGAACTCCTTCAACACCGTACGCTTCCAGCGCTTACCATCGGGAATGGAAGCGCGCCCGGCAACAGGAATTGGCAGGGTTATCAATTCGCGTGGAAAACAGTCAGTGTCATGAAAGAGGGTAGAAACTCATGAGTGAAGCTATCGGCGAGCACGGGTTGATCGGCGACCTCCACACGGCGGCGTTGGTCAGTGGACGGGGCGTTCTGGACTGGCTTTGCTGGCCCGATTTCGATTCGGAGGCATGCTTCGCAAGCCTTCTCGGCACGGAGCGGAATGGCCATTGGACACTCGCGCCGCGCTCGTTCCGCTCGGCGAGCCGGCGCTACCTGCCCGGCACCCTGGTGCTGGAAACGACCTATGCGCAGGCCTTCGGCGGCTCCCTCACGGTGACGGATTTCATGCCGGTCCGACGGCGGCACTCGACGATTGTGCGCATGGTGCACGGCGTGAAAGGACGCACGCGCATGCGCTGCCTTCTCGCGCCGCGGCTCGACTACGGCAACGCGCAGCCGCGCGTCGAGTGTGGCGAGCCGGGCTGCTGGACGCTGGTCGCCGGGCCGCATCGGATGGTGGTGCGCACAGAAGTTCCCTTGCGGATTGTGAACGGGGATCTTCTGGCGGAGTGGGTCGTTGCGGCTGGGGAAACCTTCACATTCGTGCTGCAGCACGGGGTGTCCTACGGAGAAGCCATGCCGCCGCCGGCCGATGCCGAGGCGCTGCTGTGGGAGACAAAGGAGTATTGGCGGGAATGGTGCGGGAACAACACCTACACAGGCCCGTACCGGGCGGCGGTGGAGCGTTCGCTGCTGACGCTGAAGGCGCTGACGTACAAGCCGAGCGGCGGCTTTGTGGCGGCGCCCACGACCTCGCTGCCGGAGAAGGTAGGCGGTATCCGCAACTGGGATTACCGCTTTTGCTGGCTGCGCGACTCGACCTTCAGCCTGCTCGGGATGCTCCAGTGCGGGTACCGCGAGCATGCGGATGCGTGGTTGCAGTGGCTGAGCCGCTCTGTTCAGGGCAACCCGGATAGGCTAAAAATCCTTTACGGCATCACCGGCAAGCGGGAGCACAGCGAGTGGACGGCCGGTTGGCTCCCCGGCTATCAAGACTCCGCGCCCGTGCACATCGGGAACAAGGCATCCGATCAGTTGCAGCTCGACACCTTTGGCGAAGTGCTGGACACCTTGTACCGGGCCCGCTGCCGCGGCTTGTACCCGCTTGAGGACACAAGCGGAGAAAGTCTGGAAGTGCCGTTGCTGGAGCACCTTGAAACCATTTGGGCGAAGCCGGACGCCGGTCTGTGGGAGTTCCGGAGCGGGCCGTTCCAGTTCACGCAGTCCAAGGTGATGGCCTGGGTCGCGTTCGACCGGGGTATCCGCATGGTGGAGCGGTTCGGCATGAAGGGTCCCGTAGAGCGCTGGCGCAAAACGCGCGCCGTGATTCACGCGGAAGTCTGCAAGCAGGGTTTCCACCGCGGCCTGAACAGCTTCACCCAGGTCTATGGAACCAGGCACATGGATGCAAGCCTGCTGCTGCTACCGCTGGTCGGCTTCCTGCCCGTCCACGATGACCGCATCACCGGCACGGTAAAGGCTATCGAGAAGCACCTCATGCGCAACGGCCTGCTGCTGCGCTACGACACCGCGAAGGTGAAGGACGGCTTACCGAAAGGAGATGGCGCGTTCCTGGCGTGCAGCTTCTGGCTGGTGGATGTATACGTGCTGCAAGGGAGAAAAGCAGAGGCGAAAGCGCTCTTCGAAAAGCTACTGGGGCTCGCGAACGATCTGGGCCTGCTTTCGGAGGAGTACGACCGCAAGCACGGCCTGATCGGCAATTTCCCGCAGGCTTTCTCGCACATCGCGCTCATCCACGCGGCGTTGTCGCTCGAGCTTGGTACCTCCGTGCGGCTGCACGATCTGGAGTGAGCCCCGCTTCAGCCGTTCTCGTCGCACGGCTGGCGGGCGTAGCGCAATCCCGCAGGCACCAACACCGCCGTGGCGAGCGCGGTGCCGGTGCACCAAGAGCAGAGCTTGCGGAACGAGACGACCTGCCGCACCACGTTGAACCCGGCCATGCCCCCATCCAGGACGAGCTTGCCTATGAGCAGCTTGCGCGCCCAGGGCGCTCGCCCGGACACCAACAGCAGCGTCCAAGTTGCACCGTAGCTGCCGAGCCCGAGCAGGCTATCCGGTACGCCGAGCGGGTGGGCCGTTTTGGACATAGTGATGCGCTCGGAATCGAAGCACGAACCGGGAGGGTCGGGCAGGCTCCCAGTGACGTGCAGTTGGTACAAGGCGATGGGGACGAGCGTGGCCACTGCGGCACCGGCGGCGGACAGGGCGGTGGCGCGGGGGGATGGAGCGTTCATAGCGAGATGCCTTTCCTACCGATAGGGCAGCTATTTGCGGGATTTCGCGACGCTGAACCCCGCCGCTGCGAGAGCAAGAGCACCGAGCGCAAACCAGTGCCGGTGCAGCGAGAAAAACACCTCCGCGCTGGTGCGCGCCGAGCGGTCGGCGAACTTGCCGCGCGCGCTCCAGGTGCCCGGCACATACTCGTACAGGTTGTTCGGCGCGTTCGGATCCTGCTTCTGGCTCGCGATCTGCTGGCCCTTGTAGCCGGTCTTGCCGAGATACCAGTCCAGAATGCCCGGAAAAATCCTTTGCCCGACAATGGCTTCGACCGTGGGCGTGCCAACCCAGTACTCGCGGCGCGGGCGCTTTGCATACCCGGCCGCGACGACGACCTGCGCGGAAACCTCCGGCTCGAAGATAGGCGGAACGGGCTGGGTCATGTGCGGCATGCGGTTCTTGACCCAGTCGAACTGGATGGTGTTCATCGCCGGCATCTGGATGGTCGTTATTTTAATGTTGCTGTTGTCGTGGTGGAGCTCGCACCGCAGGGAGTCGGTAAAGCCGTTGATCGCGTGCTTGGCCGCGCAATAAGCGGATTGAAGCGGGATCGAGCGGTAGGAAAGCGCCGAGCCGATCTGGATGATCGTGCCCCGGTCGCGCGTCAGCATGCGTTTGAGCGCGGCCATGGTGCCGTGGACAAAGCCTAAATAGAGCACCTCCGTCACGCGCCGGTAGTCGCTCGCTTCCATCTCCTTAACTGGGGAGAACACGCTCACCATCGCGTCGTTGATCCAGATGTCGATCGGGTCGAACTCCCGTTCTACTCGTCCCGCCGCGGCTTCAACGGCCTCGAAATCCGAAACGTCGACGGGAATGGTGATTGCGGAGCCGCCGAACTCCTCGCATTCCTGTTTCGCGGCATTGAGCGCCTCAGGGTTGCGGGCCAGCAAGGCTAGCCTTGCACCTTTGCGGGCATAAGCGTGCGCGATCGCGCGCCCCAGGCCCGCCGATGCCCCTGTCACAACGACAACCGGAGGAGAACTGAATTTTGATGGCATGGTAGTATCTGTCCTTCATGATATGGAAGTCTTACTTCGTGAGATGGTTGCAAGGTCTCATTCAACTTCTTAACAAAGCTTGGCTGACGATGTGCTTTCTACAGCGAAGATGATTTTCCGAGGAGACGCTGCATCTCAGCTACCACTTTCCGGGAAAGCACCGGTGATTCTAGATCCCTGGAAATGCCTGTCTACTCTTTCTGGAATACACGTGGCTCCCTTACGAAAACGGGTGTAGGCAATCAAATTTTCGTACCTTAAATAATTGTGGTACTTTTTAGTCCATGGAATGTGAGTGCGATCAAACACTCACCGTGTGAACTACATCCCAGCACTCGAACAACGGACACAAAGGCTCGGCCTTGCTGCACGGATTTGAATTCACGATCGGGGAATTTTCTTACCCACCTCTGGTCCGCTTCATCGCGGAGTCGCCGGCCTTCCCGATGTTCACGCCGCGCTCCGGGTATGCTCACGCGATCTCGGCACTGACCTATGGCGTGCTGCTGGTGTGCCTGGGTATCCTGCTTATCGTGGGCGGTTTGGTCACCTATTCCACATGGAAGTTCCGCGGGCGTCCGGGCGAGCCAGAGCCCAAGCCGATTTACGGAAATCCCAAACTCGAAATCGCCTACACAGGTGCCTTCGTGCTGATTCTTAGCGTGGTCTCGTACTTTTCGGTCAAGGCGATGTGGAAGAGTGACCCGCCGACCAGGCAGGCCGATAATTTGCAGATTGTGGCGCACCAGTGGTGGTGGGAGGTGCGCTACCCGCGGACGGGTTTGGTGACGGCGAACGAAATCCACGTCATGGCCGGGCAGCCGCAACGCGTCGGTTTCCGGTCCGCGGATGTGATCCACGATTTCTGGGTGCCGCAGCTTGGCCGCAAGATGGACGTAATTCCGGGAGTGGAAAATCATGCTTGGTTCGCCGCCGACCAGCCCGGCACCTACTATGGCCGTTGCGCCGAGTATTGCGGACAGGAGCATGCGTGGATGCGCATCCGGGTCATCGCGCAGGCACCGGCGGACTATAAGCGTTGGGAGCAGGCGCAGATGGCACTCCCGGCTGCATCCGCGGCCGGCCCGGCCACGGCAGGGGCACAGGATTTCCAGCAGTTGAGCTGCGCGAGCTGCCACACCATCCGCGGAACCCCGGCCCACGCCCGGATCGGGCCCGATTTGACCCATGTGGCGAGCCGTGAAACCATCGCCGCCGGACGGCTCAACAATACTCCCGGCAATCTCGCGCAATGGCTGCTCGCGCCGAATCTGGTCAAGCCCGGCTGCAAGATGCCCAACCTGCACTTAACTCGTGAGCAGCAAACAGACCTGGTGGCGTACCTGGAGGGACTGCGATGAGCGAAGTAGCCGTGCGGCCGGTGCCTGTTGACGCACTTAAGGAATTCGAGGAGAGTAAGTCGCTGCTCACCTGGGTAGCGACCTGCGACCACAAACAGGTCGGCATTCTCTATCTCCTCACGGCGCTCCTGTTCTTCGTCATTGCTGGGGTGGAGGCGTTGTTTATGCGCGCCCAGCTCATGGTGCCGAACAATCACCTGCTCAACCCGGAAACCTACGACGAGCTGTTTACCCTCCACGGCACCACGATGATCTTCTTCGTCGCTGTACCGGCGCTGCTTGGCTTCTCGGTATACCTGCTGCCGCTGATGATCGGGGCGCGCGACATGGCGTTCCCGCGTCTCAACGCGCTGGCCTATTGGCTCTTTCTGTTCGGCGGCATTTTCATGTACTCGAGCATCCTGTTCGGCAACGCGCCGGACATGGGCTGGTTCTCCTACGCGCCGCTCAGCGAGAAGCCTTACTCATCGCTCCCCGGCGCGGACTTTTGGGCACTCGGCCTGTTCGCCGTCGGCATCGGCACGGTCGGCACAGGGATCAACCTTATCGTCACCACCTTTACTCTGCGCGCGCCGGGCATGCACCTCAGGCGGCTTCCACTTTTCGCCTGGATGACGATGGTCAACTCGTTCCTTATCATCCTGGCGCTGCCCGCGCTCAACGCGGCGCTGGCCATGCTGCTCATCGACCGCGGCCTCCATGCTCGCTTTTTCACGCCCGACGCGGGTGGCTCGCCGATCCTGTGGCAGCACTTTTTCTGGAGCTTCGGCCATCCGGAGGTCTATATCATGGTGCTGCCTGCCTTTGGCATAATCTCCGAAGTGATCCCGGTTTTCTCGCGCAAGCCGATCTTCGGCTACGGTTTTGTCGCGGCCTCTACCGTGGCGATCGCGCTACTCTCCTTCGCCGTGTGGGGCCACCACATGTTCGCGGTCGGCATGGGCAAAACCATGGATGTATTCTTCTCTTTCGGGAGCATGCTGATCGCCGTGCCGACGGGTATCAAGGTCTTCAACTGGACCTTCACGCTCTGGAAAGGCAAAATCCGTTACACCACCGCGATGAAGTTCGCCGTGTCGTTCCTCATCGAGTTCACCATCGGCGGCCTCAGCGGCGTTATCTTCGCGGTGGTGCCGATCGATTGGCAAGTTACCGACACGTACGTGGTGGTCGCCCACATCCACTACGTGCTGTTCGGCGGGACGATGTTCGCGGTATTCGCGGGACTGTACTATTGGTGGCCCAAGATGACGGGTCGCATGATGTCCGAGCGTCTGGGCACCTGGCATTTCTGGACGACGGTGATCGGCTTCAACTTGACCTTCTTTGTGCAGCATCTTCTCGGCATCGGCGGCATGACGCGGCGCGTGTGGACCTACCCCGACATCCCGCACTGGGCGCTATTGAACATGATCTCAAGCGTGGGCGCGTTTATCCTGGGCGGGTCGACGCTCTTCCTGTTCGCGAATTTCTGGTGGAGCCTGCGCCACGGCAAACTCGCGGGCGATAATCCCTGGGAGGCTTGGACGCTCGAGTGGGCGACTTCCTCGCCGCCTCCGCTCTACAACTTCGCGCAGGTACCGCCGGTGCACGGGCCGCGCCCCCTGTGGGACCTGCACCACCCCCACGAGCAAGACCGGATGCTGGACAAGTAGGAGCAATCATGGCGACCACCCTCGAAGCCGCCGAAGACCTGATGCAGGATGGCCCTCGCCTCGGCACGCTGCTCTTTATCGCCTCCGAGTCCATCTTTTTCGCGCTCCTTATTGCTGCCTATGTGTATTACACCGGGGCCTCCCCCGATGGACCCAACGCGCACGGCGTGCTTGACCCAGTCAAGACCGGCTTCTACACGGTTTGCCTGCTGTCGAGCAGTTTCACGGTCTGGCTCTCCGAGCGCGCCCGGCGCAGAGGCAGTCGCAACGGCGTCAGCGCATGGCTGGGCGCGACAATGCTGCTCGGCCTCGTTTTCCTGTACGGCGAAATGCAGGAGTACAGCAAGCTGCTGCACGAAAATGTCACGGTGAGCCGCGACCTGTTCGGCAGCACCTACTACACGCTCACCGGCTTCCACGCGCTCCATGTCACGATCGGGCTGATCCTGCTCGGTACCGCGCTCAGCTTCTCGCTGCGGGACCGCATGGGCAAGAAGCAGCGAACGGCAATGACCTGCATTTCCTATTACTGGCACTTTGTGGATGCGGTCTGGGTAGTTGTCTTCTCGACCATCTACCTATGGTCGACCCGATGACGACAGCCGGGCTCATGCGCGCGGGCTGGGATTGGGAGCCTTCGGTGATCGCCGGCTGCGCCGGGCTGCTCGGGCTGCATTTTTGGCGGGTTCCGGCTTCCGCTTGGCGGCGCCTGTCGTTCGCGGCGGGCACTCTCGTGTTGTTCCTTTCGCTGTGCTCGCCGCTCGACGCCCTCGGTGACGACTACCTGTTCAGCGCGCACATGGCCCAGCATCTCCTGCTGATCCTCATCGTGCCGCCGCTGCTGCTCTTCGGCATTCCGGAAGTCGAAGCCCGCCGGTGGATGCGCGTGCCGCGCATCGCCGCCGCGGAGCGCGTACTGGGTGCTCCCTGGCCGGCCTGGCTGGCCGCGATCGGCACCATGACCCTGTGGCACCTGCCCGCGCTCTACAATTTCGCGCTCGCGCATGAGCCGGTCCACATCCTGCAGCACCTTAGCTTCCTGGTGACAGCGACGATGTTCTGGTGGCCGGTGCTGGGGCCTTTGCCGGAGCGTCGCATGGCCCCGGGCGTGTCCATTCTGTACCTATTCGCGGCGGTGGCGGAGAACTCCGCTCTTGGCATCGTCATCACTTTTATGCGGCTCGGCCATTACCCAGCGTACCTGCACCCGGACGACGAACTGGGCGCGCTTTCGCTCATCCGCGACGGCTGGGGCATTTCGGCCGCCGAGGACCAACGACTCGGAGGGCTGCTGATGTGGATTCCGGGCTGCTCAGTCTATTTCGTGGCGATCCTGGGCATCCTCGCGCACTGGTACGCGCAGCCGGATACGGAACCTGCGCTTAGCTACAGCGGGGAAGCACGATGAATTTACAGGACGGAGAGCGGGATACAAAGGCCGCCAAGGCGGCACTCATACTGGGCTACACAGGGGTTGGGCTTCTGTGGATCTGGCGAATGATCCACCCACGCTCAGCGAAACCGTCGGTCGGACGAGCAGAAACATGGGCCACGAGGATGGCCGGCAAGCTCGAGATTTGGGCACAACAGGCTGAGAAAGCGGACGAGGCACCCGATTCAGTCGAGCGGAAAGCGGAAGGGAAGCCGCTTCAGAGCCTGTCGTTGACCACGCCCGGGGACGCACCGCTCGACCGTCTCGCCCGGTCTGCCGCCGCCGAAGCCGCTGGAGAGCTTTCCGGCAGCCGCATTCCGCCGTTTGATCGCAAACCCAGCTCCTGGCAATCCGACAGTCCTGCCATGCTCGATGTGCTGGCACACCAGCGGCTCGAATCCCCGCGACTGGAGGGCTGGCATGAACCCCGCCCGGGCAAGCTGCCCGTGCCGACCTTCGCGCCCGCCATCATGGCTTTCGGCATCGTAATGTTCGCCATGGGCCTGGCCACAACCTGGTACGTTTGCCTGATTGGATCCGTCATTTTTGCCGTTGCCGCCCGGCGCTGGGCAGGCGAACTGCAGGAGGAGTAACGTATGGGAGTTTTGAAGGCGATCGAGGAAGTGAAAGAGGAAGTGAATCTGACCCGCAGGCGGATCCTCATGGCAATCAGCATGGGGTCGGGCGGCCTCGTCGCGGCAGCGGTGAGTGTGCCTATCGTCGGCTTCCTTTTTAGCCCCATGTTGCGCAAGTACCCGGGCCTATGGCAGGACGTCGGGCCGCTGTCGCAATTTAAAGAAGGCGCGACGGTGCAGGTAAACCTTGTAACGTCGGGCGGGCTGGCGTGGGACGGCCCGGCGCAGAGGATAGCCGGCTGGCTGCGCCGCAACAACGCGAGCAACTTCACCGTGTACTCCTCGAAATGTACGCACCTGGGCTGCCCGGTGCGCTGGCTCCCCGACCCGGAACTCTTTATGTGCCCATGCCATGGAGGGGTGTATTTCAAGGATGGGGACGTCGCCGCCGGGCCGCCGCCGCAGCCGCTCCAGCAGTTCCCGGTGCGGGTAGTGGGCGACCGCGTACAGGTCCAATGGATCGACCAGCAAGTGCATTACGTCAGGAACGGCAGCCCGTCTGAGGGCTGTCCCAAACACGAGCCGGACTCCCCTCCGGCAAGTGAGGTGTAGCTGTGCCGGAACCCGCCGTGCAAGCCGCCGAAGGTATTGTCTCCCGAGTTGTCTCCTGGGTTGAGGACCGAACCGGGCTCGTCGCGAAAATCAAGCCGATCCTTGAACATCGCGTCCCGAAGGAGAGTAAATGGGCCTATGTCTTCGGTTCGGCGACGCTGTTCTCGTTCATCCTGCAAGTTGTCACCGGCGTGGTGCTCGCCACCATGTATGTGCCTTCGACGAACAGCGCGTTTCAAAGCCTCACGTATATCGAGACTACGGCAGCCCTCGGCCACGTCGTGCGCGGGCTCCACTACTTCGGCGCGTCCGCGATGTTTGTGTTCATCGGCATCCACATGCTGCGGGTCTTCCTGTATGCCGCCTACAAATATCCACGCGAGGTGAACTGGACCTCCGGTGTTTTCCTGCTCATCTGCACACTGGCCATGGGCTTTACCGGCCAGCTCATGCGCTGGGACCAGAACGCGGTCTGGTCGGTCAACATCGCCGCCAAGCAGGCAGCGCGTGTGCCGTTCATCGGCGGCTTCATGCAGCACCTCATCTACGGCGGCGACCACCTGAGCGGGCTTTCCCTGACCCGCTTCTTCGACCTCCATGTCTTCGTGATTCCGGCGGCGATGATGGCCCTCATCGGGCTCCATCTATACCTGGTTGTCTACAACGGCATTTCCGAGCCGCCCAAGGCCGGCGCGCCGGTTGACCCGAAAACCTACAAGGCGCAGTACAAGGAGTTGGTTAAAAAGGAGGGTGTCCCGTTCTGGCCCGATTCGGCCTGGCGCGATGCGCTGTTCGGCTCGCTGGTCATCGCGGGATGCATCACTTTCGCCTTCATGTACGGCGCGCCCAAGCTGGTTCCAACGCCCGACCCGAGCGTGATCCATGCGGATCCGCAACCCGACTGGTATTTGCTGTGGTACTATGCCGTGCTCGCGCTCAGCCCGCACAGCCTCGAGTCTTACATCATGTTTCTGGCACCGCTTGCCATCTTCGGCTCGCTGCTCGCGCTGCCGTTCGTCTTCAATAAGGGCGAGCGCAGTGCCCGCAGGCGGCCCTGGGCAGTGGCCTGGCTGGTCATCGTGGTTGTGGGCGTGCTCGGTCTCACGCGGCAGGGTGCCATCGCGCCGTGGTCTCCGCGCTTTCAATCACCGCCCTTGCCCAACTCGCTGCCCGCGACGGCTTCAAGCGCCGCTTTTCACGGGCAGGTCCTGTTCCACGACAAAGGCTGCGAGTATTGCCACACCGTCAACGGTCTCGGCGGCTTGCGCGGGCCCAACCTGTCGAACGTGGCGAATCGGCTGACCGAACAGGACATGGTCATTCGCATCCTGAACGGCGGCAGAAATATGCCGGCGTTCGGTGGCATTCTTCCTCCGGATCAGGTGAGCTCCCTTGTCGCTTACCTCCAGACCCGAAAGACCGGTCCTGTGCCGGACCTCACTCAGGCGCGTTAAACCTATTTAAGCCGCGGGACGCCGTGCCCCCAGGTGTCGGGCGGCGCAAGTTCGGGCCGGAATGGGGGCGGGGTCATATCTCGCCGGTCGGAGTTGAAGATGCTTTCGCCCTGAGCGACAAGGTAGTCCGCGGTCCGCGCGGCGAGCGCCTGGATGGTGAGCCCGGGGTTAGCCGAGCCCTGCGTTGGAAAGATGCTGCCATCGCAAACGAACAGGTTGGCAATCTCGTGTGAGCGTCCGAACTTATCGACGACCGAGGTCGCCGGGTCCGCGCCCATTCGAGCGCCGCCGACCAGGTGCGCGTAGCGCGCTTCCTGCACCACCTCCTCGGCTCCGGACGCTTGCATCACTTCCAAGGTCTTGTCCTTGGCGAATTTGATCAGCTTGTGGTCGTTGTCGTGGAGGTCGAAGTTCACATGCGCGACCGGCAGGCCGAACCGGTCACGATCCTCCGAGAGCGTAACTCGGTTATCGGCCCACGGCAGGATTTCGCCGAGCAGTCCGAAGGCCGCCCAGTGGTTGTAGTCCATCATCTCGCGGCGCAGACCCCAGCCCCAGGCGTGCTTGGCGGCCAAAACTTGCTTGCCGAAGGCGATGGGCAGAGGCCCAACTGTCTGGATGGCAAAGCCGCGGGCGAAGCCGCGCTTTGGATCGGTTTCGTAAAACTCCTCGGTGAGCGCGTGGGCGGGCGGGGCCTTGTACATGCGCACCGGTTCGTCGAAGCGGCCCATCACGACGTTTCCGGCCTGCGCCATCAGGTACCGGCCTACCGTTCCGCTGCCGTTGGCAAGGCCGTTTTCGAAACCGGGACAGGCGGAGTTGAGCAGCAGGCGCGGCGTCTCGATGGCATAGCCGGAGAGGATGACGGCCTTGGCTCTCTGGAAGTGCGCGCCCTTTTCATTGTCGAAATAATGGACGCCGGTGACACGGCCGTTTTTGCCGAGCTCGATTCGCGACACCATCGAGCGATCGCGGATTTCGGCACCTTTCTCGAGCGCGTCCGGGACGTGTGTGACGAGCGTGCTCGCTTTCGCGCCTACCTTGCAGCCCTGGATGCAAAAGCCGCGATAAATGCAGTGGGGGCGGTTGCCGCGCGAGCCGGAAAGAATGGCGACCGGGCCGCCGATGCACACGGGGATGTTCAGCGCGCTACAGCCCCGAATTAATGCGTTCCCGACGCCGCCCATGGGGTGCGGCCCATATGGATATCCGTGCGGGTGGCCCCACGGGTAGTAGGCGGGGCCGGCGACCGGCATCTCCAGTTCCAGCTGCTCGTAGTAGGGCTGAATGTCGGCGTAATCGATCGGCCAGTCCGCCCCGACGCCGTCGCGGGTGTATACCTCGAAGTCCGAGGGATGGAGGCGCGGCGTGAAGGCAGCCCAGTGAACAGAACCGCCGCCGACGCCCTTGCCACTGTTATTCGCGCCAAGAGCGAGCGGGTCTTTACCGCCGGTCACGCGCGGCTCCTCCCAGTACAGATCGTGCGCGCCTGCCTCGTCCGAGACCCAGTCGCGTTCGGTGTCCCAGAACGGCCCGGCTTCCAGGCCGACCACGTTGAAGCCGGCGCGCGCCAGGCGCTGGAGCAGGACGCCCCCGGCTGAACCGACGCCGATGATGACATAGTCCACCTCGTCGGAATCCCGGAAACGCCGGGCGGGGACATGGATGTGCTGCAACGAGCCTAGAGTGTGTTTGGCGGATTCGGCTCCGTTGAAAGCGCCGCCGATCGGTTGTTTGCTTGCCGTGCTCATTTGTCCCTTAAGTGGCTGTGCTGGCCGGCTTCGGTGTGGATATGTGCGGTCGACTTCACCTCGCCGGAAACGGAGGAGTTAGGCTCGGCCCACTCGTAGCGCTGCTCGCGGACCTCCCAGGGTTCGGGTTGACCCCCCTCAAGACGGGTGTAAGCGCGCGGGTAGGCCGGGCCGCCGAAGCCGATCTCATCCCAGGCCCAGGGGTGCGCGTAATAGGCCTCGATGGCGTCGTTCATGATGTGCTGCCAGAAGCGTTGGACCGACATGCGGTTCCAGATATCCTTTACGGCTTGCGGCTCGCTGTCGTGGATGGCCTTGAGCGTCACATCCTGCTGATGATGCGGCAAGAGGAGGAACTCGCCCCCAAACCGGTGCCCGGCTTCGGCGTCAATGGCTTGTTGGCCAAGCGCGTACACCTCACGGTCGGGCGGAAGCGTTTCGTAGCGGTACCCGGAGATCTGGTTGGTGTGGAGCCTGTGATCCACGCGGGCGACGATCGGGATTTGCCGGTCAGCCGTGCGGTCGGTTTGCGGGATCAGATGGTCGAATACCAAGCTCCAGAAAACCCATTCCGCCTCATTGAAGTGCTTGCGCTCGGGCACTTTGTCCGCGCGTTGGGTGACCACATCGCGCGTGGCCTTCTCCCAGTATGCCTTTTGGCCCAGGGTGCTATAGCCGGGGTAGTAGCCGGGCTGCCGTCGCGGCGGGAGCGGCTCCCCGGTCCGGGGGTCGGTAGGACAAAGAGCGGGGTCGGTTTGCGATTTCATGCGTTTCTCCGGCGCAGCAGACTCGCGAGAAAGCCGAGCATCCCCGCCGCCCCAAACAGCAGCGGCGCAAAAATCGGCGGCCCGTAGATGACGTTGTAGACGAGGTGCTTGCGGCCACCGGGCCTGCGCGAGACCGCGCGCAGGTGATAGTAAAAGCCTACCGCCGCGTCGACTGAGGCGACCGCGGACATCGCCGGCAATGCCGTGACAGCCAGCTTGCGGCTCTTGACCGCGCCGAAAGCGACAGCGGCCAGCAGCGGCGAGATCACCACGGGGGTCCACTGCACCTTATATTGAAAGTTGTTTTTGTAATGCGAGTAGTAAGCTTCGAACCCGCTTAGGAGCGAGCTGATCCCTGTCGCGATGGCAACCTGGCGCTGGAACTTACCTTCGCGCATGTCCTGCTCGGCCGAAAGCAGCTTGCGGGCCGCGCCGGAGGGAAGCAGGCGCGCCAGCCAGCTGTCCTTGCCGCTCGTTGAAGTCGGCCCAGGGGCCTCCTCCTGCTGGAGAAACGACGCGATCAGGCCCAGATACGCGCTGGTGCCGAAGAGCAGCGGCGCGAAGATCGGCGGCCCCATGATCATGTTGGTCATGGGAAGCCGCCAGCCGCCCGGCTTGCGGTAGATGCCGCGGATGTGGAAGTAGAAACCCACCGCGGCATCGAGCAAGGTCACGGCAGCCACGAACCGCAGGACTGTCCGCGCCGCCTTGCGGCTGAAAACCGCGGCAAAGGCCGCCGCCGCGAGCAGCACGCTCAGGATCACGGGCGTATACATCACGCGCCGGCTGTAGCTGCCCCGGTAGTGCTCGTAAGCGACCTCAAGACCGCTGACGATACTCGTGACCGCGGTAAGCAGCGCCAGCGAGCGCTGAAAGCGACCCTCGCGGAGGTGGTTTTGGGCCACCTCCAGAGCTTGTTCCGCGGTTTGCAAGGTTGCTTCAGCCATCGCGTCCTACAGAACCTGCCGCATCTCGTCGAATGCGACATCCTTGATGATGGTCAGCGCGTCTTTCTGCCCGCGCGCGAGTGCCTTTGCGAACTTGACCGCCTGCTGCGTTTTGATCTTGCCGGGCATCGGCGGCTCGTTCGGGTCGACCACCGCCTGCACAAGCGCGGGCCCCGGGTGTTCCAGGGCAGCACGGAGGACGCCGGCGGCATCTTCGGGGCGCTCGAGCGTGAACCCTTTGACCCCGCAGCCCTCAGCGACCTTGGCGAAGTCGATCGGTTCAAGCTCGACACCGTACTCCGGGTTGCCGTCCAGGATCATCTGCTCCCACTTGATCTGGCCGAGCACGTTGTTCTTGATCACGATGACCTTGACCGGCAGCTTGTACTTGACCAGCGTCGCAAGCTCGCCCATCAGCATCGTCAGGCCGCCGTCGCCGACCACGCACACTACTTGACGGCCGGGGTACGCGATGGCCGCACCGATGCTGTACGGCAGCCCGTTGCCCATGGTCGCGAGCGAGCCGGAAAGCGAGAACATCATCTCGCCGCGCATTTCAACGTGGCGCGCGGTCCAGGTCGCGATCGTACCCGAATCGGAGGAAACGATGGCGTCGTCATTCAGCAGCTTATTGAGCTCATGCGTGACCACCTGCGGTTTCATCGGCATGACCTGGACCGTGCCGCGCTCCGTCATCAGCTTGTTCCAGTCGGCCATGCGCTCTTGCGATTTCTTGAGGAAGCTCTTGTTGCCGAACAGCCCCTGTTTGCGGCTCTTCTTGAGCAGCGGCAGCAGGCCGGTGAGCACCGCCTTTGAGTCTCCGGTGATGCCGACATTGACCGGGTGGCGCAGGCCGATGCGCGAACCGTCCGAGTCGATCTGCACGCACTTGGCCTGGCCCGGCTTGGGCAGGAACTCCATGTACGGGTAGCTGGTGCCGATCATGATCAGGGTGTCGCACTCTTCCATGGCATCGACCGAGGGCGCGGTGCCGAGCAGGCCAAGCCCGCCGGTGGTGTAGGGGCTGCGGTCCGGCAGCACCGCCTTACCCAGCAGGGCCTTGACCACAGGCCCGTCGACGAGCTCGGCGAGCTGTCCGACCTCCTCCCTGCAGTGCAGCGCGCCGCGCCCGGCGAGGATGGCGACCCGCTCGCCCGCGTTGATCACGTCCGCCGCCTGCTGGAGCAGCGCTTGCGAGGGCTTGGCGGTGTTTGCGGCGGCATAATCGCCGCTGTGCTTGGCGACGTTGGCCATGCTGCGGTGCTTGTCGGAGACTTCCCACTCCTGGATGTCCTTCGGGATCGTGATGTGGGCGACGCCCGACTTCGCGAACGCGCTGCGGACGGCCATATCGACCACGTTGATCGCATGCGCCGGGCCCATGATGCGCTCGTTGTAGACCGAAACATCCATGTACAGTTTGTCGAGGTCGACATCCTGCTGGTAGTTGGTGCCGATCAGGTCGTGAAAGGTATGGCCGGTGATCGCGAGCACGGGCTGCAAATCGCATTTCGCGTCGTAAAGACCGTTGAGCAGGTGAATGCCGCCGGGGCCGGAGGTGGCGCAGCAGACGCCGAGCCTTCCGGTGTATTTCGCATAGCCGCAGGCCGCGAAGGCCGCCGCTTCCTCGTGCCGCACCTGCACGAACCGGAGCTTGTCCTTGTGCGTCCGCAGGGATTCAAAGAACCCGTCCACGCCGTCACCCGGGTAGCCGAAGATAATATCCACGCCCCACTCGATCAGGCGCTCCACGATCAGATCCGACACTTGCTTTGCCATCTCAGTACCTTTCACTTGTTCTAAACTGCGTTGCCGTCAGACCCGATAGTGGGCCGCATCTTGTTCCTTGAGATGGAGGCCCATGCCGGGCCGGGTGAGGTCGGGCCGCATTATGCCGGCTTCCGGCTCGCGAAAGCCGTCGAAGAACATCCGCTCAATGCGTGCGTGGTCGTGAAAGAACTCCATATGGACAGCTCTCGGCACGGCACAGCAGACATGCAGATGCGCGCTTGGGCCGCAATGCGCCGAAAGCGGAGTATTCGCCGCCCAGCACAGCGCGGCCGCGGCGAGGAAGCCGCTGATCCCCCCGCACCGGGTTGCGTCGGCCTGGAGCACGGTCACCGCTCCGGCATCGAGCATGCGCCGGAAGTACCAAGCGGTGTAGCCGTACTCGCCGGCGGCGATGTCCATGCCGAGGGGAGCGCGGGCGCGAAGTTCGCTCAAGCCGGCGAGGTCGTCGGAGGAGACCGGCTCTTCCATCCACCGCACGCCGTGTTCCGCGAACCGGTGCATGAGCTCCAGCGCCTGCGTGACCGTGTACGCGCCGTTCGCGTCGGTAAACAGCTCGACCACCGGCCCGATGGCCCGGCGGGCGACCTCGACGCGACGCGGATCGTCCTCCGGGTGCGTCCCGACCTTCATTTTGACCATATGGAAGCCGTCCGAGGCCCAGCCACCTAGCTGTGCCTCCAGCTGCGGGTCCGTATAGGAGGTAAAACCACCGCTCCCATAGACCGCTATGCCGTCGCGGACGCGCCCCAGCAGGTTCACGAGTGGCATGTCGAGCAGCCCAGCCCGCAAATCCCATAGCGCTATGTCGATAGCCGCGACCGCCATCCTCGTCAGGCCGGTTTCGCCCGAGTTGCGCACATGGCGAAACAAAGCCTGGAGCGTCGCGGCGTGCGCGAAGACCTCGCTGCCAAGCACGACTTTTTCGATGAGAGTGGAAACGAGCTTGCCCGTAGCTTCGTCCGCGTAAGTGTATCCGAGGCCCTGCTTGCCCCCTGCGGTGAGCTGCACCAGAACCATGGTTGTGCTGTCCCAGGCGAAGGTACCGTCGGCCTCCGGCGCGTCGGTAGGTACTGTGTATACCCGAACCTCGCCTCGCGTAATTGTGATGGCATCAAACATAGCACTGTCTCGTTAGGACGCCATTTTTTACCAACGCGATAGTACGTCAGCTCCCGAATTTGTTACGGAAACGACATCGCAGTGCCGCATGCCCCCGTAGCCGTCGAAGTAGGCGGCCGGCTCAATGTTGAAAGTCATGCCCTCTTCCAGAATGTCCGGCGATTGGGGGTGAATGCGCGGCAGCGCGTCGGGGTTGGCGGCCGCGAAACCGACACCGTGGCCTGTCGCATGTTTAAACGCTTCCCCGAAGCCATGGCGCTCCATCACGGTGCGTGCGGCCCGGTCGACCTCGCTCGCGCGAATGCCGGGATGGATGGCAGCGAGCGCCGCGGAGCGGGCCTCGTCGATGGCGGCGCGCATCTCCCGGTGCCGCGCCGCGGGCGGGCCGACAGTATAGGTGCGCGTAAGGTCGGTCCATAATCCGTCCCCGCAGGTGTTCGCGTGGATGATGACCAGATCGCCCTCCTCCAAACGTCGCTGGCGGGTGCGCGCATACGCCGCGGACGCAAGCGCCGCGTTCGGCCCCGACATGCAGAAGAAAGAACCGTAGCTGCGCTCAAACTCCTCGCCCCGCGGCGAGGACGCGAAGGCCGCCTGCACCCGCGCGGCCACCTCCGCCTCGCGCAGGCCGGGTTCAAGCGCCTTCTCAACAGCCGCGAAACCGTCCGATGCCACGTTTGCGGCTTTCCTGAGCTGCTCCAGTTCGCGGGCTGTTTTTACCCCCTGCAAATGCTCCAGCATGGCGTCGCACGCGACGTAGCACGCGTTCGGCTGCATCTGCCGCACAGCTTCGGCCAGCGAGGCGCGAAACTCCACCATGACCGCATAGCTGGCCGGCTGCATGCCCCTGCCAATGGAAAGCCCGACTGTGGCCTGGGCCAGCCCAAGTCGCTGGAGAGTTGACGCGAGCGGGGCGGCAAGCGCCTCCATGGGTGAGAGAAGGCGATCCTTTTGCGCCGGCTTGTAAGGCACAAGCACCGCGGAGGTCATCTTTTCAGCCAGGCTCATTTCGTCCGCGGGCAGGACGATGCAGCGCTCACCCGCGCCGGTGACAATGGCGACGCTGCCGCCCATCACCGGCCAGTAGCCGGTAAGCAGCAGCACCTCGCTCGGCGAGCCGCATATGACGGCATCGAGCGCGGCTCCAAGCATTGCGTCCAGAACGCGCGCTTGCCGTTCCCGGTCTTCCCGCATGGCCATTCTCCTTTTGTGAATGCCGGGCACTCCACCGGCGAGATCTGTTGCCGAAAGTAGAAATAACCGACGCGCCGATTACCGACGCGCCGGCTATCAGATGGATGTGAGCGCGAATGACGCGACCAGGAACCACTGTGACAAAACCTATAGGTTCGCTGTTGACTCGGATGCAGCAATCGCGAGGAACCGCGCGATATTCTTCCCCCCGCTCTCCAACGGTAAGGCAGGGCTAGGCGAAACGGAACGTTCTCATCGACTGCCGAATCCAAAATAGCCAGCCACAGGTGGCGATAACATAAAAAAAATGCTGCAACGCCGTGATGAGTGGCGCGATTGAGGTAGACAATGTTGCCCTTCTCGAGAAACACCTGCGTTGGAAAAGCAGCCGGAACCCAAAGCACGTACAGGCCTGGAACAACGCCCACCACGGTGAAAGGAAGCATCAGGCGACGGCGTTTGGCTGTTGGCTCAAACAAAATGATCCCTAACGGCAGCAACACAGGCAGGAGCGCTTGGGCATGAACGCTGCACCGGCGTCGTGAATCACTTGCCTTGGGCAGTCGCCCGTCGAGACCGGCAGAATATATTCGCGCAGACGATTGCTCTCGACCAAATCGACCCTGCGCGCGGCGGACTATATATTTCCGATTACGATCGCTGAACCGAGCGGGACCAGCGATCGCGTCTCAAGTGTTTGGAAGGCATCAAAAGAACGGCGTAGGTGCGTTCGCGCAACACTTTGTTCCCTGAAATCAAGGTGGCAGTGATGAACCGGAGACAGGTCCTGTTTAGTGCAGCGACGCTCGTCGGCACTACTGCCCTTCTGGGCGCTAGCGAATCGGATGCAGCAGTCGCAGAGAACCGCGATCCTTTCCCCTGCTTTCCGACGGTGAGGCAGGGACAGGCACTACCTGAAGCGATATCGAGAAATCGACCGCCCCACCGCGAGCCGGATGGCACTGAACTGCCTCCCGGGCAAAAAGTCGAAGCTGAGTCCCCCCGGAACGCCGAATGGCGGCGGACAGCACGCACCCAAGCGATGCAGCCTCGTAACTGAAACGCGGATAGTAGGGGAAAGTATGGCGGAAAAACGGCAGGGTTCGAAGCGGAACGATCTCTTTATCGCGCCCTTATGCGAAGGTGGGCTCATCCTGCTTGCCGGGCTCGCGGCCTGGACCCTGCACAAGCCTTTGCTTTTTGCCAGTCTGGGGCCTACGGCATTTGAACTAACCGAAATGCCGGAGCGGGCCAGCGCCCGGCCCTACAACATTCTCGTCGGACATTTGATCGGGGTGCTCTCGGGCTTTGCGGCGCTGGCCCTCACCGGCGCGTGGCATACCCCTTCTGTGTCTACGAGCCAGATCTCGCTCCAGCGGGTAGGGGCGGCTGTACTTGCCGCTCTACTTACGGTGTTCGGAACACTGCTGGCCCGCGCCACCCAGCCGGCGGCACTGTCGACTACGCTGATGATTGCCACGGGGGCCATGCAGCACCTGGAGGATGGCCCCATCATCATGGCGAGTATTCTGCTGATCACCGCAGCCGGCGAGCCTTTGCGGCGATGGCGGCGGCGGCGCGCAGCATAATCCAACCGGATGCCGACACAGGCAACCGGGAACAGGCCTGCATGCGGGCCTTTCTGCGCAGCGCACGTGAGCTGGAAGATCGTGCGCACGCCACGTTCCCTTCGTACACGCGCCCGTACGCGGCGGCTGCCGGATAGGCGGCCACATAGCCATCTGGCAGCACGCCCTTGTGCTCCACCGCCCGCCGCCTTAAGCAAGGCCTCGGCCTGCTCGGAAGCACCAATAACCTTGGGGTAATGGGATGGTCCGTCGTTTTAACATTGAGATATGGCAGGATGAAGGCGAGCACAGGAGGTTTTCCCTTGAAGGCTCACGTTTGCGGCATCGATATCGGCAAACGGTATTCCACCTGGTTGGCTTGAGCAAGGAAGGCAACGTTGTTATCAAGAAGCGCTTCAGCCACAAGCAGCTCCTCACATACACACAGTGAAGCTGCCGGCTTCCTTGATCGGCATTGAGGCTTGTCCCGGTGCCCACTTTCTTGCCCGAGCTCTTCTGGCACAAGGCCACAACGTTAAGCTGATGCCGGCTGAGTACGTCCGGCCGTTCGTCAAGTCAAACAAAAACGACTACGTTGACGCAGAAGCCATTGCCGAAGCCGTGCAACGGCCGACCATGCGCTTTGTTCCAATCAAGAACGAGACGCAACTGGATCTGCAGGCACTGCACCGCATACGCGACCGCTGGATCGGTCGAAAGACCGCCGTGATCAACCACTTCGCGGCTTTCTTCTGGAGCATGGAATCACCGTTCGCGTAGGCCCTGCTCACCTCCAGCGGCAGCTTCCATCCATCCTTGAAGACGCTGAAGACCTGCTCTCGCCCAGGATGAGGACCCTCTTGGTAGAACTTCGTGATGAATGGGTCAGGCTGGAAGAGCAGATCGATGCGAGCAACCGAAAACTCGCCCAGTTTGCCAAGCAAGAGGAAGGCTGCCGGCGACTTCTTACAGTGCCCGGCGTCGGACCGCTGACAGCTACGGCCCTGACCGCATGACCCAAAACCCGAAAACTAAGCCACGGATTCTTGGAGGATTTCGAGCCTTGACCCGCCCCGGAAAACCCAGCCGTCGGAGATTGGAAATTTCGCATTGC
>JAABUX010000383.1_pt1 | contig 75896 bp, 85 predicted proteins | sample 5561851 | NCBI WGS metagenome assembly JAABUX01 (sample SAMN10711883, study PRJNA513361) | rock metagenome | isolation source: Antarctica rocks | place: Antarctica: Victoria Land, Richard Nunatak red sandstone | collected 2016-01-03
GCGGGTCGGGCAGATCGGCAAAGCAGTCCGTTAAAGAAAGGGAGGAAGCCACAAGACAACTCCTGATAAGAAGATGTCTCAGGATACCTCAACATCAGCCAACTCAATTTAGATGCGCCGGCCCTGGCCTGCGGGCGGGACGGGTTGAATCCGCCCGCCCGTTTATGGTATACTCTTCCGACGGAAATTCCCAAATCCTCACCCGCCCGGACACGCCTGCGTGTGCTCTCTCTTCGCCGAGGAGTCGCAGCCGTGGATGAACGGCGGGGACGCACACAACACGAAGGAGCTACGATTTGTCAGTTCTCGCCATGAAGGACCTGCTTGAAGCAGGCGTCCACTTCGGCCACCAGACGCGCCGCTGGAACCCGAAGATGAAGCGCTACATCTACGGCGGCCGCAACGGCATCTACATCATTGACCTGCACCAGACCTTGAAGCTGTTCGATGAGGCGTATGCCTATGTGCAGGAAGTCGCCTCCAACAACGGCAAAATCCTCTTCGTCGGCACCAAAAAGCAGGCGCAGGACGCGGTCGCCGAGGCCGCCAAGCGGTCCCGCTCCTTCTACGTCAATTCCCGCTGGCTCGGCGGCATGCTGACCAATTACCGCACCATCCTGACCCGCATCGCCCGCCTGCGCGAGCTGGACCGCCTGGATGCCGAAGGCGTCCTGGAGTCCCTGCCCAAGAAGGAAGCCGCCGATCTGCGCGAGGAGCGCGACCGGCTGGAAAACTATCTGGGCGGCATGAAGGACATGAACGGGATGCCGGATGCAATCTTCATCGTGGACCTGAAGAAAGAAAAGATCGCCGTGCAGGAAGCCCGCAAGCTGGGCATCCCCATCATCGCCATCGTGGACACGAACTGCGACCCCGATGAGGTGGATTACGTCATCCCCGGCAACGACGACGCCATCCGGGCCATCAAGCTGATTTCCAACAAGATCGCCGACGCGATCATCGAGATCAAGCAGGGCGAATGGCAGGACGTCGCGGTCGTCGGCACCGAGGAGGAGGCCCAGAAGATGGGCGACGACCAGGATGCCGCCGTGGTCGCCGCGCAGTGGGAAGCCCTGGAAAAGCGCATCGGCGCGGGCGCAGTCCCCGCAGGGGTGCTCGACCCGAGCCTGGGCGCTTCGGGGATGACGTCCGAGGGCAACGCCAGCGGCCTGGCCCGCCGGACGGCGGGCGCCGAGGGGGGCGAGGCGATGACCAGCCCAGCCGAGACCGCCCAGGAAGTCGCCGCCGTGACGGGGCAGGCGACGGATTAGCATTTAGGCCCGGCCCTGAAGGGCCGGGACCCACGGATTTAGAGGATTTACGAACATGGCAGAGATTACCGCCGCAATGGTCAAGGAATTGCGGGACAAGACACAGGCCGGGATGATGGAAGCGAAGCGGCTTCTGACGGAGGCCGACGGCGACATGGATGCGGCAATCAAGGCGTTCCGCGAGAAGAACGCCAAAGCGACCGTCAAGGAAGGCCGCACCAGCGCGGAGGGCGTCATCGAGGCGCTCGTCCGTGAGCACAACAGGCTGGGCGTCCTGATCGAGATCAATTCCGAGACGGACTTTGTGGCGCGCAACGAGGAGTTCGCCGCCCTGGCCCGCGACATGGCAAAGCACGCCGCCGAGAACCCCGGCGCTGCCTCCGTGGACGAGTTGCTGGAAGCGACGCACACCGAGACAGGCTCGGCCGCCAAGCTTCGCGTCCAGGACGTGTTCGCCAAGATGCGCGAGAACATCATCTTCAAGCGCTTCGCGGCCTACCAGACCGAAGATGGGACGGTGGACGCCTACATCCACATGGGCGGGCAGATCGGCGTCCTGGTCGAGCTAACGGGCGAGGGCATGGAAATCAAGAACCTGGCCCGTGAGGTCGCCATGCACATCGCCGCCGCCAAGCCGAAGTACTTGAGCAAGGATCAGGTCCCTGCCGAGAAACTGGCGGAGGAGCGCGACATCGTCAAGACTCGCGTGGCCGCCGACCCAAAGAACGCGAGCAAGCCCGCCGAGATTCTGGACAAGATCATCGAGGGCGGCGTGGGCACGTTCTACAAGGAGGCCGTCCTGCTGGAGCAGCCGTACATCCGGGAGCCGAAGCAGACCGTCGCGCAGCTCCTCAAGGGCAAAAGCGAGATCAAGCGGTTCGTCCGGTTCGAGATCGGCGAGGCGTCCTAACCTATGGCGGACGCCTCTTCTTCCAAAATGAAATGGTCCCGTGTGCTGCTCAAGCTCTCCGGCGAAGCCTTCGCCGGGGACGGCAGCCACGGGGTCATTGACTATCAGGCCGTCGCCAAGATCGCCGCCGAGGTCGCGGGCTTGCAGCGCGGCGGCGTCCAAACCGCCATCGTCATCGGCGGCGGCAACGTCATGCGCGGCCAACTGGCCGAAAAAGCGGGCATGAAGCGCGTCACGGCGGACCACATCGGGATGCTGGGCACGGTCATCAACGCGCTGGCCCTGCAAGACTCCTTGGAGCAGCAGGGCATCCATACCCGCGTTCAGACCGCGATCCCCATTCAGACCGTCGCCGAGCCGTACATCAACCGCCGTGCCCTGCGCCATCTGGAAAAGGGCCGGGTCGTCATTTTAGCCGGCGGCACGGGCAATCCCTTCTTCACGACCGACACCGCCGCCGCCCTGCGCGCATCCGAAGTGCGCGCCGAGGCGATTTTGATGGCGAAGAACGGCACGGACGGCGTGTACGACAAAGACCCGCGCCAGCATCCAGACGCCGTCAAGTTCGACCGCATTTCCTACGCCGAGGCCATTGACCGCCGCCTCAAAGTCATGGACCTGACCGCGATGGCCTTCTGCATGGAAAACAACCTGCCCATCGTCGTCTTCGACATCAACGTCCCCGGCAACATCCAGCGCGTCGCCGAAGGCGCCCGGATTGGAACGCTCGTCGCCAAAGATGCGTAACTCATGGTAGTCCGTGTCGCACCTGTTGAGAAGTTCAGAGACTACATCTTCAAGCCCGGAGCGACACACGGAAAAGACCATGTTTTTCGCTCCCTGGGATATGACGAAAGGCATTCAGGGGAGTTAGCAACTCTGTTTGAGCAGCAAGCCGCCAATCGGTATGCAAATCAAGAGTTCACGCTTGGGCGTTTGGATCAGTACGGGCAACGCATCAACATCGAAATACAACTTGATGGGACACGCGACTACAGTGGTCAAAAGAGCTACTTGATCTCCGGCTGGATGATTCAGAGTGACGGCAGCATCACTCTGAATACACCTTTTAGTGGCTTCGCGCGCTAGGGAGGCAGCACCGTTATGTTGGAAAATTACGCTCGTGTCAGGCTTCAAACCAACAAGTATCAGACAGAGGGAGCTTCCATTGGGGACCTAGGGTATGTCATTGAAGTGTATCCCGATGGCGGTTACGAAGTAGAGTTTTCTGACGAGAGTGGAATTACATTTGCACAAATCGTGGCACAAGAAGGTGAACTTCAAACAGATGAACCCCCTCTTTTGACACAGAACATGGCATCAAGTGGCTCGGTGATGGAAACCGTTTATCTTACGCCGCCTTCGGTGCAACAACAGAGCAAACTTACCAGGAGCAACAAGAAATGAGCCTAGCCGATCTCGCCAAAGATGCCGAGCAAAAGATGCAGAAGACGGTGGACGCCACCCAGCATGATTTCTCTACGATCCGCACGGGGCGAGCGAACCCGAGCCTGCTGGACGGCATCACGGTGGACTATTACGGGTCGCCGACGCCGCTCAACCAGGTCGCCAGCATCAGCGTCCCTGAGAGCCGCCAGCTCGTGATCGCGCCCTACGAGCGCACCCTGGTCGGCGCGATTGAGAAGGCCATCAAGGCGTCCGACATCAACATCAATCCGGTCAATGACGGGTCGGCGATCCGGCTGAACATCCCGCCGCTGACCGAGGACCGGCGCAAGGAGTTCGTCAAGGTGCTGGGCCGCAAGGCCGAGGAAGGCAAAGTTTCGATCCGCAAGATCCGCCAGAACGCCAACGACCAGGGCAAGGCGCTGGTCAAAAAGAGCGAAGTCTCCGAAGACGATCTGAAGCGCGCCCAGGACGGCCTGCAAAAGCTGACGGACCGGTACATCGTCGAGATTGACCGGATCACCAAAGCCAAAGAAGCCGAGCTGCTGGAAGTCTGACGGGGCAGCCAACCGATGAACAGTCTCCTTTCGGAGCCGGCCCCCCGTCCCGGCAGCGACTTCGGGATCGAAGCCCTGAAGGCGCGTCTCGACCCCACGCGATTGCCGGCACACGTCGCCATCATCATGGACGGCAACGGGCGCTGGGCGAACGCCAGGGGGAAGGATCGGCTGTTCGGGCACTGGCAGGGCTACCGCGCCCTCAAAGAGATCGTCTCCACCGCCGATGAACTTGGAATAAAACATCTAACGGTCTTCGGCTTCTCGACCGAGAACTGGCGGCGGCCTGAAGCCGAGGTCGGCGGCCTGATGCATCTGATGCAGGCCGCGATGCAGGCCGAAGTCGAGGACCTGGTCCAAAACCAGGTGCGTATCCATGTCTCCGGCCGCCTCCAGGACCTGCCGGACTCGTTGCGGGAGACGTTCGAGAGCGCCGTCCGGCGCACGGCGGGGTTTACGGGGCTGACGTTCAACCTGGCGATCAACTATGGGGGCCGGGCCGAGATTGCCGACGCCGCCCGCCGCGTCGCCGAGGCCGTCCGGCGCGGCGAAGTAGACCCCGACGCAGTCACCGAAGAGATGCTGTCGGCCCATATGTACGCCCCCGATCTTCCCGACCCGGACCTGCTGATCCGCACGGCGGGCGAGATGCGTATCTCGAACTTTCTGCTCTGGGGCATCGCCTATTCCGAGATCTGGGTGACGCCGACGCTGTGGCCGGACTTCACGCCGGCGCTCTTCACCGACGCGCTGGAAGATTACCAGAGGCGCACCCGCAAGTTCGGCGCGGTGGAAAGCCAGTGAAGCGCGTCGTCATTCTCGGCGCGACGGGCAGCATCGGAACGCAGACCCTGGACGTGGTCCGCCGCCTGCCGGACCGCCTCCGGGTCGTGGGCCTGTCCGCCTTCCGCAATGAATCGCTGCTGCGGGAACAAGCGCGGGAGTTCGGTGTCACGGAAGACGGGCTGGAATGGGGCACAAAGGCCGACCTCGCGCGGCTGGCAACGCGGCCGGACGCGGATATCGTGGTCGTCTCCGTGGCTGGGGCGGTGGGGACGGAAGCGACGATTGCCGCCCTGGAAGCGGGCAAGGATGTCGCCCTGGCGACCAAAGAAGTGCTGGTCGCGGCCGGCGAGATCGTGACGGCGGCGGCGCGCAGGGCCGGGGCGCGCATCCTGCCGATTGACAGCGAGCATTCGGCCATTTTCCAGTGCCTGCAAGGGCAGAATCCGGAGCACGTCGCGCGGCTGTGGCTGACCGCTTCGGGCGGCCCGTTCCGCGAGTGGCCCGCCGAGCGCATGGCGCGGGCAACTGTGGACGAGGCCCTGCACCATCCGACGTGGCCGGACATGGGACGCAAGATCACGATAGACAGCGCGACGCTGATGAACAAGGCGCTGGAGATGATTGAGGCGCGCTGGCTGTTCGACGTCCCGATTGACCATGTGGGCGTCGTTGTCCATCCGCAGAGCGTGGTTCACTCGCTGGTCGAGATGCGCGACGGCTCGACCCTGGCGCAGATGGGGTTGCCGGACATGCGCGTCCCGATTGAGGTTGCCCTGCTCTATCCCGACCGAGCCGATCTAGGAATAGCGCGGCTGGACATTCGGACGCCGCAGCCTGCCCTGACATTCGAAGCGCCCGACGAGGAGCGCTTCCCAAGCCTCGGCCTGGCCCGCCGCGCGGCTCAGGCCGGCGGCACGCTGCCTGCCGTGATGAACGCCGCGAACGAGGCCGCCGTCGGCCTCTTCCTCGCCGGGCGGATCACGTTTCCCGCCATCACTTTGCTGACGGAGCGTGTGATGGACGCGCACTCCGTGACCGATGCGCCGGACCTGGCGCGGGTCACGCAGGCCGATGCTTGGGCGCGCGAAACCGCGCACCGGCTTTCGCTCGAAGACCGCTCTCTGTTATCCTGAAGGAGTTTTCGACGTGGTGTTGTTTTGGCAAAACGTGCAGCAGACCCTCACGCTGCTGATCATTTTGAGCATCCTAGTCGTCGCGCACGAGTGGGGACACTTCATCGTCGCCCGTCTGTGCGGCATCCGCGTGGACGACTTCAGCATCGGCTTCGGCAAGCGCCTGTTTCGGATCGGCAAGCGGGGCGACACCGAATACAACGTGCGGATGCTGCCCCTGGGCGGCTTCGTCAAGATCGCCGGCATGGAGCCGGACGAGGCGCCTCTCATCGCCGCCAAAGACAAAGCGCTGGGCAAAGAAAACGCCGACCCGGACTCGCACGAGATCCCCCTGGTGGCGGAGAATATCGGCGAAAACCCGGCGTACACCGCCCCCGACGGCTTCTACAGCAAGCCGCTCTGGCAGCGGTCGCTGGTGATCCTGGCCGGCCCGGTCATGTCCTTCGTGCTGGGCTATGTTGTATTCTGCTTGATGGGCGTCACCACTGGCATTCCTACGGGGAAGACGCTGAGTAAAGTCGGCATGGCCGGTCCCGGTGGCGAAGGCCAGCGGATCGGCCTGCGGATCGGCGACGTCGTCACGGCCATAGACGGCAAGCCCGTCTCCGACGGGGAGGAGCTAATCCACGCGATTTATGCCAGCGCGAATAAGCCGCTGACCCTGACGGTCAACCGGGACGGCAAACTGCTCACCAAGGTCGCAACGCCGCAGCCGGTGAAAGATGAGCAGGGACAGCCCATCTCATTCGTGACCGTTCGAGACCCACAGGGGTTGGGCACGGCCCTGGGCTTGCAAACCGGCGACATCATCGCGACGGTGAATGGTAAGGACGCGACCAGCAAGGCGGGGGTGGCGGCGGCTCTCACAGCCTTCGGCCAGAGCGCCGGTAAAACGCCACCCGTCACCGTACTCCGCGATGGTCAGGAAATCGCCCTCGACGGCGCCGTCCCAGCGGACGCGGCAAAAAGCTTGCCCGTTCTGCAAGCGTTGCCGAGCGGCAGACTCAACATCTCACCCGCCAAGGAGAACAAGCGGGTCGGCCTCGCCGAGTCGATCCGCTATGGCAACGACACGGTCCTCTCGACGTTCGTGGCGCTGGCTTATTTGATCCACCATCGCGAGCTGCACAAGGCGGCCGGCGGAATCATTTTCATGTACCAAGCCACGGGGCTGGCGGTCAAGAGCGGCTTGCCGGATGTGGTGTCCATGCTGGCGAGCCTGTCCATCAGCCTGGCGATCTTCAACCTGCTCCCGATTCCCATTTTGGACGGCGGTCACCTGCTGACGTTCTTCATCGAGTGGGTGCGGCGCGGCAAGCGTCTCAGCGACCAGCAGCAGCAATGGTTCCTGATGACGGGCCTGGCAATCATCGGCATCCTGTTCGTGCTGATCATGTCCAACGACATCATCCGCACCGTGACTCACCAACTGCCGCAGTGAGACAGTCGAGTGACGCCATCGGACAGCGCGGCGAGTCCATATTTGTTTCACTCATTACTAAGTACGAGCCAGGGGAGAGCAGACTTTTTCGTCCGCAATTCCTCGGCGATAAATCGCCCTTTGTCGACTTCATTGTCTTTCTTGATGAACCCGGCTCGACTCATCTGTTCTTCCTGGTTCAAGTTAAAGCGACGAGAAAAGGTTACACAGTTGGAGAACGGCGGCTCAAGGTGCAGGTGTCGAAAAGGCATATTCAGTATTTAGCGTCCTGCCCTGCTCCGACTTATGTCGTTGGAATAGACGAGGAAACAGAAGTCGGCTATCTTGTTTCCGCCAATGGAGAACATATGACCGCCTTGTCCAGCCTAAGCACCGGTTTTTTGTTTGATAAGCTTACGATTGGTCGCGACAACCGTGCAAAACTCTGGCAAGATGTAACTACTTACTGGCAGCAGACGCCGCGTTCTCAGGCAGTGTCGCTCTTTCAGGACAAAAGCTGGAGATGAAAATGCCGAACATTAATAAACAGATATTGGAAGAACGGGCCGAGTCGCTTGCTCTTGTCTACCTCACGCGCCGGGATGACTTGTCGGTCACGCGCCACCCTGCTTTTGCCGGATTTGATCTGCTTGTTTCCATCCAGGAACAGGGTGACTCCAATAATCGTATCCTCGGCGTGGAAGTCAAAGGGGTTAGCTCCGAGCAAGCCCTGCACAGAAATAACGCCAACTGGCGCAGGCAGATTTCGATCATGCAACAAAGCGGATATGGGGACATACCTGTTTGCCTCTTCGTGTTCGTGATGGAGAGTGATCAAGGGTATTGGAAATGGGTTCAGGAGCCTGTGGCGGATACAGGGCGCCGCGACCTCATTTTCAGCGCGGATACGACGCTGCGGCGTCTGGACAACACGGAACCGCGAAAGACGGAAGAATTGACAATCATCATCAACGCCGTGAACGCTTGGTACGACAGCCGCCGAACGCTTGTTGCGGCGTAACGGCCTTAGAGGACAGCAAGAACTCATGCGCTTCACACAGCTTTTTGCCCCGACTCTCCGGGAAGCGCCGCGCGAGGCGGAGCTTCTCAGCCACAAGCTGCTCCTGCGCGGCGGCTTCATCCGGCCCCTCGCCAGCGGGGTCTACTCGTACCTGCCGCTCGGCCTCCGAGTCCTGAACAAGATTTCTGACATTCTGCGCGAGGAGATGGGCCGCATCGGCGGGATCGAGATGCTGATGCCGTCACTGTTCCCGCGCGAAATTTTGGAAGAGTCGGGCCGGGACAAGCTGGACGTGCTGTTCACGGTCAAGCCGCATGACTACTTTTTGGGCTTCACGCATGAGGAAGTCGTCACGGCGATTGCGCGCGCCGATATTCAGTCGTACAAGCAGCTTCCGTTCCTGCCGTACCAGATTCAGACCAAGTTCCGCAACGAGCCGCGCCCGCGCGGCGGCCTGATCCGGGGGCGGGAATTCCTGATGCTGGATGCCTATTCGTTCGACAAGGACGCGGCGGGTAATCAGCAGGCGTACCGGAATGTGCGGGAGGCGTTCAGTCGAATGTTCGCTCGCTGCGGACTGGACGCACTCGCCGCCGAGGCGGATTCAGGGGCCATCGGCGGGTCTCAGAGCGAAGAGTTCATGGTTCTGTCCGACGCCGGCGAGGACACCGTGCTGCGCTGCGACAAGACGGGGTATACGGCGAACGCCGAGCGGTGTGAGGCCGTTCCCGCGCCTGCCGAAGACCCGGACGTTGTAGTCGCGCCACTGGAAAGGGTCGCCACGCCCAATGTCAGCACGATTGAGGATGTTGCGGCCTTTTTGGGCGTCCCGGCTACGCGCATGATCAAGACACTGGTCTTTGTCGCGCCGGACGGCCAGCCCGTTGTCGTCTTAGTGCGCGGGGACCGGGAACTGCAAGAGGCCAAGCTGGCGAAACTGCTCGGCGGGCCGTCGCCGCTGGCGGAGGCCGCTGTCGTCCAGAAAGTGACTGGGGCGCCGGTCGGCTTCGCCGGGCCGGTCGGGCTGCCCGGCGGCGTGCGCGTGATGGCAGATCGCGAGGTCGAGGTCATTCGGGACGGCGTGACGGGGGCGAACGAGGCGGATGCCCACTTGATACACGTCCTGCCGGGGCGGGACTTCCCCCACCCTGAGTACCTGGACCTGCGGACGGCGGTAGCGGGCGATGTCAGCCCCGCCGATCCCGAAGGGCGGCTTCAGACGCAGCGGGGGATCGAGGTCGGCCACGTCTTCAACTTCGAAACCAAGTATTCGGCGGCGATGAACGCGACGTTCACGGACGAAACCGGCGCGACGCAGCTTCTGCTGGGCGGGTCCTACGGCGTCGGCGTCTCGCGGCTCATGGCGGCGGCGATCGAGCAGCACCATGACGAGAACGGCATTCGCTGGCCGGTTCCCATCGCGCCCTTCGAGGTCGTGGTCGTGCTGGTGGGTGTCAAAGACGAGGCTCAGAAGCAGGCGGCGGAAGGGCTGTACCGTGACCTCCAAGCGGCGGGCGTGGACGTGCTACTGGATGACCGCGACGAGCGCCCTGGAGTCAAGTTCAAGGACGCCGACCTGCTGGGCATCCCCATCAAAGTCGTGGTCGGGAAGTCGCTGGCGGAGGGCACGGTTGAGATCAGCCTGCGGCGCGACGGTGCCAACAAGGCCGCCGTCGCCCTTGCGGACGCGGCGGCCTATGTCGGAGCGCAGCTTGACAGGCTCAAAGCGGAGATCATCGCCTGAACCTTGCTTACGTCCTGCAACTGCCGCTGTTTCACCTCACCGGCCTGCTGCTCCTGGCGCTTCTGCTGGGCGGCTTAATCGGCTGGGAGCGGGAACGCCACGCGCGCCCGGCGGGGCTGCGGACGCATATCCTCGTCTGCGTCGGGTCGGCCCTGATTACCGAGATTTCGCACTCGTTCGGGCCGAACGGCGACCGGATCGCCGCCCAGGTGGTGACGGGTGTCGGCTTCCTCGGCGCAGGGACCATTATCCGCGAGGGCACGGGCGGCCTGGTGCATGGCCTGACCACCGCGGCCAGCCTGTGGGCCATCGCCGGGGTCGGCATCGCGGTCGGCTACGGCGGCCTGTATGCGGAACTGGCAACAGTCGCCACCCTCATCATCCTCTTCACCCTGACCCTGCTCAACACGTTTGAAGAAGACCTGATCCGGCAGCGGCGGCGGCAGGCGCTGACGGTCGTGTTCAAGCCGGACTGTAACCCGCTGGACGCCGTGGGGCTGATGCTCGACCATCTTCACCAGCAGAACGTCAAGACGCGCGACTTAAAGCTAGACAAGATGGCGAACTCCGAAGTGGCCCACTTGCAGATTACGCTCTTGCACGGAGTCAAGCGAGATGCGATTGACGACGTGCTCCGCCACAACGGGGACATCGTGCATTACGAGTGGGGCGAGTAGCCATGCGACTGACCACGCCGCGCCTGACCCTGTGCCCCTTTGAAGAGGGCGATTTTGAGGCCGTGTGCGCCTTTCGCGGCGACGAACAGGTCATGCGCTACATCACGGCTGCCGCCGAAACGCCCGATGAGGTCCGCGCCTTCCTGGAGCGGACGAAGGCTTATGCCCAGAAGCAGCCGCAGACACAGTACCGGTTTGCTGTGGTCCTTTCCTCGGAGGAACGGGTCATCGGCGGCAGCGGCCTGGACATTACGAACCCGGAGCAGCGCGAAGGGGAAATCGGCTACCATCTACATCGTGACCACTGGGGACGGGGGTTCGCGACGGAAGCGACTAAGGAACTGCTGCGCTTCGGGTTCGAGGATCTCCATCTGCACCGCATCTTTGCGGACTGCCTGGCGGAGAATACGGCGTCCGCGCGCGTGATGGAGAAGGCGGGGATGCGGCAGGAGGCTCACTTCCACCAAAACAAGTGGTCTGGTGAGCGTTGGCAAGACACGCTGGTTTACGCCATGTTGGATACGGATTAGACGGAAGTCGCCTGGGTGTCTTCGGCAGGCGGAGCGTGAAGGTCGTCCCCTGCCCCGGCGCACTGGCGACGGAGGGTGTGCCGCCGTGCTGCTCGACGATGCGCCGGACGATGCGGGTGCCCAGGCCGGTGCCTCCGGGCTTGGTGGAGTAGGCGGCGTCCGTAAACAGCTTCCGCTGGACTTCTTCCGGCATCCCCTTCCCCGTGTCCGCGACGGAGATGCGGTAAAAGGCGGGGTCAGGATCGGCGGCGACGGTCAGCGTGACCGAACCGCCTGGCGGCGTTTCGGGCAGCGCGTTGTTCACCAGGTTATACAGGGCGTTGTAGAGCCGGTGGCTGTCTAAGACGGCTTCAAGTTCGCGGTCGCCTTCCGCGCGCAGGGCGATCCCGGCGCGCTGGGCGGCGTCTCCCAGAGATTGCACGACGCGCTGGGCGGTGTCGAACGGACGGCCCGGCTTGAAATCCAGCGGGGCGACTTCGCCTTTGAGGGCGGAGGCGATCTCGCGGGTGCGGGCGATCACCTGCTGGACGCCGTCCGCGACATTTTCCCGGACCTCGGCGTAGAAGCTTTCCAGGCAGTCAACCGCCCTCGGTTTCCCGGCCCGCACGTCGGCGATGCAGCCGTCCAACGTCTCCACATAGGGCAAAACGTGGGTGAGCATGTTGCCGATGTCGTGGCTGATCTCCCCCACCGAGCGGGCAACGGCGGCCAGGTTTGCTTCGCGCGCCAGCAGGGCGTTCTGGAGGCTCAGGGCGACGAGGCTGCCGACGATCTCGCCCAGGGCCATGTCGCCCGCGTCGAAATCGCCCCGCCGCTTGTTGACGAATTGGATGACGCCCAGCGCCGTCCCCTGGCGGGCGTTGAGCGGGACCGTCATCAGCGAATGTGTGTGGTAGCCGGTGCGGGCATCTACGGTGCCGATATGGTCCACGTCCCGTTCGACATCCGGCGTGAGCCGTCCCTGTCCCGTCCGAAACACGTCCCCCGCGATACCCCGTGCCAGCGAGAGGTCCAGGCTCGTCCCGATGAGTGAGGCCGCGACCGGCCCGACGGCGTGCCGGAAGACAAGCGCGTTCCGGTCGGGATCGTACAGCAGGATAGAGCCGGCGTCGGCCTCGACCACTTCCAGGGCCACGTCCAGGGCCTGACGGAGCAGCGTGTCGGTGTCCGTCACCGAATATAGGGCGGCGCTGACGCGCTGGACGGCTTCGAGCTGCCGCCGCGCGAGGGCCAGTTGTCGCTGGGTATCGTCACTCATGGTTAATGGGCATTAGCCCGGCCCCGGCACGGGAAGTCGCGCCCGGCACGGGAAGTCGCGCCCGGCACGGGAAGTGCCGGTCTACTACAAGTGAAAGTCGCTTCGCGACTGAAGATCGGAAGGGCTGAAGATCGGAAGGGCTGAAGATCGGAAGGGCGCGATGAATCGCGCCCCTACGGGCGGTTCTTTAACCCCTCCGGGGTTTCCTCCGAGTAGACCGGCACTTCCAGTGCCGGGGGATGTTCAGCGGGCATCATCGGCAAAGGCCGGTACAGCCCCTGCTGCTCGATATACGCTTCGACCGGCTCCGGCGTCAGGTACTTCACGCTCCGCCCTTCGCGGACGCGGCGGCGGATGTCCGTAGACGAGATCTCCAGGCCGGGGATGGGCAGAAACGAGACCCGGTCCAGGAACTCGGCGTCCACCACCGCCGACAGCCGTTCCAGCACGAAGCCGGGCCGCGTGACGGCGATGAACCGACATTCCCGCACCAGATGGTCGTACTCGTGCCAGGTCAGAATCTCCAGCACGGCGTCCGCGCCGGTGATGAAGTACAGCGCGTCCAGATCAGGGTATATCCGTCGAAAGGCGCGCAGGGTGTCTATGGTATACGACGGACCGGGCCGCTCGATCTCGATGCGGGAACAGGAAAAGCAGGGGTTGGACCCCGTCGCCAGCAGCGTCATCGCATAGCGGTCTTCCGGCGAGCTGACCAGATACGCCTTCTTGTGCGCGGGCCGACCATTCGGGACGAAGACGACCTGATCCAAGGCGAACGCTTGACGCGCTTCTTCCGCCATCAGCAGGTGTCCGTAGTGGATCGGGTCAAACGTGCCGCCCATGATGCCGAGCCTCTGCATGACGCTGCGTTCTCCTCCTTACGGCTTGTCTGACATCTCCCAGGGCTAAAGCACCTGGGGTTCTCGGTTCTCAGACGGCAACCAGTGTCGCCGTCTCCCCGAAGGCGGTGTCCCCGCCAGATTGAGAGATTTTGTTCAAGATGTTCAATGCCGCGTTCATGTCGCGGTGTGCCTCAAACCCGCAGTGCGGGCAGGAGTGCAGGCGCACGGAGAGTTTCTTTGGAACCCTTATGCCGCAGTTGAAGCAATTTTGACTTGTGTATGCTGGATTGACAGCGATGACCCGACGAGCGGCACTTTCAGCCTTGTGCGTGAGAACGGAAACAAACAGACCCCAACCCGCGTCCGAGATGGACTTGGCGAGGTGGTGGTTCTTGACCATGCCCTTGATGTTCAACTTCTCGACGGCAATGGTGTCAAAGCGGGCCACAAGCCCGTGAGCGACTTGGTGGCAGAAGTCCAGACGGGCACGGCGCACTTTCAGGTGCGCCTTTGCCAGCAGGACGCGGGCTTTCTTCCTGCGCTCACTGCCCTTCTTGCGGCGGGAAACGCGGCGTTGGGCCGTCTTCAACTGCCGCTCGGCGCGGCGGAGCAGGCGCGGGTTGGCGATAGTCTCGCCGTTGGACAGGGTGGCGAAGGACTCAAGCCCCACGTCAATGCCGACGCTCTCGCCCGTCCTCGGCAATGGCTCAGGCTCGGTGTCACAGGCGATGCAGGCGTACCAGCCATCTGCACGGCGGGTGAGGGTGACGGTCTTCGGAGTCCCCGTCAATGGGCGGTCTTTGCAGACGCGGACGGCCCCGATTTTGGAAAGAGACAGTCGGCCCGCCGAATCGAACTTCGCGCCGTTGCCGTACTGACGGTAGCAGAACGAATCGTACCAGTTCTCGCCCTTGAAGCGTGGATACCCAGGTGTTCTCTCAATCTTTTTATCACCCGCTTTGACGCGGCGGAAGAAGTTCTCGAACGAGCGGTTGACGCGGTGCATCACGTCCTGCAAGACCTGACTGTGTATGTTCGGCAGGCACTCGGACTTCCCTTTCAGGGCGGGCAGGGCGGCGCACTGCTGGGCGAAGTTCACGCAACGCTTCTCGTTCTCCCAGGCGTCCTTGCGCTCGGCCAACGCGCCATTGTAGAGATGGCGGCAGACCTCTAGTGTCTGCTCCATCGCCGCCAACTGAGGCTTCGTCGGTTTCAGTTTGTAGTGAAACGTCTTCAATGTTAGGCGTCCCGCGTAGCCTGGTTTTCGATGTATCGCTTGATTGTCTCACTGGCGACGCTAAAATCTTCATTGCCCGCCGTGCTGAAAAATGCGCTCCGTGTCCAAAGCGACGGCATTTTGAGCAGGAATGGAAACTCTTGCCGCAAGAGGCGACTGCTCTTGCCTTTGAGCCGTGCGGTTATCTGATTCGGGGCCATCTGCGGAACGGTGGACACGAACAGGTGCAGATGGTCGGGCATGATTTCCAGTGCCAGTATCTCGCAGTCAATCTCGGCGCACGTCTCGCGGAGCAACTGTTCCAGGCGTTCCTTGACCGCGCCGACCAAGATTTTCCGCCGCCGCTTGGGGCAGAAAATGATGTGGTAGTTCAGCAGAAAGACGCTGGTTTCTTTGCCTATGTCTTTGTGTCGGTAGGCTTGGCTCACAAAGATATTATACCACAAGTCGTGTAGAAATAAACATCTTATCTACACACGCAAGCAGGAAATATGTCGCCTTCGGAAAGGCGACGCGCTTATATCCCACCCGTAAACGGTGTGGGCTTTACGCGCATTACTGTAAAGCCAGCAGCGCCAACCCTAGCACGCAGAGCAAAACAATGGCGAGTAAGACCCAGATGATGACGGGCGTGGCGCTGACCAGCGTTCCCTCTTCCAGCCGGTCCGGCGCGTTCCGGCGGGCGGCCTCGGCGAACGGCTCATATTGACCCGGTGCGGGCGTGAGCCAGCGAGTATGTTTTGAGTTGGGCCGCGTGGTTGTAGGCGTCATAAACGATGGCGGCCTGTCCCTTCTCCGGGGCGAGCATGACCTGCCGAATGCCGGCCCAGCGGACGCCCTCGCGCCGATCCTTGCGCATCCCATACTCCATGACGAGGTTCGCGATGATGGCGATCAGCGGACTCAGGAGGATGGCCGGGAGCAGGACCATCAGGCGGATTTCGGCGCGCGGCACGGCCTTCCCCTGAATGATGATTAGAGTTGTGGTGCAATTATTCAGTCTCTTGACTCAGGAATGGCTTTTCTTGCCGCTTGGAGCGGCTGTGAGGCCCCTGGTGACGATAAATTGACAAGATTTTCATTCAGGAAGCTATAATGCGCTCAGGGAGCCTTACAGAGCCAAAAGGCTTATTTGCACCACAACTCTATTCCCTCTGCGTCGCACTGGAGATAGCCCTCGCGGTAGTCGGCCACCAGGGCTTTTTTGGCGATCTTGCCCGGCGGGCGCCGGAACAGCCACTTGAAGCCACAGGCAGGCCCGGCCCAGCCGGAGTGCGGATGGCCGGTCAGCGGCGGAGGCGGCCAGACGGCGGCCTGCCCAGCCGGGGGTGCGTTGTAGGGAGTTTGGTACGGGGGCTGCGGTTCCACAAGTTTGCCTTTCTCTGTTTACGGACGAATCTGCCCCTGGCCGCGCACGACATACTTGTAGGTGGTCAACTCTTCCAGCCCCATCGGGCCGCGCGCGTGGAGTTTCTGGTTGGAGATGCCGATCTCGGCTCCAAAGCCGAACTCGAAGCCATCGGTGAAGCGCGTCGAAGCGTTGACATAGGCGGCGGCGCAGTCCACGCCGTCCGTGAACGCCTGGGCGGCGGCGTAGTTCTCGGTGATAATGGCCTCGGAATGGCGCGTGCCGTAGGTGTTGATGTGGGTGACGGCCGCGTCCAGATCGTCCACGACGCGGACGGCCAGTATGAGAGCGTTGAACTCCTCGAACCAGTCCCGTTCAAGCGCGGGTGAGATCGTCAGTGGGACTTCGCCCATACCGCGCATTATTTGCGGGTTCAGTATACGCAGCGTATTCTGGCAGCCCCTAATCTCGACGCCTTCCTTTTGCAGACGCGGCGCAATCATTTTCAGGAAGTTCGGCGCGATCTGCGAATGCACGAGCAGCGTCTCGGCGCTGTTGCAGACCGAGGGGCGCTGGACTTTGGCGTTCAGGACGATCTCAACGGCCATGTCAAAGTCGGCGCTTTTGTCCACATAGATGTGGCAGTTGCCGGTGCCGGTCTCGATAACGGGCACGGTCGCCGTTTCGACGACGGTCTTGATGAGCGAGGCCCCGCCGCGCGGGATGAGGCAGTCCACGGACTCGTTCAGCGTCATCAGGCGGCGGGCGGCGGCGCGGTCGGTGCTCTCGATGAGCTGCACGCACTCGCGCGGCAGACCGACCTCTTGGAGCGCGTCCTGCAAAACACGGGCGAGGGCGACGTTGGAATGGATCGCTTCGGACCCGCCGCGCAGCAGGGCGGCGTTGCCGGATTTGAGGCACAGGGCGGCGGCGTCCACAGTGACGTTGGGCCGACTCTCGAAGATGATGCCGATGACGCCAATCGGAACGCGCATCTTGGTGATTTGCAGCCCGTTGGGCCGGCGCCAGCCGGACAGCACGGTCCCAATGGGGTCCGGCAGGGCGGCGACCTGCCTCAGTCCTGTCTGCATCTCGCCGAGGCGCTTCGGCGTCAGCGTCAGCCGCTCGACCAGGTGCGGCGTCAGCCCGCGCTCCCTGGCTCCGGCGATGTCGCGCCTGTTAGCTTCCAAGATGGCTTCTTGGCTCGCCCCCAGCGCGTCCGCCATCGCTATCAGTGCGGCGTTTTTAGCGTTTGTCCCCGCCGTCGCCAGCGTCCGCGCGGCGGCTTTAGCGGCCCGGCCTTTGTCTTCGACCTCTTCAATCGCGAGGGTACTCATAAATCAGGGCCTTTGGAGCAATAATCATCAACGGCTACAAGTTCGTTTCGACAAAAATTAATGGCCTGTGCCATGCCGCCTTGCCTGCACGACTAGAACCAGCAGTGTGATTGGCAAAAGTGCCAGCATGAGCGAAGAAACCGTAGGTTCTATCCACGGCGAACGCATGGCCGGGAGGTGCAAGGCAAGGCACGCCTGCCATGCACAGAACAAAGCAAAGTATCAGATGACGATCCGCCGCAAACGCTGTTCAAGCGGAGTATTACTCTTGCACGTTCTGTACCCATACCTCATTGCGAGGACGATGCCGACACCGACTACCGCCGATGCGACAGCCAAAAGTATGTCGTTTAAAGAAGGATGATGCATGGCAATAACGCTTCCTTTGCCTGTAAGCCGGCTCGTACTGATTGTAGCCGAATCGCCGCACAAAGTCAAGTTGGCAGGTAGGCACGGGAGAGAAAGGAGAGGAAGGGCAACCACAGGGGGTTGCCCCTACCCAGGTCGGATTGCGTAGGGGCAGGCCCCCGTGCCTGCCCCTCTTGCGGGAGAGGCGGGGCGTTACAGGTCGAGGACGAGGTTGTCGCGGTGGATGACCTCCTCCCCGGCGTCCGTGCCGAGGAGGAGGGGGATGTCTTCGGTGCGGCGGCCCATGATCTTCGTGAGTTCTTTATGGCCGTAGTTGACGAACCCTTGCGCGAAGGCGTGGCCGTGGGCGTCGGTTAGGCGCACCAGGTCGCCGGCCTCGAAGTGGCCGGAAACGTGGGTCACGCCGGCGGGCAGGAGGCTCTTGCCCTCGCCGGTAACGCGCTGCCGTGCGCCGTCGTTGACGGTCACGGTGCCTTTGGGGAGGACGCCGTAGGCGATCCAGCGCTGGCGGGAGCGCAGGCGGGTGGGCTTGGGGAGGAACTGGGTCCCGCACAGGCCGTCCAGGGCGTCGGCGACGACGTTGGGGCGGCGGCCGTCGGCGATGAACATGCGGACATTGGTGTTGGCGCAAATCTTGGCGGCCTGAACCTTGGTGGTCATGCCGCCCGTGCCCAGGCCGGTCTGGACGCCGCCCGCGCGCTGCTCGACGGCGAGGTCAATGGTTTCGACGATGGGAATGAGATGGGCGTCCGGGAACTGCGTCGGGTCGCGGTCGTACAGCCCGGCGACATCGGACAGCAGGAGCAGGGCGTCGGCCTCGATGAGCGAGGCGACCAGGGCGGCCAGGGTGTCGTTGTCGCCGAACTTGATCTCATCCACGGCCACGGTGTCGTTCTCGTTGACAATGGGAACCGCGCCGTGGCCGAGCAGGGCGTCGAAGGTGTTGCGGGCGTTGAGGTAGCGCGTCCGCTCGCGCAGGTCCTCGCGGGTCAAGAGGACCTGGCCGACGGGGATGTCGTGCGGGGCGAACGCCTGGGCGTAGGTGTGCATCAGCAGGCCCTGCCCAATGGCGGCGGCGGCCTGCTTCTGCGGGATGGAGCGCGGGCGGCCCGGCAATCGCAGCCGGTCCATGCCGGCCCGGATCGCGCCCGACGAGACGAGGACGATGCTGCGCCCCCCCGCCTGCTGCCGGGCGACCTGGGCCGCGAGATCGGCGATGTAGGCCGTGTCGGGCGGCCCGCCGCCGCGCGTGAGTGTGCTGGTGCCGACTTTGATGACCAGTTTTTTAATCATCATAAGTATCCCCCCGGCCCCCAATAATGGGGGAGTAAGAGAAGAGGGCGCGATGAATCGCGCCCCTACGGGCACCTCCTTTCCGGTTCCCCCATTATTGGGGGCTAGGGGGCCGCTTCCTCCTCGTCCTCCTTCTCGTCCAGGGCGTACTCGTCGAAGAAGTCAAAGGCGGCCTTGCCGATGCGGACCGTGTCGCCCCCCTTCGCGCCCAAAGAGCGCAGCTTGGCGATGATGCCGGTTTTTTCCAGCGTCCGGTGGAGGCGGTTCACGGCGTCCTCGTTCCCAAGTTGCGTCATGGCGACCAGGCGCTCGATGCCTGCGCCACTGACGATGTAGGTCTGAGTCGCACCGTCGTAATGGGCCTCCCAGCGGCGGTCGGTCCGGCGGCCTCGCTGGGTGTCCGCCGTGATGCGGACGATCTCGTCGTCAAAGGCAGGCGGCAGCGGCATTTCGGCCAGGCGCGCGGCCAGGAAGTAGACCAGCGGCTCCAGGCCCGTCCGCGTGGCGGCGGAGACGACGAAGACGGGCGTGTCTTCCTCGGCGAACTCGGCGCGCAGCAGTTCCGCTTCTTCCTCATCGGCGATGTCGGACTTGTTCAGGACGACAATCTGGGGGAGCTGGGCCAGCTTCTCATCGTAGGCGGCCAGCTCGCGGTTGATGACGGCATAGTCGTCCATCGGGTCTCGGCCCGACGTGCCGGACACATCAATCAGGTGGCAGAGCAGGCGCGTCCGCTCGACATGGCGCAGGAACTGGTGGCCCAGGCCGACGCCCTCGCTGGCCCCTTCAATCAGACCGGGGATGTCGGCGATGACAAAGGTCCGCTCCTCGTCCACGCGCACGACGCCTAAATTCGGGACGAGGGTCGTGAACGGGTAATCGGCGATCTTGGGCTTGGCGGCGGACAGGGCGGCGATGAGTGTGCTTTTGCCGACGTTCGGGTAGCCGATCAGGCCGACATCGGCCAGCAGCTTGAGTTCCAGCTTGATCTGGCGCTCCTCGCCCGGCTCGCCGTTTTCGGCGTACTTGGGCGCCTGCTGCACGGACGAGGCAAAGTGGGCGTTGCCGCGCCCGCCCTGCCCGCCGCGCGCGATCAGGAGCCGCTGCTCGTGCTTGGTCAGGTCGCCCAGGATGCGCCCCGTCTCGACGTCCGTCGCCGTGGTGCCGACGGGCACTTTCAGGGTGATGTCCCCGGCGTTCTTGCCGTGCATGTCCCGGCTCGTGCCGTGGATGCCGCGCAGGGCCTCGTAGTGCCGCTGGTAGCGGAAGTCCAGCAGCGTGGACAGGTTCGAGTCGGCCTCTAAATAGACATCGCCGCCCTTGCCCCCGTCGCCCCCGTTCGGGCCGCCGCGCGGCACATACTTTTCCTTGCGGAAGGCCACGGACCCATTGCCGCCGTCGCCCGCTTTGACCTCTATGACTACTTCGTCTACGAACATAACATACCTAGTTTCAGATCCGCCACGGATTGAAATCCGAGGCTGTCAAAAGCCCGGCGTCCAGGGGACGCAAGAACAGGTTCCACGGGGCTGAACCCCCGTGCTTTAAAAGTGCAAGCCCCCGCCTTCGCGGGCGAAGAGAAGACAGGGCGCGATGAATCGCGCCCCTACGAAGGATAGAATTCCCAGCGCACCTTTTTGGGCTTTCGCTTTTCGCGCTCCTTACGCCTGGCTTCCTGCGCGTGACGCTCTGCTCTCCGCCGGTTCTCTGCCGCTGTTTGTTCCCGCTGACGTGTGGCATTTTGGAGGAAGGCCGGCACTTCCGAAAGCCGCTTAGGGCGGCGACCGGCACCGCATCCGCAATTACGGTAGGTAAAGCCGTTGTCATAGAGCATCCTGACCTTGCGCCACTGCTGCACGTCATGCCGACGCGGTGCTTTGAAGTCTAGGCCCATGCTGTGCATCGGCTGCTTGCACTCCGGGCAAGGGAACACAACATCACGACTCTTTGTCCTATCCCACTCCATCGTGGCATGAAAAGATTTCCGGCAATTGAAGCAGGCGTAAGGCTGACGGTACGGACCGGAAAACGCATAACGGCACATGATATGAACCTCCTACTCCTGCGGACTGACCGGCTGCGGGTCGGCCAGGGTCCATTTGCCTGTGGCGAACTGCGAGGCCAGCCACGCGCCTAGCGCGGCGAAGGCGAGGGCGACGAGCGGATTGTATAAGAAGTAGTGCATCCCGCCGGAATGGGCCGATTCGGGCGAGACCGGCGGGATGCGCCAGAACGGGTGGACGAAGCCGGCGGCGCAGAACAGGGCGAAGGTGACGGCGGCGGCGTTCAGGCCGTGTTCGCGGGCCAGGAAGCCGACGGCCAGGCCGGCCAGGAAGGCCGGGAGCGACAGGGTCAGGAAGGCCGCGCAGCCATCGTAGAACGAGTCGGACGCGAAATCGGTCGCGCCGAGCCACCACACACCGATGCGGTTCAGCAGCAGGGTTAGCGCCACCCCAGCCAGCGCCGCCAGCAGCCAGCGAACCCAGGGCCTCAACCTGCCGCGCCTTCCATGACCGTGATCTGTGAGCCGGACGGCGTTTTGACAACCTCCACACGGGTCGCGAAGGCGTCTTTGAGTTCGTCAATGTGCGTGATGACGATGATGCGCTCGAAATCGTCTTTGATGGCGTCCAAGCACTCCACCAGCTTTTCGCGGCCTTTGGCGTCCTGTGAGCCGAAGCCCTCGTCAATGATTAGCGTTTGCAAGCGCGCCCCGGCGCGGCGGGCGAGCAGCTTGGACAGGGCGATCCGCAGGGCGAAGGCGGCGCGGAAGCCTTCGCCGCCGGAATACATCTCTAAGGGGCGCGTCCCCAAGTTGTCGCTGACCTTGATGTCCAGCGTTTCGATGGGGCCGTCCCGCTTGGTCTTGGACTCGCGCAGGGTGTCGAAGTAGAGCGACATGTCGCCATCGGTCAGGCGGTCCAGGATGCGATTAGTTTCCTCGGCCAGTTCGGGAATGGCGTTCTCGATAATCAGCGCCTGGACGCCTTTCTTGCCGAAGGCTTCGGTCAGGCGGCTATGCACCTCCCCGTCGTACTTGGCGTCGGTCAAGCGCCTGGCCTTGTCGGCGCGGACGGCCTTTTGCTCCTCATAGCGGGTCAAGGTCTGCTGACGGCGCCCGATGTCCTGATTGACGGCGTGTTCTTCGGCCTGCCGCGCCTTTTCCAATTCGCGTATCTGCTGCCCGCGCGCTTCCAGCTGCGCCAGTTCCCCGCTGACATCGGCCAGGCCCTGGAGCTGCTTCTGGGCGGCGTCCCGGCTGCCCTGCCGCGTTTGCAGCGCCCTTTGGGCGCGGGCGATGCCGGCTTCCGCCGTCTTCAGTGTGGCCTGCGCGTGTTCCAGGGCGATGTGCAGGCGCTCGGACGGCTCCAGGGCGGCGATCTCGGCGCGGACGGCGGCGGAGGCGGCCTCGACATGGGCCAGCTTCGCCAGGGCTGTTTCATATTCCGTGATCTTCGCCCGCGCCTCGGGAGCGAACAAGCCCTGTTGGAACGTCCGCGTGGTCTCGTCGGCCAACGCGCGCAGGTTGGGCAGAGTCGTCAGGATGGCCTGACGCTCTAACAGATACTGTTCCACCTGCCCCAGCCGTATGCGGTCGTTCTTGGCGGATTTGACCTCAGCTTCCAGCGCGCGGAGTTCGTTTTCGCGTTTTCCGATGTCCGCTTTCAGGCGTCCGGCTTCGGCCTTAACCTGTTTCTGTTTCGCCTGGGTGTCCACCAGAGCCACTTGGTACTCCGCGCGAACAGCAGCCACTTTCGCTGGCGGCAGATCGGAGTTGCAGACGTCGCACTTGCCCTGCTGGCTTTCCAGCGCTTCCATCTTGCGGCCCCAATCGCGCGCCTGCCAATCCAGGCTGGCGTTCTCCTCACGCAGACGGGTGAACTGCTCTGAGATGGCTTCCAACGCTTCACGGGCCGGGCCGATCTGCTCCTCACTGCGGTCGGCGGCGGCGACGCGCGGCACCAGCGCCTCACGCTCCGACTTCAGCAGTTCAAAGTCTTGCACCTTCGCGGCGTCCTTCTGGTACTCGTCCACCGCCTGCTTCATGCGCCACTGCACCTCGTTCTCGGCGGCCATGAGTTCCTTGTCGGCGGCGGCCAACGCCTGCTGGCCGTGATGGAACTGCTCCAGGTCGCGCTCCAGGCCCGCCACGCGCGCGCGGGCGGCGACCAGTTTCTCGTAGTCCCGGCAGATCTCATCCTGCCGCCCCAGCAGGGCGTCCGCCTTGCCCGCTTCGGACTGGTGCCCAGCGAGTTCTTCGATCAGGTCGCGCATCTCAGCGTCCAAATCGGTAATCTGGGCCTTGAGCGTATCGGCGAATTGCTTTTGGCCTTCCAGTTGGCTCTTCCGATCCCGGCCCGCGTCCCATTCGGCCCGCAGCTCATCGCGCCGCGCGTGCAGCTCGTCCAGCCGCGCTTGCAGGGCGGCCAGATGTTCGCGCAGTTCCGGCTCGTCCTTCAGTTCGGCGTCAATGCCGCTGATGTCGCGCTCCAAGTCGGTCGCCTCGGCTTGGGCGGAGCGCATCCGCTCGCGGGCTTTGGCTTCCAGTTGGTCGTAGCGGGACAGGTCGAGGATGTCCGCGAGAATTTCCTTGCGCTTGGTCGGCGTCTGCTTGACGAACTGGTCGGCCTGTCCCTGGCGCAGATAGGCGGAGTTGAGGAATGTGTCATAGGACATCCGCAGCAGCTTCTGGATGGTCTCGCCGGTGTCGGTGGATTTGTTGCCCGTGAGCGACCGCCAGCCCGCCCCCAGGCCCTGGTCCGGCGTCTCCTGCTGGAACTCCCACAGGTTACCAACGGCCTTCTTGGAACGCTTACGGATGACGCGATACCGCTGCCCGTCCATCTCAAACGTGAAGTGGACGCTCATCTCGTCCGCGCCGATGCGGACCAGCTCATCATGCTTGTTCTTGCCCGCCCGGCTCTCGCCCCAGAGCGCCCAGGTGATCGCATCGAGCAGGGCACTCTTGCCGTGACCGTTCTCGCCGGACAAGCAGAGCGTATGCATCCCGGAAAAGTCCAGCGCGGGAACGTCCTCGCCGTAGGACATGAAGTTCTTGAGTTCGAGTCGGATCGGTATCATTTCGTCTGTTATTATACCTGAAAAGCCGTTGCTAGGCGATAGCAGCGGTTGACAAAGAAGTGGGGATGGCCGATAATGATAGCATGAAGCCGACAGCTAGCCACCTTTACCGTCTGAAAAATCAAGCCGCCGACAAAGACGCTCAAGCCATCATCGCGCGCGACTCCTCAGCAAGCCGCATGAACGCCACGAAATGGCGGGAGGCTATTGATGACTTGGGAGACATGGGGCTTCGCTATCGTCTTCGCTGGGTAGATGTGCCTGAGGTATCCGTCTGGATGGGCCTCTGGATTCCCTTTCCCAATTCGACGCACTTTGACTCGGGAGCCGTGGGTCCATTCAAGACGTTCACAATCGAGTGGCTGGAGATTGACCCGTTCCACTGTTGGGCGACAAACGGCGGCGTTGCCGGACGGGACCAAGCGCAAGAAATCGAACGCCGGCTTCAGGACATTCAGGTGCCTTTCCAATGGGAAGGGCAGAACCTCCGCATTGTTGGACACGTCCGCAACCGCTGACGGTTGAGGTACAATCACAACATGGACATATTACAGCGCATCACACTCAACCCACGCATCATGGGTGGGAAGCCTTGCATACGCGGCATGCGCGTCACTGTGGGATTGGTCGTCGGGCTGGTTGCGACGGGGCTGACCGCAGAGGAGATCCTGCGTGCCTACCCGTACCTGGAGGCGGAAGACATCACAGCGGCTTTGAGTTATGCGGCATGGCTTGCAGAAGCGTCTGAGATGCCGCTGATGGCAGCATGAAACTCATCATTGACATGAACCTGCCTGCGGAATGGGTTCCTACTTTGGCGCAACATGGCTTCGAGGCCGAGCATTGGTCGTCAATCGGTGGCCCCCAGGCGGAAGACAGCGAGATCATGGAATGGGCGCAATAGAACGGCTATGTCGTGTTCACCCATGATCTAGATTTTGGCGCTTTGCTGGCCGCCTCCGGCGCGGATCGGCCTAGCATCTTTCAGGTTCGGACACTGGGCGTTTTGCCGCATCAGATAGAAGCGCTTATAATCTCCGCGCTCAAGCAGTTTGAGCCAATGCTGGAGGCGGGAGCACTGGTGAGCGTTGATGAGAAACGATCAAGGGCGAGAGTCCTGCCACTTGTCCGCTAGAAAAGAGAAAGTCGGCTCCTCGACGTGAGGAGCCGACTTTTCTTGTCAACAGACGCTACTTCGGCGTGAAGGAAGTGCCGCAGCCGCAGCTTTTTTGGACATTGGGGTTGAGGTACTTCCAGCCGCCTTCGAGCAGGTTGGCAGTGCTGTAGTCCAGGGTCATGCCGGTGATAAACTGGGCGCTCTTGGGGTCTACGAGGACGGTGACGCCGTCCACGTCGTAAACAGTGTCGGTGGCGCGCGGGGCTTCTTCCAGGGCGAGGACGTAGGACAGGCCGGAGCAGCCGCCGCCTTTGACGCCGACGCGCAGGTGGAGAGCGTCATTGCCCTTTTTGGCCCGCAGGCGCTTGACCTGGGCAACGGCGGCGGGGGTCAGGGTGACAGGGTGGGTCACAGTTTCGGTGATGGGTTCCAAGACGGCGGTATCGCTCATGGTGTATGCTCCAACCCCGCCCTGAACAGCGGGGCTTTAATAGTTCACTCTGCCCGCCTTCGCGGGCGCAGGAGGATCAGTGCCTCAGAAGAAGCCGAGTTCGAGTTTGGCTTCCTCGCTCATGCGGTCCATGCTCCAGGCGGGTTCCCAGACTAATTCGACGCTGACGTCGGCAACGCCGGGGACGCCGCGCACCTTCTGCTCGACTTCGCCGGGCAGGGAGCCGGCGACGGGGCAGGCGGGCGAGGTCAGGGTCATCTCGATGTCCACGATGCCGTACTCGTCCACATGGATGTCGTAGATCAGGCCCAGGTCGTAGATGTTGACGGGAATTTCGGGGTCATAAACGTCCCGCAGGGCTTCGGTGACTTCGGCCTCGATGACCAGGGGATAAACTTTGGTATCCATGACAGGCATAATGGTTACTCCGTGACGGCGGGTTCGGCCTTGCCTTGCAGGGCGTTGTGAACAGTGTGCCAGGCCAGCGAGGCGCACTTGACGCGGGCGGGGTAGTCGCGGACGCCCGAAAAGACGGCCAGCTTGCCCAGGTCCTCCAGCGTCTCCTCGGAGGCTTCGGGGCCGGTGACCAGCTCGTGGAAGGACTGGAACAGGGTTTCGGCCTCGTCCAGCGTCTTGCCCTTGAGTTCACCCGTCATCAGCGAGGCAGAGGCTTTGGAAATGGCGCAGCCGGAGCCGTTGAAACTGATGTCCTGGATGGTGTCGCCCTCGACGTGCAGGTAGACGGTCACGTTATCCCCGCACAGGGGGTTGTGGCCCTGCGCGACCGAGGTGGCGTCTTCGAGAACGCCGAAGTTGCGCGGCTTCTTGTTGTGGTCCAGGATGACCTCCTGGTAGAGTTCGCGTAGGTCAGACATCAGCCAAATACCCCTTAACCGAATACCTCGATGACGGTGTGCAGGCCGCGCACCAGGGCATCTATCTCGTCGCGCGTGTTGTAAAGGGCGAGTGACGCGCGCGCCGTGGCGGGGACGCCGAACCGCTGCATGACCGGATGGGCGCAGTGCTGGCCGGTGCGGATGGCGATGCCCTCGCCGTCCAGAATGGTCCCGATGTCGTGCGGGTGGATGTCGCCCAGAGTGAACGAGAAGACGCTGGCCTTGTCGCGGGCCGTGCCGATCATCCGCAGGCCGGGGACTTCGGCTAAAGCCTGTTCGCCGTATTGCGTCAGTTCGTGCTCATAGGCGGCCAGATTGTCCATGCCCAGACCGGTCAAATAATCAATGGCCGCGCCCAGGCCGATGGCGCCGGCGATGTGCGGCGTGCCGGCCTCGAACTTGTAGGGGATCTCGTTGAACGTGGTCTTTTCAAACGAGACCGTCAGGATCATGTCCCCCCCACCCTGCCAGGGCGGCATGGCCTCCAAAAACGACCGCTTGCCGTAGAGGATGCCGATGCCGGTGGGGCCGTAGAGCTTATGTCCTGAGAACACCAGAAAGTCACAGTCTAGTTCCTGAACGTCAATTGGAAGGTGGTAGGCGGACTGGGCGGCGTCCACCAAGACCGGAACGCCCTGCGCGTGGGCCATGTGTATCACTTTTTTGACCGGGTTGATCGTGCCCAGGGCGTTGGACATGTGGACGATGCCGACGAACTTCGTCTTGGCATTCAGCAGCTTCGCGTACTCGTCCATCAGCAATTCGCCGTCGTCATTGATGGGGATGACCCGCAGAACTGCACCCTTCTCCTCGCACAGCATCTGCCAGGGGACAATGTTGCAGTGGTGCTCCATCTGGGAGACGATGATCTCGTCGCCTTCCTGGATGTTTTTCCGGCCCCACGTCTGCGCGACCAGGTTGACGCCCTCGGTCGCGTTGCGGACGTAGATGATCTCGTGCGCGTCCCTAGCGTTCAGGAAGTCCTTGACTTTGACGCGGGCACCCTCATAGCCGCGCGTTGCCAATTCACTGAGCAGGTGGGTCGAGCGGTGGATGTTCGAGTTGTAGTCCGCGTAGTAGCTCGAAATGGCGTCCAGGACGGCCTGCGGCTTCTGGGTCGTGGCGGCGTTGTCCAGATAGACCAGCGGCTTGCCGTGGACCTCGCGCCCCAAGATCGGAAAGTCGCGGCGCACCCGCCAAACGTCATAAGGCAGAGCGGCCATGCCGATTTCCGGTCGCTCTAATGTTGCCGAAGCCATGAAAGTACCTCATCCGCATTCTTGTCCGGCGGGAAGACCGGATAAAAAACCTTTCCGATACGCCCGTCACAAGCAACCAGCGTCAGCCGCTTCAGCAGCGTCTCCCCGCCGGCCTCAAACGTCGGCAGGCACAGGGCGGACGCGAACTCAAAACGCGCGTCACTGAGCAACAGGAACGGCAAGTGCAGTCGATCCGCCGCCTCCTGCTGGTACTCGGCGCTCTGCGTACTCAGGCCGAACACCTGAGCGCCGAGCGCCCGGAACTCGGCGTGGAGGTCACGGAAGGCGCAGGACTGCGGCGTACAGCCGCGCGCTCCCGGAATCAGGTCCCATTCGTCTACCAGGGGCGGCTCACCGGGGCGGCCCGTGCGCGGGTAGCAGAAGACGACGGCCCTGTCCGCCAGGCCGGCCAGATCAACAGCGCTCCCGTCCGTGGCGGGCAGTGCCAGGGGGGGCAGCCGCATCCCCGGCAGGTGGGCCGCCGCGCCGTCATCCTGGGGGACCGGCAGGCCGGGCGGCAGTTCGGTCAGGGCGCCGTATCGCATCACCCAAGCCCCTCCAAGCCGCGATCCGCCAGCAGAACCTGGTCCAACTGGGCGCGGATGGCGTCCACCTTGATGCGGCTGACGATGTCGCCGGCGAAGGCGTAGGTCAGCAGGGCGCGGGCCTGGTCTTTGGGGATGCCGCGCGCGCGCAGGTAAAACAGGGCCTCGTCGGAGAGCTGCCCGATGGTCGCGCCATGCGTGCATTTGACGTCGTCAGCGAAGATTTCGAGCTGCGGCTTGGTGTCTATCTGGGCCGTCGGCGACAGCAGAAGCGTCTGGTTGGTCTGCTTGGCGTCGGTCTTTTGGGCGTCCTGCCGGACAAAGATCTTGCCGTTGAAGACGCCGCGCGAATGGCCGTCCAGGATGCCCTTGTAGACCTCGTGGCTGTTGCAGTGCGGCATGGCGTGGTCAATGGCTGTGTGGTTGTCAATCACCTGCCGGTCACTGCCCAAATAAACGCCGTTCAGCGTACACTCGATGCCCTCGCCGCCCAGATAAGCATTGGCGTCATTGCGGACGAGCGAGCCGCCCAGCGCGATGGAGTGGCTGGAGAAGTTCGCGCTGCGGGCCAATTGAAGCTGCATCGTGGCGACATGGTAAGCTTTGAGGCTCTCCCGCTGGACCTTGTAGTGGTCCAGAACGGCGTTCTCGGCCACGGACACTTCGGTCACGGCGTTGGTGAAGTAGACCTGATCGGGCGTCCCGGAGTAGGACTCCACAATCGTCGCCTGACAGTTCTCTTCGGCAATAATCAATGTGCGTGGGTGCGAAACGGTCGGACCGGCGCTGGGGGTGGACACGAACAGCAGGTGAATCGGCTCGTCTACGACGGTCCCGCCCTTGATATGGACAAACGCGCCGTCTTCCAGGGCGGCAGTGTTCAGGGCGACGAACGCCTGCGCGGTGAATTGGGCGTGGCGGCCCAAGTGGCTCTCCACCAAGTCCGGGTAAGCCGCCATGGCGGACGCGAGGCTGCTCACGACGACGCCGTGGGGGAAGGCGGGGCTGGACAGGTCGGCATGAAAATGGCCGTTGACGAAGACAAGCTGCGTCCCGCCCATGCCTTCATAAGTGTAATGGTGGAGCATATCCGCCGTCATCTCGCTCTGCGCCCTACTCGCCAGCGCGAACGGCGTCTCGACGATGGGCGAGACGTTGGTAAAACGCCATTCTTCATCCCGCCGGGTCGGGAAGCCGAGGGCGTCGAAGCGGGCGGCGGCGGCGGAGCGCAGGCCGCGCAGCCACTCCGGGCCGGGCGCGTCGCTGCCGCTGTCCGTGCCGGTGAAGTCGCGCAGGTAGCTATTAGTAGTGGTGATGGTTTCGGTGGTCATAGTGGTCATAAACGGTGCCTTGCAAACCCGGCACTGGAAGTGCCGGGCTACTGATAAATGAAAGTGCCTCCGGCACTGAAGAACAGCAAGCGGGAATTGTCCTCAGTCGCGGAGCGACTTCCACGCGAGAGTAGCCCGGCCTTTCAAGGCCGGGTGAACATCTAGGCGGCCTCGTCAAGCCCGTCCGTATGGCCGCCGTCGAGCCAGCCGTAGCCCTGCGCTTCCAGTTCCAGCGCCAGTTCCTTGCCGCCGGATTTGACGATGCGGCCGCCGGACAGGACATGCACGAAGTCCGGGACGATGAAATTCAGGAGCCGCTGGTAGTGGGTGACGACGATGATGGCCCGGTCAGGGCTTCGCAGGGCGTTGACGCCCTCGGCGACGGCCTTCAGGGCGTCAATGTCCAGGCCCGAGTCGGTCTCGTCCAAGATCGCCAGCTTGGGGTCCAGGACAGCCATTTGAAAAATCTCGTTGCGCTTCTTTTCGCCGCCCGAAAAGCCCTCGTTGACGGGCCGGTTCAGCAGGCTCTGGTCAATGTGCAGGACTTTGAGCTTCTCGCGGACCAGCTTCAGGAACTCCATCGCGTCCAGTTCTTCCTGCCCCCGGTGCTTGCGGATCGAGTTCAGCGCGGCCTTCAGGAAGTAGGTGTTGTTGACGCCTGGAATCTCGACCGGGTACTGGAAGGCCAGGAACAGACCCTCCTGCGCCCGCTCTTCAGGGTCGAGTTCGAGAAGGTCCTGCCCCTCAAACAGCACTTCGCCGCCCGTCACTTCATAGGCATCGCGCCCGGCCAGGACGCCCGCCAGGGTGCTTTTGCCCGACCCGTTCGGCCCCATAATGGCGTGGACCTCGCCCGGATTAACCGAGAGGCTGATGCCCTTTAATATCTCTTTTTCATCCACCCGCGCGCGCAGGTCCGTGATTTCCAGCAATGCCATAGTTTTTCTGTCCTTCTGTTACGAGGCGTGCCCCTCGCCCACGACGATCTTGATCTCGCGCGGGTGGCCGTTCTCGTTTGTTCCCTGCCAGTGGTGGTCCTTGCCGTCATGCCGCCCGCCGTGGGCCTTCAGAGCAACGCCCTCGGCGTTGGACTTCTTGACCAGTTCTGCCGCCTTGACCTGAGCCTCCTGCTCGGTATGCGTCACGACATCGTGCTGCTCCGGCCAGCCGCTAATCTGAATGACGTACTTGCTTGCCATTGTAAATTCTCCATTCCGTTCCGCCAGCATTAGCGGCGGTCCATAGCTGATGTGAATTTGTCCGCCTGCCTAATTAGTTTTTGCGCGAGATTGTAAGCGCTTGTCACGTCTACAGACGTGTAGATGCCCGGAGCCGCAGGAGCAGTCCATCCGCCAGGCGAAGCATCGTTGAAGGGATACTCAGTGTTTTTGAAGAAGGTTCCGTCTTTTTGCCCGCTGGGAGCTAAATTGGAGAGCCACTCTATATCCGCCTCTAATCTTTTTAGCGTGCCGTTGATCTGCTCGACCCACTTTTTATCATCAGATTTCAGTCTATCCCGCCGTGAGCTGTTCAGTTCGTTCATCTCACGATACACTTTATGCTGAGTAGTGCTGATGTAGATGTTGGTAGCTCCCTGTTCGTTCAAGGCTGCAATCATGCCTTTGATGGATTTTTCGGTGACTTGCTGATATTTGGCAATTGTCTGGCAATAAGTTGGCTCATCCACATCGTTGAAAACAGCTTGTGCTGCCGCAAAGTCGGATTTTGCTTGGAGGACCCACGCCTCTGACTGCTTCATAGCGCAGCCAACGTCTTCTCTGTCGGCAACCCCAAAAGTGTCCTTGCCTCTTCCGCTTGCCCATCATTGTCACGTCGGTACACTTCTTTGTACTGTCCGCGCCCGATAGCTTCCTGAAGGTCACGAACTTCCGGCCAGCCTTCCTTGACGGCCAGCCGGAATTCATCCGGGTTTGTAAGCGACAAACGTAGATGCCTCCCTTCTGGCAAAAGGAATTTTGGCGAAGGCCCAAACTCAATCTGGAAGATGTGCTTGTCTTCATCCGGCCCGCCGTAGCCGAAGTTACGCGCGACTTCAAACAAGCATTCTTCGTTCGGCGCGGCTTCGGAAGCATAATAAACCGCAAGAAGAAGCGGCTCATCGTCCAGCGCGACATGGTCATTAACGACCAGGTCGCGCAGCAATTCCAGTTGTTCCGGGTACGGCATCTTGTTCTCCTTCCGAAATTGATTTACCCCACGCTGCCTTCGAGGCTGACGCCGAGGAGCTTCTGGGCTTCGACGGCGAACTCCATCGGCAGCTCGCGGAAGACTTCCTTGCAGAAGCCGTTGACGATCATGGAAACGGCGTCCTCGGTGGAGATGCCGCGCTGGTTGCAGTAGAAGATCTGGTCCTCGCCGATCTTGGAGGTGGACGCCTCGTGCTCCACGGTCGCGGTCGGGTTCTTGACCTCGATGTAGGGGAACGTGTGCGCGCCGCAGCGGTCGCCGAGCAGCAGCGAGTCGCACTGCGAGTAGTTGCGGGCGCCGTCCGCGCCGGGGTTGATCTTGACCAGGCCCCGGTAGGTGTTCTGGCCCTTGCCCGCCGAAATGCCTTTGGAGACGATGGTGCTCTTGGTGTTCTTGCCGAGGTGGATCATCTTGGTGCCCGTGTCGGCCTGCTGCATGTTGTTGGTCAGGGCCACGGAGTAGAACTCGCCGACCGAGTTGTCGCCCTGCAAAATGCACGAGGGATACTTCCAGGTGATCGCGCTGCCGGTCTCGACCTGGGTCCAGCTAATCTTGGCGTTGTCGCCCTTGCAGATGCCGCGCTTGGTGACGAAGTTGTAGATGCCGCCCCTGCCCTCTTTGTCGCCGGGATACCAGTTCTGGACGGTGGAATACTTGATCGTGGCGTCCTTCAGGGCGACCAGCTCGACGCAGGCCGCGTGGAGCTGGTTCTCGTCGCGCATGGGCGCGGTGCAGCCTTCCAGATAGGAGACATACGCGCCCTCGTCGGCAATGATCAGGGTCCGCTCGAACTGGCCCGTGTTGGCGGCATTGATGCGGAAGTAGGTGGACAGCTCCATCGGGCAGCGGACGCCCTTCGGGATGTAGCAGAATGAGCCGTCGGTGAACACGGCGGAGTTCAGCGTCGCGTAAAAGTTGTCCGAGTAGGGGATGACCGAGCCGAGGTACTGGCGCACGAGCTCGGGATGGTCGTGGACGGCCTCGGAGAATGAGCAGAAGATGATGCCCATCTCGGCCAGCTTGCCCTTGAAGGTGGTCGCGACGGAGACGCTGTCGAAGACGGCGTCCACGGCGACGTTCGAGAGCCGCTTCTGCTCCTGGAGCGAGATGCCCAGCTTGTTAAACGTGTCCAGCAATTCCGGGTCTACTTCGTCGAGGCTGTTCAGGACCTTCTTGGGCTTGGGCGCGGAGAAATAGGCGATCTGCTGGTAGTCCACGGGCGTGACTCGGACGTTGTGCCACAGGGGGTCTTCCATCGTCAGCCAGTGCCGGTAGGCTTTGAGACGCCACTCCAGCAGCCACTCCGGCTCGCTTTTCTTGGCGGAGATCATGCGGATGACGTCTTCGCTCAGGCCCACGGGCACTGTGTCGCTCTCGATCTCGCTGACAAAGCCATACTTGTATTCTTTGCTGGCAAATTCTTCAATGGTATCGGTCGCCGTACTCATGGTCGCTCCTCGCACTTCTAAAGGCACATTCGGTATTACCGACTAAACTTGTCGGAGATAGTGTACCCAGAAGCAGGTGCGATTGTCAATGTTTTTGAGGAGGAAACATCACCGCCGAATAGGCCGCTTGGAGAGTATTGATGGGACGGCACCGTTTATGCAACAAAGCCTTTGTCGGAGCAGACGAAACAGGAAGAAACGGAAACGGTGAGGGCCGAGCGCCGGCGCTGTTTCTGTGCGAGGGGCGGCCAAACGACGCCTCCCGGCAGGCCGTAAAGATACCGGATTTCGCGCCGCTCCCTGCGGAAAGCCTGCCGCGACCCGAAGATAGAATTGTCGCTAGTTCTCGCCAATTCGTTCTGAAAGGTCACCGCAGGGATGCTTAAGTCTATCTTGCTGGCCGGCTTCTTCTGGGCCACCGCCAACGTCATGCCCGTACCCGCCATCGGTCCGCCGACCGTGGCTGCCAATACATTCGCTACTACGCTTCCGGGAGCCGCCCCGGCCCCCGTCGCTGTCAAAATGCCGGTCCTGATGGCCTCGGCCCCGCGACCCCTGCGGTCGCCCCAGGCGCGGATGGTGTGGGAGATGCCGGCGCCCGTGCAGGCGGTCCCCGCCTCGCCCAACGCGCTGTCATCCGAAGAGCAGGAGTTCATCGAGAAGGTCAACGCCGAGCGCACCCAGCGCGGACTGAATGCACTGGCCGTGGACCCGCTGCTGGTGCGCACCGCCCGCGCCCACTCCCGCGAGATGTGCGCCCGCGACTACTTCGACCACCACTCGCCGACGCCGGGCCTGACCACGCCGATGGATCGCTACCTGAAGGGCTTGCACGACATGGGCGGCTCGACGCCGGAGTCGCTGCTGATCGGCGAAAACATCTACTATTGCAGCGTCTTCAACGACGTTTACAACGTGGACTACGGTCACCGCGCCCTGATGGACAGCCCCGGCCACCGGGCCAACATCCTGGAAAAGCGCTTCACCAAGATCGGCCTGGGCGTCTACCGCAACGCGCGGGGCGAGTTCTGGGTGACGGAGATGTTCAGCCGCGACAGCGAGTGACCTAACCCCGCCGCAACCCTAATAAAACCTTAGCGGCGACCCTTCCCTGTCAAGGAAGGGTAGGAGTGAGGCGAAAGCCCCTGCCTCTTGTCGAGAGGCAGGGGCTTCCTTGAATGATCTGTTGCTTTACCCTTCCCTAACAGGGAAGGGTCGCCGCTAAGGTTTTATTAGGGTTGCGGCGGGGTTAGGTCTTCCATGCCATGTTTCCTGTGCTATAATGTCCCATGCTCCTTGTCATTGATGCCGGCAACAGCAACGTCACCTTCGGCGTCTATGACGATGGCCCGCTCCGGTTCCGCTGGCGCATCCGCACCGAGGCCGACCGGACGGCGGACGAGTACGCCGCCTTCCTCGGCTCCTTGATGTCGCAGAACGACCTGGACTTCGGGGACGTCACCGGCATCGCGCTGGCGAGCGTCGTCCCCGCCGCCACCCCCACTCTGCGTCGGCTGGCGCGCGACACCTTCCTGATGGAGCCGGTCGAGGTCTCGCCGCGCAAGGACCTGGGCCTGGAGATCGCTTACCAGCCGCCGGGCGGCGTCGGGGCGGACCGTTTGGTGGACGCCGTCGCCGCTGTCCACAAATTCGGCGCCCCCTGCATCTTCATTGACTTCGGCTCGGCCACGACTTTCAACGCCGTCGCCGCCCCGCCCCGTCCCGGCGTGCTCCCCGTCTACCTGGGCGGGGCGATCTGCCTGGGCATCGGGCTGTCGCTGGACGCGCTGTTCGCCCGCGCCGCCAAGATTCCGCGCGTCGAGCTGGCCCCCCCGCCGCAGGCCATCGGCAACAACACCGTCCACGCCCTGCAATCGGGGATCGTGCTGGGCACGCTGTCGCTGGTCGAGGGCATGGTGGCCCGGTTCCAAACCGAGATGGACGCGCCGGGCTGCCCCGTCGTCGCCACGGGCGGCTATGCGTCCGAGCTGCTGGCGGCGGAAAGCGCCAGCATCACGCATCTGGAGCCGAACCTGACTTTGGACGGGCTAAGGCTGGTGTACGACCGGAACCGGCCCGGCCATTGAGTCGCCCCCTGCTCCTCCTCCTGGCCGTCTTTCTCGTCAGCACGGCGGGCCTGTTCGCCCACCGCGCCCTCGCCGAAGCGACGCCCCTCGCCATCGCCGCCTGGCGTCTGGGTCTGGCGTCCCTGTTCTTCCTGGGGCTGTCTGCTTTCGGGGCGGGGGGCAAGGCCGAAGCGCCGCCGCGCCCATTGTCGCGCGCCGCCCAAACGCGCCTCGTCCTCGCGGGCCTGTGCCTGGCGGTTCACTTCATCACCTGGTTCGCCGCGCTGGACCGGACGCCGGTCGCCCGCGCCACGCTGCTGGTCTGCACGACGCCGCTTTGGACAACGCTGGGCAGCCTTGCCCTGGGCCGCCGCCGGGTGTCCGCGCTTTACTGGCTGGCCTTGATCATAGCCGCCTGCGGCATCTGGCTGGTGACGCTCTCAGCGGCGGAAGCGGCGACGCGGGCGACACTGGCCGGCGACCTCCTCGCCCTCCTCGGCGGCCTGCTGTTCGCCGTCTACCTGCTGTGCGTCGAGGGCCTGCACGAGACCGTTTCGTCCCAGCGCCAGGTCACGGTCGCCTACTCCGTCGCCGCCGCCCTGCTGTGGGCGCTGCTGCTGGGCAGCGGCGGCGCCCAGTTCGGCTACTCCCCCGGCGTCTGGCGCGCGCTGCTCGGCATGACGCTCGGCCCGCAAATCTTCGGCCACACCCTGCTGAACTGGTCCCTGCGCCACTACCCCTCCTCTACGGTCGCGTTCTCCATCCTGCTGGAACCCATCCTCGCTGCCATCCTCGCCTTCTGGCTGCTCCATCAAGCACTGACGCCCATCCAGATGCTCGGCGGCCTGCTCGTCCTGGTCGCGCTGGCCCTGGTGATTTGGCAGCAGACGGCGCAGCAGCGGGTGGAAGACGAGGCGGTGGGGTGAACTGCGTGTGGTATAATCCAATCAGTGGTCAGTTCGCCAAAGAGGGACCGATAGAGGAGCAGGGATGCCGATTTCTCCTGGGGATGATTTAGAACCATTGATGACCAGCACCGGATGGTCAGCGACGCAAGGAGGAGTGGACGCGGCAAAGGTGAACCTCTACGCCGATGAAATGGCGAGGGGAAGTTGGCAGTGGCTGCCGCTGAACCGCCGGAACCCGATCCTCATAGATCAGTTAGGGAAGATTATGAGCGGCCATCATCGTCTGATTGCCGTCCGTATAGCGGGTGTAACAGTGCCGGAAGCGGCGTTGCAGCATTTTCCCGGCGCCACTTCGCGCCCTTCAACCTCATGGCAGGACGTAGTGGTGAGATAGGATCGGAAGCAAGACATGGGATTTGAAGCATATACAATTCTCCTAGTTCCTTGCCCAACGTCTCCGTTGGCGACAGGTTCCCACGCCGACACCGTTCAACGCCTGATGAACGAGATGCGGCAAGAATGGCCTGACATCCGCATGGATGAGGAGGAACTTGACTGCCGGGCCTACCCCCCGCAGCCAGGAGAAGCCTTCCTCGTCTATGAGACATCTCTGGGCCTGTCTCAGATAATGCTCAGTCTCCACCAGGAACAGGTAACGGCTTCGGTGCGCTTCGCCTACTGCAACCCGCGCAGCGTCTACCGGCCATTCACGTCTGTTATCGCTTGGCTGATGGAGCGGTACGGAATGCGCGGCTATACGATGGCCTCCGATGAGTCCCAGGATTTGAACGATCCCCAAGAGGTACTGACGGTTCTGACCCCGAGCATGGATTACAACCGTCATTTATGGCAGGTGGACGCGGGAACAAGTGAGGAAGCCGTTTTACGTCCCGGCGAGGCCCTGGAACGGTTTATTCTGCCTCTGTGTCTCAGCGCGTCACCCGCCTCCGTTTGAACGTGAGCCAACAGAACAGTCAACTTTATCACGCCTCACCCGTGCAGGGCTTGACGGAGATCGTCCCCCACATCAGCACCCACGGACAAAACTGGGTGTATGCGACCGATGACAGGACCGTGGCGGCGATCTTCTTGGGGAGGCTCGGCGGGGACTTCACCTGCGCCTCCGGCATCTGCCAGGGCAAGCCCTACCTGTGTGAGCGGTTTGCAGGGGCCTTTGACCGGCGTTACGGGTCGGCGGCCGGCTCCATTTACATCCTGCCATCGGCGGACTTTCTGGCGGGGCAGACCTCCTACAGCAAGGACTTGGTTTGCAGTCGGCCAGTAAAGCCTTTGGAGGAAATCAGGATCGCCAGCGCCAAAAACTACCTGTTAGGACTGGCCTCAGAAGACAAGCTGGTCATCAAGTTCCACCCGGAGCGGTTCTGCCTCCCGGACGATGATGAGGATTTGGTACAAAAGGCGGTTCGGATGTATCAGCGGTTCGGCAGCAGCGTGTTGGAGCAGGTTCAGGACTTCCACCCGCACCTGCTCAGGCGGGTGAAGGAAGCCATCGCGGAAGAACGGGAATGATTACGGGTGACACAATGAATGCTGATTTTCAATCTGCGGTGGTTAGATTGAACAATTGGTTGATGCCCTTGATGCGTTCTCGAACGGGCGTGTTGCTCTTCGGCACACTGCTCGGCGGCCCGCATTTGCTGTTTCTGTTGCTGGCCGTTGGGGTTAGGCTGCATCTCTCGTGGAGCGTTTCTGTGCGGGAAGACCTATCCCTGGCCCTTGCGATGCTGGCGCTAGCAGCGTGCCTGTTCTATGGATTTTTCAGCGTGTTGCTGATCCTATGGCGGTTGCAGAGTAGCGTCTTTGTCCCCGACTTAAAGACAGTGCGGTTGCTGTTGAGCTACACCTTAATGCCGGTGATTTACGGGCTGCTTGCTGGCTGGGGCTTGCAGGGGTGGGTCGGGCACTATTCATCGGCCCTGCTCCGGGCCGCGCTTCTACTGTATGCAACGTATTGGGTGGGAACTTCCGCCCTGATATTCAAGATAGCCTTGAACAGAACTTTAGAAGCCCGTCAGGAGGCTGAGGCGAAGACTTGCCATGTTCCTCAGTCGTTGGCGGAACTCAAGCCGCGTCGACAGCCGCCGCCGGGCAAGACGGCGATGCAAATGATCCAGGGGCAGTGGCCGGGGGAGGAAACGACGGAGCAGCTCCTGGCACAGCTCAAAGCACAAGACGGAACGATACCCAATGACGACACTCACGACAAAAGCGACAAAACTGAAGCCGCTGCAAATCGGCCCGATCACGATTGACACGCCGCTCGTCCTCGCGCCGATGGCGGGGGTGACGTCTCATGCCTTCCGGCTGCTGTGCAAGAATAACGGGGCCGGGCTGGTGGTGACGGAGCTGCTGTCGTCCCACGCGATCCATTACAAGAACGCCAAGACGTTCGGCATGTTTGACTGGAACGACGCCGAGCGTCCTGTCTCGGTGCAGCTTTTCGGGGGCGACCCGGCGCTGATGGCCGAGGCGGCGCAGGTGGTGGAGGCGGCGGGGGCGGACATCGTGGACCTGAACATGGGGTGCTGGGTTCCCAAAGTCGCCAAGACCGGGGCGGGGGCGACGCTGCTCAAAGACGTCTGTCTGGCGCAGTCGATGGTCAAGGCGATGGTGGACGCCGTGAAGATTCCCGTCACGGTCAAAATCCGGTCGGGCTGGGACCCGTCGCAGACGACCGGCATTGACTTCGCGCGGCGGGCGCAGGACGCGGGGGCGCAGGCCATCGCGGTCCACGCGCGCTACGCCAACCAGGGCTTCACCGGGCACGCCGACTGGAGCATCATCCGGCGCGTCAAGGATGTGGTGACGATCCCGGTCATTGGCAACGGCGACGTTGAATCGGTGGAGGACGCCCGGCGGATGTTCGACGAGACCGGGTGCGATGCCGTGATGGTGGGCCGGGCGGCGATGGGCAACCCGTGGCTGTTCGGGGACATCGCGCACTTTTTGGAAACCGGCGAGCCTCGCCCCGCGCCGACGCTGGCCGACCGGATCGAGGGGGCGCTGTTCCACCTGAAGACGATGGCCGCCGACCCCGCTGTGGGGGAGGAGCGGGCGGTCAAGGAGATGCGGGGGCAGATCACGCACTACTTCAAGGGCTTCCCCGGCGTCTCGGCCCTGCGCGCGCTGCTGGTCACGGCGACGACGATCAGCGAGATCGAGGACCTGCTGCGCCGGGAAAGCCGCGCGCGCCCATGAGACGCCTCGCCTCACTCGATGCCCGGTGGGCGGCGCTGCCGGCCCTGGCTTGTTACCTGGCGTTCAACCTGCTGCTGCCGCTGGTTCCCCTGCCCCGCCACCGGCCCCCGCTGGCTGTTGTGGGCGGCCTCGTGTTCGCCTCCACGGCGGCCTTCATGCTGCTGCAACTGTGGCTGGCGCAGGCGGTGGTGAACCTCAAGCCCCGGCCCGCCGCCTGCACCGTTCTGGCGCTCGTGTTCGCGGCGTTCTGGTTCGCCGTGCTGCTGTATGTCCGCCCACACCGGGGCTGGGCGCCGGGCATCAACGCCCCCGTCTTTATCCTGCGCCCGATATTGCTCGGCCTGACGATCACGCTGGGCTGTGCCTTCTTCGGCATCCTCCTGTCGCGCATCGTCCGCGAGGCGAACGTGCTGCTGCCCGTCGCGCTCGTCGCCATGCCGATTGACTACATCGGCGCGATGACGCCCATCGGCTTCACGCAGAACGCCGTCGCGAACAACCCAGGGCTGGTCCAGGCGCTGTCCGTGCCGGTCCCCGGCGTCGGGGGCGGGGCGGCGCATCACGGCGCGCTGCATCCCATCGCCTTTATCGGGCCGGGGGACGCGCTGTTTATGGCGTTCTTCTTCGCGGTCGTGCTGCGCCTGAGTTTAAACCGGCGCGGGACGTTCCGGTGGATGTACGGCCTGCTGACGGCGACCATGCTGCTGGTGCTGTTCACCGGGGTCAACATCGCCGCCCTGATTCCGATGGGGCTGGCCGTTTTGATCGCCAACGGCCGCTTCTTTAAGCTCAAGCGCGAGGAAGTTTTCGCGACGGGTTACGCCGCCGCGTTGATCCTGGTCTTAGTCACCGGCTTCTATCTCTACAGCCACTCGCACTTTTACCACTCTCATTCCGAAGGAATCGCCGATGTCCCCCGAAACGTCGCCCCTGCCCGCCCCGCGCCGGGTCGTCCTGCTCCAAACCGATGAGCGCGCCGGCCTGGTCGCCGCGCTGGCCGCCGCCTGCGCCGCGCGCGATGTGTCGCTCGACATCGTCACCGGCCCCGGCCATGTCCTGGTGACATTCGACACGGACGAAGCGACGCTTGCGCGCCTGTTGCCGGAGCTTTCGGCGGTCGGCGGCGTGGTCTCGGCGACGCCGTACACGGTGCTTTAGCGAAAGGGCGATGCCATGAGACGCCCGCGACACTTTTGGAAATGCCTGGGAGCGCTGCCGCTCCTTTCGTGTGCGCTGACCGGTGCGCTGACTGCACAGGAGAACGCTGCCATGCCATCAAAGTCCCTGCCGGAAACCGAAGCCCGGCCCGCCGATCCGAAGCAGGTTCTGGAGCGGACCAGTTTCCAGACCAGCGCCGCGTGGAAACCGACGCTGCAACTCGGGTCCGATGTCGTCCTGTGCTACGGGGTCGGCCCCGACATCGGGGCGCGCATCGCGGGGTGGAAGGCGCAGGGCTACCGCGTCCACGTCATGACGGGCGTTTCGTGGGGCGAGTACCAGGACTACCTGTACGGCCGCTTCGACGGCGTCAACCATGTGGACGAGGCGCAGACAGAGCGCAACGGACACAAAATATCACACGGCGGCGATGTCTACTACATGTCCCCCGGCGAGAACTACGGCAAGTTCCTCTGCGTGGGCGTCAAGCGCGCCCTCGACGCCGGGGCGGAGGGCATCCACCTGGAGGAGCCGGAGTTCTGGGTGCGCGCCGGGTGGAGTCCGGGCTTCCGGCGCGAGTGGAAGGCCTTTTACGGCGAGGACTGGGTGGCCCCGGACTCCTCCCCCGATGCCCAGTACCGGGCGTCTCAACTGAAGTATTATCTGTACCGCCGCGCCCTGACACAGATATTCGACTTCGTGAAAGCCTACAACAAGGAGCACGGGACGCACGCCCGGTGCTACGTCCCCACGCACAGCCTGATCAACTACGCGCATTGGGCGATTGTCAGCCCCGAATCGAGCCTGCTGAAAGTGGGGGCGGACGGTTTCATCGCTCAGGTGTGGACCGGCACGGCCCGCGAGCCGAACGTCTATGAAGGCATCCAGAAGGAGCGCACCTTCGAGACCGCCTTCCTGGAATACGGCGCGATGATGAACGTCGTGCGGGCGAGCGGCGCGGCGGTCTGGTTCCTGAACGATCCCATCGAGGACAACCCCGACTATTCCTGGCGCAACTATCGGGCGAACTGGGAGAGCACGCTGACCGCCTCGCTGCTGTGGCCGCAGGTGTGGCGCTTCGAGGTCATGCCCTGGCCGGAGCGCATCTTCCACGGGACCTACCCGACCAAAGACCGCTCGGAGCGCGCCCCTGGGGAGGCGGTCGTGCGGGAGCCGCTTCCCTCGGCTTACGGGACGGAGCTGATGACGGTCATCAACGCCCTCAACGACATGAAGCAGCCGGGGGCGCAGTGGGACTGCGGGACGCGCGGGGTGGGCGTGGTGGTCGCCGACACGATGATGTTCCAGCGCGGCGGGCCGTCGCCGTCCGACCCGCACCTGGGGTCCTTCTACGGGCTGGCGATGCCGCTGCTCAAGCGCGGCCTGCCGGTCGAGCCGGTGCAGATGGAGAACGCCGTCCTGCCCAATGCGCTCACGCCCTACAAGGTCCTGCTGATGACCTACGAGGGCATGAAGCCGCCGGCCGCCGAAGACAGCCTCGCCCTGGCCGCCTGGGTCAAGTCCGGCGGCGTCCTGGTGTTCATGGACGACGACAAAGACCCGTTCAACCACGTCCGCGCCTGGTGGAACACGGCCCCGAACGCTTATAAGACACCACGCGAGGCCCTCTTCGCCCACTTGGGGCTTGCGGCGGGGACCGCGCCGGGGACATACCGGGCGGGAAAGGGTACGCTCGTATATGACGCTGCCGGTCCCGCCGCGCTGACGTACCAGGTGGACGGCGCGGGCCGCGTCCGGGGCCTCGTCCAGCGCGCCTGCCGGGCGGCGAAGCTGCCGTACCGCGAGACCAATTACCTGGCCCTGCGGCGCGGGCCGTACCTTGTCGCCGCCGGCCTGGACGAGTCGCTGCCGGACGCCGCCCACACGCTGACGGGCCGCTTCTTGGACCTCTTCGACGCCCGCCTGCCGATTTTAGATGCCGTCACCCTGACGCCGGGCCACCGGTCGCTCCTGCTGGACCTGGACCGGGTCCGGGGGCAAGCCCCAGTCATTCTGGCGGCCGCCTGTAAGACGCTCGGCGCGCGGCGGCTTCCCGGCGGCGGCTTTCGATTCCGCTGTTCTGGGCCGGACAACACCGAGGCGGCGGTCCGGCTGCGCCTCGCCGCCCCGCCGCAGGCCGTCACTTTGGACGCCCAGCCGCTCCCGCCCAGCGCGCGGGAATGGGACGCGGCGACGCACACGCTCCTGCTGCGCTTCCCCAATTCGGCGTCGGGGCATTGGGTGACGCTGCGCTGAGACAGATAAGAAGCACGGAAAGAGGGAGGGCAGGCACGGAAAGAGGGAGGGCAGGCACGGGGGCCTGCCCCTACATGGCCGCAGACGCGGGCGTAGGGGCGGCCCCCTGTGGCCGCCCTTCGTCTCCTTATGCAGTCGGCCCGAACCAAAACGGCGTTATGCTACGTTATTCTCTCTATGAACCATCGCCGAAGGAGAACCGTCATGTGTCTGCGCCGCCTCACCCCGCTCTGCCTTCTGTTCCTGCTTGTCCTCTGCGCCCTGCCGGTCAGCGCCGCTCCCACGCAGCCGTCCAACCTGCGCTCGGACATCCTCTACACAAGCCGTGGCGAGTTCGTGCAGGTCAGTCCGATGCGCCCGCTCACGCTGAACGCCCACGTCGAGCAGTTTCAGTATGAACCACTGGGGATCGAGGTCGCTTTTGTCGGGTCTGAGGTTCAGGGGGATCAGACAACCCACTTCGTGAAGACGATGGATGTCCGTACCGGGCACGAGATGAGCCGGCTGACCACCAGCTCGATTGGAGATGAACACGTCGGTTTCCTCCTGCTCGGCTGGAGCCCTAGCGCGAAGTATCTGCTGCTGTGCCGCCTCGCTCCCGATCCGCAAAATCCGGTGGCATCCACTGAAGAATACCTGCGGTGGGATTTGGGAGCTAATCCGCCTGTGACACGCCCCATTGATCCGGCGGCGCATCTCCCGGCGGGGACGGAGGCGGTTCCCAACACAGCGCAGGCTATGCCCTCCCCCGACCGGCACTGGATCGTGTTCCGGCAGTCTTATCAATCCCAGGACGCCGAGGGCAAACCGGGGCCGCAGCAGACCGCCTATGTGCTCTATGACCCGGACCGGGACTCGTACCGCCTGCTCGCGCTGCCGCCGGGGGCCACTTCTTACAGTTGGAACGATGGGAACCATCTGAACATCCGTCAGGAAGACGTTGTTCAGCAATTCGATGTCATTTCGGGGCAGGTCAGCCCGCGCCGCGCGGCTCCTGCCGGGGACGCGCCTGCGGCCTCGAAGCAGTATCCCGACCTGACGCTGGACGTGGAGCATCGCTTTCAGCAAGACCTCAAGGGAAGCGGGGCCAGCCTTGACTCAGTTCTTCTGTGGATACGGCGGACGCCTGCGGGCAAGCAGCCGCTCGGCGTTGCGGCGGCGGGCCTGACGCCGGATAAGGACGACCCGCAGGCGGTCTGGTCGCCGACCGGCAAGCAGATCGCGTTCCTCGCGCACGGCGACCTGTGCGTCACCAATTTAGCGCCGCCCGCCGACCTGCTCCCGCGCGAGAAAATGGCCGTCGGCCTGCAACTCTCCTGCGCCGAGGAGCGGGCCCTAGCGATAGCGAATCTGAAACAGATCGGGCTGGCACTGGTCCAGTACGCCCAGGACAATGACGAGAAATACCCGGCGGCGGGCGGCATCGAGGAGAGCATTTACCCCTACCTCAAGACGCGCGACGTGTTCAGCGTCGGCAAAAATCACTGGGCCTTTCACCCCACGCCGAATCCCTCGCTGGCCTCTATCGAGTCACCTGCGGAGACGGTTCAGGGAACGATGGATTTGCCCTGTGCCCGCGTCGTGTTGTTTTGCGACGGTCATGTCAAATCGTTCCCGAAGCAGGAAAACCCGCCCGGAAGCGCGAATTAAGCCATGACAATGCCCCAGAGAAGCCCGGTAGTTGGTCAGCGACGCAGCGATTCCGGGGTATAATTTTGAAACTCTCGGGCGAAAGCGTGTCATCTGTGCCTGAACATGACTCCCATTCTCTGCGCCCGATGCGCCCCATCCACCGCCACCCTTTCGTCGAGGAAAGGCTGCCCTTGACGGACGAGGCGGCCCGGCGACACCACGCCAAGCACGCCCCCGCGAAGCCCGCGCCCCCGCCCTGCCAGAGCCTGGCGCACTACCAGAGCCAGGCCCTGAGCAGGATCGGCGGCGTCCACCAGGACATCCGGCAGCGCAACGAGAAGATCAGCGGCGCCTACGCCGCCCTGTGGATGAAGAACAAGGACGCCTTCCGCTGGCAGGGAGCGGCGGCCCACGCCTCGGGTCAGGTCGGTCTGGTCATGGACCTGTGCGACCCGCGCTTGCAGAAGCGCGCGGCGGCGGTGATCCCGGACCAGGTGTTCGAGCCGCCGACGCCGCCCCTGCCGCCCATCGGCCCGTTCGCGCCGGGCGGTTCCCTGGGGCCTCACCCCATCGGTCGCACAAACAAGGCGCTGGCTTTGGAAACCGTCAAGCCGCTGGACGCCGCCCTGCGTCAGGCGCTGGCCGACGGCAACATCGCCATCTACGAGAGCATTTACCCGGTCAGCCTCGCCTACGCGCACGGCGGCATGGCGGAGCTGAACTGCCTGCAAAGAAGGATGTCGCGCACGCAGAAAAACAAGTTCCAGCCGATCCATGACGCCTTTGCGGATATTGATCAAGGCATCGCGCTCAAGAAAGGGGGGGATGTTGCCGGGGGCGAGGAGATGATTCGGAACGGCAACAAGAAGCTGATCCACTTTGAGCAAGATAAAGTGGCACAACCTACCGTCTTCGACAAACACCCGGACCTTACCTGGGTGATGACGCCGTTCGCGTTCGGCCACTTCAGCGGCGACCCCTATCATCCCGACCTTGCGACGTTGAGCACTTACTACCCGAGCCACGCGCCGCACAGCCTGGGGGATGCGACGGAGCGCGATAGCTGGATCATCAACGACATCTTCCCGGTCTGGTACAAGCAGTATGAACAAGACCCGGCGCTGACCGTCCAGCGGATGCAGAAGATACTGAGTCGTGGGCAGGCGGCGGGAGGCTCCTATTGAAGCGCTTCCGCATTTTGATGCTCGCGCTGATCCTGACAACACTGGGGGCGGGCTGCCAGCGCTCAGGCAAAGGAGGCGGTATGACAGGCGGGAACAACCCGAAGCTCGTGGCGACGGCGGGCATGACCTTTCAGGACGTCAAGAAGCAGTCCACCCTCGACATCGGCGAGGGCGTCTATGACAACAGCGATCGGTACGCCACCCGCGAGCGCTCCTTCGCCGGGGACACCGTTTTCGACTGGCAAATGCCGGGGAGTCACTTAACGTTCAAGGGCTGCCGCTACTACTCGATGCAAACCGGCGGCAAGGACGACCCACACCTGGCCCACGTCTGGGTGACGGTCGCCCCGGACAGCCTCACCTGGGGGCAGCTAAGACAGCACCTGAAAGTTCTGCGCCAAGAGCTGCACGGGGACGGCTGGAAGCCGGACCAGTCAAAGGACTTTGAGACGGGCCGCGTAACCAGCGCCGACCAGACCATTGCCGACATGGTGGACAAACCGGACAAAGCGGACTGGGACGGCGCGGGGGGCGGCATGGGCGCCTCTTATGCGAAGGCGGACGTAGTCTTGTCGGTTTCGGCGAATCGCTTGACGCCTCCGCATGAGGGCGATGACCCGCTCTCCGGGCAGGAGTTCATCTACTGGATCGAGCTGGAAACGCGCGAACATTGGGAACATTATAATAAGGACAGCGGCGTCACATTGCCGAAATGAGGCTGCGATTGCCGAAATGAGGCTGCGGGGCGGCGGTGCCGGGGTGATGCGGCCCTGAGCAGGACGTAGGGGATAACATGGCATTTCAAGTAAAGATCGTCGGGGTGGACACGCTGGCTTTGCCCAAGCTCGTCACCCAGGTCCTGATCGAGAGGGCGCTGTATGACCACACGTGGGCGCAGATCATCCTGCGCTGGCAGGAGCAGAACCGCTACGGCGACCGGGGGGCCGCCACGATGGCCGCCAAAATGATGAACTGCCCCGTAGACGTCCAGTGGAAGGACAACGATCTGGCCGAAAGCGTGGACTGCTTCCACGGCTACATCGAGAACGTCTCGGCCCGTCGAGAAACGTCCTCCACCAGCCTCGTCCTCTCCTGCGTCGCCTACAGCAAGCGCACCGACATCGTCCCGCGCTACCGGACGTTCCAGGCGACCACCCTGCTCGACATCGCCCAGCACATCGCCGGGCGCGAGAAGCTGATCAAAGTGGCCCAGGCGGGCGACATGACCATGCCCATCGCGCTCTCGGTGCAGCACGCCGAGACCGACTTCGCGTACCTGTCCCGGATGCTGCACGCCTGGGGCGTGCCGCTGGCGACCGAGGACAAGACCGGCAAGGTGATGCTGGGGGCGCGCGGGGCGGAAGCCAAGCAGGAGTTCCCCGACGTCACTTACGGCTGGACGCAGGTGGACTTCCTGGGGGCGCTCCACGCCCTGCCCAAGCTGGTCAGCGGCGGCAGCAGCGGGGCGACGGGGGCGGCGCGGGGTCAGGTGGCCGCCTTCCAGGGGCAGCTCTCGCGCCTGGCCGCCGATTACTTTGCCATCCCCGCCCATCCCGACGTCAAAGGGACGCACAGCGAGACCATGTCGCAGGTGGACACCAGCGGCTACCACCTCAAGCTCGAAGGGGCCGTGCTGGCGTTCGCCCCCGGCGAGGTCGTCGCCTTCGAGGGCCAGCAGCACCTAATCCACCGCGTCCACATCGAGGGCTACCCGCAGCAGACGACGGCGACCCAGGAGTTCTGGCTCCAGCCGCTCACCCTGCCGCTGTCGCCGGAGCGCAAGATGCCGCAGTGGCCCTCGCGGGCCGTGTGGGCGCACGTCACCGCCAACGAGCACGACCCGCAGCAGCAGGGGCGCATCCAGGTCGAGTTCGAGTGGGAGCGCCTGGACCCGCAATCGTCGGGCGAGCGGGCCTGGCTGCACACGCTGACCCCTTACGGCGGCGGGTCCGGCGGCGGCAAGAAGTCCGCCCAGTACAGCGGCTTCTACAGTCTGCCCGAGGTGGGCGAGCGCGTCCTCGTCGAGTTCCTGGGCGACTGGGATTCCGAGGCGGTCGTGATCGGCGTCGTGCGCCAGCACCCGCAGGGGGCCACCTACAACCCCAAGCACACCAAGCGCTGGAGCACGCCCAGCGGCAACGAGGTCATCATGCACACGCACGGCGGCAAGGACGTGTTCCAGGTCAAGACGGCGGGGAAGATGGCGTTTGAGAGCCAGATCGAGAAAGGGCGGCATTCAGTGACGATCAACTCCGGCGGGCACCCGGACAACATGATCCACTTCGAGGGCGGCAACGCCGGGGCGCGGCTCGACATCCATGTCCAGACGGACCTGCACATGCAGGCGGGCAACAACATCACCCTGGAGGCCAAGACCATCAACCTCACGGCGACGGATAACATCGCCCTCCTGTCGGAGAAGGCAGATGTGACGCATAAGGCAGCCGTAGGCTCGGTCAGCAGCGACGGCAAAAAAGATGTTACGCTAACCGCCCGCGATGGCAAGGTGGAGGCCGCCGCAGACACCGGAGACGTGAATATCACCGGCAAGGCAGGCGTCAACGTCAAAGCCATCAGCGGCGATGTGAAGGTGGACGGCGGACCCAACGTGCTGATCAACACCGGCTAGTGGGAGAACACCATGAACCTGTACCACACCCCCGACGTCCAGTTCTTCCTACCTGACGAATTACAGGATCGGTCCATTCTAGCCTTCGCAGTGCCGACCTCCTCCGACCCCAACGGGGCTGGGTCGTTTAGCTTCGTAGTGACGCGCCACGTCACAACCCGGCCCACGACCCCGCTGGCACACGCCAATCAAGTCCTGGAGGAACTTCCACGGGTGCTCTCCGACTACCGCCTGATCGAACGGGCCAGCCTCACCCTAGACGGTCGCGCCGCCGAGCGGATTGAGTTCGCGTGGGACTCCAACGGCGAGCCGATGCAGCAGCAGCAGACGTTCGTCAGCGTTCAGGGTGGCCTCCTGACGCTGACGGCGACGGCGACTGTGCCGCTCTTTGAAGACCACCGACCTCTCCTACAGCGGCTGGTGCTCGGCTTCAAATTCCTCCGATGATTTGTCACCAGGGTTAGCCTTATGCCAGATGATTTACAGCCCGCCGCCCGCGTCGAGGACGCCGTCCAGCACAGCCAGGCCCGTATCGGGCGCGGGCTGGGTGCGCTGGGCGGGGCCGCCTTGGCGCTTGGCGTTCTGGTTCTGGCGGGCGCGCTGGAGATCGGCAGCATGGGCTTGGCCACGCCCGTGGTCATCGGCCTGGGGGCGCTGGCCGTCGGCGGCGTCGGCGCGGCCATGAGCGCCGGCTCCAACCTGGGCGCCGACGCCGGGCGGCAGTTCACGCACGACGACGGCAAGATCGCCTCCGGCCTACCCACGCTCCTGGTCGGCCCCGAGCGCCGGCCCCTCGCGCACATCAGCAGCAACGCCAACTGTGACGACCACAAGCACCTGACGGGAGGCCCATGGCCGGATGTCGTCAACGCGGCCCAGGAGCAGATCGCCGAGGGCAGCGCGACCGTTCTGGTGGGTCCAGACTTCATGCCGGCCGCGCGCGTCGGCAGTCAAGGGACGTGCGGTTTCACGGTGGGACACGGGTGTCCGACGGTCATTATCGGAGGGCCGACGTTGCGGCTCCTAAAGGTCGGCGATGGGGATGATCCGGACAAGTGGTTTTTCGATGATTTGGGCACCGCCAGCGGATGGATCGGCGTTGCCGGTGCCGGCCTAGTCTTGTGGCCACTCGGCGTGGGGGCGATGATCGCGGGGAGTTTAGGAGCGTTCCTAGTAGGTAAAGCCGCCGGGCCGTTGCTAAACCTAGTACCGGAGGGTGCGCCTCGGGACGCGGCGGCGCTGGCACTGGCGGTGCTGCCTCTAGCATTCCTGCCGGGCATGGCACGCGGCCTCAGCCCCAACGAGGGCCTGAAGATGGGTGAGGGGGAGACGCCGGAGGGGTTCGCATCGCGTGTGCAAGCGGCTAAGAATGCGCGCCTGGAGGCGGAATGGCGTGCCAAAGTGGAGGCGTCAAAGCCGCGCGCGGGCGAGATCCCGCTTGGCCCGGATGGCCGGCCCATCCCCGCCTACGCGCGGGCGCGGGTCGGCGGCGGGTCCGACGGATCGGCGGCGGGTCGGGGGGAGGCCAGTGTGACCGAGGGGCCGCTGCGGATGTCCAGCATGGGCGCGGGTAACAGCAGCGGCGCACCGCAAGGGGAAGACGGGACAAGCGGAAAAGGCGACACCTCAGAGAATAATACCTCAGGCACATCAGGAAGCAGCGGCGGCAAGCCTCCGGGAAAACTGACCGGCAGACCTGCCCGAATAAACCCCGATGATGCACCGGAAAACATCCAGGCTTTGACGCGCGAGAACGAGTCCGCCCAGACCCTGGTTGATCATGGCTACGATGTCGAGCAGCGCCCACCGACGTTGCCTAATGGCAGAAATCCTGATTACCGCATTGACACTGGAAGTGGCCCCGAATATTACGACAACTACGCCCCGACGACCCCAAAAGCGCGCAATATTGGTGATACGATCAAAGAAAAGGTTGATAAAGGTCAGGCGGACCGGATTGTAGTCAACCTAAATAGAGTTGTGGTGCAAATAAGCCTTTTGGCTCTGTAAGGCTCCCTGAGCGCATTATAGCTTCCTGAATGAAAATCTTGTCAATTTATCGTCACCAGGGGCCTCACAGCCGCTCCAAGCGGCAAGAAAAGCCATTCCTGAGTCAAGAGACTGAATAATTGCACCACAACTCTAATGATAGTCCGGTGACACCAGAACAACTACAAACCCAACTTCGCGATTGGACTGGACCGGACACCCCGAACCTAAAAGAAGTCCTGACGATCAAGAATAGTCAGATTATTCGCGTTTATCCTTAGAGACTGTATAAAAAGCACTCAAGAACCCTTAGCCCCCAATACTGGGGGAACCAGAGGCTCCGAAATCGGCTTTTCTTGCTCCCCCAGAATTGGGGGCGGGGGGCGAAAGCCTTTTTACACAGTCTCTTAGCCGTCACTCTTACGGAAAGTATTTACCTATGGCATTAGAATATCAGCTTTACATCTCCACAGACAGCAGCGCCTCGCATCTACTGGAGGCCATCCATGATCAGTTCAACCTGCCCTGGAGCCAAGACCACATGTTCCTGGACCCGTTCGGGGTGCAGGTAAGTGCCCTCGCCTGTGGCCAATCACGCCGGGAAGCCTTTGTGGAGAGCTTCGGCTTCCGTTTCGATGTCGCAGTTCACTTCCGGCTGGCGAACGAGCTAGACGAGCGGCGTGAGGGCTACCTCACCATGCTTACGGTCGTCGTAGGGCTACTTCAACAGGAAGCGGGACAAGCCGTGTTGCTCTTCAACGACGAGATCATTTTGCTTCAGCGCTTTGACGGAGACTTGGCACTCAACCTCGATTGGCAAACCTGGCAGAAACAAGGGGTTGACCTGGTCACGCTGCCGTACAGAATGCAGAGCCTTCCGTCTCCCCTATCGTAACCGGAGGCGGTCGTCATCGGCGTCGTGCGCCAGCGCCCGCAGGGAACCACCTACAACCCCAAGCACACCAAGCGCTGGAGCACGCCCAGCGGCAACGAGGTCCTCCTGCACACGCACGGGGGCAAGGACGTGTTCCAGGTCAAGACGGCGGGGAAGATGGCGTTTGAGAGCCAGATCGAGAAAGGGCGGCATTCAGTGACGATCAACTCCGGCGGGCACCCGGACAACATGATCCACTTCGAGGGCGGCAACGCGGGGGCGCGGCTCGACATCCATGTCCAGACGGACCTGCACATGCAGGCGGGCAACAACATCACCCTGGAGGCCAAGACCATCAACCTGACCGCGACGAAGGAAATCCATTTTCAGTCCGATCAGGATAGCGTGACGACTCAGGCGCACGTCGATATCACCGAAAAGACGATCACCGGGCAGATCACCGAGGAGGCAAAGACGGACGTGAGCGTGACGGCGGACACCGGTGAGATAAAGGTGACGGCAACCAAAGACGTCACCATCAAGGGCGGCCCGAACATCACCATCCACGGCGACCACATTGGCCTGAACGACTAGCCCGCAACACGGAAGAAAGCTCCCAGGAAAGCTCCCATGCCAGCTGCCGCGCGAGTTGACGACAAGATCACCCATACGGAGGCTCATTCCGAGGGTATCACCGAGATGATCGAGGGCGCCGTCACCGGCGCCCTCATTGGGGCGGCCCTGATCGGCATCGCCGCCCTGGCCGTCGCCGGCTCGGTCGTGACGGGCGGTGCGGCGGCCCCGCTGCTCATCGGCGCGGCCCTCATCGCCGGCGGCATGGTTCTGAGCATGGGCGGCAAAGGCTTCCTGGAGGGTACTGCGAAGGGTGAAAAGAAAGTCGCGGAGCGCGGGGAGATCAAGACCGGCAGCGGAAACGTCACCGTCAACAAGCTTGCCGCCGCGGCGGCCTGCCTGTCGGAGATCCACTGCCAGGATCATTCCGACTCGAAGGTCGCTCAGGGCAGCCGGACGGTGACGATCAACGGCAAAATGGCCGCGCGCGTGGGCGACCGGGGGACGTGTGACTGTGTGATCCGCGACGGCAGCGGCAACGTCACCATCGGGGGCGAGATAGGCCAGTGCGCGGCCATCAGCAAAGAGGTGGCGGACTGGGAGAAGGGGCTGGCGCAGGGGGCGATCATCACCGGCACGGTGCTCCAGATCGTGGGTGGGATCCTGAGCGGGGTGGGCGCGATCCGCTTGATTGCGCTGGCCCCGGAGGCGCTACAGGCGATGATGGCGGTGCGCCTGGGCGCGGGCTTGTTGGGCGGCATGGGCCTGGGCAGTGCCGGGAACTACTTCGGAGGGCAGTGGTTTGGGGAAGGCTCGTGGGAGCAGGAGGGAATGGCGGCGGTCAGCGGCCTCGCGGGCGGCTACTTAGGGGATGCGCTTGCCAGCGGCGGGCCGCGCATCATCGGCGGCATCAAGTCAGGTTTCGAGGGTCTGACGGAACCCGGCGGGATGTTCGGACCGGGCGGGATGTTTGGGCCGCCCGAACTTGCCCCGGCGGGCGGGCCGCGCGGCTTCGGCCTGGGGGGCGACCCGGAGATCGTGCCGCGCCCGCCGGACAGTCCGGGCATGGACGCCTGGAACCCGCCCAAGAACGAACCCTTGCAGATGAGCAGCAGCGGGAGGGGGACAGGCGGCAGCGATATAAATACGAGCCGCACCCCGAAGATGACCAGTGACGGCAAAGTCATTCCCTATGGCGGGACAGAGAGTGACGCCGTTCAGGTGATGAATAAAGGCTTGGCGGGCCAATCCGTGACCAAGAACGGGCAGACCATTCGCTATGACTCGAACGGCTTCCCGGAGTTCACAAGTAAATTTGACACTCAAATACCCGACGCTGATTTGATAAACACGCGCCCTGAACACTTTAAAATCGCCAACAAGGCACTGGGAGATCAGCTTCGAGTAGACCCTGATCTCGCACAGAGGATGGGGCTGACGGACGCACAGCGCGATTTCCTTCTGAAAGACCCCTCCAGTGGTAAAGCTCCCCCTGGTCTTACCTGGCATCACCATCAGGATGTGGGTAAAATGCAGTTGGTAGATTACGATACCCACTGGGATTTCAGACACACAGGTGGTCAAGCCATTTGGGGCGGGGGTAACTAACCCATCAGTAACTTCTAGTGACATCGCAACGGCATCAACCAATGGCAGTTGCATCCGGCAGCAAGATGCACTCAGACGACGCTCAGAAGTGTCAAAGAAGCCTTTAACGGGTTTTGAAGCCCGCAGGAAGGCATATAATGAGGAGGGTATGTAAATGGTCATAGTCTGGGAGAACTACGTCTGGGATCATGCAGTCCCAGCCACTGAGGAAGAGGTGCAGGCGGTGGAGCAAACGCTGGGCATCCGATTCCCCGAAGACTACCGGCAGATCGCTATGGCCCATCAGGGACAGACTCCGACGCCCAGCACCTTCACGGTCGGCAACAATGCAAGCATCTTTAACAACCTGTTCGTCTTCCGCGATGAGCCGAGGTACGCCAGCCTCCTCCGTAATCACCAGAGCACAGAGGAGTATGTTCCTGCCGGTGTATACTCGTTCGCCGCTGATCCTGGCGGCAACTCGATCTGTCTCGACTACCGTGTCTCGCCGGACGCACCCAGCGTCGCCTTCTGTAACGCGGAGAAGGAGGGGGAGGAGGCAATCACGTTCCTCGCTAGCAGCTTCACGGAGTTCCTAGACGCCCTCTACTAAAAGTAATCGTGCATAAGTGCGTGAAGTTAAAGTAAGTTCAAACTATCCGAGGGAGTGACAGGCGCGGCTATACTCTCGCTCTTGCGCTTTTACCAAGCACCCATCGTTTAACCTGATTCCTGATCATGATTTAAGTTTAGGATTGACTCGACATCGCCTGATGTACAAGCTGCCACTGAAGCCCAGCTTCAACGCTTGAGGGCTAAGTATCCTGACTGGACATTTTCAGCCGAGTACGGCCCATAGCCGGGCGGCATAGTAGGAGGACCTGATGTCCGTAAGTCTGTTAATCACGGAGCGGGGAGATAAAATCAAGCATATTGTCCCTATCGCAACCGAGGAGGTGTTCAGCCGCTACTGGAAACCTTTGTCATCGGATCTTGACCTACAGTGGGTTCCCCTCTTCCAGAGCGGGTTCTTTGTGGGTCGGCTTGACATCCCGTTCGTTTTGGGGGAGCTGAAAGAGGTTCGCCAGTATCTCCCCTCATGGCACCTGGATGATATGCCAGCGGACGTTCGTGAACAGCTCACTTCGCGCGTGACCAGGTTGATCTCGGAACTCGAACAGTCACAGGACGCATCCGAAATCTACATCGGATAGGCTGCCGACGTCAAGATTTTGATGGCCTCTTCTGAACTTACCATAAAAATTTGCACGGCACTCTCTCAGCGGCCCAAGACGGGATGTAATTGTTCCACTGGTGCGTCCAACATATTCTGTCAGTCCGGGACGCTGTGTTTCCTGACGACCACTACCCTCTAATGAACCGTTAGCGAACCATGTCATACGCATGACAGAACAAAAATTGGCGGATTCTCATGGGTTCAACTACGGTCGAGCTTCGCGGCTCAGGCTATGAGGCGAGTGACGGAACACTGCAAGTGTGGCTACACTTTCTCGTCGCCGAGATTGACCGACTGCCCCAGGTCGGCCCGTGGCTGAAGGGGGTGCGGGCGGAATGGGAACTTCAGTCTACCGCTGGCTTCGACTTCGGGGTCAACCCGGATTTGGACCGCTTTGTCACCAATGAGGAACAGCGCGAGACGATCCTTTCCCTCAGCGAACGTGCCCTGCGCGCCCTCCAGCAGAAGGGTGAAGTCATCAGCAAGGAGGAACTGAACCAGATGCGTCTAGGTGGAGAGGGAAACTTTTATCTTGACGATGTTCCAACCGAAGCGTTCATACGGGTAGGGAGATACTTCATCAAACTCCTGCAAGAGGACTTGAGTCCCGAAGAGAATGACGCGCGTATGTGGCGATGAGCGGCTAACCGCTGCACCGCACGGGCGGGCCGCGCGGCTTCGGAACAGGGAGCGACCCGGAGATCGTGCCGCGCGCGCCGGGCAGTCCGGGCATGGACGCCTGGAACCCGCCCAAGAACGAACCCTTGCAGATGAGCACCACCGGGGGAGGCGGTGGCTCAGGTGGGGGAACCACGCCTCCACTCGATCCTGAGACAGCTCGGGTGATGGGCGCTTATGACGGACTTGGGGATCACCCCCCGGAGGTGAACATAGGCGACAATGACGCCACCTACTTGGACGCCCATACATTAGAGCGGCATGGGCCTGACATCCCGCTCGAACGTGGCAGCGCGCCTGCGGGTGATCGGACGGTCGAGGGGCGCATCTATGGCGACTCACCTTGGCCAAGCCAGGAAAATTACTCGTACAAGTGGAGCGATCCTTCCACAATGAACCGGACAGTGAACGACTATCTGCAAAACAACTGGGATCAGGTCCGGTCAGATTTAGCCTTAAACGGCACTCACAATGCAACATTTGACGCAGGACATGCTGTAGGAGAGGGATATTACAATAGCGGACAATATGGGGCTGGGCCGCGACAGGCTGTTTACACCCAGACCAGTACAGTCACCCTGACAGTACGCTCGGTGCCGAGTGACCCTTCCGCCATCAATATTATCCGTGCATTCCCCAATGGAAGATGGTATTAGGTCATGGCTGAATCGGTTATATAAAGGCGAGAAAGTAGGAGATAGAAGTGGCTGACTTCGATAACACCGGGAACAAGAGCGAGAGCAGGACTGAGGAAGAGCGGGCGCGGGTGCGGGCAATGTTACAAGCGAAACTCAACGCCCCGCCAGACCCGCCCCTGGAGGCGGCCAAGAAGTTTTTCAACACATTTTTCTCTGATGAAAGTTGGGAGGAAGCCAGGGAAGGAATAGCCTCCCTTGCCGCCTTCAATCCCCGCTCCATACTGGCGGGCCTGGCGGGCGTTGAGGGGCTGCTCGCCGATCCCCCCGCCGAGCCGGGCGTCCTGTCCGACCTGGTGGCGTGGGAAGCCAACTGGGTGCTCGACGACCCCAGTGATGAGGGGGCAAAGGTGTGGCTGCGGGAGGTGGCGGAGATGGTGCGGGAAGTCCTGGGAGACAAGCAGCCGCCACGTCAGGAGTAACACGTCGCTGGCCTATTATTGGGCAAACGCGAGAAGCATACGAGAGGGACACACGATGAACTCCTACTACATTAACGAGGGCCGCTTCCTCATCCCCGGCACCTGGAGGGACCAGTCCCTGACCATGTTCTCCAGCCCCGCCGACGCCCCCGCCGAGTTCAGCCTCGTCATCAGCCGCGACCGAGTACCCTCTGGCATGACGTCCGACGCCTATGCCCGGCAGCAGATGGCCCAACTGCCCGCCGGCCTGCCCCAGTTCCGCCTGTCCCGGCAGGACGCCACGCAGCTTGACAATGCGCCCGCCGTGGAGGCCGAGTTCACCTGGCAGAGTGACAAGGGGCCAATGCATCAGTGGCAGGTCTATGTGGTCCACGACTGGGTCGCGCTCACCATCACGGCGACGGCTCCCGAAGGCGTCTTCGCCAAGCACCTTGCCGACCTCCAGCGCCTCCTATCCACCTTCAAGTTCAACTGACGGCTTCTACTCACGACGGCTTCTACTCCTTGCCCGAAGTCGGCGAGCGCGTCCTGGTCGAGTTCCTGGGGGACTGGGATTCCGAGGCCGTCGTCATCGGGGTCGTGCGCCAGCGCCCGCAGGGAACCACCTACAACCCCAAGCACACCAAGCGCTGGAGCACGCCCAGCGGCAACGAGGTCCTCCTGCACACGCACGGGGGCAAGGACGTGTTCCAGGTCAAGACGGCGGGGAAGATGGCGTTTGAGAGCCAGATCGAGAAAGGGCGGCATTCAGTGACGATCAACTCCGGCGGGCACCCGGACAACATGATCCACTTCGAGGGCGGCAACGCGGGGGCGCGGCTCGACATCCACGTCGCCACGGACATGCACTTGCAGGCGGGCAACAACATCACCCTGGAGGCCAAGAGCATCAACCTGCTGGCGACGAAGCAGATACACACGCAGTCGGACGAGGACAGCGTGACGACGCAGGCGTACGTCAACGTCACCGAGAAGACGATCACCGGGCAAACTGTTGAAACGGCGAAAACGCATGTGAGCGTGACGGCGGAGACGGGAGCAATCACACAGACAGCCCCGCTGGGTCCGGCGACCATTGGAGCAAGAGCGGGTATCAACATCCAGTCGCCCGCCGACGTGCTGGTGCAGGGGAAGAACATCAACCTCAACCCATGATGTCAAACCATTCCATGATATACCTGGCATACCTGCTTCGTTGCCGCATATACCTGCTTCACTGCCGCGTTTGGGAGGGGGCCTAAGCCATGCCTTGCGCGGCCCGCCTCGGCGACCAGATCGTGCATAGTCAGGCGCTGCCCCAAGCCAAAAGCGGCTGGTGGGGGGGACTGCTCAAGGGCGCACTCGTCGGCGCAGCCATCGTCGCCGTGAGCGCCGTGGCGGTTGTGGCGACCGTCGGCACGGGCGGGTTGGGAGCGCCCTTCGCCATCGGCGCGGCGGCGGTCGTCATCGGGTCCGCCCTGCGCTACGGTCAGGTCGGCTTCCACGAGGGCGCCCAGGAAGGCGCGCTGCACGGGACACGGGCCGGGCCGATCACTGTTGGCAGCGGCAACGTCTTCATCAACGGCAAGGCGGCGGCGCTTGCCTGCATCAGCCTGGTGTCTTGTACGCAGCACGGGGACGGCCAGCAGGTGGCGCAGGGCAGCGAGACGGTCATGATTAACGGGCACCGGATGGCGCGCGTGGGCGACGGGGGCGTGTGCGGGTTCGTCATCGGGGAAGGCAGTCCGAACGTGTTCGCGGGGGCGCCTCCCGCTTCGTGCCACGGGCTGGCGGTCGGGAGCGAGATCCCGCAGGGCCTCACCGACGCCGTAGACACGGCGGGCAAAGTCGGGGCCGTTATGGAGTTTGTGGGCGGGTTCGTGATGGGTGGTCCGGCGCTGCTGAATGCGTTCAAGTCAGTGGCAGGCGTCGCCTCCTTGGCGGCCGTCTTGGGCATCGGCTACGGGGGCAGCCAGTTGGCGTCGGACTACGCCAAGCGGCACGGGATGAGCGCGTCCGATCAGATGATGTTCGGTGACTTCGGCGGGCTTGGCGCCTCGCTGCTCGGCGGCGGGATGATTGCCAAGGGTCCGGGGATGTTCAACGGCATCAAGTCCGGATTTGGGGGCTTGACGGAACCCGGCGGCTTGTTCGGGCCGGGCGAGCTTGCCCCGGCGGGCGTGCCGCGCGGCTTCGGCGGGGGGTCCGGCCCGGAGATCGTGCCGCGCCCGCCGGGCAGTCCGGGCATGGACGCTTGGAACCCGCCCAAGAACGAACCTTTGCAGATGAGCACCAGCGGTGGAAGCGGTGGCTCAGGTGGGGGAACCGGCTCCGCAGTGCCTATGGTTGAAGGAAACCCTGTTCCTACAGGTGTCAGCCCCGCGCGTTACGAAGGATTGGGCTGTGATCCAGCCACTGGCGGCAAATTCCGGGTCAACGAGGCAGATACGGCGCTAAGAGTTGAGAGCCAAGAGGGCGTCACCCTACAGCGGTATCAGCCGCCCACTCCAGGCCAAAAAGGCGACTGGGTTGATCCTGTTTCCGGTAATGTTTATGACGGCTGTAGTCCACCAAAGTCGCAGTTCTTCGACCAGCAAATGAACAATGGTAACTACCAAAGTTCGTTGCTGGATCATGCTAACAACCCAAATGTTGACCGTGTTGTCGTCGACACACATGGGTTGAACCTAACGCCTGCACAGGAAGCCAGACTTGATGCGAGTCTGAATTCCTTGACGTCGGCCCAACAAGCCAAAATTGTCCGCGTGAAGTAAGTAGGATGGAAGCGGAGGGAGGATTATCATGGGATCAACTTTCGTCGGTTTCCGTGGCTCAGGCTATGAGGCAAGCGACGGGACGCTGGAAGTCTGGCTTCATCTTCTGGTTTCCGAGATCGATACGAGGGAGCGTATCGACGCCTGGCTGAGAGAAGTCAGGGAGGAATGGGAACTTCAGTCTACTGCCGGCTTTGGCTTCGGGGTCATGCCGGGTCTGGACCGCTTTGTCACCAATGAAGATCAGCGCGAGTTGCTTCTTTCTCTCAGCGAGCGCGCCCTGCACGCCCTACAACAGAAGGGTGAGGTCATCAGTAAAGGGGAGCTTAACCTCATGCACTTGGGAGGCCAGGGAAGCTCCTATCTTGACGATGTTCCAACCGAAGCTTTCATGCGAGTCGGGAGATACTTCATCAAGCTCCTGCGAGGGGAGTTGAGTCCCGAAGAGAATGATGCGCGTATGTGGCGATGAGCGGCTAATTGTGAGCGGGACACAAACGATCATGAGGCGCGCATCGCCGTTCGACAAGAATTGGCCTTCGATTCCTCCCGCAGATTAGTAGGACGAGGGCGACGACATTCGGATGCAGAGTCTTCCGTCGCCTCTGCTATAGAGGCACGATGAGCGAGATCGTCTCGAGAGGAGTTTCGTCCTTTGTCCAGCACAGAGCAAGTCGTCGCCGCCATCCAGGCAAGTTCTTATCGCAGGAACAGTCTTCCCATAGAAGCGGTCGCGTCCCTGCCCGTGCCCACGCTTGAGGAGGGGAAGGTGCTCCTGGCTTTCTTCTGGTGCTCCGTCGGCGGCCCCATCCAGAACCGGACGATCAGTGCGCCCTATTGCCGCACACTGGCGGCCCCCGATGCTTTGGGAGACATCCGATTTTTGCCGGTCCAGCCGCGCGACCTGGGAATCCCTCTCCCCCGGAACGCCCCGCTAGGCAAGCCCACCATCGGGGGCAGCGTTCCTGCCGCCGAGATGAAACAGGTTCGGGCCGACTTCTATCAGGTCACGGATCGAATTATGGAGACCTACGCGCGTGCGGCGACATCCCCCAATGCCTTCCCGGACGAGAGTGAGCGCGCCGAAATGATTGCCTACAGAGCTGCGTTCCGCCGCCTCGCCGTTGTCGTGCTGCTCCCCGCCTACCGCGCCCTCAGCCCCCACTTCTTCGCCTGGATGGACGCCGTGCTGGGGCCGCAGCCGGGGCTTTAGCCTGGCGCACTTTTCTCAGATCGGAGAAACCATCATGGACGCTATGGAAACTTTTCGCACCCAGGAGGCAGAGTTCGTGCTGCCCGCCACGCCCCAGGACCAGACCATCAACATGCTCGGCTTCTTCAACCCCGCCCTCGCCGGCCTCCCCCCCGCAGACACGCCCCCGGAGTTCAGCCTCGTTATCAACCGCGACTTGGTAGACACAAGCAAGACCGTGGACGCCTTCGTGGACCGCCAGATGCAGGCCATGCGGACCGGCCTGCCTGGCTTTGCGCTCCAGACGCGCTCCGGCATCCGCATTGATGGAGCCGGCGGCATCCAGCTCGTCTACACCTGGCAGTCGGAGAACGGCCCGCTGTTCCAGCGCCAGGCCTGCCTGCACTGTCCCCCCGCCGTCTCCCCCAACCCCCAGACGCGCCTGATGCTGACCATCACCGGCACATCGGCGGACTTTCTCCAGGCGCGCTACGAGACGCCGTACAACCAATTCCTCTACAGCCTCAAGTTCCGGCGTTAGCGGCCACGGCTGTCGGCACGACAACACGGCCTGCATGAACAAGCAGTCCTTCCACCAGCCGTGGCGCCGGCCGCCCTCGCGCCGAAGAGCAAGGCGGTCGGGCAGTTCTTGGGGACCTTCGCTTGCCGCTAGGGGTGGGCAAGGTACTCCCCAAAAGCCTGGCAGGGCCGCTGGCGGGCCTGTTCGGGCGCAGCCCGCGTCTGGCGCTGGCCGGGGCGGACGCGGGGCTTGCCGACGGGGCGGCGGGGGCGGACCGCCCGGTCTTCGATGACGGCGGCGAGTTCAGCCCCAAGAAGAAGGCCAACGTCCTACAGATAACCGACGACGCAGCCGGAGGAACGGCATCAGAATACATCCGTTCGATACCTACCGCCCGCCCCGCTGACACGAACGAGCACGGGTGAGGCCGTGCGCATCACAAGATCACTTGCATGATGATGCAGTCTTCCCACCGGCCGTGGCGCCGGCCGACCTCGCGCTGAACGCCCACGGTTTCATAGCCGCACTTCCGGCACATGGCGATGCTGGGCAGGTTCTCGGACCAGATCCGGGACAGGACGACGTGGTGGCCCAAGCGGCGCGCTTCATCCAGCAGGGCGCGCATGAGCGTCGTTCCCAGCCCACGCCCCTGGGCGTTTGGCGCGAGGTAGAGCGAGGATTCGGCAGTGTGGGCATAGACGGGGGTGTCGTACCATTGTGAAAGCGACGCAAAACCGAGGATTTCACCGTCCGCCTCGGCGGCCAGGATCGGGTAGCGCGGGTCCTGATGGGAGGCCCACCAGGGGCGGCGCTCATTCAGGGTCAGTGGGGCGAGATGGCCGGTGAAGTCGGTTCCCATGACGGCGGCGTTGTAGATGTCAGTCAGCGCAGGCAGGTCCGCCTCGCGCGCCGGACGTATTTCCGTGTGGGTGTCAGAAGTAGATGCCATGGACTTGGGTGATGATGAGGAACACTTCCCAGAAGACGAGGAGCAGGTAGACAAGGCAGCCTGCCGTGACGATGATGCGGGACGTGCGGATGTCCTTAAGCGAAATGCCTTCGCACGCCAGCACGACGACCGCGACAAGGCCGAATTTATAGAACGCGAACCCCTGCTGGTGGAAATTCGCATAAATCCAGCCCGCCAGCCCGTTCGCTTCCAAGCCGCCATGGTTGAAGATGTAGCCGGTCAGGAACAGGTCGAACATGTTCAGCAGCAGGAATCCCAGATACTCCTGCCCCAGAAGGACATCGCGCTTAAAGAACACGGCTCCCGCTCCCTACTACTCCCTACCGCCCGGCCGAAAGATCACCCGACGGAAAGCATCTCGCGCGCGTGCTGGACCACGGCCTCGGATCGGCGGGAGCCGCCCAGCATCCGGGCGATCTCCTCGATCCGGCCTTCCGAATCGAGCGGGGCGACCGAAACGGTTGTCCGGCCCTCGTGAACCTGTTTCTCGATAAAGAAGTGTGTGCCGGCGCGGGATGCGATCTGCGGCAGGTGCGTGATGCACATGATCTGCGCCCCCTGCGCCAAGGCCTCCAGCTTGTCTCCAATGGTCTGCGCCGTGCGCCCGCCGACGCCGACATCAATCTCGTCGAAGATCATGGTCGGGATCGCGCCCGTGCGGGCGAGCACGGACTTCATCGCCAGCATGATGCGCGACATCTCGCCGCCCGACGCGATTTTGGCGAGCGGGCGCAGCGGCTCGCCGGGGTTGGGCGAGAGCAGGAACTCGACCCGGTCCGCGCCCTTGCTCGTAGTGGGCTGGGGTTCGATGCTGACCTCGAACTGCGTGGCGGCCATGCCCAGGTCGGCGAGTTCGCGGGCGATGCCGGCGGCGAAGTTTTCGCTGGCCTTGCGCCGCGCTTTGGTGAGCCGGGCGGCGGCGGCGTTCAGCTTTTCCTCCGACTTCGCGATGGCCGCCGTCAGCTCCTCCTCGCGCGCTTCCGAATTTTCCAGGGCGTCGAGCTTCGCCGTCAGTTCCTCGCCGTAGGCGATGATCTCTTCCAGCGTCTCGCCGTACTTGCGCTTGAGCGTGCGGATCAGGTCCAGCCGGGACTCGATCTCTTCCAGGCGCTCCGGGTTGAACTCCACACTTTCCTGATACACGCGCAGCGCGCGGGCGGCATCCTCGGCGTAGGAGACGGCGCTCCCCAGCGTTTCGGCCAGCGGCGACAGGTTCTCGTCCAGCGCGGCCGCATGTTCCACGGCGGCGAGAGCGGCGTTCAGGGCGTCTAAGGCGCCTGCGCCACGCTCCGCGCCCGAAAGCGTCGCGTAGGCGTCCCCCGCCGCGGCGCTTAGTTTCTCGCTGTTCGCCAGGCGGCTGCGGTCGGCCGCCAGTTCTTCCTCTTCGCCCGGCCGGAGCTTCGCCCCCTCGAGTTCTTCCTGCTGGAAGCGGTACAGGTCCAGCATCCGGGCGCGTTCCCGCGCGTCCGTGCGGAGCTGTTCCCGCTCGCGCTTCAGGGCGTTCGCCTCCGTGAACAGAGCGGCGACCGACTGGCGCAGAGCGAGAGCGTCCTTGCCGCCCCAATTGTCTAAAATGTCCACATGGCGGTCGGCGGCCAGCAGCGACTGGTGCTCGTGCTGGCCATGGACATCCACCAAGCCCTCGGCGATCTCCTTCAGGACGGCGACGGGCATGAGCCGCCCGTTGATTCGGCATTGCGACTTGCCGCCCGCGCGGGCCAGCTCGCGCGTCACCAGCAGCGTGTCTTCCTCATCCTCGCCGTCCAATCCAGCGTCAGCCAGCCGCCGACGCACCTCGTCGGGGGCGTGGGCCAGATCGAACACGGCCTCGACCGTGGCTTTGGCCGCGCCGGTGCGGACCAGATCCGCGCCCGCGCGCCCGCCCAGCGCGAGGCCCAGCGCGTCAATGATGATGGACTTGCCCGCGCCGGTCTCGCCGGTCAAGATATTGAGTCCCGCGCCGAACGTCAGGTCCAGGCGGTCTATCAGGGCAAAATTCGTGACGTGAAGCTCAACTAGCATTTCGGCTCAGGCAGCGTCTCTAATACAGCTCTAATACAGCGTCTCGCCCCAATGGAGCTTGTCCTGGAGCTTGTCGTAAAAGTTCGCGCCGCCGACGGACAAAAACCGCGCTTGATGCGGGGCGCGGCGGATGTGAATCTCGTCCTCGGCCTGCAAGGGGAAGCCGAGCTGACCGTCAATGGTGACGCGCACCATGTCCTGCGGGTCGCGCTCGACGACGACGGTGACTTCGGATTCGGGCGGCACCAGCAGAGCGCGCGAGGTCAGCGTGTGCGGGCAGATCGGCGTGACCAAGAGGGCCTGCAAGGCCGGATGGACGAGCGGGCCGCCCGCCGAAAGCGAATAGGCCGTCGAGCCGGTCGGCGTCGCCACGATAATGCCGTCGGCGGCGTAGGTCGTCACGAAGCGGCCGTCAATGGAGGTTCGCAGGTGCAGGACGCGCGACAGCGGGCCGTTGGCGACCACGATCTCGTTGAGCGCCAGCCCCGCGTCTTGCAGCGCGCCGTCCCGGCGCGTCTCGCACCAGAGCATCATGCGCTCTTCCTGCGTATAGTGTCCCTCCAGAAGCGCGTCCAGGGCGGCGGGCAGCCCTTCGGGCGAGACGGCGGTCAGGAATCCGAACCGGCCCACATGGACCGGCAGCATCGGCGTCCCCAGCGCGGCGCAGAGCCGGGCCGTCGCCAGGATCGTCCCATCGCCGCCCAGCACCAGCACAGCGTCCGCGCCGGCGACTCCGTCATCGGGCAGGCCGCGCTCCGGGAGGCCCAGCGACTCCGCGACCCGGTTTTGCAGGCGCACGGAGACGCCGCGCGCCCGCAGGTGAATGTCGGCGGCCGCTGCGACTTCCAGCGCCGCCGGCTTGCCGGCGTTTGCCATTATGCCCAGAGTTTGCATCCGCTCGATTACTGGCCTTTTTCTTTCAATAACTGTCCTGCTTGTGGGCGAAACGGCTGAGGTTCTTGCGCGCGACCTCCAGGCTGGGGTTCAGCGCCAGCGCCTTTTTGTAGGCAGTGACAGCCTGGGCCTTGTTGCCCAGCAGCTCATACAGGACGCCGATGTTGTTTTGCACCTGGGCATTGCTCGGGTCGAGCGCCAGGGCCTGTTTGAAGGCTTGAAGCGCCTTCGGGTACTGCTTCAGGTTTTTATAGGCGACGCCACGCTGATTCTGGATCGCAGGATCGTTCGGGCGCAGCTTGGCGGCAGCATCATACTGAGCCAGCGCAGCGACGTACTGCCGCCGGGTCATATTGGAATCGGCCAGGGCCAGCCGCGTGTCCGCATCCTCGGGATTCAGAGCCAGCGCCTGCCGACGGGCCTGATCCGCCTTCGCGAAGTCTTTTTGTTTGGCGTACTGGTCTCCCAGCCGGGCATAGATCAGCGCGGATTTGGCATTCTGGGTCAGGTTGGGCGCGGCCTGCGCCAGCAGGGTCGCCGACTCCGCCGCGTTCCCCTCGTCGGCCAGGAGCAGGCCCAGCGCGGTCTGGATCTGGACGCTGGCGGGGTCCTTCGCGAGAGCGCTCCGATACGACGCTTCGGCATCGGACTTCAGCCCGGCCTGCTCCTGCAAAACACCCTTGTTGTAGACCGGGACGGCGTTCTGCGGCTGAAGGCCCGCCGCCGTGTCGAAATCCTTGATGGCCTCGTTGGTATTGCTCTTGGCCGCGTTGGCCGCGCCCAAGGCGAAGTAGGCATCGTACTGGCCCACGACATCGAGCTTTGGGTCAACGTCCGGCCCCACGGCTTTGGTCAGCGCCGCGATGGCATCGTCATAGCGCTGGCCTTTGGCGTACAACTCGCCGGCATTGAGCCAGGCGGCGGCGTCTTTGGGGTCCTGCTCCGCCGCCTTCCGCAAGGCGTCGGCGGCTTCGGCGCTGCGCCCGGCTTTTTGCAGAAAGAAGCCATAATTCTTGTAGGTGGCGGCATCGGGATTGGAGGCCGCCAGTTCACCGAACAGCGCCAGAGCCTCATCCGTCTTGCCCGCCTGTCCCAATACGGTCGCCAGGTTGAACTTGATCCGCGCCGCGTTCAGGCCGGTCGTGCCGGGCTTGAGATGGTCCAGCACAAAGCGGTACTGCTCGGCGGACTCGTCATAGCGCTGCTGCTGCCGCAGCGCATTGCCCAGGTTGTTGCGCGCGTCCAGATTGTCCGGCTTGAGCCGCACCGTGGTTTGCAGCTGGGGGATGGCCGAGGCAGAATTGTCCTGGGTCAAGTACAGGTAGCCGATCAGGTTGTGGATCGTCGGATCGTTCGCGTAATCCGGCGTCTGCGCCAGGCCCTCCAGTTCCGTGGCGCTGGCCGCGACTTCGGCGTCGGCCCTCTTCAAGAGATCGGCATTGCCCGCGTTTTTGGCGGCGTTGAAATCCTGGGTCGCACGGTTGAAGTGGTTGACCGCATTATTGTAGCGGTCGAGGGCCGGGTTCGGCGCCGCTTTTTTGGAAGCGGCGGGCTTGGCGCCGGGGGCCTGCCCGAAGGCAGCGCCGCAAGACGCGGTGAGAAGTAGTGCGAGTGCGAGACGGCTGATTGGAGTCTGTTTCATTGCGCATGGTTTCCCTTCGAGCGCGGCAGGTCCGTACACCTGCCGTCCATTATCCATAATATCAAGTCATTATAGCACAAACCGGGGAACAGAAAAATCGGTGGGGCGCTGCTCTTGACATCGGCTTGGTTTTTTTGTATACTAGTGGCTCAGTGCCGATGCGCTTCTTCGAGCGGAACATTGACGTTCCTGTGCGGTTTTCATGCAAATATACCCGAAAGACGATGAATTTGGGCGCTTTGCGGAACCGTTTCAGGAGCTTTTTTTGTGTCTGCCGGGCCAGCGAGCGCAGCCGCTCCTGTGAAACCGACCAATTCTGTGAAACCGCTCGACAACCCAATCACTAAGGAGACCGAATTCCTCAATGGCCAAAACACCCCAGGACGTGCTGACCTTGATCAAGGACAACGACGTCAAGTTCGTGGACGTCAAGTTTATCGACGTCCCCGGCACCTGGCAGCATTTCACGCTGCCCGCGCACCGTTTCGAAGAAGAAGTCTTTTCCGTCGGCCTACCCTTCGACGGCTCCTCGGTCCGAGGGTTCCAGACCATTGACGAGTCGGACATGCTCCTGGTCCCGGACGCGGACACCGCCGTGCTGGACCCCTTCACCGAGGTAAAGACGCTGTCCATCATCGCCGATGTCGAGGATCCCATCACGCGGGAGAAGTACCCCCGCGACCCGCGCAACATCGCCAAGAAAGCCGAAGCTTATCTTCAGTCCACCGGCATTGCCGATGTCGCCTACTTTGGCCCCGAGGCCGAGTTCTATGTCTTCAACGACATCCGCTACGGCCAGTCGGCCAACTCCGGCTTTTACGCCATCGACTCGGACGAGGCCGCGTGGAACTCGGGCCGCGACGAGAAGCCCAATCTGGGCTACAAGATGCGGACCAAAGAAGGCTACTTCCCCGTGCCGCCCTCGGACACCCTGGCCGACCTGCGCTCCGAGATGGTCCTGACCCTGCTCGAGGCCGGCATCGAGGTGGACGTGCATCACCACGAGGTCGGCAACGCGGGCCAGTGCGAGATCGGCATCAAGTTCGACTCGCTGGTCAACATGGCCGACAAGCTCCTAATGCACAAATATATCGTCAAGAACACGGCGGCCCAGAACGGATATACCGCCACGTTCATGCCGAAACCGATTTTCCAGGACAACGGCTCCGGGATGCACACTTCCGTTTCCATGTGGAAGGGCGGCGTCAACCAATTCTACGACGAGAAGGGCTACGGCGGCCTGTCCGAGACGGCCGTGTATTACATCGGCGGCATCCTGAAGCACGCCAAGGCCCTGCTGGCCTTCGGCGCGGCCTCCACCAACTCCTACCGCCGCCTGGTGCCGGGCTATGAGGCGCCGATCAACCTGGTCTACTCGGCCCGGAACCGCTCCGCCGCCGTCCGCATCCCCATCGCCGGCTCGCCCAGGTCCAAGCGCGTCGAGTTCCGCGCGCCGGACCCGACCGCCAACCCCTACCTGCTGTTCTCGGCGATGGCGATGGCCGGGATTGACGGCATCCAGAACAAAATCCAGCCGCCAGCCCCCGTGGACAAGGACATCTACGAGCTGGCCCCCGAAGAGAAGGCGGGCATCGCCCAGACGCCGGGCACGCTGTCCGAGTCGCTGGCCGCCCTGGAAGCCGACCACGAATTCCTGCTGAAAGGCGACGTGTTCACGCCCTCGCTGATCGAGACCTACATTGACTACAAGCGTGTCCGCGAGGTCGAAGGCGTCGCCCTGCGCCCCCACCCCTACGAGTTCTTCCTGTACTACGACGCCTGAGTCCTCGTTCCTCCCCCACCCCTAATGGCCCGCCTCCCCCGCTGATCCCCCAGCGGCGGGAGGCGGGCTTTTATGCGGTGTACTCGGGTACAATGCTAACATGACAGACCTTCCGGGGAAGGCGCTGAGATTGAGGGAACAGGGATGCCTTCGACAGTAGAAACCTACCGAAATGCTGCCAAAGAACACCTCCTGAGAGCGCAGGAGACTTTCGATGATGAACACTATTTTCTGTCACACTACCTTTCTGGGCTGGCCGTTGAGTGTCATCTTCGTGCCTATCTTCGGCGAGCCAAAGACCAGTTCGATTCGCGACACGACCTGCGTGATTTCGCGAAAGAAGCAAAGTTTTTTGAGGTCGTTCCGCAAAACAGGGCCGGCGACTTCTCGGTCAAGTTCAGCACTCTGAATCTGCGCTGGCGCAGTAATCACCGCTATTATTCAGAGCGACAGTTTCTGGATTATATGACAGATATCAGGGCCGAGTTTGACGTGAAGGGCGACCGCTGGAAAAATCTCGCTCGCACCGTCTTGAATCTGGCTTACGATGTGATCAATCAAGGAGAAGCAAAATGGGACAGCAAGTGACTCGGATATTGGAGCAGGCGTTTCAGGGGATCCAAGCCAATCTTGAAGAACTGCCGGGCGGCCGTCTCTCCGGCAACATTGTTTGGGACGGCTTCACCGGATATGATCAGACAGATCGGCAGAAGTTAGTTCGCGAAGTCCTAAAGGGAGCGCTCGGCGCACAGATCCAGCAGATTGGCGTACTTCTGACCTACACACAGGCCGAACTCACCGCAATGCAAGCCGCGTGACATTTGTTCTCACACCCCGACGGCCCGCCGCCCCCGCTGATCCTCCAGCGGCGAGGAGCGGGCTTTTTAGCCGACAACCAGTTCTGCCTGTCGCGTAAATGCCAAATGCAGGCTGCAGGCGTCAAGCACCGCCCGGATGGAGCGGAGTTCCGGGTTGCCCTTTTCAGACAGCATCCGGTAAAGGGCTTCCCGCGTGAGATGCGCTTTCTCGGCACAAAGGCTCATGCCGCCGTTGGCCTGGATGTATTTGCGGAGAGCGACGAGAAACTCTTCCAGGCTGTCGTCCCAGGCATCCTGAAGGTAGGCTGCGGCGAACTCGGCGTCGCGCAAGTCCTTAGATAGTCGCTCCTCAAAACTTTTCAGCTTCATTTGCCTCTTCCTCCCCTTCCTCGCTTGCTTCCTGTTCTTCTTTCCAGACGCGCAACGCGCGCTCGGAAGCGCCGCCTTTCACGAAGTTCGCCCAAAGCTGCCGCGCGTCGGCAATATCCCGAGTCTGGCTCGACTTGTCTCCCCCACCAATCAAGACAACGACGGTCTTCTGATCCAGGAAGCCGTAATAGACGCGGTAACCCGGCCCAAAGTCAATCTTGAGTTCCGCGATGCCTTGCAAGCCTCTTTGCACCCCCAGATCGCGCGAGAGCTTGTCAATGTGACGCTCGATGCGGGCGCGTGTCGGCTTGTCACGGATACCGCCCAGCCATTCCTCGATGGGGCACCTGTCGTTGTCCAGCACAAGCATGAGCAACCGGCGTTCCGTGATGTTCATGGCAACTCCTTCCCTGGTCGTTCGATTTTCATCACGCCCAATTGTAACCTACAAATTACAACAAAGTCAAGAGGCTTTCCCCCGCTGATCAGGGTAATCGCACATAGCCCCCGGCACTGGAAGTGCCGGTCTACTCTGGAATGAAAGTCGCTCCGCGACTGAGGAACAGCAGCACTCGGAAGCGTTTCTTTAGTGCCGGAGGCACTTTCACTCTTCAGTGCCGGAGGCACTTTCACTTTGAGTAGATCGGCACTTTCAGTGCCGGGGGCTATGTGCGATTACCCTGCCCCGCGCCTCCCCCAGCGGCGGGAGGCGAGCTTTTTGACATTTTTGGGTATGATGCCCTATGCCCGACTTCTCCCACCTGTCCCTGCCGCTGCTCCTGCTAGCCTTCGCCGTCGCCGCCGGGGCCGTTTGGATCGCCGGCATTCAGCTTTCCAACACTGCCGACGCGCTCTCGTCCCGGTTCCATCTCGGCGAGGCGCTGGGCGGCCTGATCCTGCTGGCGATCACGACCAACCTGCCCGAAATCGCCATCACGGCGACCGCCGCCCTCCACCACGACATCGGGGTCGCCATCGGCAACATCCTCGGCGGCATCGCGCTTCAAACCGTCGTGCTGGTGATCCTGGACCTCAGCGTCCCCGGCAAGCGTCCGCTGACGTTTCAGGCCGCGTCGCTCGTGCTGGTTCTGGAAGGGGTCCTGGTGACGGCGGTTCTGACGGTCGCCATGATGGGGACGCAGATGCCCAAGTCCGTGATTGCGTTCCGGCTGACGCCCGAAGACGTTTTCCTAGCCGCGCTCTGGGTGGCCGGGCTGTGGCTGCTGAATCGGGCGCGGAAGGACTTGCCCTGGCAGGAGAAGGGCGATGCGCCGGGCGGGGAGCAAACGTCGGACATGAAGGCGCGCAAGGAGCGGGAGGAGAAAAAGGACAAGAAGGCCGGCACGGGGAAGACGATCGGCGTTTTCCTGGCCGCATCGGCGGTGACACTGGCGGCGGGCGCGGTTCTGGTGCAGAGCGGGGACGGTATCGCCAAGCACCTGCACATGACCGGCGTTCTGTTCGGCGCGACGATCCTAGCCGCCGCGACCTCGCTGCCGGAAGTCTCGACGGGACTGGCCTCCATCAAGCTAGGCGATTACAACCTCGCCATCAGCGACATCTTTGGCGGCAACGCCTTCCTGCCGGTCCTGTTCCTGCTGGCGACGGCGCTGTCCGGTCAGGCCGTGTTGCCGCAGGCGAAGAACACGGACATTTACCTCGCCGGGCTGGGCATCCTGCTGACGGCGGTCTATCTGTACGGGTTGGTCTTCCGCCCCCGCCGCCTGCTGCTGCGGATGGGGGCGGACTCGCTGATCGTTCTGATCCTGTATGCGCTCGGCGTCGCCGGCCTGTTCGCCATCGCCCGCGCGGGTTAGGTCGCGGACAGGAAGTGTATCCGCGTCTGCGCCGGGTCGGGCGCGTCTATCTGCACAGCGGCGACGGCCCCATGGGCGTCGCGGGCGACGTTGACCTGCGTGGGGCCGGCGACCGTGTGCGAGATGGCCGTGTCCTCGTCCTGGCCCGCGATGATCGTGATGCTGCCGGCGTCGCTGCCTTTGGTGTTGAGCTGGATGCCGAGCAGCGGCAGGCCCTCGATCAGCGTGGTCTGCGGCAGCGCGTTGCCGCTCACCTCCACCGTAATCCGGCCCTGCTCGTACTCGCGGCTCAGGTCGTCGAAAAACGCGCCCCACTCCTCGCGGGGCAAGCCTTGTGTGTCCATCGGGTGATCCCCTCCCTACGAAAAGGCCGCCCGGCACGGGGACGTGCGGGCGGCCTGCTGGGCGTAGTATACCCGGAAACTAGGCGGAGGCTGCCTGCGGGTTGACGAGCGATTCGGCCACCTGGGTCAGCTTCTCGTCGGTCTGCTTTTCTTCTTCAAGCGTCTGCTCCAGCAGGGAAACGGACTCGGCATCCCCGGCCTGCTTGGCAAACGTCTTGGCCGTGCCGTAGCCGGCCATTTCGTAGTGCTCGATGCGCTGGGCGGCGGCGATCAGGGCGGCGTCGAGGACGGGGCCGGCCTGGACTTCCTTCAGGCTCTCCTTCCCCTCCGCGACCAGGCCCTGCATAGCCTTGCAGGTATGCCCGCCAGGGTCCTGGCCCATGCGGCTGAAGATCTGCTCCAGGCGCCGGGCTTGCTCTTTGGTCTGCTCCAGGTGCATCTGGAAGCCCTGCTTGAGCTGGTCGTTGGCGGCGGCCTCGACCATTTTGGGCAGCGCCTCGATGATCTGGTTCTCGGCGCTGTAAAGGTCCCGAAGCTGCTCCTGATAGAGTTCCTGGAAGGACGTAACTTCTGCCATTATGTAGGTCTCCTTTGGCGATTCCGGCGCGCGGTTCATCGTCGCGCCAACCCTCTTCTTCCCCCGCAATTTTGCCGGTAAACGCGGCGGGCATGGAGACGGTTCGCAGACTGTTCCTTGACAGCGCTTGGCCCTTTACGGTACACTTGCGGGCATCATGCCGACGGCTGCGTTTTCCAATCTGGGCTGCAAGGTCAACCAATACGAGACCGAGCGGCTGGCCGAAAGCTTCGAGGCGCTGGGCTTCGCGCTGACGGACTTTCGAGAGCCTGCCGATGTGTACGTCATCAACACCTGCTCGGTGACGGCGGACGCCGACCGCAAATCGCGGCAGATGGCGCGGCGGGCCGCCCGGCAGAAGGACGGCGCGCGGGTCGTCCTGACGGGCTGCTTCGCGCAGATGGCGCTGGACACGGGCGAGGCGGTGGACGGCGCGGCGCTTCTGGTTCCCAACGCGGAGAAGATGCGGACGGCCTCGCATGTGCTGGCCGCGTTCCCCGACCTGATGCAGTATTCGTCGTCCCCGGCATCCCCCCAATCCCGCCGCCATGACGCCGGAGACAATGCCCGCCGAACCGCCGCCGAGAATCAGGATGTCGTAGTCATGTCGCGCGTTTTGCGCGTTCATGGAGACGCGTTACCCAAAATCTTTAGCGACTGACCCGTACCGGGACGGATACCACGCGGGTCACGGGGACGAGGCAGAGGCGGTCGCTGCACGGCTGGTAATGGACGCGCAGCAGCAGGCGGCCTGCGCCGAGCTGCGCCGACTTGCCGATGAGGGCTCGGACCGTCAGCTCCGCCGTTCGCTGGTAGACCGAAAGAGGCATCCCGCCGAGCGTGAGGGTCTGCGCCGCCGGAAAGCGGACCGGGCCGGCGAGCGTGGCCGGAATGCCGCCGCTGCCGAGCGTGATGCGGGTAGGGATCAGGTCGGCCTCGCGCGGCTGATCGGAGTTGACGTGCCAGCCGGGCCGGATGATCAGCCGCACGGTGACGCACGCTATGCCACCCGGATGGACCGTCGCAGGCGCGGCGGCGGCTCGGATTTGGATGGGGGCGCCGGCTTGGGCGGCGGGAAGTCGCGCGACGGGCGCGGAGCCGGGGACACCAGGGCCGAGGATGTCCGCAGCGGCCAGCGTCAGCGTCGGCATAGCGCTCGGCGAGCGCTGCAAGGCTCCTCCGAAGGCGGCCACGGTCGCCCGCGCGTCGGCGGCGTAGCGGCGGTCCCCGGTCAGGCGCGACAGTCGCATCAGGGCGCGCGCGGCCACGCCGTTGCCCGAAGGCAGGGCATTGTCGTAGGGGTCTTTAAGGCGGACTAGCAGATGATCGGCAGCGGCTTCCTCGAAAAAGCCGCCGTCCGAGTCCCGGAACTTCACCCGCATCGTGTCGATCAGCCGCCTGGCCGGGGCGATCCATTTGCGGTCGCCCGTCGCCTCGGTCAAGTCCAGCAGGCCGTCGGCGAGATACGCATAGTCGTCTTGAAAGGCGGGGATGCCCACCGCTCCCGCGCGCCAGCGACGCCACAGCGTCCCATCCGGTCGGAGGAACGTCTTGACGGCGAACGCCGCCGCTTTCTCGGCCGCCGCCGTGTCCTGGGGTTCGTTCAGGGTTTTGCCGGCGCGGGCCAGACTGCCGATCATCAGGCCATTCCAGCCCGCCAGCACCTTGTCGTCGCGGCGCGGCTGGAGGCGAGTCTCGCGCACCGCCAGCAGCCGCGCGCGCAGGGCGGCCAGTTTCGGCGCGTCGGCGGCAGGGGGCGATGCGCTCAGGTAAAGAACGTTCGCACCCGTTTTTCGCCCCGTCGCCTGCTCCTCATAGTTGCCGTCCTCCTGGACATTGTAAACGCGGGCAAAGAGCGCGCCGTCGTCCGGGCCGAGCGCGTCGGTGATCTGCCGGAGCGTCCAAACGTAGGAGCCGCCTTCGACACCCCCCGCGTCGGCGTCCAGCGCGGAATAAAAGCCGCCTCCGGGGTCGGTCATGTCGCGCCGCACCCAGCCGTAAATGTCGTCGGCGACGGCTTTGTACCGTGCGCTGCCGGTGCGCCGGTAGGCATCCGTGTAGGACGCGCCGAGCAGCGCGTTGTCATAGAGCATTTTCTCGAAGTGCGGCAGCTTCCAGGCGGCATCGGTGGAATAGCGGTGGAAGCCGCCGCCAAGCTGGTCGTGGATGCCGCCGAGCGCCATGGCATCCAGCGTCTTCGTCGCCATCAACAGCGCGCCCGGCGCGCGGCCCTTCTCGCTGCGCGCCAGCAGCAGGGCGAGGCTTCCGTGGGGCGGGAACTTGGGTGCCCCGCCGAAGCCGCCCTGCATCGGGTCGAACGTGTCCCGGAGCGAAGACACGGCCTCCTGAACAGCCGCCTGCGCCTGCGCCGCCGTCAGCGGCCCCCGCCCCCGATCCTGCCGGGCGGCGGCCTGACGCATGGCGGCCGTGAGGCGAGCGGCCGACTGCATGACCTGTGGCCGCTGGTTCCGGTAAGCATCGGACGCCTGAGACAGCAGGCGCATCAAGTCGTCTTTGGGCAGATAGGTCCCGCCGAAGAAGGGGCGTCCGTCCGGCAGGAGAATCGTTGTTTCCGGCCAGCCGCCCGACCCGGTCGCGATCTGCACCGCCGTCATGTAAACCGCGTCTACATCAGGCCGTTCCTCACGGTCTACCTTGACGGAGACGAAGCTGTCGTTGAGCCGCTTGGCGACATCGGGCTGCGAGAACGACTCGCGCTCCATGACGTGACACCAGTGACACGTCGCGTAACCCACGGACAGGAAAATCGGCTTGTTCTCGCGCCGCGCTTTGGCAAAGGCCGCCGGACCCCAGGGATACCAATCCACAGGATTATGCGCGTGCTGGAGCAGATACGGACTCTGCTCGTGGATCAGCCGGTTAGTATACTTGTATGTGCCGTCCGCGTTGTAGGCATCCACCGCCGTTTCGGGAATCGGCGGCGTTGCGGCGAGGATAGCCTGATGACGAACGCGCAGCGTCCAGGCAGAGGGAACCGCGACGGCTGCCAGGGCTGCGGCCAGGAGCATGGTTTTGGAAATCTTCATAAGTCTGTTGGTCTCCTTTGGCGATCCCGGCGCGCGGTTCAGCGTCGCGCCAAGCCTTTTTTCCCTGGCAGAAATACGGGTGACAACTCCTCATTGATAAATCAAAGGGCTTCCCAGGTTCTTCCCCTGTGCATTATTGCCCTAATGCAAGTGTCCATGTATAAGACTTAGTTAACCCGAGTCTTGGGTTGAAAACGCTGGATTGTCTATCATTTTCTGGCAATACCAGCAGGAGATATGTCTTTATCCTAACGCTAGTTCGGTTATCAGCGACTTAAACAGACAGCCTCTGAGTTATGCACAGATATTTCTGCTGCCAATGCTGCTAATGAGAGACGATGGCGAAGACCTAACCGTTTCAACCCAATACTGGGGTTTAGTTACGGAGCGGCCTACAAGATTTAAGGCTTTATTGGGGGTACGTCGTCAGGATTAACTCTCTCGTGCGGAAGTCCCCTGAATTTATTCATGGGGATGGATAGCACCGTGCCATTCCTATGGCACGATATTGATGCGTTTCGGGTACAATTCAGGCATACAGACACAGCGAAAAGTATAAAACAG
>JAABUX010000384.1_pt1 | contig 75892 bp, 75 predicted proteins | sample 5561851 | NCBI WGS metagenome assembly JAABUX01 (sample SAMN10711883, study PRJNA513361) | rock metagenome | isolation source: Antarctica rocks | place: Antarctica: Victoria Land, Richard Nunatak red sandstone | collected 2016-01-03
GAACCTGAACGCTGCAACCTAAGCAGGGCAACGAACCTACCGAACCAACCACCCAGCCGTCAAGGCCAAATCATGTCCGGTCACAGCTATCTATGACACACAGAAGGATGGGTCAAGGCGGAAGTCACCCTCAGCCTCATGATTCTTGAGGAACCAGGCGGCGAACCGCGGTATGCCGACAGACAGCGGCGTCACCGGCCGATACCCGACATGCCGTTCGATCGCTGTCAGGTCTGCAAGCGTCTCCACCACGTCTGCCACAGGCCGATCAACCGACTGGACCACCGCATTGCGCCCAAGGCTCTCTTCCAGCAACCGCACCAGCTCGGACACCGGCTCGCCCCGGTTGTTGCCGATGTTGAAGACCTGCGGCGCGGTTCCCCCGACCGGCGGGCGGTCAAGGCACGCCAGCAATCCCTGCACGATGTCGTCGATGTAGGTAAAATCCCGCCGGAGCCGCCCGCCGTCGAAGAGCGTGATCGGCGACTGCCGCATGATTGCCACCGCGAACGAGTAGTAGGCCATGTCAGGCCGGCCCCAAGGCCCATAAACCGTGAAGAAGCGCAGGCCCGTCTGCGGCAACCCATAGAGGTGCCCATAGGCGTGGCTGATCAGCTCATCCGCGCGCTTGGTGGCGGCATAGACGGAAACGGGCGTGTTAACGGGGTCGGTCTCGGCGAACGGCAGCTTGGTGTTGCCGCCATAGACCGAGGACGAGCTGGCGTAGACCAGGTGCTCCAGACGGTCCAACCGCCGGGCCGCCTCCAGGATCGTGACATGACCCAGCACGTTCGCCTTCACATACGCATAAGGATCGATCAGGGAGTGTCTGACCCCGGCCTGTGCCGCAAGGTGGACGACGCGGGTCGCGTGCCGGGTCCGCTGGAACACGTCTGTCACCGCGGCACGGTCGGCAACGTCCGCCCGGTCGAACCGGAAGTTCGTGGCCTTGCGGAGCACGTCAAGCCGAGCCTGCTTCAGCCGCACATCATAGTAGTCGTTCAGGATGTCCACGCCGACCACGGTCTCGCCCCGCTTGAGCAACGCCTGGCAAACATGGAAACCGATGAAGCCTGCCGCTCCCGTGACAATGGTCGTCACAGCCGCATCCCACCCATGCCCCGGCCCCGGCGTGTCAAGTCGCCACCCACCCGCCGTCAATTGACAAGCTGGCCCCAGTGATCGTGCGGGCCGCATCCGAGCACAGGAACACGGCCAAGCCGCCAATTCCGGCCGGGGTAGTGAACTCCGTCATCGGCTGCTTCTCCGCCAGCAGGCGCAGCTTCATCTCCTCGACCGGCGCATTCTCCCGGGCGGCACGGTCCTGCAACTGCGCCTCGACCAGCGGGGTCAGCACCCAGCCGGGGCAGATCGCGTTCACGGTGACCCCGTCATTGGCAAGCTCGACGGCGCCCACCTTGGTCAACCCGATCAGCCCGTGCTTCGCCGCGACGTAGGCCGACTTCTGCGCGCTGCCGACCAGGCCATGGGCCGACGCGATGTTGACGATCCGCCCCCATCCCGCCGCCTTCATACCCGGGATGGCAGCCTGCATGGCGTGGAACGCCGCGCTCAGGTTGATGGCGATGACGGCATCCCAGCGCTCCCTGGGGAAACTCTCGATCAGCGCAGTGTGCTGGATGCCGGCGTTGTTCACCAGGATATCCAGCCGGCCAAGCTGCTCCACTGTCTGCTGCGCGAGCGTCGCAACCTCGGCCGGCTTCGACATGTCCGCGCCGTGGTAGCCGGTCTGGACGCCAAAGGTCCCGGTCAGGTCCGACCGCATGGCGTCGATCGCGCCGGGGTCGCCGAACCCGTTCAGCATCACGTGCGCCCCGGCCTCCGCCATCGCCCGGGCGATGCCAAGGCCGATGCCGCTGGTCGATCCCGTCACCAGCGCGACCTTGCCTTCTAGGCCCATCAAGCTCTCCCTACCGATCCCGCCTCGATGGCAGGCAGTGTCGTCCAGGACGCGCCCGGCGTGAAGGCTTGCAAGATCATGGCGGCCTGTTCAGGCTCGCAGCCGGCCAACCCAGCCCATCACCACCCTTGCCCGCCTCGCCCTGGCGCACTAGTTTAGCCGAGACATGGGAACACAACATGAACAGTATGCTTGCGCCCGAAAGCGCCATCACCGATGGCCAGGCTGCTTATACCGCGCGCGACATCGAGGTCCTGGAGGGCCTGGAGCCGGTGCGCCGCCGCCCCGGCATGTACATCGGCGGCACCGACGATGCCGCCTTGCACCACCTGGCCGCGGAAATCCTCGACAACGCGATGGACGAGGCCGTTGCCGGGCACGCCAGCTCCATCGAGGTATCACTTGAGGCCGGCAACTGGCTACTGGTGCGCGACAACGGCCGGGGCATCCCCGTGGACCCGCACCCGAAGTTCAAGCCGCTGAGCGCGCTGGAGGTCATCCTGACCACGCTGCACTCGGGCGGCAAGTTCGGCGGCAAGGCTTATGCCACATCCGGCGGCCTGCACGGCGTCGGCAGTTCCGTCGTGAACGCCTTGTCGGACGGCATGGAGGTGGAGGTCGCACGCGACCGCACCCTGTGGCGCCAGACCTACGCCCGCGGCAAGCCCACGACCAAGCTGGTCAACGCCGGCCCCGTGCAGAACCGCCGCGGCACCGCCATCCGGTTCCACCCCGACCCCGACATCTTCGGCGACCAGCAGTTCAGCCCGGCCCGGCTCTATCGGCTGTGCCGGTCCAAGGCCTACCTGTTCCGCGGGGTCAAGATCCGCTGGTCCTGTGCGCCCGCCCTCGTCGCCGGCACCCCCGGTGTGCCAGCCGAGGCGCTGCTGCACTTCCCCGGCGGTCTGCGGGACAGCCTGCAGGAGGACATCGACGCCACCGCCAGGGCCGTGCCCGAACTCTGGGCCGGCGAGGCCGACCTGGCCGCCTCCGCCAGCGGCGCCACCGGCGGCCGTGTCGAGTGGGCCGTGGCGTGGCTGGAGGGCGCGGACGGCTTCCTGAACTCCTACTGCAACACCGTCCCGACCGCGCAGGGCGGCACGCACGAGGCGGCGCTGCGGGCGGCGCTGCTCAAGGGCCTGCGCGCCTGGGGCGAGCAGCGCAACAACCGCCGCACCGCGGTCATCACCCCTGAGGACGTGTTGGGCGGAATGGCCGCCAAGCTGTCCGCCTTCGTCCGAGAGCCCCAGTTCCAGGGCCAGACGAAGGAAAAACTGACCAGCCCGGAGGCGACCCGGCTGATCGAGCCGGCGCTGCGCGACCGCTTCGACCATTGGCTGGCCGGCAACCCTGCCCAGGCCGACAACCTGCTGACCTTCGTTATCGAGCGCGCCGAGGACCGCCTGCGCCGCCGCGAGGTGAAGGACGTCAGCCGCAAGACCGCCACCCGCCGCCTGCGCCTGCCGGGCAAGCTGGCCGACTGCACCCTGGAGAGCCGGGACGACACGGAGATCTTCCTCGTCGAGGGCGACAGCGCCGGCGGCTCGGCGAAGCAGGCCCGCAACCGCAACACCCAGGCGGTGCTGCCCCTGCGCGGCAAAATCCTCAATGTGGCCAGCGCCACCGCGGAGAAGCTGCGCGACAACAAGGAGCTGACGGACCTGATCGAGGCGCTGGGCTGCGGCGTTGGCGCCGGGTTCGACCGTGCGAAGCTGCGCTATGGCCGCATCATCATCATGACCGACGCCGACGTGGACGGCGCGCACATCGCGTCGCTGCTGATGACGTTCTTCTACCGCGAGCTGCCGGAGCTGATCCGGCACGGGCATGTCCACCTGGCGCAGCCACCATTGTACCGGCTGGCGCAAGGGGCGAAGTCGGTCTATGCCATGAACGACGCCGACAAGGACCGGCAGTTGAGGCGCGGGTTCAAGGCTGGCTCGAAGGTGAACATCAGCCGCTTCAAGGGTCTCGGGGAGATGCCGCCCATGGCGCTCAAGGAAACCACCATGGACCCGGCCAAGCGCACGCTGCTGAAGGTCGTTGCCGCCGCGGAGGACCGGGCTACCACCAACACCCTGGTCGAGAGCCTGATGGGCCGCCGGCCGGAGCTGCGGTTCCAATTCATCCAGGACCGGGCACGCACCGTGGCCGACGTGGATTTGTAGCAGGGCACGCTGCTTGCCTGTTCTCTCTCTGTGCAGGCCCTACCTCTACAGGGGCATACGGACCAGGGACATGCGCCTTCAAGCCGCCAACGGCGCAGTGCTTCTCCCCCGGCACACCTGCGTATTGCGCGCCAAGGTGGAGCGGGGCGAAAAGGGCGCATGATCGCCACGTCATCCCGGCTTGCCGACCTACGGCGTGCCCTGCAAGCCTTGCACGCCGGGGAGTTCGCCACTGCCATGTCCAGGAGCGCGGGATGGGCCGGCGGCATGGACCTGGAGGCCGGGCTGATCCACGCCCTTGCCATCGCAGCGGGCGGCGACACCTGCGCAGCCCTTGCCCTGGCCCGCATCGCTCGCAGCCGTCCGCAGGCCAACCATCCGGTCCAGGACCTGCTCGACCTCCTGCGGCGGCAGGGCCGGCCGGCAGCGGCGGTCCCCCACCTGCGTGCCGCCATGGCCGAGATGCCGGAGGACGCCCGCCTGCCGGCCCTGCTGGGCGCGTTGCTGGCCGAGGTGGGACCGATGGCGGACTCGGTCGCCGCCTTCCAGCATGCCGTCGCCTTGCGGCCGGACGGCGCGGCCTGGTCCAACCTGGGCAAGGCGCTCGCCGCGGAGGGGCGGTTCGCCGAGGCGGAGGATGCGTTCAACCACGCGCTGTCCCTCGCGCCGGACGATCCGCAACTGGCGCTGAACCGCGCCGTCGCCCTGCTGAAGTCCGGACGGCTCGCCGAGGGGTGGGCCGCATTCGGCTGCCGCCACCGCCTGCCGGACCGCTCGCGCCCCCTGCCCGGTCCGAAGCTTACCGGACTGGATGGGTTGCAGGGCCGGACAGTGCTGCTGCGGCATGAGGAGGGCTTCGGCGACACCTTGCAGTTCATCCGCTACGCCCCGTTGCTGGCGGCCCATGGTGCGCGCGTGATCGCCTGGGTGCCGGCTCCGTTGCTGCGCTTGATCACGCGCGTGCCCGGCGTCACTGCCGTGGTGCCGCCAGGCGCGTTGCCGCCGCCCTACGACACCTGGTGCCCGATGCTCAGCCTGCCCCAGGTGTTCGGCACGACCCTGGACCACCCGCCGCCTGCTGCGCCCTACTTAGCCGCCGATCCGGCAGAAGCCGCGCAGCAGGCGGCGATGCTCCCCAGCACGGGGCTGCCCAACACGGGGCTGCGGGTCGGCGTGGCCTGGGCCGGCGCCGCGCGCGCCACGGACCCAGCCGCGGCGGCAACCGACCGGGTTCGCAGCATGACGCCAGATGTCCTGGCGCCGCTCGGCCAGTTGCCCGGCGTGCGGCTGGTGAGCCTGCAATTCGGGGTACGGGCGCCCGCGGGCATGCTCGACCTGATGCCCGGCGTTCGGGACTTTGCCGACACCGCAGCCATCATCGCCAACCTGGACGCCGTCGTCAGCGTCGATACCGCCGTCGCCCACCTCGCGGCCGGCATGGGTAAGCCGGTGTTCCTGCTGGACCGCTACGACAACTGCTGGCGCTGGCTGCATGGCCGGACCAGCAGCCCATGGTATCCGACGCTGCAGGTCCACCGGCAGCCCAGCCCCGGCGACTGGGCCTCGGCGGTCGCTGGGGCCGCCGCGGCGCTCAGTGGATTTCGCCGGCTGCCTGCACGGCCGCCCGCAGCCGCGCCGGGCTGAACTCCGGGCTGGCGCAAACGTCCAGGATCACCTTCTCCCGCCGGGTGCATAGGGCGATGGCGTCCGGCAGCCGGCGCACCGCGTCGGCCGGGATCACGACGGCCCCGTGGAAGTCGGCATGGACGACGTCGTCATGGATCGCGTTCATGCCGAACACATCCACCGGCCGGCCGAAGTCCACCATGTGGACGTGGGCATGGCTGGGGCCGATGCGTCCGCCGATGATCTGGAAGCCCGGCGCCAGCATGTCGCAATCCCGGAACGACCCGTTCGTCACGCAGCCCTGGGCGCCCAGCGCCTTGTGGATGGTGGAATGCACCTCGCCCCACCACGCGCCATAGCCAGGCCGGTCGTCCAGGTCCTGCAAGACCACGACGGTCGGCATGTCGGCGTCCGCCACGTAGTCATACCAGTCCAGCCGGCTCGCCACCTTGCCGCGCGGCGCCTCCTTGGCGCGGATGCTTCCAACGCGGGCCAGGCCGACGATGGGTTTAAGGCTCCGGTCCGCCGCGGCCATCGGCTCCACGGTGAAGCCAATGGCCCGGCGTTCCGGTGCGACCAGCTCAAGGCCGTTGCAGATGGTGGGCGTATCCCACCCCTGCAGGACAGCCAGGTCGGCGGCGGTGAAAGGGCGGGTGGTCATGAGTGCCTCCTCTGGTTCAGGCGAACCGGCGGGCCGAGTATGGCGCCGGGTCGATAGTGGGCGGACGCCCGCCCAGCAGGTCCGCCACCAGCCGTCCCGTGACCGGACCCGAGGCAAGGCCGACGTGGCCATGGCCGAACGCGTGCAGCACATCCGGGCAGCCGCTGGCCGGGCCGATCACCGGCAGGCCGTCGGGCGTGCTGGGGCGGTGGCCCATCCAGAACCTAACCCGATCCGGCGGCAAGTCGCGCGGAAGGCTCGGAAAGGTGCGTAGGGCGTAGTCGCGCAGGATTTCGGCCCGGCGCCAGTCCGGCGCAGCATCCAGGCTCGCCAGCTCCACCTGGCCGGCGATCCGCAGGCCACCCTGGGTGGGGGTGGCGCACATCTTGCCGTCGCTGGGCATAATGGGGTGGCGCGGCCCAGTGCCGGGCTGCCTGATAACGGCATGGTAACCACGTTCGGACTCCAGCGGCACCCGGTCCCCGGCGCTCCGGGCCAGGGTGCGGGACCGGGCGCCGGCGCAGAGGACGGCGGCATCGCAGGCAACCTCACCCGCGGTGGTCAGGACGGCTTGCAGTTTCTTCGCACGGATGCGGAAGCCGGTCGCGCCCGCGCGCAACAGCGATGCGCCCTGGCCCACCGCATGCTGCACCAGGGCAGCGACATAGCCGCCGGGGTCGGTGCAGTTACCCCCAGCCTGCACCAAGGCGCCGAACGTGTAGCGGCGGTCCAGGTCCGGTTCCTGCTGGCGCAACTCGTCCACGTCCAGTTCCAGCCACTCGACGCCATTGTCACGGCGCAACTGCCAGGCCAGGGCCTCACGCTCGAAGTCGGCACGGCTGGGAAAGATATAGAGCAGGCCACGCCGCTCGATCATGCCAGGCACCCCGGCCTCCTCGGCAAGGCGCCGGTGCCGCTCCGGCGCATCGACCACCAAGGGCCGCAGCGCGCGAGCAGTCGCCTCCACCCGCGCCACCGTGGACCCAGCCCGGACGAAGCGCACCAGCCACGGCGCCAGCCGCGGCAGGTGGCGCCAGCGGATCGCCAGCGGCCCCAGTGGATCGGCCAGGAACCCCGGCACCTTGCGCCATAAGCCAGGCACGGACGGGGGCACGACCGAACTGGGACTGAGCCAGGCGCCGTTGCCGTAGCTGGCTGCCTGTTCGCCGCCGGGGTCGCCGGGTTCGATCAGCGTGACCTGGTGCCCATCCCGGATAAGCTCAATCGCGCAGGCTGCGCCGACGATCCCGGCACCGATGACTGCAACGTGCCGGGCTACGTCAGCCTGGGCCGTGCCAGCCTGCGTCATGCCAGCCTGGATCATAATCGAAGGCTACCGGCGGACGATGGCCTTCTCCTGGCCCCACTTCTCCGGGCAACGGATGCGGAACGGGCCATCGACCAAGTAGGTGAACACCTTGCGCTTCGGGTCCTCCGGCGAGTGCCGCCAAGCCTGGATGGTGCCGCCGTAGTACGCCTCTTCAGCCCGCGCAGCGTGCAGGTACAAACGCCCGCCCAGTGCCTCCTCGGCGACTTCGTCCGTCACCGGCCAGGTTCCGGTCTCATACCGGGTCGGTTCCGGCCCGACGCGCTTGTTGCGCTGTCCTTGTTTACACAGCAGATGCAGGTCAACGGCCAACTGCCAAACTCCTTAAACGCCAGCGGGCTGCGGGAGACTCCTCCCGCAGCCATGTCTGCCGGGGGCCATCCCCCCGCAGCCCCCGCCTAGGCCGCTGCGACGGCCCGCCGGGCCATCACGCCTATCAAGTGGGCACGATACTCCGGACTGGCGTGAATGTCGCCATTCAACCCATCGGAGGGCGTCGTGATGCCCGCGATCGCATCCGGGGAGAAATCGGCCGCGAGCGCCTGCTCCATCTCGGCATGCCGGAACACGCCGTTCTGCCCGGCGCCGGTGATGGCGACGCGCACGCCAAAGTCGCCCTTGGCCACGAACACGCCGACCATGGCGTAGCGCGACGCCGGGTTGCGGAACTTCTCGTAGGCCGACCGCTCCGGCACCGGGAACTCGATGGCGGTGATCAGCTCGCCCGGCTCCAGTGCGGTGGTGAACATGCCCTGGAAGTAGTTATCGGCCGAAATGGTGCGGTGGTCGGTGTGGATCGTGGCGCCCAACGCCAGCACGGCAGCCGGGTAGCAGGCGGAAGGATCGTTATTGGCCAGCGACCCGCCCATGGTGCCGCGGTGCCGCACCTGCGTGTCACCGATGACCGATGCCATGTAAGCCAGGCCGGGGATCAAGCGCTTGATGTCCGGGTTGGATCGGATAGCCTCATGCGTCGTCATGGCGCCTATGGTGATCCGGCCCGGCGCCGTGGTGATGCCGGCCAGGCCGAGCGCGGACAGATCGACGATCACGTTGGGCTTGTTCAGCCGCTGCTTCAGCACGGGGATGAAGGTCTGCCCGCCGGCCAGCGCCTTGGCGTCCACGTCCGTGCCCAGCGTGCGCAACGCTTCCGGGATGCTGGACGGCTTGTGATAGCTGAAATCGTACATGGCTCGTTCCTACTCGGCCGCTTCGGCAAGCTGCTTGCCATGCATGATCGGCCAGGCCGCCGCGATGGCCTTGACGATATTATGGTAGCCCGTGCAGCGGCACAGGTTGCCCTCCAGCCCGTGCCGGATCTCGTCCTCCGTCAGGCCGTCCGGGTGCATATGCACCAGGTCGATCGCCGACATCACCATGCCCGGCGTGCAAAAGCCGCACTGCAACGCATGGTGCTCGCGGAACATAGCCTGCATCGGGTGCAGGGTGCCGTCGTTCGCGGCCAGGCCCTCGATAGTCAGCACTTCGGCGCCGTTCGCCTGCATGGCGAGCACGGTGCACGCCTTGACCGACTTGCCGTCCACATGGACGACGCAGGCGCCGCACTGGCTGGTGTCGCACCCGACATGGGTGCCGGTCAGGCCCATTCCCTCCCGCAGCAACTCCACCAGGAGGGTGCGGCCCTCGATCTCAGCGGTGTGGCTGCGCCCGTTCACTGTCAGCGATACCTGCGGCATTGCGTGCCCTTCCCTTAATACGTGCGGAAGCCCCGGCGTTGGGCAACGCGGAGCCGTCGCGATCCACTTTCCGCTATTTACCTAATGTTGGGTGTACAGCAACAGCGGTCAAGCAGCGTTGCCGCGACTCGGGGCTGCGCCCTTGCCGCTACGCCGCCGCCGGTAGGACGCGAAGCTCCGGCAGGGCTTCCAGGTGGCACGCCGCCTGCTGTCCCTCGCCGACATCCCGCAGCATCGGCTCCTCGGTTCGGCAGCGGTCGAACACGTAGGGGCAGCGGGTGTGGAAGCGGCAGCCGCTCGGCGGGTTGATCGGGCTGGGCACGTCGCCGGTCAGGATGACGCGGTCGCGCCGGGCCGTGGGATCGGGCACCGGCACCGCCGACAGCAGCGCGCGGGTGTAAGGGTGGCGCGGGCTGGCGAACAAGGTGCGGCGGTCGGCGACCTCGACGATCTTGCCCAGGTACATGACGGCGACCCGATGCGTCAGGTGCTCGACGATGGCCAGGTCGTGGCTAATGAACAGCAGCGCCAGGCCCAGCTCGTCCTGCAGGTCGGACAGCAGGTTGACGATCTGCGCCTTCACCGACACGTCGAGCGCCGACACTGCCTCGTCACAGATGATCAGGTCGGCGCCGGGAGCCAGGGCGCGGGCGATGCCGATGCGCTGGCGCTGGCCGCCGCTGAACTCGTGCGGGAAGCGGCGCATGGCGTCGCGCGGCAGGCGCACGGTGTCCATCAGCTTGGCGACGCGGTCCTGCAGCTCGGACGCGCTGCTGGCCAGGCCGAAGTTGCGCAGCGGCTCGGCGATGATGTCGCCCACGCGCATCCGCGGGTTCAGGCTGCTGAACGGGTCCTGGAACACCACCTGGACGCGCTGGCGCAACGGGCGAAGCTGGCTGGCGGGCAGGTTGTCGATGCGCTTGCCGTCCAGCCAAACCTCGCCGTCGGTGGGATCGACCAGGCGCAGGATGGTCTTGCCCACCGTGCTCTTGCCGCAGCCGCTTTCGCCGACCAAGGACAGGGTCTCGCCGCGGTCGATGTGGAACGACACGCCATCGACGGCATAAACCTGCCCGGTGACGCCGCCCAGCAGGCCGCCGTGCAGGGGGAAGTGCTTCTTGAGCGCCATCACCTCCAGCAGCGGCGTGGGCTTGCTCATGCGGCCATCCCCGCGGGCATGGCATACTCGGCGTAGTGGCAGGCGACGCTGTGGCCGGGGCGCTTCTGCTCGACGGCCGGGGCGACGGTGCGGCACAGCTCTGTGGCGCTCTGGCAGCGGCTGGCAAAGGCGCAGCCGATGATGGGTTTGCGGAGCGACGGCACCAGGCCGGGTATTTCAGCCAGCTTGCTGCGGCCCTGGGTGGACAGCGACGATCCCAGCTTGGGCACCGCGCCCAGCAGGCCCCGGGTGTACGGGTGCTGCGGGTTGGCGAAAATGTCGCCGGCCGAAGCCTCCTCCACCTTGCGCCCGGCGTACATGACGACGACGCGTTGCGCCATCTCCGCAACCACGCCCAGGTCGTGCGTGATCAGCAGGATTGCCGAGCCGATGCGCGTCTTTAAGTCCCACATCAGGTCGAGGATTTGCGCCTGGATCGTCACGTCTAGCGCCGTCGTGGGTTCGTCGGCGATCAGCAGCTTGGGGTTGCAGGCCAGCGCCATGGCGATCATCACCCGCTGCCGCATCCCGCCGGACTGCTGATGCGGGTACTCGCGCACCCGGCGCTCCGGCGCGGGGATGCCCACCAGGGTCAGCATCTCCACGGCGCGGGCCTCGGCCTGGCGGGCGTTCAGGCCCTGGTGCAGGCGCAGGGTCTCGCCGATCTGCCGGCCGATGGTCAGCACCGGGTTCAGGCTGGTCATCGGCTCCTGGAAGATCATGCTGATATCGTTGCCGCGCAGCTTGCGCATCTCCGCCTCCGGCAGCCGCAGCAGGTCGCGCCCCTGGAACCTGATCTGCCCGGCAATTCGGCCCGGCGGCTCCTGGATCAGCCGCAGGATGCTCATGCTGGTCACGGACTTGCCGCAGCCGCTTTCGCCCACGATGGCCAGGGTCTCCCCGGCGTCGATGTGGAAGCTCAGCCCCTCCACTGCGCGCACCACTCCATCCAGGGTGCCAAAGTGCGTCTGCAGGCGGTCCACTTCGAGCAGCGCCATCGCGTCAGACCTTCTTCGCCATGCGCGGGTCCAGGGCGTCGCGCAAGCCGTCGCCCAGCAGGTTCACCGACAGCACCGTGAGCGACAGGAACACCGCCGGGAAGAACACGATGTAGGGCTTCACCTGCCACAAGGCCCGGCCCTCCGCCATGATGTTGCCCCAGCTCGGGATGATCGGCGGGGTGCCGGCGCCGATGAAGGACAGGATGGCCTCGGTGATCATTGCCGACGCGCAGATGTAGGTCGCCTGCACGATGATCGGCGCCAGCGTGTTGGGCACGATATGCCGCCAGATGATGAGCGGAACCCGGGTGCCGGAGGCGACAGCGGCCTCGACATACGGCTGCTCCCGCAGGGACAGCACTACGCCGCGCACCAGCCGGGACACGCGAGGGATTTCGGCGATGGTGATGGCCGTCACCACGTTGCCGACGCTGCCGCGGGTCAGCGCCATCAGTGCGATGGCGAGCAGGATCGGCGGGATGCTCATCAGCCCGTCCATGATCCGCATAATCACGGCGTCCAGCCAGCGCACGAAGCCGGAGACCAGCCCGATGGCCATGCCGATGGCCGAAGCCAGCGCCGCGACGGAGAAGCCGACGATCAGCGACACCCGCGCCCCGTACAGCACGCGGGAGTACACGTCCCGCCCCAGCGTGTCGGTGCCGAACCAGTACAGCGCCGAGGGCGGCCGCGTGCGCTTGGCTGGCGCAAGTGCCGTAGGGTCCACCGTCCAAAGCAGCGGAGCGGCGACGGCGATGAACAGGATCAGCGCGAGAAGCAGCCCGCCGGCAAAAATGGTTGGGTAGCGCCGGATGAACGTCCGCAGCCGCCCGCGCGGACGCGCCGCCGGCAGCACATCCGGCATTGGGGCGGCCGGCGTCACATGCGGCTGCAGCGCCGTGGCGAGGGGCAGGTCCGGGAGGGTGGTGGTGCTCATAGCCGGATCCTCGGATCGAAGACGGTGTAGAGCAGGTCAACGCCGAGGTTGACGAGCACATACACAAAGCTGAACAGCAGCACGACGCCCTGGATCACCGGGTAGTCCCGCCGCAGGATGGCGTCCACCACCAGCCGGCCCAGCCCGGGGATGGCGAATACGCTTTCCGTCACCACGGCCCCGCCGATCAGCAGCGCGACGCCCAGGCCGATCACCGTCACGATGGGCACGGCGGCGTTCTTCAAGGCGTGCAGGAACAGCACGGTGCGGCTGCCGACGCCCTTGGCCTTGGCGGTGCGGATGTAGTCCTGGCTCAGCACCTCCAGCATGGTCGCCCGGGTGATGCGGGCGATCAGCGCGATATAGACGCCGCCCAGCGCCACCGCCGGCAGCACCAGGTTGTTCAGCCACGGCCCCACCCCGCGCGACAGTGGCGTGTAGCCCTGCACCGGGAACCAATCGAGCTGCAGCGCGAACACGTAGGCCAGCAGGTAGCCCACCACGAACACCGGGATCGAGAAGCCCAGCACTGCGAAGATCATGATGGCCCGGTCGATCCAGGTGCCGTGGTTCCACGCCGCCAGCACGCCCATCGGCACCGCGAGCCCGATGGACAGGATCAGGGTCAGCACCATCAGCGAGATCGTCGGCTCCAGCCGCTGCGCGATCATGTGCGTCACCGGCAAGTTGGTGAAGATCGAGATGCCAAGGTCGCCGTTCAGGACGTGCCACGCCCACTCGCCGAAGCGGATCAGAAACGGCCGGTCCAGACCCAGCCCGGCGCGGATGCGCTCCACGTCGGCCGGCGTCGCCTGGTCGCCGGCGATGATTGCCGCCGGGTCGCCGGGGGCGATATACAGCAGGCTGAACACGAACAGCGCCACCACGGCCATGACCGGGATGGTGGAGAGGATGCGGCGGAGGAGGTAGCCGAGCATGTCAGGCCCCGCGCCTCACGTCTTCTGCACGCCCCAGAACACCGGGAACGGCGCCTTCACCACGCCGCTGACGTTCTTGCGCCACGCCTGGTATTGCAGGAAGAAGCCGGTCGGCGCGTAGGTCACGAACTGCATCGACGCCTTGTTGACCGCCGCCATCGCCGCCTTCTCCGCCGGCAGGTCCGGCGCATCGAACCACTCGCCGATCAGCGCCTCCACCGCGTCCGACTTCGGCCAGCCGAACCAGGCCTTGTCGCCGCCGGCATCCAGCCCGGTGTAGGGTGCCGGATTGATGCAGTCCGCTCCCGCGTGCCAGGTGTGGAAGATGTTCCAGCCGCCCTGGCTCACCGGGTCCTTCTTGGCCCGGCGCGCGCCCACGGTGCCCCAGTCCAGCGCCTGGTAGTCCACCTTCATGCCGATCTTGCCCAGCAGGTCTGCCGTCACGTCGCCCTGCGCCTTGGTGATCTGGATATCGGTGGCGACCAGCAGCACCACGGCCTCGCCGTTGTAGCCGGCCTCGGCCAGCAGCCGCTTCGCCTCGTCATACCGGCGCGGCCCGGTCAGGATCTCGCCCCCGGCGTCGCTCCAGGTCGGCGTGCCCGGCGTGAAGTAGCTCGCGTTGCGCTTCCACAGCGCGTCGTCCTCGCCGACGATGGCGCGCATGTAGTCCTCCTGGTCCAGCGCCATCATCACCGCCCGCCGCACCCGCACGTCGTTGAATGGCGGCTGCAGGTGGTTCATCCGGAACGAGCCGATGTTGCCCAGCGGGTCCGAGATATCGACGTTGATGTTGCGGTTGCGCTTCAACAGCGGCACCAGGTCCGGCACGGGGTTCTCCCACCAGTCGACCTCGCCGTTCTGCAGCGCGGCGGCCTTGGTGGCGTCGTCGGGCATGATCTGCCACTCGATGCGGTCGAACATCATGCGCTTGCCGCCTGACAGCCACTCCCCGGCCTCGGCGCGGGGCTCGTAGCCGGCGAAGCGCTGGAAAACGGCCTTGCTGCCGGGGTTCCACTCGTCGCGCTTGAACGACATCGGGCCGGAGCCGACGTACTCGCTGATTTGGATGAACGGGTCGGTCTTGGCGATGCGCTCGGGCATGATCTCCGCCATCGGCGGGTTGCTCTTGCCCAGCGCGAACAGCATTTTCGGGAATGGCTTGTTCAGGCGCAGGCGGACGGTGCGGTCGTCCGGCGCCTCGATGGCGTCCAGGGTGGCCTTGATGCGCTGGCCCATGGTGTCGCGCACCATCCAGCGCGACAGGCTGGCCACCACGTCGCGCGACAGCACCGGCGTGTTGTCATGGAAGCGCAGGTTGGGCCGCAGCTTGAACGTCCAGGTCTTGTTGCCGTCCGTGGCCTCCCAGGCCTCGACCATCTGCGGCTTGGGGTCCAGGTTGGCATCGACGCCGAACAGGGTGTCCCAGATCAGCACGCTGGCGTTGCGCACGACATACTGGGTGCCGACGATTGCGTCCAAGGTGGACAGGTTGGCCTGCGGCACGAAACGCAGCACCCGGGCGTCCTGCGCCTTGGCCAGCCGCGGCATCGCCAGGCTGCCTGCAACTGCGGCACCGGTGGCCAGGAGGTCTCGACGCTGCATGGCTTCCGTTCCTTATCCGTGGCATTCTGCGAAAAACTAGCAATCCGCGGGCCAACACGCCGCTACTCTGGGCGCAAGCCCCAGAAAATGGCAAACCCATTCACTCGGTCCACCAGGTCGCGGCGCAGCGCCGTCATCGACAAGCAGCCGCCGACCGGCACCCAGGCCACGGCATCTACTGCGCGCATCGGCGGGTGATCATGCGCGCTTGACGTTCCAGAACAGCGCGAAGCCGTTCAGCACGCCCTGCAAGTCAGTGCGGTAGGCCGTGGGCTGCAGGTACTGGCCCATCGGGATGTAGGGAACGGATTGGAACGCCTCGCGCTGGATTTCCGCGCAGAGTGCCGCCTGTGCCGGCACATCCGGGGTGTCGAACCACTGGTCGCGCAACTGCTCGATCCGCAGGTCGGTGGGCCAGCCGATCCAGGCCTGCTCGCCGTTCGCGCGCAGGGACAGGTGGCCGGAGGGGTCCAGGTGGTCGGTGCCTGCCCAGGCCGTGCAGAAGGCGCTCCAGCCGCCCTGCTCCACCGGCTCCTTCTTGGCCCGGCGGGTGACGACGCTGCCCCAGTCGGTGGCGACGTAATCGACGTTCATGCCGGCGCGCTGCATCATGTCGGCCGCCACGTCCGCCATCGCCTTCAGGACCGGGAAGTCGGTGGCGGCCATCAGCACCACGCGCTCCCCGTTGTAGCCTGCCGCCTTCAGGTCGCGCTTGACCTTGTCCATGTCGCGCGGGCTGGTCAGCGCCTCCATGCCGACGCTGCTGGCCATCGGCGTGCCGGGGCAGAAGAAGCCGACGCCGGTGCGGGACATGCCAGGGGCGTCGCCGACGACGGTCGTCACCACGTCCTCTTGGCTGACAGCGCCCAGCAAGGCGCGGCGGATCGCGGGGTTGTTGAACGGCGGCTGCAAGTGGTTGAACCGCAGGATGGGAATTTGGCCCGAAGGCTCCTGCACGACCACCTTCACGCCGCGGCTGCGGGACAGCAGGGGCATGAGGTCGGCCGTGGCATAGTCCCACCAGTCCTGCTCGCCGTTGATCAGCGCCTGGGCGGCCGTGGTCGGGTCAGGGATGGTGGTCCACTCGACGCGGTCGAAGTTGACCACCTTGGGGCCGGCGGTCCAGTCGGCCACGCCATCCTCGCGCGGCCGGTAGTTGGTGAAGCGCTCATACACGGCGCGGGCGCCGGGCACGCGTTCCCCGGCGACGAAGCGGTAGGGGCCGCTGCCGGTCATGTCCGTCACCTGGGTGAACGGGTCGGTCTTGGCGATGCGCTCGGGCATGATGGCGGGCATGTACAGCGGCGTCTTGGCCAGTGCCTTGGGCAGCAACGGGAACGGCTTGCGCAGGCGGAAGGTAAACGTGCGGTCATCGCCTGCCGCCAGCTCGTTGGTCGCAGCCATCAGCGCGCCGCCGAAGGCATCGCGCTTGCCCCAGCGCTGCAAACTGGCGACGCAGTCCCGGGAGCGCACGGGTTCCCCGTCATGGAACAGCAGGCCCGGCCGCAGGCGCAGGATCCAGGTCTTGCCGTCATCCTCGGTCGTGAACGATTCCAGCATCTGCGGCGAGGGCCGATACTGGCTGTCCTGGCCGAACAGCGTGTCATACACCATGAAGGCGTGGTTGCGGGTGACGTAGGCCGTGGTCCACATCGGGTCCAGCACCGTCAGGTCGGCCTGCGGGATGAAGCGCAGCACGCGGCTCCCCTGCGCCCGCGCGAGGGAGGGCAGCGCCAGCAGCGCCGGAGCGGTCAGCAAGGTGCGGCGTTTCATCGTGACCTCCAAATCCGTTCTGCGGACAGGACCACGCCCGCGCGCTGCAAGCCAGCGCGGTGCCTGTCAGGCCAGCATGGTGGCCCGCCACCCGGATTTGCGCTACTGCGGCGCGATGCCGCCGCCCTTCTGGCTTCCTCACCCGATCCGTGCCGTCCTGACGCCGGACCGGCTGCGGCTGGGCCAGCAATTCCTGCAATTCGGCATCATCGGGTTCGCAGGGTTCCTCGTGGACACCGCGGTCGTCTATGCGCTGCGGGGACTGGTCGGGCTGATCGCCGCGGGGCTGCTCAGCTACTTCGCGGCGGTGACGACGACCTGGGCCGGCAACCGCGCCTGGACGTTCGCCGGCCGGCGTCAAGGCGGCGCGGCGCGGCAATGGCTGCTGTTCGTCGCGGCCAACGGGGTCGGCTTCGTGCTGAACCGCGGCGCCTTCTTCCTGCTGGTCTGGAACGTGCCGGCCTGCGCCGCACACCCGGTGCTGGCGATCCTGGCCGGGGTGGCGGCCGGGATGCTGGCCAACTTCAACCTGTCGCGCCGGGTGGTGTTCAGCGGCGGCAGGCGGTGACGGCGGCGCACCGGGTCGCGGTGCTGGTGCCGTGCTTCAACGAGCAGGCGGCCATCCCCGCCGTCGTCCACGCCTTCCGGGCGGCGCTGCCGGATGCGGTGATCTACGTCTACGACAACAACTCGTCCGATGACACGGCGGCGGTGGCGCAGCAGGCCGGCGCGACGGTGCGGACCGAGCGGCTGCAAGGCAAGGGCAACGTGGTCCGCCGCATGTTCGCCGACGTCGAGGCCGATGCCTATGTGCTGGTCGATGGCGACGGTACCTATGACGCCGCCTCCGCCCCGGCCATGGTGGGGATGCTGTTGCGCGGCGGCCTGGACATGGTGAACGGCGTCCGTGTGTCAGACGCGCAAGCCGCCTACCGACCGGGCCACCGGTTCGGCAACCGGGTGCTGACCGGCCTGGTCGCACGCATCTTCGGCGACCGGGTGTCGGACATGCTGTCGGGCTACCGCGTGTTCTCCCGCCGCTTCGTAAAAAGCTTCCCCGCGCTGTCCGGCGGCTTCGAGACCGAGACGGAGTTCACCATACACGCCTTGGAGCTGCGGATGCCGATCAGCGAGCTTGCGACACCCTACAAGGAGCGCCCGGCCGGATCGGCGAGCAAGCTGAACACCATACGCGATGGCCTCCGAATCCTGCGCATGGTGCTGCTGCTGGTGAAGGAGGAGCGTCCCCTGCCGTTCTTCTCGGTAATTGCGGCCGTGCTGCTGCTGGTGGCAGCGGCGGTGTTCGCGCCGGTGCTGAAAACCTATCTGCAAACCGGTCTGGTGCCGCGCCTGCCAACGGCGGTGCTGGCGACCGGGCTGGTGCTGCTGTCCTTCCTGTCGCTGACCTGCGGCCTGATCCTGGCCTCGGTGACGCGGGGGCGAAAGGAGGTCAAGCGTCTGGCCTACCTGGCGATTCCTGCTCCCTCTCCCTCCGGGCTTGGGCCGCAGAGCGGACCAAGGCCGGGGTGAGGGAGGCCGAGAGGACCCAGCCTGGCCGAGGAGAAACGGACCTCGGCTCCCAAACCGGCGGGGACTGGTGCTTGCGGCCCCCTTACCCCGGTCCTCTTCCGGAAAGAGACGGAGAGGCAGCAAGTTGCGATTGCCCCGCCCGCTCCGTGGCGTAGCCCTGCGGATGCGCCAGCCGCCAGCGCGCCGCGGTGCCGACGATGCTGTCCAGGTCCGCGAACTGTGGCGCCCACCCGGCCTCCTCGCGGATCAGCGCGCTCGAGGCCACCAGCACCGGCGGGTCCCCGGCGCGGCGGTCGCCGAACACCACCGGCACCGGCCGCCCCAGGATACGTTCCACGGCGCCGATCACGTCCCGCACCGAGTGTCCCAGCCCGTTGCCAAGATTGTAGGTGACGCTGCGGTGGTCCAACCGCCGCAGGGCGCAAAGGTGGGCGTGGCCCAGGTCGGTCACATGGACGTAGTCTCGGATGCAGGTCCCGTCCGGCGTGTCGTAGTCGGTGCCGAACACCACGAGCGGCGGACGGCGGCCCAAGGCGGCGTCGATCACCAGGGGGATCAGATGGGTCTCGGGATCATGGTCCTCGCCCAGCACACCCTCGGGATCGGCCCCGGCGGCGTTGAAGTAGCGCAGGCAGGCGCTCCGCAAGCCATGAAGTTGGTCGGCCCAGAACAGCGCGCGCTCGATCATCAGCTTGCTCTCGCCATACGGGGACGCCGGGGCGATGCGCGCGTCCTCGGCGATGGGAATGCTGTCGGGCAGGCCGAACAGGTTGGCGGTGCTGGACAGCACGAAGCGGCGCACGCCATGCCGGATGCAGGCGTCGATCAAGCGGATGCCTAGGGCGGCGTTGTCCAGCAGGTAGCGCATCGGCTGCGCCATGCTCTCGCCGACCAGGGAGAGGGAGGCGAAGTGGAACACGGCGTCCCAGGGTCCGTCCGCAAGCACGGCCTCAAGGGCCGCAGCATCGGATAGCTCGGCCACGACCAGCCGCACGCCGGGCGGCACGGCGGCGCGATGGCCCTGGCGGAGGCTGTCGAGCACGACGACGTCCGCGCCCTGGGCGGCCAGCAGCGCGACCAGGTGGCTGCCGACGTAGCCGGCGCCGCCGGTGACCAGGTAACGCGCCATCGAGGACCTCATGCCTTATTGTGGTGGTGGATGGTGGCCTGGCCTCCACAGAAAGGGTCTATGAAGGCCATCGCATCGATTGCCCCTAGGTTCCCAGCATGACCAGTCCCCGTCCGGCCCTTCTAGCGGTTCTCTCACTACTTTGGAACGCCGCCCTAGTTTGGAATTGTCCCAGCGCCTCCGCGCAGCAACGCCCGGAGCCGGTGCGGATCGTCGGCGGCCCCGGCGGCGGCTGCATCGCCGGGGCGGCCGAGCTGCCGGCGTCCGGGCCGGGCTACCAGACCATACGCGCCAGCCGGAGTTGGTTCTGGGGTCATCCGGACACCATCGCGGCGCTGCAGACCCTGGCGGTGCGCGCCTACGCCGCGGGGCTGCCGACGCTGTACATGAACGACATCTCGCGTCCCCGCGGCGGACCGATGACGGGTATCCACGCCAGCCACATGCTGGGCCTGGACGCCGACGTCTGGCTGGACGTGCGCCCCAAGCCCCGGCTCAGCCCGGCGGCGCTGGACAACCTGGAGGTCCGCAGCCTGGTGACGCCGGACGGGCGCGGCACCGACCCAGAGGCCTGGTCCCCCGAGCACGTCACCCTGCTGCACCTGGCGACCGGCCTGCCGGGCCTCGACCGCGTGCTGGTCAACCCGGCCATCAAGCAGCAGCTTTGCCGCGTGGTGACCGGGGACCGCACCTGGCTGCACCTGATCCGTCCCTGGTATGGCCACACCGCCCACATGCACCTGCACTTCCGCTGTCCGGCCGGGCAGCCGGAGTGCCGGGACCAGCCGCCACCGCCGGCCGTGGAGGGCTGCGACGCCTCGCTCGACTGGTGGTTCAAGCAGCTTGACGCGCCGCCTGCCCCGCCGTCCCCGCCCCGGCCGCCGGCGCCGCTGCCGGCCGCCTGCACGGCCATCATGGCCGGAGGGCCGGGCGGTTGATCGCCAACCGGCAGGTCGGCGTCGCCGCAGCCGGGTTCTGCACCTTCATCAACCTCTACTCCACGCAGGCGATCCTGCCGACCCTGGCGCGCGAGTTCGGCGCAAGCCTGACGCACACCGGCCTGACCGTCACGGCGCCGTTGGTCGCGGTGGCGCTGGTGGCGCCGTTCGTCGGCGGCGTGTCCGACGCGCTGGGCCGGCGGCGGCTGATCGTCGGCGCGTCGCTGGTCCTGGTGGCGCCAACCCTGCTGGGAGCGTTCGCGCCGGACCTCGACGCGCTGGTGCTGTGCCGCTTCCTGCAGGGCCTGCTGCTGCCGTTCATCTTCGCCGTCACCGTCGCCTACATCGCCGATGAGTGCCCGGGGCCGGAGGCGGTCCGGGTGACGGGCACCTATGCCATCGGCACTATCGTCGGCGGCTTCGCCGGGCGGTTCGTGGCGGGCTGGGCGACAGAGTACGGCGGCTGGCGCCTGGCATTCTTGGTATTGGGAGTGATGACGCTGCTATGCGCCGGCGTGATCGCGGCCTGCCTGCCGCGGGAAGAACGGTTCCGCCCGGTGCGGGGCTGGCGCGGCACCCTGGCCGGGTTCGCCGACCAGTTCGGCAACCCGCAGGTGATGGCGACCTGCGCCGTCGGGTTCGCGGTGCTGTTCTCGATGGTGGCGACGTTCACCTACGCCAACTTCCTGCTGGCCGCACCGCCGTTCGGGCTGGGGCCGGCGGGGCTTGGGTCGGTGTTCGTCATCTACTTGCTGGGCGTGGTGGCGACCCCGGTGGCGACGCGGCTGGCGCTGCGCTTCGGGCGGCGGCGGACGGTGCTGCTGGCGGCCTCGGTCGGCATGGCGGGCCTGCTGCTGACCCTGCTGCCGTCACTGCCGGGCATCCTGTCCGGCATGGCGCTGGCGGCGGCCGGCATCTTCACCGAGCAGGTGCTGTCGCTGGGCTACGTCGCCGCGGCGGCGCGGTCGTCGCGTTCCACGGCGGTCGGGCTGTACGTGACCAGCTACTACGTCGGCGGCAGCTTGGGCGCGCTGCTACCGGCGGGCATCTGGGCGCACGCGGGCTGGCCCGGCTGCGTCGCGCTGGTGCTGGGAGTGCAGGCCGCCGCAACCCTGGTCACGCAACTGGTTTGGCCCCAGCACCCTCCCGCACTGCGCGCTGCGTCCTAAATCGTTCAGTAGCATTGCCGGAGACGCCCTGATGAACGCCTACCTCGACCCAACCGACGCCAAGTTCGCCATCGGCCAGCCCGTGTCCCGCAAGGAGGATCCCGTCCTGCTGCGCGGCGACGGGCGCTACAGCGACGACCTGAGCCTGCCCGGGCAGCTTCATGCGGTGATGGTCCGCAGCCGCAACGCGCATGGCGTGCTGCGCGGCGTGGACCGGGCAGAGGCGCTGGCGATGCCCGGCGTGCTCGGCGTGTTCACCGCGGCCGACCTGCGCGAGGGTGGCATCGGGCCGATGCAGTCCTCGTCCGGCAAGAACCGCGATGGATCGCCGTCGCCACGCCCGGAGCAGATGGCGCTGGCAGAGGGCAAGGTGCGCTACGTCGGCGACCCCGTGGCGATGGTGGTGGCCGAAACGGCGATGCAGGCGCGCGACGCGGCGGAGGCGGTGCTGCTGGACATCGACCCGCTGCCAGCCGTCACTGCGGCGCGGGCTGCGGCGGGTGCGGGTGCGCCGCTGGTGCATGACGGCGTGCCGGGCAACCTGGTGCTGGACTATCATCATGGGGACGCCGCTGCCGTGGCTGCCGCCTTCGCGCGGGCGGCGCATGTCACGCGGCTGTCGATCAGCAACAGCCGCATCGTGGTCAGCGCGTTGGAGCCGCGCTCGGCGCTGGCGGAGTTCGATGCGGATACCGGGCGCTACACCTTGCGCGTGGGCTGTCAGGGGGTGTTCGGCCTGCGTGCCACCCTGAAGGACGTGCTGGGCGTGCCGGTGGGGCAGGTGCGCGTGCTGACTGGCAACGTCGGCGGGTCCTTTGGTATGAAGGCGTCGGTGTATCCGGAATACCCTTGCCTGCTGCTGGCCGCACGCCTGCTGGGCCGCCCGGTGAAGTGGACCGATGAGCGCAGCGAGAGTTTCCTGTCCGACAGCCACGGGCGTGACCACGACGTGGACGCCGAGCTGGCGCTGGACGCGGAGGGACACTTCCTGGCGATCCGGGTGACCGGCTACGGCAACCTGGGCGCTTATCTCAGCAATGCGACGACGATCCCGCCAACCGTCAACACGATGAAGAACATGATCGGCGTGTATGCGACGCCGCTGATCGAGGCGCAGGCGCGGTGCGTGTTCACCAACACGACACCAGTCGGCCCGTACCGCGGCGCCGGGCGGCCGGAGGGCAACCTGTATATGGAACAGCTGGTGGACGCCGCCGCGCATGAAATGGGCATCGACCGGGTGGAGCTGCGCCGCCGCAACCACATCCAGCCGGGCCAGATGCCCTACGCCGCGCCGTCCGGCATGGTGTATGACAGCGGCGACTTTCCGGTGATTCTGGACCGGGCGTTGGAGATGGCCGACTGGGACGGCTTCCCCGCCCGCCGCGCCGAGAGCCGCCGGGCCGGCAAGCTGCGCGGGCGTGGCATCGGCCAGTACCTGGAGGTGACCGCGCCGCCGCAACAGGAGATGGGCGGCATCCAGTTCGAGGCGGATGGGACCGTGACGATCATCACTGGCACCCTGGATTACGGTCAGGGCCATGCCTCGCCGTTCGCGCAGGTATTGTGCGACCGGCTGGGCGTGCCGTTCGACAAGGTGCGGCTGCTGCAGGGCGAAAGCGACCAACTGATCGCCGGCGGCGGCACCGGCGGGTCCAAGAGCATGATGGCCAGCGGCGCCGCCATCGTCGAGGCCAGCGCGATCTGCATCGAGCAGGGGCGGCAGGCGGCGTCGCACATGCTAGAGGCCGCCGCCGCCGACATCGAGTTCGAGCGCGGGCGCTTCAGCATCGCCGGCACCGACCGTGGCATCGGCATCATGGACTTGGCGGCGCAGTTGCGGGCCGCGCCGCCGTTGCCGGAGGGCGTGCCGGCCAGCCTGGACGTGCAGCACATCCATGAGGCCGCCCCGAGCGCCTTCCCCAACGGCTGCCATGTGGCGGAGGTGGAGGTCGATGCCGAGACAGGCGTGGTGCAGGTGGTGCACTACGGCATGGTCAACGACTTCGGCGTGGTCATCAACCCGATGCTGGTCGAGGGCCAGGCGCATGGCGGCATCGTGCAGGGCATCGGGCAGGCGCTGATGGAGTCGGTGGCGTATGACGAGGACGGGCAGTTGGTGACGGGGTCGTTCATGGACTACGCCCTGCCCCATGCGGGTGACGCACCGGATTTCCAGTTCCTGAGCCACCCGGTGCCGGCGCGCACCAACGTGCTGGGCGTGAAGGGCTGCGGCGAGGCTGGCTGCGCCGGGGCGCTGCCGGCGGTGATGAACGCGCTGATGGATGCGCTGCGGGGGGTGGGCGTGCGGCACATGGACATGCCGGCGACGCCGCAACGGGTGTGGGCGGCGATCCAGGCAGCGCAGGAGTAGGCTTCCTGCCTACTCCCTCCTCCTCCGGCCTTGGTCCGCGCTGCGGTAAAAGGCCGGAGGAGGAGGGAGAAGATCAGGTCTTCTTCACGCCCCAGAATACCGGGTAGGACGCCTTCACGATCCCGGTCAGGTTGTCCCGCACCGCAGTCGGCAGGAATCTCTGGCCAACCGGCAGGAACGGCACCTCCTCGAACGCGACCCGCTGCATGTCCTCGCAGATGGCGCGCTGCCCACCTTCATCTGCGGCATCGAACCATTGATCGCGCAACGCCTCTAACCGCGAGCTGGTCGGCCAACCGTACCACCCCTCCACGCCGTTGCCGCGCAGCGGGATGTGGCTGGCCGGGTTGGCGACCGTCATGCCCTCGTAGTTCGTGCAGAACATGCCCCACCCGCCCTTCTCCGGCGGCTCGCGGCTGGTGCGGCGCTGCACCAGCGTGCCCCAATCGGTGCTGACGTAGTCCACGGTCATGCCAAGCTGCACCATCAGGTCGCGCATCACCTGGCAGAACGCCTGCTGGTCCGGGTAGTCGGACGGCGACATCAGCACGACGCGCTCCCCTTGGTAGCCGCTCTCTGCCACCAGGCGCTTGGCCCGGGCGGGGTCGCGCGGGCCGGTCAGCACCTCCAGCCCGGCCGTGTTCGCCATCGGCAAGCCCGGGGTGAACACGCCGACGCCGGTGCGGAACAGGCCGGTTTCCTGCCCGTACGCGGCCTCCATGAACGCCTGCTGGTCCACCGCCGGCAGCAGGGCGCGCAGCAGCCGCGGGTTGTCGAACGGCGGGTGCAGGTGGTTGAACGCAACCATGCAGATCGCGCCGACGCCATCGTTCTGCAGCACGCGCACGCCGCGCGAGGCACGCAAGGAGGGCAGCAGGTCGAACAGCGGCTGCTCGACCCAATCGACCTCCCCGGCCTGCAACGCCGCGGCGGCGGTCGCGGGGTCGGGGACGACCTGCCAAACCACCCGGTCGAAGTTCACCACCTTGCCGCCGGCCGCGCCGTCCGGCGGCTCCTGCCGGGGCACATAGCGGTCGTTGCGGGCATAGACGGCCTGCGAGCCGGCCACCCACTCGTCGCGCACGAAGCGGTAGGGGCCGCTGCCGGTGTAGTCGGCGATCTGCTCGAAGGCGCTGGTGCGGGCGACACGCTCCGGCATGACGAAGCACCAGTCGCAGAGCGCGTAGGGCAGCAGCGGATACGGCTTGGACATGCGGATTTCGAACCGGCGGTCGTCGAGTGCGCGCATCTCGTCCGTCTGCGCCATCATGCGCTGGCCCAGCCCGCGGCGCTTGGCCCAGCGTTGGATGGAGGCGACGCAGTCCGCGGCGCGCACCGGCTCCCCGTCGTGAAAGGCCAGGCCCTTACGCAAGGTAAAGCGCCAGCGGCGGCCGTCATCCAGGATTTCGTGGCCCTCCACCATCTGTGGGCGCGGTTCCAGCCGGTCGGTCACGGCATACAGCATGTCCCAGATCATCAGGCCGTGGTTGCGGGCGATGGTGGTGGTGGTCCAGACCGGGTCAGGGTTGTTCAGGTTGCCCTGCGGGACGAAGCGCAGCACCCGGGATGATTGAGCAATGGCCGGGCGGGCCAGGGCGGAGGCGGCTGTCAGGGCCAGCAGGCTGCGTCGCTTCATCGCCGTCCCCGTTGTTGCCTGTCCACGCTAGCGGCGGCGGGCGGCTTTTGCCAACATGGCGCCATGCAGACCCAACCCGTCCTGGACCATATCGAAGCCACGCTGGACGCCGCGCGGGAGCGCTGGTTCAGCTTCCTGCGCATCCCCAGCGTCAGCGCGCAGCCGGCGCATGCCGGGGACTGCGCCGCCGCGGCGGAGTGGGTGCGGGAGCAGCTTGCGGCCATGGGCTTCACCGCCGCGGTGCATCAGACGCCGGGCCACCCCATCGTGCTGGGCCACCATCCCGGTCCCGGGCCGGACGCGCCCCACTTACTGTTCTACGGCCACTACGACGTGCAGCCCGCCGAGCCGCTGGAACTATGGGCCAGCCCGCCCTTCGACCCCGTGCTGACCGAAGGCCCGCACGGCCCCCGGGTGGTCGCCCGCGGTGCGGTGGACGACAAGGGCCAGGTGATGATGTGGCTGGAGGCCCTGCGCGCCTGGCACGCGGTGCATGGCGCCCTGCCCGTCCAGGTCACCGCCTTGATCGAGGGCGAGGAAGAAGTCAGCAGCGAGAACCTGGAGCCGTTCCTGTCCGCCCACCGCGACGCCTTGCGGGCCGACGTCGCCGTCATCAGCGATACCGGCATGTGGGACCGCGACACCCCGGCCCTCACCACGCGGCTGCGCGGCATCGCCTACGTCCAGGTCGTGATCCACGCGGCGGCGCGGGACCTGCACTCCGGCATCTTCGGCGGTTCGGCACTGAACCCCTGCAACCTGCTGGCGCGCATCCTGGCCGACCTGCACGACGACCAGGGCCGCGTGCAACTGCCGGGCTTCCTGGACGGCGTGGCGGAGGTGCCCCCGGCGCTGGCGGCGGAGTGGGCGACGCTGGGCTTCGACGAGGGCAGGTTCCTGGGTGGCATCGGCCTGTCGGTCCCGGCGGGGGAAGTCGGGCGCACCGGGTTGGAGCGGATGTGGGCGCGGCCGACCGCGGACGTGAACGGCATCTGGGGCGGCTACGCCGGACCTGGCAGCAAGACGGTGATTGCCGCCGAGGCCGGCGCCAAGGTGTCGTTCCGCCTGGTGCCCGGCCAAGACCCAGAGCGCGTGGTGCAACTGTTCCGCGACTTCGTGCACGCCCGCCTGCCCGCCGACGCCCGGGCCGACATCGAGGTGTTCGGCACCGCGCCGGGCATCGAGGTGCCGTCCGGCAGCCGCTTCGTGCAGGCTGCGCGCGAGGTGCTGGCCGAGGAGTATGGCCGCCCGGCCGTGATGATCGGCAGCGGCGGCAGCATCCCCGTGGTGGAGAGCCTGCGCCGCCTGCTGGGGGTGGACAGCCTGCTGATGGGCTTTGGCCTGGACGACGACCAGGTTCACAGCCCCAACGAGAAGTTCGATTGGGCGTGCTTCCATCACGGCCTGCGTGCCCATGCGCGGCTGCTGGGCCGGTCGGCTGCGGCGCCGGGTTGAGGCTGCGCGTCCAGGAGCTGCGCTCGCCGCTGGCGGGGCCGTTCAGCTTCGAGGTGCCGGCCGGCGGCTGCCTCGCGGTCACCGGGCCATCCGGGTCCGGCAAGAGCCTGCTGCTGCGGATGGTCGCCGACCTGGATCCGCATGAGGGCGGGGCCTGGCTGCACGGCGCCGCGCAGCCGGCCACCCCTGCCCCGGCCTGGCACCGGCAGATCGTGCTGTCCGCCGCCGAGCCGGGCTGGTGGACGGACCGGGTAGGCGACCACTTCGCCGCGCCGCGGCCCGACGCATGGGGGCGGCTGCGGCTGGACCGTTTGATTACGTTTTGACGCCTTGGTGCAGCAGCGCCGCCGCGATGGCCTGCCACTCCTGGTCCAGCGGCGCCGTGCTGACCGGGCGGTGCGCCAGGCCGTACCAGTACTGGGCGTTCTCGGCGTCGCCCTCGACCCGGTGCAGGTAGGCGTGAACCCAGGCAGCGTCCGGGCCGGGGTCGGACTGGGCGGCCTCGTGCGCGCGGTCCCAATCGTCCCGGGCCGCCCACCACAGGGCTTGCAGGGCCGGGGACAACGCTTCGGCCTGGTCCAGGCGCTGTAACTCGTCAGGTGTCATGCTGCATTCCTTGCTCGACGGTGTCCGCCATGACGCCAACGCCGCGCCGCGCCCGCGACTTGACGGCCGTGCCATAACGGCCAGGGCATGACCCGCGATGTAGCTCGGCCTGGATGGCGCATCGCGCTGGCAGGTCAGCATAGCCGAGCTGGTGCGCGATGCTAGCTTCTCCGATTACACCGGGCATGGCTGCACCTGCACGCCGGCCCTGGGTGAGGGAGTCTTGGGCGAGAGGATCGCGCTGTCGCTGGATGGCGGTCTATTCCTGCCCGATGCCGGCGCCGTTCGCCTTCCGCGGGAAGGCCAGGGTTATTGGCATCCGATAGCGCACGCTGAGGAAGATGCTGCCGGCGATGGCCAAGCATAGCGTCACTACCCAGGATGCGGTCTGGTCCGGCGTGGCGCCGAGGTGCTGCGACACCTGCACGATGAGCGTCAGGGTGCCGCCGAAGCCGACGAGCACGGCTACCAGCGCCGCCGCCATAGAAGACCACAAGCGCGCCCATCCTGTCTGAACCTTGGCCGAACCCTGTTCGATGGCCGCGGCTTCCATCCGCCCTGCCCTAACCAGGCGCGCCCAGCAACGCGCGCAGCACGGCTGGCTTGCACAGGACCAAGTGGCCGTCCAGCTCGCTCAGCACCCCGGCCTCGTGCCAGTGGCGGAGCTGCTTGTTCACCCGTTCCCGCGTGGCCGCCACCTGGGCGCCGATGTCCCGCTGCGACAGGCGAATGCGGAGGCGGACACCCCCCGGCACCGAGGTCCCATGCCGGTCGGCCAGGCCCAGCAACAGACGGGCCAGGCGGGCGGGCATGGGCAGCAGCGCCAGGTCCTCGAAGGCGGCGTTGAGCTGGCGGAGGCGGTCGCAGAGCAGGGCCATCAGCCGCAGCGTCAACTCCGGCCGGGCGCGGAGGAACGGCAGGAACGCGCTGCGCTCGACGGACAGCAGCACGCTGTCGGTCATGGCGACCACGTCTAGGCTGCGCGTCTGGCCGTCGAGCAGCGCCATCTCCCCCAGCACGCCGCCCGGCTCGATCAGGCCCATGGTCACCTCTCGCCCATCCGCCGACGTGGCGCCCGCACGCAGGCGTCCGTGCACCAGGACCAGCAAGCTGCTGCCAGCGTCCCCGCGCCGCACCACCAGGGTGTCACGGCGTACGTGGCGTTCCGCAACCAAGCCGGTGAGCGCATCGAGTTCCTTGGAGTCCAGCAGACGGAACAGCGGCGTGGCAGCCAGCACCTCGCGGCGGGCGGCCTGCGACAGGCGTCCGCCCGTCATGCCGGCACGGGATGCGACCGCCGTCATAGTGCGGCGGCAAACAACGGGACTTCAGCGGGCCGCATGTCAAGGAACCCTCCATGCCCTACGGTTGCAGGCGGGAGCGATCTTGGCGCATCGCGTGACCTAAGTCACTGCCGCAGGGCAATGAAGTTGCTCCGATATAGGCTAAATCCCGAAATTAGACCCGGATTGAAGGTGAGGCCATGCAGATCAGCACGTATGACAACGTTCAGATGCGGGTGGCGCAACCGAGGCGTGCTAATTCCGCTACCAGCCCCGCCGTGCTGGTCTTTGCCGCCTTGGTTTGCGCGGTCATCGCCAGCCTGCTCGCCACTGACCTGACACGGCCCGTACTGCGCGGTTGTGCGACTGCGCCCGCTTCGGCCTGGGAGGTTGCAGCCCGTTTGCGCGCCGGCGTATGCGCCTGGAGCCATGTGCGCCCGACGCCGGGCCGGGCGTGGTGAGGTGCGACTCGGCGGGGCGCTTGAAGCCTAGGTCGGCAGGCTGCGCCCCGCTTGGGTGATCCAGCGCTGCAACACCTCGCCGTAAATCGTTGTCAGGTCGTGCTTGGGGGCCGGGGCCAGCGGAATAAGGGTTCCCATGCAGGAAAGCCCCTGCTTACGTCGGCTGACACCTGGTGTCAGGTGCTTGGCGTCAGGTGCCGGCCGCTTGGCGCTGAGCGTCCGGCGCCACCAGGTGAAACGGACCATGGGCCATAGGGGACACGCATGAACATCGTAGAACTCGCCGAGCACATCGCCGGGCAGCACGGCATGGACAAGAAGCAGGCCAAGACGGTGGTGGAGGCGGTGTTCGCCGCCGTCGTGGAGACCGCCGTAAAGGGTGAGGAGGTGTCCTTGCCCGGCTTCGGCAAGTTTAAGGTCGCCAGCCGCGACGCCCGCCAGGGCCGCAACCCGGCGACGGGCGCGGCCATCCAGATCGCCGCCAGCAAGAAGCTGGCCTTCACGCCGGCCAAGCAGGTAAAGGACGCGCTGAACGTCGTGAAGAAGGCGCCGGAGCCAGCCGCCAAGGCCGCCCCCAAGGCGCGCGCCAAGAAAACCGGCTGACCCGCGCAGGCGACGGCCGGGACGGCGTCCCGGCTTCGACGGGGGCCGCCCGATGATCCCCGTGGACACGGATCGCTTCCTTGCCGACCTCCAGGCCCTGCGGTCGTTCGGTGCATTCCGCACCGGCGTCCACCGCCCGACCTACAGCCCTGACGACATGGCAGCGCGGCACTGGCTGATGGAGCGACTGTCTGAGGCCGGGCTGGAGCCGGTGATGGACGGCATCGGCACGGTGCTGGGTCGCCATCCCGGGCCTGGGCCGAAGCTGCTGTGCGGCAGCCACCTCGAAAGCCAGAACGAGGCCGGGTGGCTGGACGGTGCGCTGGGCGTGGTGGCGGCCCTGGCGTTGGCACGGGCCGGGCTGCCAGTGGACGTGGTGGCGTTCGCCGACGAGGAGGGGCACTACGGCTCGTTTATCGGCTCCCGCTCGTTCACGGGGTTGCTGGACGAGGCGGAGATCGACCGGCTGGCCAACCGCTACCATGGCAAGCCGTTGCGGGAGGCGTTGGCAGAGGCCGGGCTGGCCGGGCGCCCCCGGGTAATGCTGGAGGCTGGGCGCTACCGGGGCTTCTTGGAGATGCACATCGAGCAGGGCACCGTCCTGGAGAGCCAGGGCCTGCAGGTCGGTGTGGTGACGGGGATCGTGGCGATCTGGCAATATCGCATCGTGATCGAGGGCCAGCAGGACCACGCGGGCGGCACCACGATGGCGGAGCGCCGGGACGCCGGGCTGGCGGCGGTGCGGCTGCTGGCGTGGCTGGATGCGGAGTTCCCGCGGCAGTGCGCGGAGCGGACAGTGTGGACCGTGGGGCGGATCACGCTGTCGCCGGGTGCTGCGTCGATCATCCCCGGGCGGGCGGAGGTGCTGTTCCAGATGCGCGACATGTCCGTTGAGGTGCTGGAGCGGCTGGAGGCGGTGCTGCGCCGCGGCGTGCAGGAGAGCGACCGGCGCGAGCGGTGTACGGCGGCGCTGGAGGTGGTGAGCCAGTCGCAGCCGGCCCCCTGCAACGCCGGGCTGCAGTCGGCGCTGGCCGAGGCTGCGGAGCGGTTGGCGCCGGGGCGGTGGACGCGGCTGCCGAGCGGCGCCGGGCATGACGCGCAGTACATGGCGCGGGTGATGCCGTCGGCGATGCTGTTCGTGCCGTCGATCGGCGGGGTGAGCCACCATTGGGCGGAGGATACGGCGGTGGAGGACTTGGCTGCTGGGGTGCGGGTCTTGGCCGAGGCTGCTAATCTTCTTCGGCGGCCGTAGCTTTTGCGTCCAAGCGCTGTGTTGCCCTCCGTAACGGCCGCGCCTCCGTGAAGATGTTGTGGTGGCGGAATTCGGCGGGACTGGTGAACGCCAGGTATTCACACATTGCGTCGCCACCTGCGATATTGGTGAACCATGGCTCCGCCAAGAACCGCGTCGGGCCAGCGACCCAACATGGCACGTCGGGCAGGCCATGCTGCTTCGTCAAGTACTCGCATATTGCTGCCAGCAAGGCATCGACCTGGTTGTTGCCGGTCGGGGGCGGCTCATCATGCAGGCTTGCAGCTTGAGCAAGCTTATCGTGGGCTTGATAGAACTCATCGAGAAATTCGGCTACCGCCTTCGATTGCGGCGTGCCTTCCCGGATTTGTTCAGAAACCGACGACAGGGTACTTGGGCGCGTCAATGCCATCCTCCTGCTTCGGCCAGATGTGCTTGAGGAAGAACCTCTGCATGCCGGCATCACGACCGGATTTTGGAAAAAATTTTGCTAGAACGGCAATGGCCTCCTCGACGTCCTGCAATCCGCTCGCCCGGATCAGGTTTGGATATCAGCCGTCTCCACCGCGCCCTTCGCTGGGTCATTGATCCGCATCGCCTTCAACTTCAATGCAAGCATGTAGGGCAATGAGGGAACCATGATGCGAAGGCCTGGCTGCCCCCCACGCGGGAACGTGCCAAACTCATGGTGGTCCACGGCGCGATCCGCCAACGGGCTCAGGTGGAACTGAACCGCCGCATTCAGCCAATCCTGCGACCATCCATTCAGTTGCGCTATTGTCAGCACCTCCGAAACGAGCCAGCCGGGCCACGGAATACCGATCTCGGCAATGTCCACGTCCTCGGTTGCAGAGCGGAAGCTGCTCGCCAGCATCAGCGCCGAACCACCATAGATTGCTACGTCCAGGACCACGTTGTTTACGACGGCGGCGTAGCCGATCAGGTCAAATGCCCGAAGCAGCGCCTGCTTGTCGAACGCCTCGGCCATGGCACCCTGCAGTGGTGGCGTCCCGTAGGGGACGTGATGTGAGTGGTTCATAAAGGCCACAAGCCATTGGATTTGCTTGTTTGACACCCCCGACTAGTGGGGGCAAACAGGTGGGGGCAGTGGGTGGGGACGCGCGATGGATACACGATGGATGGAGCTTGGGGGGCGCACTTGGTATTGTGTCAAGGATGCCCCCCGGCATCCTCGGACCGCCCTTGGCAAGCGGTTGCTGCGCTCCCTCCACACCCGGGACTTACACGTTGCACGCGCCCGCCGGCACGTCGTCCTGGCCGACTTCCAGCACACCATCGCGGCGGCGGAACGGGACTATGGCCCGGCGGAAGCCTCTCCTGCCTACCAGGCGGGTATGACCTGGCGGGGCATCTTCGCTGCCCTAGAATGTGGCGACCCTGGTCAGATTAAGGCGTTCGCTGCCGGCGGTCGCGTCGAGTGGGAGGCCAATGGGGAGCCAGTCCAGCTTAATGACTAGACCGCCGCACGGAACAACGCGGAAAGCATGTTATCGGACCAGGTGGACTTGTTTCTGTATGTGTGTGAACGGTTCCTAGAAGGTCCGCCGTTGCTGGGGTTTGGGAGGGCGGTTTGCGAGGGGTTTCGGTATGCCCTGCCGCGGCTGTGACGGGTGCCTTAGCGCCGCCTTCTGGCCAGGCGAATGGTTCCGACCGCAACGGCGGCGATGACAAGCAGCCCAGTGAGGGCCGGGAGGGGCGGCAGGGTGAACAGGTCCATAGCCGGCCGTATGCCCTGCCCTGGCGCAGCATGGAAGCCGCCACCACACGCCCGCCCTCCCCGGCTTGCCTACAGTCATCCCAGCCGGCCTGATGCCGCTCGCTGCCTGCTTGGCGTAAGCCTTGTGCTGCGCTGTGCCGCTGGACGATGAACGCGACGCGCGCCAAACGCGACGACGCGGGGGCAGAAGTGAGAACAGTAGGCCCGGTTTCATGGTCGTCTCGAAAATAGATCTAAAGCTGTTCTTGTTTGTTGAGCAACCCCGGCTCTCGAAGGCGGGGGCGGCCCTGTCCGCACATCCTAAGTAGCTCATTTCCCGACCGGGCGGGGGTCCGCGGCGGTCCAGGACAGCCAGGGGCCGGCTTCCAGGCCACCAAGTCCACCCCGGATGGGACGGGGGATCGCCAGAGGCCAGTAGGGACAGCCGGGGCCGGAATTGGCGGGGGGGTGGGTAGTGGCTGGGAGCCGGGGCCGTCCAGGGCTGGGGCTAGGGCCGCACAGGAAGGCCAGGGAGGCGGTCCGGGCGCCGGACGGTAGCGGAGCTAAGCCGGCAGGGGCGCTGGCAGGGTCCTGGAGCCTCTTTAGGCGTGTCGTAGGTGGGCGGGGTGGGTGCCATAGCCGGACCCGGGTGGGGTGGTATCGGATATCGACCCCTGGCGAGGGCCTGGGTGGTAATTGGCCGGTAGTGCGGGCACCCGGCGGGGGCGATGGTGAATGACCCCCATGTCTGACCTCCTGGTGGTCAAGGCTGCTCCCCGAGTGGGGAGGTCCCACTTACCAAAAGCGTCACGGTGCGGCTTCCTTGCCAATGGCCTGGCAGCCGGCCTGGGGCGGGCGCTGGCGGCCTTTGAGGCACGAGAGTAGGGGACCGTAGCCCCCGCGCGGTTTAGTCCGCCGTAGGCGAACTGGCGCGAAACTCCGTTAGCCGGGATCACATACCCGGTGGGCTAAATTTCAGATCGAGGTGAGTAATGTTGGCTTCTATATACCTCTGCCAGCGCTCCTGAACCATATCAGCGCTACCCCCGACGAACTCTTGCGTCATGTCGCGGTAAAGGACCGTCGCCGTGTAGCCCTTAGAAAAGAATAGGTTCAAATATTCCGCTCCGTCCACGCCGCAGCCGCTCTTAATGAAATTATGAGAATATTCGGAGAACACCACCGGGAGCTGCGAAAGAATTTTCTGTGCACCAACCATGGCTGCGTATTCTCTTCCTTCTACGTCGATCTTAAGCACATCAACGCGGATGCCGGGGAGGACCAGGTCGAGCGGCATGGAGAGAACCGCATCAACAGAGTCAATAGTTTCAATGGTTATTTCCTGCTGGGCCATGACTTTGTTTGTTGAATTGGCTTGCCCAAACGTGGCCATTCCTACCCGATCAGAGACCGCGACAGGATAGGCTTCCACATTGAATATCCCGTTGAGTTTGGCGTTAACCAAAACGAGCTTCGCATTTAGTGCCGACGCATCCAGAGCTATAACCCGCCGAGCATATGGCGCAGCAAGGATAGAATAGAGTCCGATATTCGATCCGACGTCGAGAACGGTGTCTCTCCCTCGAACTGCCTCCAAGAACGGGCGTATCACGTAATGCTCATATGTTTCCAGCGTGTTGCCGGAGAACATCCAGTCGTCGGCGGGCACAGCGAATTGCTTGTCGTGAGCGACTTTTATTTGATACGGCATCAACGCTCCTGGCCTACGCTATAAGGGGAAACATTTTGCGGTCAAGTCATCCGAGCGCGCGACTGGGGCGGGGCTGAAGGGAAGGCGTTCGGCGCTATCGCCGGAAGGAGGCGACCCCCGACCATACCAGGGCAGAACCGGCTTCCAGCCACCTTCCGTGTCGGCCTTGTCGGCGAGGTCGGGCCGGGCGAAGTGACTTTGGAGCAGTGGGGGCACCAGTGGGGGCGTTGCGAAACCGCATCACTACAGCCCATTGTAATCGCTGCGAAAAAGGTCTAGCCTCGCCATTGGCGTCCCGTAGGGGATTCGAACCCCTGTTACCGCCGTGAGAGGGCGGTGTCCTAGGCCTCTAGACGAACAGGACGTGGCCGGACCCGTATCTATGACACGCCGCACCCGAGATCAACCCTCCTTCCCCTGCTTCGCCCGTGCTGCCGCGCGCTTCCCTGTCCGGCACGCATCCGAGCAGAACCGCACCTCGTTCCACGTCTTCTCCCACTTCTTCCGCCAGGCAAACGGCCGCCCGCACGCCGCGCACACCTTGGTCGGCAAGGTCGGCTTCTTACGCGCCATCAGCGCGCCAGCCCCACCCGCCCCAGCACCCGTCCGGCGCGCAGATCAACCACCACCACCCGGTCCGGCCCGCCGCCCTGCAACTGCACCGCAACCCGGTCCGCCATCGCCGACACCCCGGCGATCCGCGTGCCTGCAGGCTCATCCAGCACCGCACTGGCAATCTGCCCGGTCCCGGACGACATGCGGCTGGCCAGCAGCGTAAACAGCGTCGCCGTGCCGGCAATGATCAGGACCCCCATGGCAACCACCGCAACCTTCAACCCGCCCACACCCAGCCCCCACCATGCTTGACGCCCCGCCGCTGAACGCCCCGCTGCTCGACGCCCCGTTGCGTGACGCGCGACCTGATCCGTTCGAGGTCGTGGCCGGCCCCGCCGCCGCCGGGCAACGCACCGACCGCTTCCTGGCCGACGCCATCGGCACGGTGTCGCGCTCCCGCGTCAAGGCCCTCATGCAGGGCGGCGCGGTGCTGCGCGACGGCATCGCGCTGCATGACCCGGCCGACCCGGTCCGCGTGGGCGCCCGCTTCATCATCCAAGCCCCTGCCCCGGTTTCCGCAACGCCGCAGCCGCAAGTGATCCCGTTCACCATCCTGCACGAGGACGCGGACCTGATCGTGCTCGACAAGCCGGCCGGGCTGGTGGTGCATCCCGCGCCGGGCAACCAGGACGGCACGCTGGTGAACGCCCTGCTCGCCCACTGCGGCGACACCCTGCCCGGCATCGGCGGCGAGCGGCGGCCCGGCATCGTGCACCGCCTGGACAAGGACACCAGCGGCGTCATGGTCGTCGCCAAGACCGAGTCCGCACTTGCCCGCCTGTCCGCCGCCTTCGCCGCCCGTGACTTGGACCGCGCCTACCTGGCCCTGGCCTGGGGCGTTCCGGCGGCGATGCACGGCGAGGTCGAGGGCGCAATCGGCCGCGACCCGCGGGACCGCAAGCGCATGGCCATCGTCAGCCGCGGCGGCAAGCATGCGCTGACCCGCTACACGGTCTTGCGCGCCTGGCCTTCGGCGGCGACGCTGCTGGAATGCGTGCTGGCCACCGGGCGTACGCACCAGATCAGGGTACATCTGGCCGGCATTGGGCATCCCCTGGTTGGCGATCCGGTTTACCTGCGCCGCGTCCCGGCCGCGGCAAAGGCGCTGGCCGAACCAACCCGCGGCACCCTGCTGGACTTCCCGCGCCAGGCCCTGCACGCGGCCCGCTTGGGGTTCAGCCATCCTCGCACGGGTCAGACCATGCTGTTCGAGCGCCCGATGCCGCCCGACATGCAGGCGCTGGTCGCCGCGCTCGACACCTAGGTCCAGCTTGCTCCAAAAGCTTTGACAGGACCGCGCTAGTCCTGTATAACTCTGGAATTGATGCGGCGGGCGTGCTGCGTCAGGGCCAGTCCAGGGTGTGCCGCTTCGGGGCAGTCTCTGGGACGTGATGGTTTTCCCGCGCCTGATTGCATTCCCGTTGCAACCGACCGTTCTGTTCCGCCGTAGAGGGGTACAGAGTGTTGTCACCCTGACGAATGAGGCCGTACAATGGCTGCTGCCATCATAAATGTCGCCCCCGAGGGCAACCTATCCCGCTACCTGCAAGAGATCCGCAAGTTCCCGATGCTCGCTCCGGAGGAGGAGCTGGCACTGTCCCGCCAGTGGCGCGACGACGAGGATATGGACGCAGCGCACAAGCTTGTCACCTCCCACCTGCGGCTCGTCGCCAAGATCGCCATGGGCTACCGCGGCTACGGCCTGCCAGTTGGCGAGCTGATTAGCGAGGGTAACGTCGGCATGATGCAGGCCGTCAAGCGGTTCGACCCAGATCGCGGGTTCCGCCTGGCGACCTATGCCATGTGGTGGATCAGAGCCGCCATCCAGGAATATATCCTGCATAGCTGGTCGTTGGTGAAGATGGGCACCACTGCCGCGCAGAAGAAGTTATTCTTCAACCTGCGGCGGCTGAAGGGCCAGATGCAGGCCATCGAGGACGGCGACCTGAAGCCCGAGCAGGTGGCGAAGATCGCCCGCATGCTCGCCGTGCCCGAGCAGGACGTGGTCAGCATGAACCGCCGCCTGGCCGCGCCGGACAACAGCCTGAACGCCCCCGTCCGCGCCGACAGCGAGGGCGAGTGGCAGGACTGGCTTGTGGACGAGAGCGCCAGCCAGGAAAGCGAGTTGGCCGACCGTGAGGAGCTGACCGGGCGCAAGGCGTTGCTGAGCAGCGCGCTCAAGACGCTGAATGAACGGGAGCGCCACATTCTGATCGAGCGCCGCCTGAAGGACAACCCGACGACGCTGGAGGACCTGTCCCAGCAGTACAACATCAGCCGCGAGCGGGTGCGGCAGATTGAGGTCCGGGCGTTCGAGAAGCTGCAGAAGGCGATGAAGACCCAGGTGGCTGAGCGCCGGATGGCTCAAGCCGCCTAGTTGGAGAGTTGGTTGGTGTGCGGGTTAGCCGCACCCAACCGGTCCGTTGTTCACCGATGCTTGCGCTAGGTGGGCGGCGCCCACCTGTGAACCAACTCGTTGCCATTGGTCTTTACCTTGCCTTCACCGCGGCCGCGCTGGGTGGGCCTGTCGCCGATGCTGCTGCGACCGGGGATTGGGGTGGGGCAATCGGGACAGTTGTCGGCCGGTTACTACTTTTCTATCTGATACAATTGGCCGTCTGGTATGGATGCCGGCTGACCCTCGGAGCATCCAATATCGCAAGCCGGGCAACAAGCCGCCTGAACTACGTCAGCTTGGTCATAGCCATCGCAGCCGTGTCCACGTTGGGCAATCGGTAGCTCGTCCCAACAATGGGGAGTCACCCTTCGAACGGATCGCGCATCAGGATGGTGTCGTCCCGTTCAGGGCTGGTGGACAGCAATGTCACTGGCACTTCCACCAATTCCTCAATCCGGCGAACATACTTGATCGCCTGTGCCGGCAAGTCTGCCCAGCGCCGGGCACCGAAGATGGAGCCGGACCAACCCTCGACCGTCTCGTAAATCGGAGTTGCCGCGGCCTGGGCGGCTTGTCCCGCCGGAAGGTACTGGAAGCGTTCGCCGTTGATCTCGTAACCGACGCCGATCTTCAGCTCCGGCAAGCCGTCGAGCACATCGAGCTTGGTCATCGCCAAGCCCTGTATGCCGCCGACCTTGGCGGCCTGCCGCACCAGCGCCGCATCGAACCATCCGCACCGCCGCTTGCGGCCCGTGACGGTGCCGAACTCATGTCCGCGCGTGCCCAGCAAGTTGCCGGTCTCGTCGTGCAGCTCCGTGGGAAATGGCCCAGCGCCAACGCGGGTGCTGTAAGCCTTGGCGATCCCCAGCACAAACCCCACGGCGGCAGGGCCAACGCCTGTCCCGGAGGCAGCGGTTGCGGCGATGGTGTTGCTGCTGGTCACGAAGGGGTAGGTCCCATGGTCCACGTCCAGCATGACGGCCTGCGCGCCCTCAAACAGGATGCGGCGGCCGGCCTTGCGGGCCGCATGCAGACGCTCCCACACCGGCTCGACATGCGGCAGGATGCGGGGTGCCAGGCCGAGCAGCAGGTCGAGCAGCTTCCCCTTGTCGAACGGCTCGGCTCCCAGGCCGGTCAGCAAGGTGTTGTGGTGCAGCAGCACCTCGTCCAGCTTCGCCGACAGCACCTCCGGCTCGGCCAGGTCGCAGACCCGCACGGCGCGGCGGGCGACCTTGTCTTCATAGGCCGGGCCGATGCCGCGGCCGGTGGTGCCAATCTTCTTGTCGCCGCGGGCAGCCTCGCGGGCACGGTCCAGCGCGCCATGCACCGGCAGGATCAGCACCGCGTTCTCGGCAATGCGGAGGTTGTCCGGGCTGACGTCCAGGCCCTGGGCGCGCACCCGGTCCATCTCGGCCAGCAGCGCCTCGGGGTCGATGACGACGCCATTGCCGATCACCCCGAGCTTGCCGCGCACCAGCCCACTCGGCAGCAGCGACAGCTTATAGGTCTGGTTGCCCACCACCAGCGTGTGCCCGGCATTGTGCCCACCCTGGAACCGCACCACGATGTCGGCGCGGCTGGCCAGCCAATCGACCACCTTGCCCTTCCCCTCGTCGCCCCACTGGGCGCCGATCACGGCGACGTTGGGCATCTAGCTCTCCACGGACAAGGGCACGGCGGACAGGGGTACGGCGGCGCCGTCCCGCAAAAGATGGGTGCAGCGCAGCCGCCGGGCTTCGGACGCGGTGTTCGGCACATCTGTCAGCGCGGGGACAGTGGCGAAGCCCTGCGCCCGCAGCAGGTCGGCATCGGCAGGCGGGGCACCCCAGGGCAGGAACGCACGGGGCCGGGCCGGCGCAGGCGGCAGCGCCCGCAGCAAGGCGTCGGGGAACAAGGTCAGGCCCGTCGCAGGCTCGGCATCGCCGGACACGTAGCGCCCGCCACGCCCCAGCTCCTCGTGCCGCCCCGGCGCGAACACGGTCACGCAGATGCCGGTGTGATAGCGGAAGCCGCGGAACTCGATGGGATCGAGCGTCAGCCGCAGGTCGGGCGCGCGGGCCTGGATCGCCTGCACAGTCAGCCGCAGGCGCTCGCACAACGCGGCGGCGGCAGGCGGCAGGTGGGCCGCGGCAAGCACCTCGAGCGCCGGCCCTGCTGGTCCTGCAACCATCAACAGGTCGGTCAGCAACCGCGCCATTGCACCCCCATGCTGGGCGACGACGGCCGCGTCCTTGCGGTCCAGCGCCCGGGTCAGCACCTGGCGGGCGGCTCCCTGGATGCCGGCTGCATCCAACAGGGCTGGCGCCAGGGGCGGCAACGTCAGGTCGAAACTGACGCGGGGCAGACCCACTGCAGACAGCGCCGCGGCGCCTAGTAGCACCATCTCGGCATCAGCCGCCGCGGCATCGACGCCGATCAGCTCGATCCCAGCCTGCGCCACCTGCCGGTCCGCCACCAGTCCCAACCCGCGCACCAGCAGGCACTGCCCGGCATAGCACAGCCGCAACGGCCGCGGGTGCCCGGCCATACGGGTCGAGGCGATCCGCGCCACCTGCGGCGTCATGTCCGCCCGTACGCCCATCATGCGGTGCGTCGCCGGGTCCATCACGCGGAATGTCTGGTCCAGCATGGCGCTGCCGGCGCCGGACAGCAGCCCGTCTTCGAACTCCACCAGCGGCGGCTTCACCCGCTGGTAGCCATGGGCGGCGAAGGTCTGCATGAGGGTGTGCACCGTCGCGGCCTCGGCCTCGGCCTCTGGCGGCAACAGGTCGTGCAAGCCCGTGGGCAGCAGCGCCGGGTTCGGTGGGACGTCGTCGGTCATGCGACGGCGCGTATAGCCCGAATTGCCTGCCGCGTCGCCCGGCCTAGGCCGCGGTCTCGGCTGCGGTCCGGGCATAGGCCCAGTCAAGCCATGGCAGCAGGGCCTCGATGTCGGAGGTCTCCACCGTCGCGCCGCCCCAGATGCGCAGGCCGGCCGGCGCATCGCGGTGCGAGGCGATGTCGTGGGCCACGCCTTCGGTGTCCAGCAGGCCCGCCAGGTGCCGGGCCGCCTTGAACTGCCGGTCTGCGTCCAGCCGGGTGAACCACGGCGCGGTGATGCGGAGGCAGATGCTAGTACAGGAACGTGTGGCCGAGTCCACCGCCAGGAAGTCCACCCAGGGCGTTGCGGCAACCCACTCGGCGGTGACGGCCAGGTTGGCCTCGCTGCGCGCGATCAGCGCCGGCAGGCCGCCGATGCGCTCCGCCCAGCGCAGCCCGTCCAGCGCGTCCTCGACGCACAGCATGCTAGGGGTGTTGATGGTCTCGCCGCGGAAAATGCCCTCGTTCAGCGTGCCGCCGCTGGTCAGGCGGAACACCTTTGGCAGCGGCCAGGCCGGCTTGTAGGACTCCAGCCGCGCGACGGCACGCGGGGACAGGGCGATCATGCCGTGCGCCGCCTCCCCGCCAAGCGCCTTCTGCCAGGACCATGTGACGACATCCAGCTTGTCATACGGCAGCGCCATGGCGAAGGCGGCGGAGGTGGCGTCGCATATCACCAGGCCTTCGCGGTTCCGGCTGATCCAGTCGGCGTCGGGCAGCCGCACGCCGGCGGTGGTGCCGTTCCACGCGAGCACCATGTCGCGCGCCGGGTCGATGCCGGTCAGGTCCGGCAAGTGGCCATAAGCGGCGGACCGCACCCGCGAGTCCGGCAGCTTGAGCTGCTTGACGGCATCGGAGGCCCAGGCCTCGGTGAAACTCTCGAACGCCAGGATGTCCACTCCGCGCGCCCCGAGCATCGACCACATCGCCAGTTCGACCGCGCCGGTATCTGATCCCGGCACGATACCCACCCGCCAATCCGCCGGCAGGCCCAGGACGGCATGAGACTTGTCGATCACCTCTGCCAGCCTGGTCTTCGGTGCGGCCGCCCGGTGGCTGCGGCCGAGCAGCGCGCCCGACAGCGCCTGCAGCGACCAGCCCGGCCGCTTGGCGCAGGGTCCGGAGGAGAAGTCGGGGCAGGCCGGGCGCAGGTGCGGCCGGGCCGGAGCCATGGCATCGAGTGCAAGCGACATGGTCGCTCCTTGACGTAATAGAGTGCAAATGGTGCGCTGCCGTGCAGCGCCGGCCGGTTTAGTCCCACGGGCGCCCGGACACAATCAGGCGACCGCGCCGTGCCCCAGGGGTCCATGCCCGCCGCCAAGCTCCGGCGCGGCCAGGATCGCGGCGTGGACGTAGGCTCCGGCCCGGCGCACGGCATCCCGCAGCAGCAGCCCCTCCGCCAGCCCGACCGAGATGGCGCTGGCCAGGGTGCAGCCGGTGCCATGCGTATGCCGGGTGCCGATGCGCGGGCTTTCGATCACCTCGACGCGGTCCCGTGTCGCGAGGATGTCCAGCACCGTCGCACCCGGCAAATGGCCCCCCTTCAGCAACACGGCCGGGACGCCTAGCGCCAGCAGTCCCTGCGCAGCGTCCAGTGCGGCGGCATGGTCGGGGATCGCCCGCCCCAGCAGCGCCTCGGCTTCAGGCACATTGGGCGTCAGCACCGCCGCGAGGGGTAGCAGGTTGCCCACCAGCGCAGCCACCGCATCGTCATCCAGCAGCCGCGCGCCGCCCTTGGCAACCATGACGGGGTCCAGCACCAGGGGCAGGTCCCGCCCCCGCAGCACCACCGCAACGGCATTCACGACGGCCGCCGTGCCCAGCATCCCCGTCTTGACCGCATCCGCGCCGATGTCGTCCAGCACCGACCGCATCTGCTGCTGCACGAAGTCGGCCGGCACCGGCAGCACACCCTGCACGCCTAGGGTATTCTGCGCCGTCAGCGCCGTCAGCGCCGTCGAGGCGTAGCCGCCCAGCGCCATGATGGTCTTAAGGTCCGCCTGGATGCCCGCGCCACCGCCGGAGTCCGACCCGGCAACCACCAGGACGCGCGGGATCACGCCGCCTGTTCCGCCGCGGGGTCTGCTGCCTGGCGGATCGTGTCGCACAGATACAGGACGAGGCGGTCCACCATGGCCTTGTCCTCGCCCTCCGCCATCACCCGGATCACTGGCTCCGTCCCGCTCGGGCGCAGCAGCAGGCGGCCCGCCGTGCCCAGCTCCGCCTCCGCGGCTGCAACGGCGGCCAGGACGCGGGGATGGCCCAGCGGCGCCCGGCCGGCGAACCGGACGTTGCGCAGCACCTGGGGCAAGGGATCGAACAGCCGGCAGGCCTCGCTGGCCGGGCGGCCACCCTCCACAAGGACGGCCAACACCTGCAACGCCGCAACCAGGCCGTCCCCGGTCGTGGCATAGTCGGACAGGATCATGTGGCCCGACTGCTCTCCGCCGACGTTCAGGCCCGCGGCCCGCATCCGTTCCACCACATAGCGGTCGCCGACCTGGGTGCGGTGCAGGTGCAGCCCCTGCCCTGACAGGAAGCGCTCCAGCCCCAGGTTGGACATCACCGTCGCCACTACTCCACCCCCGGTCAGCCGTCCGGAGCGGCCCCAGGACTGCGCGATCAGCCCGAGGATCTGGTCCCCATCCACCAGCTCACCGCGTTCGTTGGCCACCAGCAGGCGGTCGGCGTCGCCATCCAGCGCAATGCCGAGGTCGGCGCCATGCTCCAGCACCTTGGCGCACAGATACGACGGCACGGTGGAGCCGCAGCCGCGGTTGATGTTGACGCCGTCCGGCTCCACGCCGAGGGGGATGATGGTCGCGCCCAATTCCCACAACACGGTCGGCGCCACCTTGTAGCCGGCACCGTTGGCGCAATCGACCACGATCCGCATCCCGTCCAGCGTCACCCCGCGCGGGAAGGTCGCCTTGGCTGCCTCGATATACCGGCCGCCGGCGTCATTCAGCCGGGCGGCGCGGCCGAGCTTGGCCGGGCTGGCCAGGCGGGCGCTGCGGTCGGTGGCCATCAGTGATTCGATGGCCGACTCGGTCGCGTCGGACAGCTTGTAGCCGTCGGGGCCGAACAGCTTGATGCCGTTGTCCTCGAACTGGTTGTGCGAAGCCGAGATCATCACGCCGAGGTCGGCCCGCAGGCTGCGGGTCAGCATGGCTATGGCCGGCGTCGGCAGCGGCCCCACCAGGATGACATCCATGCCGGCGGCGATGAAACCGGCGACCAGGGCCGGCTCGATCATGTATCCGGACAGGCGCGTGTCCTTGCCGATCACCACCTGGTGCCGGTGCTCGCCGCGGACGAACATCAGACCCGCCGCCTGGCCGAGCTGCATCGCGGTTTCGGCCGTCATCGGGTCCACGTTCGCCGTGCCGCGAATGCCGTCCGTGCCGAACAACCGTCTCGTGCTCATGCGCCGTTCCTTATCTTCTTGCCGCCAGCCATAGCCTAACCCTGCAACGCCTGCCAAACGCGCATCGCTTGAACGGTGGCGGCTACGTCGTGCACGCGCAGGATACGGGCGCCACGCGACAGGGCGAACAGCCCGGCCGCGACCGACCCGGCCACCCGTTCCGCCGGGTTCGCAACGCCGGACAGCGCACCAATAAGGCGCTTGCGCGACACGCCGACCAGGATCGGGCAATTCAGCGCCATCAAGCCTGGCAATCCCTGAAGCAACTCGATGTCCTGCGCCCGGGTCTTGGCGAAGCCGATGCCAGGATCAATGGCGATGTTGCCGTGCTGCACTCCGACCGTCGCCGCCGCGGCGATCCGCGCGGCGAGTTCCTTCGTAACTTCGGCCACCACGTCGGAATAAAGCGTTAAGCCGTTCATCGTCGCTGGCGTGCCGCGCATGTGCATGAGCACGACCGGACAACCGCGGGCTGCGACCAGGCCGAGCGACGCCGGATCATGCTGCAGCGCGGACACGTCGTTGATGATTGTGGCACCAGCGTCCAGGGCAGCGGCCATGGTGACAGCGTCCCGGGTATCGACCGACACAATCGCGCCCGCGCCGGCGAGCGCCGCAACCACCGGCAGGATGCGCCGCCGCTCCTCCTCGGGCGGCGTGGCTGCCGCGCCGGGCCGGGTGCTCTCCCCACCGACATCGAGGATGCCAGCTCCCTCGTCGATCATCCGCCGCCCGGCTGCGATGGCCCGGTCCGCGGTCAAGTGCAGCCCGCCATCGCTGAAGCTGTCCGGCGTCACGTTCAGGATGCCCATGACCACCGGACCCGGCGGCAAGCCTGCCCATGCGCCAGACAAAGAAAAGGCCGGTCCTGCTTGCACAGGACCGGCCCCTTCGACACCCAAGCGGGTTAGCCCGGCTGCGGCTGCGGACCCAGCCCACCCGTCGGCGGCGGCGCCAGCGGACGGCCCGAAGTCGGCACCGAAGCCCGCCGCCCTTCCGAGGCCGGCTCGTCGACCACTACCCGGATAACGGGGTCGCCGCGCAGCACCGTTCGGATATCCTCGCCGGATAGCGTCTCATACTCCAGCAGACCCCGCGCCAAGCGGTGCAGGTCGTCAAGCTGATCCTTCAACAGCGTCAGGGCACCCTGATACGCCGTATCGACGAGCATCTTGACCTCGGAGTCGATCTCCCGGGCCGTGACCTCAGAGACGTTCTTGTTCTGCGTCACGCTGTGGCCCAGGAACACCTCCTGGCTGTTGTCACCGTAGGCGATGGTGCCAAGCTTGTCGCTCATGCCCAGCTCCGTCACCATCACGCGGGCAATGCGGGTGCACTGCTTGATGTCCGACGACGCGCCGCTGGTTACCTGGTCGGCGCCGAAGATAATCTCCTCCGCCGCACGCCCGCCCATCGCCATCTTCATCTTGGCGATCAGGTGCGCCTTGCTCATCGTCATGCGGTCCGTCTCCGGCAGGCTCAGCACCATGCCGGCGGCCTGACCGCGCGGGATGATCGTCGCCTTGTGGACCGGGTCGCACTCCGGGTTGGTAATGGCGCACAGGGCATGGCCGGCCTCGTGGTAGGCGGTGAGGCGCTTCTCCTTGTCCGTCATCACGGCAGACCGGCGCTCGGCCCCCATCATCACCTTGTCCTTGGCGTTCTCAAACTCCGCCATCGCCACCACACGCTTGCCGAGGCGTGCGGCAAGCAACGCGGCCTCGTTCACCAAGTTGGCCAAGTCGGCGCCGGAGAAGCCAGGGGTGCCGCGGGCGATCACCTTCGGGTCCACGTCGCTGGCCAGCGGCACCTTCCGCATGTGGACGCGCAGGATTTTCTCCCGCCCGCCAACGTCTGGGTTGGACACCACCACCTGGCGGTCGAACCGGCCGGGACGCAGCAGCGCCGGGTCCAGCACATCCGGACGGTTGGTCGCGGCAATCAGGATCACGCCCTCATTCGCCTCGAAGCCGTCCATCTCGACCAGCATCTGGTTCAGTGTCTGCTCGCGCTCATCGTTGCCGCCGCCCAGCCCGGCGCCACGATGGCGACCGACCGCGTCAATCTCGTCGATGAAGATGATGCACGGCGCGTTCTTCTTGCCCTGCTCGAACATGTCGCGCACCCGGCTCGCACCGACGCCCACGAACATCTCCACGAAGTCAGAACCCGAGATGGTGAAGAACGGCACGTTCGCCTCGCCGGCGATGGCGCGGGCCAGCAGCGTCTTGCCGGTGCCCGGGGGACCCACGAGCAGCACGCCCTTGGGGATTTTGCCGCCGAGCCGCTGGAACTTCTGCGGGTCCTTCAGGAACTGCACAATCTCCTCAAGCTCGGACTTCGCCTCGTCGATGCCGGCCACATCGTCGAACGTCACGCGGCCCTGCTTCTCGGTCAGCATCCGGGCGCGAGACTTGCCGAAGCCCATCGCACGTCCGCCGCCTGACTGCATCTGGCGCATGAAGAACACCCAGACGCCGATCAGCAGCAGCATGGGGAACCAGCTCAGCAGGTAGTGGAGCAACTGGTTGTCGCTCTCCTCCGGCTTGGCGACCACGCGCACGCCCTTATCGGTCAGGCGGCTGACCAGGGCGGGGTCCTCAGGGGTGTAGGTCTGGAAGGTGCGGCCATCCGACCAGGCGCCCGAAACGGTGCGGCCCTGGATGGTCACGTCGCGGACCCGGCCCGCGTTCACCTCACCGATGAAGTCGGAGTAGGCGACCAGCTTATCCTGGTGCTGTGCCGTACCGGGCTGGAACAGGTTGAATAGCACCACGAGCAGCAGGGCGATGATCACCCAGAGCGCGAGGTTGCGGCCGAAATTGCTCATCATATGATCCTGGCGATCCAGTCATCAAACCCGGGTCCTGGGCGCACTTGGAGCAGACCCGGCATCCTTGTTCCCGGCCCAACATGGACCGGCGCCGTCTCGTGTGATGCACATGGTGTGCCCGACCCCGCTGAACATCCCCGGCCGTGTCACGCCGCGATGAAAGGTGCGGGCGCGGCGGGCCGGGCTGGGCAGAACAGGATCGGCACGCCGCGGCAGGTCGCCGCATCCGGGTGGTCGAGGTGCGGCACGGCAACGATAGCACCACCGTTGCGGAGCGTTGGCAAGGTGCGAAGCAGAAACGATGGCAGTGGTGAGAGGCGGCGCAGCCGGGCCGCGTCGTCGCCAAGGGCGCCCAGCGTCGTGCCAGGCGGCGCGGGGACCAGCGTGCCAGGCGGCGCGGGAGTCAGCATGCCAGGCGGCGCCGAGGTCAGAAGGTGGAACCGGCCATCCCACCCTTCCGCGGCAGGCGCGGGTGGCGCCATGGCGGCGGCCTCGCGCCCGATCAGCCAGCCCGGCCCCATCCGGCCAGCCGGCGCGATCCGGACGCCGTGCAGCGTTCCCGGCCGCAAGCCGGCTGCAAGGCGTGCGACCGCGGCCCCTGGCGGCGGGTAACGGCTGCCGGACAGCATCCATACCAGCGACGACAAGGCGGCTGGCGAAAGATTTGCGCCGGCATCTGCGCCGACATGGGCGAAGCCCTCGGGAAACAGGCTTACGGCTCCGGCAAGCTCCGCCGCAACGCCTGCTTCCGCCGCGCCCCGTGCCGCCCCGTGCCGGGCCGCCTCCAGGACCAGATGCTGCGCGCTGTCCGTCGCGGCCAGCGGCCCGGCCCGGAACTGGCCTCGGGGCGTGGCAGGATCGGTGTTACCGGGGTCCTCGACCCAGCCGAGGCCCGCCGCCGTGAGGAGGGCGCGTAGCCGGCCGGGCTGCACGCGCAACAGGGGGCGCAGGACGCGAACCGCCTCCAGGTAGGTGACGCCGGCCATGCCGGCCTGCCCAGCCGGGCCGCTGCCGGCAGCGCGACGCAGCCAAGCCGTCTCCGCCTGGTCCCGTGCGTGGTGGGCCACCAGCAGGTCCGCACAGCCAGCCTCCAGGCAAGCTTGGGTCAGCAAGGCATATCGTGCCTGGCGGGCGCGTTCGGCGGCGGCCGGGCCGGGGCGCAGGCCGGCTTGCAGCAGCCGGGCGGGGATGCCGAGGCCTGCCAGCCTTTGCAGGGTTAGCGCCGCCTCCGCCGCCGACTCCGCCCGCAGCCCGTGATCCACGACCAACGCCAGCGGCCTGCCCCACCCAACGAGCAGCAGGGCCAGCGCCATGCTGTCCGCCCCGCCAGACACCGCAACGGCCACGCGGCGGTCCCCCGCGAACGGCCCGAACGGCGCCATCAGCGCCGCGAACTCGTCGGCGCCGACGGGCGTCAGCGGCAGCCGGCGCGGCCCCGAATCGATATTGCAGCCTCCCGCACGTCGGGACGGGGCGACGGGAACTCGGCGCGCAGCTTGTCAAGCGTCGCGCAGGCTGCCGGCCGCTCGTTGACCCCCAGCAGGGCGTTCGCCAGCCCGACCAGCGCGTCCGGCGCGCGGGACCCGGTGCGGGAGCGGTTATACGCATCGTCATATGCGACCGCAGCGGCCTGGTAGTCGCGCTTGCCGGACAGCGACTGCGCCAGCAGGAACTGCGCATCCCCGGCGCGCGGGCTGGCCCGGCCGCCGGCCAGCACCTCGCGCGCTGCTGCCTCGGCCGTAGCGTAGTCGCGCCGGGCGAGCGCGGCGTTGCCCTCCTGCATCGCCGACTCCGCCGGGCGGCGGCCTGGGGCCGCGGGAGCATCGGGGGGTGGAGCCTGCCCGAGGCTGGGCGGCGGCGCATCGCGCGGCGCGGGCGACGGCGCGGACCGAGGCGGCGGGGCATTCTGCAGGCGAAAGTTCAAATCGGCGATCTGCTTGGCCAGGTCGTTGCTCTGCCGCAGGAACAGGTTGCCCTGCTCGTCTACCTGGCCGCGCAGGCGGCGGACCTGCTCCTCGAGCGAGGCGACCCGGTCCAGCAACTGCGCCGTAAGCTCGCCGCTGCCCCCGCCACGGGCGGCCTGCGGCGGCGGGGCGCCGCCATTGGATTGCAACGCCTGCAGGTCCCGCCGCAACTCCAGGATCTGGTTCTGCAGCGCGATGCCCTCGCGGCTGTCCATCTGCGCACGCGCCAGACCCGGCGCCAGGCAGGCGGCGGCAAGCAGGGGGAGCAGGACGACGCGCAAGGCCGGTCTAGCGGACGGAGGTGGTGGCATTCCGGTTCTGCGCATAGGCCGCCTCGTCCGATCCCACCGCGACTGGCCGCTCCTTGCCGTAGCTGATCGAGGCCACGCGGGCCGACGACACGCCGCGCGCCACCAGGTAGTCGCGCGCCGCATTGGCCCGGCGCTGCCCCAGCGCCAGGTTGTACTCGGTCGTCCCGCGCTCGTCGCAGTTGCCGCCCATCTGCACCTGGACCTGCGGATTGCGCCCCAGCCACGCCGCCTGCCGGTCCAGGGTGGCGCGGGCGTCGCTGCTCAGGCTGGAGCTGTCGGTGTCATAGAACACCTTGTCGCCGACGTTGTTCGCCAGGTCGTCCTGGCTGCCCGACGCCGCGCCCTGAGACGAGCTGGCGCTGCTGCCCGATCCAGTGGCGGCGCTGGCGTCAGCGGTCTTGTTGGCGCAAGCGCCCAGGGCCGGCAACAGGGACAGGGCCAAGGCGGCGGCTTTGATGTTCATACGGCAAAAATCCTGGTCTTGTTACGCAGGGCGTTAGGCGCGGTGCGCTTCGGGGTCAAGGCGGCCTTGAAGGTCAAGCGGCGCGGAGGCGGCCAGCGGTCAGGCCCAGCGATCAGGCAAGCAGGGGCGACCACGCCGGATCGGATGCGTCGGTGGGCGTGCTGACCGGGCGCTCGTTGAAGCCGGTGATGTCGATGGACACCAGCCGGGACGAGTAGCCGCTGCCGCTGCGCCCCTGCGCCGCGCTCTCCCGATAGAACATCAGCACGCGGCCGTTCGGGGCGAAGGTGGGACCCTCGACCGAGAAGCTCTCGGACAGGATGCGCTCCCCCGAGCCGTCCGGGCGCATGACGCCGATGGCGAAGCTGCCGCCGTTCAGCCGGGTGAACGCGATGAGGTCGCCGCGCGGGGACCACACCGGCGTTGCATAGCGCCCGCGGCCGAAGCTGAGGCGACGCACCCCGCCGCCGCCGTTGTCCATGATATAGAGCTGCTGGTCGCCGCCGCGGTCCGAGTTGAACACGATCTGCCCGCCATCCGGGCTGAAGCAGGGGCTGGTGTCGATGGCGCCGCTGCTGGTCAGCGTCCGTCCGCGCCCACCGCCGGCGCTGGCCGTCACGATGTCCGACCCGGCGCCGCGCGTGACCGACATCACGATGGTGTTGCCGTCCGGCGCATACCGCGGGGCGAAGGTCATGCCCTCATACTCGCCCAGCAGCCGCTGCGTGGCGCTGCCGAGGTCGAAGGTATAGACCCGCGGCCGGTTGTCCCGGTACGACATGAAGACGATCTGCTCCCGCGTCGGGTGGAAGCGCGGCGTCAGGGCCAGCCAGGCGCCGTCGGTCAGGAAGCGGTTGTTCTCGCTGTCCTGGTCCATGATCGCCAGGCGCTTGGTCCGGTGGTCGCGCGGGCCGGTGCCGGCGACATAGACGATCCGGGTGTCGAAGTAGCCCTTCTCGCCCAGCAGCCGCTCATAGATCACGTCGCTGATGATGTGGGCGATGCGGCGCCAGTTGCTGCTGGTGGTGGTGTAGGCGGTGCCCTGGATCTGCTGGCCCGGCAGCACGTCCCACAGGCGGAACTCCACGCGCACGTTGCTGCCGCCGCCCTCGACCCGGCCCGTGACCAATACCTGCGCGCCGGCGGCCTTCCAGGTGTCGAAATTGGGCGTGTCGCCAGTGGAGGCGGCGGTGATCTGGGACGCCTGGCCGATCGGGCGGAACAGGCCGGAGCGGCCGAGGTTGTTGGTGATCACCCCCACCATGTCGGCGCCCAACTGCGAGCCGCTGAAGTTCGGGATGGCGATGGGGATGGGTGCGGTGCGGGCGCGGTCCACCGTGATCTCCGGCTGCTGGTTGCCGGCGCCGACGCTTTGCGCCTGGGCCAGCAGCGGGACGGCGGAGACCGCGAGACCGGTGAGCAGGCTGCGGCGAGCCATCAAGGCGCGCAGCGGGGGCAAGGTGCGAAGCGGGGGCATCGTGGTCTCCTTCACGCCCTTATGGGCGGAACGTGATGTCGAAAGTGTGCACCTGCCCCAGCATGGCGCCCGGCAGCGGCAGCCGGCTGCATTGCGCGTCCAGCGCTGCGCGCCTGGCACGCTCGGCGAAGGCACGGGCGACGCCGACGCGGGACGCATCGGTGCCGGTCAGGTCGGCCTGGCGGATCACGCCCTCGGCATCCGTGGTGACGCGCAGGTGGACGAGCTGCTTGTCATAATCCAGCGCCGCCTTGTCCCCGGTCCAGCATTCGCGCAGCCGCTCGCCGATGGCGCCGCGGTTGGCGGCGGAGAGCTGGGCGTTCTCGGCGCCGTTCGGGATGCCGCCGCCGGGGCTGCCGCCACGGGACGCGGCAGCCGGACGCACCTCGCGGGCAGGCTGGGGCTGGGAGGAGCGGAGCCGGGCCAGGACGTTGTTCAACGTGCTGCTGTTGTCGGCTGTGCTGCGCGACGGGGCGGGCTGGCTCGTCGTGCTGTTGCTCGCGGCAGTCGGGCCTGGAACGGGCGGCGCGGGACGCGGCGGAGCCGGCGGTGCTGGCGCGGCAGCCTGCGGCGAGGCCGGGCGGGCAGGCTGCGGCGGGGTGGGCGGCGTCGGCTGCACGGGCCGGGCGAGCTGCGGCTGGATTGGGCGTGACGGCACGGGTGCGGGCGGCACTGGTGCGGGTGGCAGGGGCGGCTGCTGGCGCGGCTGCGCCACGGGCAGCGGCGACGGCACCACGGGCAGCGGCACTGGGGCGGGCGGCGGGGTCGGCGCCCGCGGCACGGGCGGGGGCGGAGACCGCACGGGCGGAGTTGGCAGGGGCGGCGTAGGCGCAGGCGGGGTCGGCGCGGGCAAGGTCGGCGCAGGCGGTGTCGGCAGGGGGGGCGGCGTCGGGACGGATGGCGCTGGTGTCGGCGGCGCGGGCGCGGGCGGCGCTGGCGGCGGCGGCAACGGGGGAGGCAGCGGCAACGGCGGTTCCGGCCTGACTTCATCCGGCGTAGTTTGGTCGGCTTGGGCCAGGGGCGACGGCTCGCGGGCAGGCGATGGGGAGGGCGTCGGCGCACGCACCGGGCTGCGCTGCGCCGGGGCAGGCGGCACCTCGAACTGCACGTCAACCGTGTCCTCCACGCCCATCTCGGGAATGCGAGGCGGCACGACCAGCAGCAGCGCCAGCAGCAGCACGGCGTGCAGGCCGAACGAGATCGCGCCGTTGCGGCGCATCGGACTCATGGCGTCAGGCCGGCAGCGGCATGGCCGCCTAGCCGCGCCCCTGCCGGCGGCTGCCCGCAGGGGCAGGAACGGAGGCGGCAGGCGACGGGCGCACCCCAGCCGGGGCCGCTGTGGGCGAGGCGACGCCCGACGGCGTGGACGGTGCGGCCGGACCCCCGGTCTGCTCCGCCAGCAGCGCCACCTTGGTGAAGCCGCCCTGGTTCACGGTGGACATCACCTCCATGATGCGGCCGTAGGTGATGCCCTTGTCGCCGCGCACGAAGATCCGGCGGTCCGTCTTGTTGTCGGTCGCCGCCTGCAGCCGCCCCACCAGGTCCGGCAGCGCAGCCTCGGTTTCCCCCACATAGATCTTGCCCTCGGCGTTGATCGAGACCGTCACCGGCTCGCTGTCCTGCGCCAGCGGCGCCGCGCTGGCCTTGGGCAGATCGACGTTCACGCCCGAGGTCATCAGCGGCGCCGCCACCATGAAAACGATCAGCAGCACCAGCATGACATCGACCAGCGGCGTCACGTTGATCTCCGCCAAGGGCCGATAGCGCCGCCGGCCCCGGCCGTAGTCCCCAAGCTGTCCCGCCATGGCCTACGCCCTTTCCTCGGACTGCCGCGACAGGATGCCGGCGAACTCGCTGCCGAACCCCTCCATGCGGGAGGCGAACCGCGCCAGGTCCGTGCTGATCTTGTTGTAGGCCAGCACCGCGGGGATCGCCGCCACCAGGCCGATGGCGGTGGCGAACAGCGCCTCCGCAATGCCCGGCGCCACCACCGACAGGTTGGTGTTGCGGCTGGTCGCAATGGCCGAGAAGCTGCGCATGATGCCCCACACGGTTCCAAACAGCCCGATGAACGGCGCCGTGGACCCGACCGACGCGAGGAAGACCATCCACCGCTCCATCCGGTCCATCTCGCGCTGGATGGTGACGGCGACGGTGCGGTCCACCCGCTCGCGCACGCCGCCGCGGCTCACGTCGGCCCCGGCCACCTTGGTGCTGCGCCGCCACTCGCCCATCGCGGCGCCGAACACCGCAGCGACGGGGTGGACGGGACGGGCGCCCTCGGCGTCATACAGCTCGTCGAGGCTGCCGCCGGACCAGAAGCGGTCCTCGAACTGGGTTGCGGCGCGGTTGACCCGGCGCAGCGTCGCGGTCTTCTCGAACACGATGGCCCACACCCATACGCTGGCCGCCAGCAGCAGCAGCATGACGGTCTTCACCACTAGGTCCGCCTGCAGGAACAGCGTCAGCAGCGAGAGGTCGCCCCCCGCCACCGTGTTTGTCGCGTCACCACCCAAAGCCCGAACTCCTACCCAAGCGCGTCCCGCCAGCGATCCGGGATGCGGGCCGGGCGGCCATCGGCCCGGCGCACGCAGGCCAGCTTGACCAGCAGGGACGCGATCACCTCGTCCCGCACCAGGAATGCCTGTCGCGCCTCTACGGTCGCAGCGCCCAGCACCCATGGACCCGTTTGGACGACGAGTTCGTCATCCAGGCGGGCGGGCCGCAGATAATCCATTTCGGCGCGGCGCACCACGAAGATCAGGCCGAAGCCGTCCACCAACTCAGAATGCGGCACCCCGGCCTGGCGCAAGGCTTCGGTGCGCGCCCGTTCGGCAAAGGCGAGGTAGCGGGCATGATAGACGACGCCGCCAGCGTCGGTGTCCTCATAGTAAACACGTAGAGTCAGGGAGTAGGTCATCTCTCCTCTCCCTTTCCCTCCGGGAGAGGGTCGGGGTGAGGGAGCGGGCAAGCACCGTTTTTCGCCGCGAAAGAGCGGGTGCTGCAACGCTCGGGGACCGCGCTGCAAGCCTCCCTCACCCCGGGCTTGGTCCGCGCTGCGGCCCAAGCCCGGAGGGAGAGGGAGAAGCAGGTCACTCCGCGTCGCCCAGCAAGTCGAACTGCGGTTGGACTCGGGGCGGCAGGATGCCGAGCTGGCGCCAGCCGGCCTCGCCCAGCATGCGGCCGCGGCTGGTGCGCAGGATCAAACCCTCCTGGATCAGATACGGTTCGATCACGTCCTCCAGCGTATCGCGCGCCTCGGCCAGCGCCGCCGCCAGGGTCTCGACCCCGACCGGACCGCCCGCGTGGTGCTCGGCGATGCGGCGCAGGTAGCGGCGGTCCATGGCGTCCAGGCCCAACCGGTCCACCTCCAGCCGGGTCAGCGCGGCGTCGGCGATCTCCTGCGTCACCGGGTCCTGCCCGGCCACCGCGGCGAAGTCCCGCACGCGGCGCAGCAGGCGGCCGGCGATGCGCGGGGTGCCGCGGGACCGGCGGGCGATCTCGGACGCACCCTCGGCAGTCAGGCGGAAGTTCAGCTTCTCCGCGCCGCGGGCGACGATCAGCTCCAACTCGGGGACGGTGTAGAAGATCAAGCGCAGCGGGATGCCGAAGCGGTCGCGCAGCGGAGTCGCCAGCAGCCCGGCCCGCGTGGTGGCGCCAACCAAGGTAAAGGCCGATAGGTCGATGCGAACGGAACGCGCTGCCGGGCCTTCGCCGATGATGAGGTCGAGCTGGAAGTCCTCCATTGCGGGATACAGCACCTCCTCGATGGCGGGCTGCAGGCGGTGGATCTCGTCGATGAACAGCACGTCGCGCGGCTGCAGGTTGGTGAGGATGGCGGCCAGGTCCCCCGCCCGCTGGATGACGGGGCCGCTGGTGGCGCGGAAACCGACCCCCAGTTCGCGGGCAACGATCTGCGCCAGGGTGGTCTTGCCCAGGCCGGGCGGGCCGTGCAGCAGGACGTGGTCCAGCGCCTCGCCCCGGCCGCGGGCGGCCTGGATGAAGATGCGCAGGTTCTCGCGGCTGGCCTTCTGGCCGATGAACTCCGCCAGGGTTTGGGGGCGCAGGCTGGCTTCGCCGGCGTCCTCGTCGATGCGGGTGGGCGTCAGGTCGCGATCGTCAGTCCGGTCGGCTTCGCTCATTTGATGGCCAGTTCCTGCAGGCTCTCACGGATGACCTGGCCGATGGCGGCCCCCTCCCCCAAGCGCTCCAGCACGCGCACCACGACGGGGTAGGCTTCGGCCCGGCGGTAGCCGAGGTTGGACAGGGCCGAGATAGCGTCGGCCTCCGGACCGACCGGCGGGGGCGCCACGGTCAGGCCGCTGCCGGTCGGCATGGCGCCGGCCTTGTCGCGCAACTCGCTGAGCAGCCGGATGGCCAGCTTGGCGCCGACGCCGGGCGCGCGGGTCAGGCTGCCCTTGTCCCCGGCGGCGATGGCATTGATCAGGTCCGCGGGCGACAGCGCCGATAGGATGTTGAGCGCCACCCGCGCGCCGACGCCCTGCACGGTCAGCAGCAGGCGGAACCACTCGCGCTCCGCCGACTCGCTGAAGCCGTACAGGACGATGGCGTCGTCGCGCACATGCGTCTCGATCAGCACGCGCTGCGCGGTGGATGCCGTCGCCAGGGCCGACAGGGTGCGAGTGCTGGCCTGGACCAGGTAGCCGACGCCGTTGACATCGACGATGCAGCGGTCGGCCTCGATGGCATCGACGCGGCCGTTCAGCAGCGCGATCACGCCATCACCGTGCCGGCCAGCACGCGCAGCCGGGTGCTGCGGTGGTGGGCGTGGCAGATAGCGACGGCCAGGGCGTCGGCGGCGTCGGCCCGGCGGATCGTGGCGCCGGGCAGCAGGCGGCGCACCATCAGGGCGACCTGCTCCTTGCTGGCGCCGCCAGTGCCGACGACGGCCTGCTTGACGCCCATGGCGCCGTACTCGGCCACCAAGATGCCGGCCATCGCCGGGGCCAGCAGGGCGACGCCGCGGGCGTAGCCGAGCTTCAGGGTCGCGGTGCCGTTGCGGTTGACGTAGGTTTCCTCGACGGCGGCCTCGTCCGGGCGGTGCTCCTGGAACAGCAGGGTCAGGGCGTTGTGCAGGAACTTGAGCCGGGTGGGCACGCTGTCGGCGTTGTCGGTGGCGATCACGCCATCCGCGACGTGGCGCAGGCGGTTGCCATGCACGTCGATGACGCCCCATCCGGTGAAGCGCAAGCCGGGGTCAATGCCCATGAGGCGGGCCATCTAGAGGCGCGCAGCCGTAAACGGGACGCCGCTTTCTGCTCCCTCTCCTTCCAGGAAAGGGCCGGGGCGAGGGGGCGGGCAAACACCATCCTGACCAGCAGCAGAACCGTGCTGCTGTATGCCACGCTCGGCGCTGCAAGCCTCCCTCACCCCGGCCTTGGTCCGCTTCGCGGCCCAAGCCCGGAGGGAAAGAGAGAAGAGTAGCATATTCATGCCGAGAGCGCCTGCAGCACGCCCTCGGGGATGTCGAAGTTGGCGTACACGTTCTGCACGTCCTCGCTGTCCTCCAGGGCATCGACCAGCCTCAGCAGGCTGGTTGCGCGCTCCTCGTCCAGGGTCACGCTGGTCGCCGGGCGCCAGTCCAGCTTGGCCGCGGCCGGGGCGCCGAACCGCGCCTCCAACGCATCGCGCACCGCAAAAAAGTCATCCGGCGCGCAGGTGATCTCGTGTCCATCCAGGCCGCTCTCGGCATTGTCGGCACCGGCCTCGATGGCGGCCTCCAGCATGGCGTCGGCGGTGCCGGCCTTCGCGGGGTACTCGACCACGCCGACCCGGTTAAACATGAAGCTGACCGAGTTGGTCTCCCCCAGCGCCCCGCCATGCTTGTTGAACGCGGCCCGCACCTCGGACGCCGTGCGGTTGCGGTTGTCGGTCAGCGCCTCGACGATCACCGCGACGCCGGCGGGTCCGTAGCCCTCGTAGCGGACCTCCACGTAATCCTCGCCGCCCGCGGTGCCGGTGGCCTTTTTCACCGCACGCTCGATGGTGTCGCGTGGCATGTTGGCCTCGCGGGCGGCGGACATGGCGGCGCGCAGGCGGGGGTTGAACGCCGGGTCCGGCAGGCCCTGGCGGGCGCTGACGGTGATCTCGCGGATCAGCTTGGCGAAGTGCCGGGCGCGCTTGGCGTCCTGCGCGCCCTTGCGGTGCATGATGTTCTTGAATTGGCTGTGGCCAGCCATGGCAGCGGTCCCATAATGAGGTGGCGGCTAGTCCGTTAGCGACCAGTCTGTTCGCGACTCGGGCAGACTAGCATTGCGGCATCGCCTGCGACAGCCGCCCGCCCTGCCGCACCGGCTCGACGCTGCGGGCCAGGCCGGTGGCGTCGTCCGTCACCACGAACACGCCGGACAGCGTGGCCGGTCCCTCGGCGGGACCGAGCCGCTCGCCGGGCACCTTGCGCCAGAAGCGGGCGGCGCTGCCCTCCTTGGTCATGCCGATCACGCTGTCGTAGTCGCCGCACATGCCGGCGTCGGACTGGTAGGCTGTGCCGCCGGGCAAGACCTGGTGGTCGCTGGTGGGGCAGTGGGTGTGGGTGCCGACCACCAGGGATACCGAGCCGTCGAAGCTGTGCCCGTAGGCCATCTTCTCGCTCGTCGCCTCCGCATGGAAGTCGGCGACGACCGCGGCGACGCTGGCGCCCAGCTTGTAGCGCGACAGCAGCTCCGCCGTGCCGCGGAACGGGCAGTCCAGCGCGTCCATGAACAGCCGGCCCATGGCGTTCAGCACCAGCGCCTTGCGGCCGTCCTGCAAATCCACCACTACCGACCCGGCCCCCGGCGTGCCCGGCGGGAAGTTCAGCGGGCGCACCACGCGCGGCTGCTGCGCGATGTAGGGGATCAGCTCCTTGCGGTCCCAGGCGTGGTTGCCGAGCGTGATGGCGTCGGCGCCGGCTGCCAGGATGGCCTCGGCCATGTCGGGCGCCAAGCCGAAGCCGTGGCTGGCGTTCTCGCCGTTCACCACCACCAGGTCGGCGCGCAGGTCGGCGCGGAGCTTGGGCAGGCCGGCGGCCACGGCGTCGCGGCCAGAGCGGCCGACGACGTCGCCGAGGAACAGGATTCGCATCGTTGGGCTGCTTTCGATTGGAGGCTAGGGGTGGCGGACATGGCGCAGGCCGCCCGGCCCCGGCTTGCGTGGGTGTGCCGCCCGGCTAAGCTGGGCGCAAGCCCAACCTGGGAGGGAACGGCATGACTGCGACGCTGAACGTGCAGTTTACCAACCCAGCCGATGCCGGTACATCGGCCGGGGCGGTTCAGGCCGTCGTGCAACAGGCTTTTGCCGAGTGGACCCGGCACTTCGACTACACAGCCGGCACCTACACCATCGACGTGTCGTTCCAGGCGCGGTCCCAGCCAGCGGACGCCTCCCTTCAGTATCCTCCTCCCACGGCCTATGCCGGCTTCAACGTTTCAACCAACGACGTAATTGTCGGTACGATCGGCCCGTACAACATGGCGCGGTATGGCCAGCGGCTCGGCCTGGCGCTGACGGGGCGCGGCGCCGGCCCGGCCGATCCGGGCACTCTCTACCTCAACCCCGGCTACCTCAACGGGTCCCTGTCCCTCGCGAATGCGGTGGCGCCCATCGAGCGGGAACTAGGCCACCAATTCGGCATCCGGTCCCTGGATCCCAACAACTATACGAACTTCGGCGGCGGTGCACCCGTGCAGGTCGGCCGGCGTCTTTCGGTGTATGACAGCAGCGTCAAGTTCGTCACGTTTCCGCCCGACTTCGTGACGACGTTCAACGGCCCGAACGCCGAGGCTGCCTATGGCGGTCCAGTGCCAGTGCTCGGTGCGGACCCCGGCACCACCACGGTCGGCGGCGGACAGGCAGTGACGACGACAACTCAGGGAGCGGGCGCCGTGCAGCCGCTCGACGTCGCCCTGTTGCGCGACGCCGGGGTAGCGGCGCTATCCGACCAGGAGCTGGGCGAGCACCAAGTCGCCCGGCTGTATCTTGCAGCGTTCGGCCGCAATGCCGACAGCGCCGGGCTGGTCCTGCAATACGGCGCCTTGCGAAGCGGCCAGTCGCTGGCGCAAATCGCCGCCGGTTTCACGGCGTCGGCCGAGTACGCCAACCGCTATGGCAACCTGTCCAACACCGCCTTCGTCAACGCCCTGTACCAGAACGTCCTGGGCCGAGCCGGCGACGCCGCAGGCGTGCGGAACTTCGTAGCCGTGCTGGATGCCGGCAACAGCCGGAGCGCGTTGCTCGCAGGGTTCGCCGACAGCGACGAGGCCCGCGGCACCCTGAACAGCAACCCCAACGTGGCCTACGCCGCCACGGCTGAGGCCCAGGTGGCGCGGCTATATGACACCGCATTCGGCCGGGCCGCCGACCCGGCAGGCTTCGGCCTGTTCACCACTGCGATCATCAACGGCACGACCCTGCAGCAGGCGGCGCTGTCCTTCCTGGCCTCGCCGGAGTTCAGCAACCGCTACGGCGCCGCGCCGACCAACCAGGGACTGGTCGATGGACTCTACCAGAACACCCTGCACCGCGCGCCTGATGCGGCCGGGGAGGCGCTGTATGTCAACGCGCTGGCGTCGGGCCAGCTCAGCCGGGCGGGCCTGCTCGCCTCGTTCTCCAACAGCCGGGAGCACATCAGCCTGATGGCCCAGGCTGCCGGGGCACGCGACAGCAACGGCTTCAACACAGACCTGAGGCCGCAGCTCGGCATCATCTCCGTCATCAGCAGCCCGGTCACGTCCTGAACACGGTCACGCCGCACTCCGTCGCCACGGCGTCGAGCGGCACGTCGTGCGGGCCGGCAGGCACCCGGTCCACCTGCTGCATCGCATAGGCGCAGCCGATAGCCCGCCGGCCCGGCAACGCCGCCAGCGTGCGGTCGTAATAGCCGCCGCCATAGCCCAGCCGGTTGCCATGGGGATCCCAGGCCAGCAGCGGCACCAGCAGCATGTCGGGCACGCCCGGCTCCCCCGGCGGCGCAACCGTGCCGAAACGGTCCGGCAGCATCGCGTCGCCGGGGCGCCAGTGGCGGAAGGTCAACGGCTGGCCGCGCGGCGGGGTGGCAGGGAGAAGGATGGGATGGCCGCGGCTGGCCAGGGCGTGCAGCAAAGGGCGGATGTCGATCTCACTGCCCATCGGCCAGAAGCCCGCAACGGGTTGCCCGGGGCCGGACAGCAGGCGGTCCAGGATGCCGCTGGCCATGACGTGGCTGGCCAGACAAGCGCCGAGGGCGGGATCACAGGCGCTGCGGGCGGCGAGCATGGCGGTGCGGAGGGTGCGCTTGGGGTCCATCACGTTATCTTGCCCGTGCTGGGCGACTCCGTGCCGAACGACTCATTTTGCCCGTGCTGGTTGCCCGTGCTGGAAAACTGGCGAAGCCGGCCCTGGGCTTACGTTGGCATCCCGCTTTCCGCCGGCTGACGGCGTGCTCGGGGTTGCCCGATCTCGTGCAAAGGATTGCAATTTCTCGCGGAAGGTGGAGCCGCCCTGGCCGTTGGCGTCTCACCCTCCCAAGGCCTGCTTGCGCAGGTGGGCGCCGGGTACCATGACCACGATCATGGCAGTGCCAGCTCCCGGGAGAGTGCTTATTGGCCCTGGGGGTGAATTACCTGACGAACCGGGCAGCTCCGGCACCTATCTAGGGCCGCTCCATCGCCGCCGCAATCTCCTCCGCGCGGCTGGCCAGCCGCGCCAGCAACTCGCGGTCGACCGACGGCTCCGCGGGCGACGGGGTTGGCAAGGCGTTCTCCCCCGCGCGGGCTTCGGCGAGGTCTTGCGTCATGTCGTATAGCTCGTCCGCCATCAGCAGGGCGGCCAGCATCAGCAGGCGGGCCTCGCCGCTCTGCCCGCCCAGCGCCTTGATGCGGGCGATGCGCGACTCGACCTGCTCGGCCATGGCACGCAGGTGCCCCTCCTGGCCGTCCTCGCAGCCGACAGTGTAGGCATATCCGTTGAGCTTCAGGCTGAGTTGCGCCATTGCCGCGCCTCCTTGTTCATCCAGGGCCTTCGCCGTCCAGGGCGTCGCGCAGTTGCAGGATCAGGCTGTCCAGGCGTTGCAGCATGGCGGGGTCGGTGGGCACCGGGACGGCGGCACGGTCCTGCACTGCCTGGGTCTCGATCACCCGGGCCTCCATGGACTGTGCGATGCGGTCCAGCGCCGCTTGCAGACGTTGGGCGGGGTCTTGGACCCCGAGGTCCTCTGGCTGTCCGCTCATCCTGATCGTCCGCGTCCTTCCTGATTCCGTATTGCACGTTTCGCCCGCAACCGCTTGAAGGTCAAGCATGAGCCTGCCGCCGGCCATCCTGGTACACGGGCTGCCCCATGCGCGCCTGGCCTTGGCGCCGGGTCGTCCTGTCACGCTGCTGTCCGCTCCCGGCGCTGCGTCCTACGCCGGCTGCGGGTGGTGGCGTGCGGTGGTCACAGCGGCGCTGGCGGAGCGCCCCGGCGTGGATGCGCCAGACGTGCTGGACTGCGGCGATTCGCCGGGGCGGGCGTTGGAGGCGCTCAGCCTGGGCTGCCGCTGGCTGGTGCTGCGGCCCGGCCCGTCGTGGGAGGACATCTCGGCGCGGGCGGCGATGCAGGGCGCGCGGGTGTTGCCAGCCGCGCCGGGGTCGCTGGATCTCTCCAAGGCTGGCTTGGAGCGGCGCATCGCAGCTTGGCTCAGCTTTTCAGCCGCAGCCGGGGTCATCAGGGATGAGGCAGGAACGGTGCCGCCTCCCTCTCCCTCCGGAAGAGGGCCGGGGTAAGGGAAGCCGCAGGGACCGAACCCGCCGAACTCAGGGCAGGCTCATTATTTGGGCAAAATAGGCCCCGGTCGCCTCCCTCATCCCGGCCCTTTGCCGAAGGGGGAGGGAGTAGGAAGCACTTCGGGCGCGGTGCTGGTGAATGTTGCCTTCCAACCTCAATGACTCCTGCGGACAACCTACGCTCCGCTTGCCGCGATGCCCGGCGGCCTCCGCCGCGCCCGCTGTCAAGGCGCCCGGGGCCGTGACACGCGGACGCCCATCGGCTAAGCCGCCGCCAAGCACGCCACCCTCCAGCCACAGAGTGTCCATGCAAGTCACGCCAGCCGTCGAAGCCATCCTCGCCAACTACGAAAGCGACAACCCCGGCAGCAAGGCCAACCTCGCCCGCATCCCGATGCAGGGCAAGCTGGGCGGCACCGGCAAGCTGGCGATCCTTCCCGTGGATCAGGGCTTCGAGCACGGCCCCGCCCGCAGCTTCGCCCCCAACTCGGCCGCCTACGACCCGCAGTACCGTTCCGAGCCGGCGCTGACCGCCTACCAGGCCAAGGCCTGAGCGGGCAGGGCCTCGATGAGCGGGTCCGGGATAAGCGGGGCGGCGGCGGCTGACCCCTGCCGACTTTACTTGGTTACGCCGGCCTCGGCCGGGCCGGAGTTTGCGGACACCCTGGCCCGCGCGTTGGATGCCGGGGACGTGGCGGCGGTGCAGCTCCGCTTGAAGGGACCGGATGACACGCCGGCGGGCGATGCAGCATGGCGCCAGGCCATCGACGCGCTGCGGCCGGTGGCGCAGTCCCGCGGGGTGGCGTTCCTGCTAAACGACCGGGCGGACCTGGTAGCGGCGACGGGTTGCGACGGCGTGCATGTCGGCCAAACCGACACCCCGGCCGGGGACGCGCGCCGCCTGATCGGCCCGGACCGGACGTTGGGCGTGACGTGCCACGACAGCCGGGACCTGGCAATGCTGGCCGGGGAGGCCGGTGCGGACTATGTGGCGTTCGGCGCCTTCTTCCCGACCAGCACAAAGGACGCGCCGACGCAGGCGGACCCCGAGATCATCGCCTGGTGGAGCGAGCTGATGGAGCTGCCCTGCGTCGCCATCGGCGGCATCACGGCGGCGAATTGCGGGCCGCTGGTGCAGGCGGGCGCCGGGTTCCTGGCGGTTGTGGGGGCGGTGTGGGTGCATCCAGACGGACCGGCGGCGGGGGTGCGGGCGATGAACGCGGCGATCACGACGGCGGCGGGCTCCTGACCGGCCCTAACGCGAGCTTGCCGCCCCTGACCCGCCGCGCGACCCGGTTTCTGGATTCACGTCCGTCGTGCTCGCCTGGCCGGCGGGGCCGGTCGGATGAACGCCAGCGCAAGCGGATAAGCCAAGCATCAGCAACAAGGCTGCGCGGCGCATGAGAGGTCCGGTCATCGGTGGTTCCCGTCGTTGGCGAAGCCCGGCTCAGCCGGGTTGACGCGGCTGGCCGGGCTGGGCTGCACCCCGGCGTTGTAGATTCCGTCGCCGGGTCGGGCGCATGTGATGGGCAGGGCCAGAGCCATGCCGGCCAGGACAGCGGCACGGCGGAGAAGAAGGGCGAGCGTCATGCTAGGACAACGCGGCTGCGAGGCCGGGCGTTCCGTGCGGCGTCTTCATGGTAGGGTGCGGGAACGGACTGCCTCGACCACCCCAAGGAGCAGGCCATCGTCTTATGGCGGAGGGCTATCGCGTGTCAGTTGTGCTCAAGGCGGACCGGGCTTGGACTGCCGAGGACTTCATCGCCACCGACCAGCACCGGTTCGGCGACGCGTGGCGTTACGAGCTTGTGAACGGCCAGGTCGTGGGGCACGCAGCGCCCGCGCCTGACCATGGAGCCATTCTTGCCGGCCTGACTAGGGCGCTGGTCAGCCGTCGGACCGACATGCCGAAGGGGTGCCGGCCTGAAAGCGGCAGCGCGGCGACCCCCACTACGGTCCGCCGCAACACCGCGCGGATTCCCGACGCGATGGTCCGCTGCGGCCAGCACCCCCGCGTGGCGTTCGAGGTCGTCTCACCTTCAGAAGTCCGTGGCTGGCGTGACCGCGACCGCAAGCGCCTGCACATGCAAGCCGTCGAGGGCATTGAGGAGCTGGTCGAGATTTTCCAAGCCGACTACGCCATTCACGTTTACCGCCGGCTACCTGGCGGAGCCTGGTCATTTGAGGCCCTCGGCGGCCGGGATGCGACGTTACGCCTGGAAAGCCTCGGGCTGACGCTTCCCCTGGCTGAAATCTACGCCCTTGTCGATCTGCCGGACACCGTCGATCCGGCGGGCACCCAGGACGACCCTGCCTAGCCGCAGGCAGCGCCGCGCAGCGCCCAGGACACCACCCGGCCGCCGGCCACCTCCAGCGTAGTTTCGCAGCCGCGCTCAATGATCTGCGGCGGGAAGCCGCCGAGATAGCCATAGCCCGCACCGAAGCCAAACCCGCCATAGCCGCCCAGGAACGGCGTGCCGGGCAGCAGGTCGGCGCGGCGCTCGTCATAGGCGAGGAACTTGCGCCCGCCGGTCTCATACGCCCGCGTGGGCACGCCCAGTTGCCGCACCGCCTCGGCCTCCGGCTGCCCGACCAGGCTGGCCAGCACTACCCGGTGGTCCGGCCCGGTCGCGCAGGCCGCGGCGGCAAGGGGCAGCAGGAGGACGGCAGTGCGCATTCGCATCCGGCAGAGGTCGTCCCCACGCCGGGCCGTGTCAACCACCCGGCAGCCACTGCACCTGGCCGATGCGGTCCGCCCCGGACGCCGCCATGGCCAGCCGGTCGAACCCCAGGGCGATGCCGGACGCCGGCGGCATCCCATGCGCCAGGGCAGCCAGGAAATCCTCGTCCATGGGCCAATCCTGTCCATGCAGGGCATGGCGCCGCGCACGGTCCTCGACAAAGCGCGCCCGTTGCTCGGCGGGGTCGGTCAGCTCCTCGAAGGCGTTGGCCAGCTCCATGCCGCACAGGAACAGCTCGAAGCGCAGCGCCACCCGCGGATCGGCCGGGTCGCGCCGGGCCAGGGCGGCCTGGGCCGCCGGCCAGTGGGTCAGGAAGGTCGGGTGCGCCTGGCCCAGATGCGGCTCGATGCGCTCCAGCAGCAGGTGGAAGAACAGGTCCTCCCAGCCTTCCCCGTCCCGCAGGTCGGCCCCGGCCCCGGCGGCAAGCGCGGCGGCGTCCCCGGCCGTCGCCAGCACGTCCACCCCGGCGTGGCGCTGGAACGCTTCTGCCACTGTCAGCCGCTCGAACCGGGCCAGGCTGGTCCGCACGCCGCCGCTGGCGACTGTTGGCGGCAGCACGGCGCGCAACAGGGCCTCCGTCTGGTCCATCAGGCCGTCGAAGCCCAGGCCGGGGTGGTACCACTCCAGCATCGTGAACTCGGCAAGGTGGCGGTTGCTGCCCTCCCCATTCCGCCACACGCGCGCCAGTTGGAACACCGGCCCGGCGCCGGCCACCAGCAGCCGCTTCATTGCCAGCTCCGGGCTGGTATGCAGCCACAACGGGATGCGGGCGCCGTCGGTCGTCTCCTGCTCGGTACGGAAGGCCCGCAGGTGCACCTCCTCGCCAGGGGTCGGGACGGCGTAGGGCGTCTCGACCTCCGTGTAGCCGCGCGCCGCGAAGAAGGCGCGGACGGCCTGGGTCAGCAGCGCCCGGCGGCGAAGGAACGGCAGCCGGTCGGCCAGGCTGTCGGGGTGCCAAGAGGGAAGCGGCATCCACCGACGCTATCCCGCCTTTCACCAGGGGGCCACCCGCGCTATCTCTGGCTCGTGGGAACATTGCCGGAACCCTTCGCGGGCTGGTTCGCGCGCCGGGGCTGGGCGCCGCGCCCGCACCAGCTTGCCATGGTGGACGCCGCGCAGGCCGGGGACGGCGCGCTGCTGATCGCTCCCACCGGCGGCGGCAAGACCCTGGCCGGCTTCCTGCCCAGCCTGATCGACCTCGCCGCCCACCCCCGGCCCGGCCTGCACACCCTGTATGTCAGCCCGCTCAAGGCGCTGGCCACCGACATCGCCCGCAACCTGCTGACGCCCATCGAGGAGATGGGCCTGCCCGTCACGGTCGAGACCCGCACCGGCGATACCCCTGCCAACCGCCGCGCCCGGCAGAAGGAGGCGCCGCCCAACCTGCTGCTGACCACGCCGGAGAGCCTGGCCCTGCTGCTATCGCAGGCCACCGCCGCCACCTGGTTTGCCGGGCTGCGCACGGTGGTCATCGACGAGGTGCACGCCCTGGCCGGCACCAAGCGCGGCGACCAGCTTGCGCTGTGCCTGGCCCGGCTTTCCACCCTGGCCCCCTCCGCCCGCCACGTCGGCCTGTCCGCCACCGTCGCGCACCGGCAGGCGCTGCTGGACTGGGTCGGCGCCGGCGCCACGCCCCGGCTGATCGAGGAGCCGCAGGGCGCCCCCCCGGTGCTGTCCATCCTGCTGCCGGACGACCGGCTGCCGTGGTCCGGCCACATGGGGCTGAACAGCGCCAGTGCGATCCTGGCCCGCATCGCCGGGGCCGGCATGACCATCGTGTTCGTCAACACCCGCGCGCAGGGCGAGCTGCTGTTCCAGGCGCTGTGGAAGATAAACGCCGACACGCTGCCCATCGCGCTGCACCACGGCAGCCTGGACATCGGCCAGCGCCGCAAGGTGGAGGCCGCGATGGCCGAGGGCCGCCTGCGCGCCGTGGTCGCCACCAGCAGCCTGGACCTCGGCATCGACTGGGGCGGCGTGGACCAGGTGATCCAGGTCGGTGCTCCCAAGGGCACCAGCCGCCTGCTGCAGCGCGTCGGCCGCGCCAACCACCGCATGGACGAGAGCAGCAACGCGATCCTGGTCCCTGCCAACCGCTTCGAGCTGCTGGAGTGCGAGGCCGCCATCGAGGGCGTCGAGGCGGGGGAGCAGGACGGCGAGACCCCTCGCCCCGGCGGCCTGGACGTGCTGGCGCAGCACCTGCTGCTGATGGCGTCCGGCGCGCCGTTCCACCCCGATGCGATGCTGGCGGAGGTGCGCCGCGCCCAGCCCTATGCCGGGCTGTCGCAGAAGGACTTCGACGACACGCTGGGCTTCGTCGAGGACGGCGGGTATGCGCTCGCCGCCTACGACCGCTACCGCAAGTTGTTCCGCGACAGCGAGGGCCTGGTGCAGGTGATGGGGGAGCGCGTGGCCCGGCAGGCGCGCATGAACCTGGGCACCATCGTCGAGGCGCCATTATTGAAAGTCAGGCTGGCCGGGCGCGTCGGCGGGGCGCTGGGCGAGGTCGAGGAGGGCTTCGTCAACATGATGACCCCCGGCGACACCTTCATGTTCGCCGGCCGCCTGCTGCGCTACGTGCGCCTGCGGGAAACCACGGTCGAGGTGGCCGAGGGCGGCAAGGGCGAGCCGATGGTCCCCGCCTACGCCGGCAGCAAGTACCCGCTGACCACCAACCTCGCCGCCCGCGTCCGCGCCATGCTGCATGATCCCTCGACCTGGTCGCACTACCCGGAGCAGGTGCGGGACTGGCTGGGGATGCAGACGATCCGCTCCGGGCTGCCCGGCCCCGACGACCTGATGGTGGAGACCTTCCCCCGCAACGGCCGCTGGTTCCTGGTGGCCTACTGCTTCGAGGGCCGCAACGCCCACCAGACCCTGGGTATGCTGCTGACCCGGCGCATGGAGCGGTTCGGCTATTCTCCGCTTGGCTTCGTCGCCACCGACTACGTGATCGCCGTCTGGTCCGCGCACGAGCCGGACGAGGTGCCCGCCCTGTTCGAGCAGGACATGCTGGGCGACGACCTGGAAGCCTGGATGGCGGAAAGCAGCATGCTCCGCCGCACCTTTCGGAATGTCGCGGTGATCTCCGGGCTGATCGACCGCAACATGCCGGGCAAGGAGCGCAGCCGGCGCCAGGTGACGGTCAACACCGACCTGATCTACGACGTGCTGCGCCGCCACCAGCCGGACCATGTGCTGCTGCGCGCCACCCGCAACGACGCCGCGGGGGGGCTGACCGACCTGGGCCGGCTGTCCGCCATGCTGGGCCGCGTGGCGGGCAAGGTGCGGCACCTGCGGCTGTCGCGGGTGTCGCCGCTGGCGGTGCCGGTGCTGCTGGACATCGGGCGCGAGACGGTGCGGACCGGCGCGGGCGAGGACGACCTGCTGGCCGAGACCGAGGCGCTGGTGGCCGAGGCGACCGGCGACGCCGAGCCGAGCCAGGCGCCGATGCGCGTCCACCCGATCCACCGCGCCAACCTCGCCATCCTGCAACGCAAGCCGCGCAACACGGCGGCTTAGGACAAAGGGACGCCTGCACCAGATGACTGCCGCCATGCTGCACTTCATGGGCGAACGCCTGATGCTGGACCCCGTGGGCGCGGTCTGGTGGCCCGCCGCCGGGCTGCTGGCGGTGGCGGACCTGCACTTCGAGAAAGGGTCCGCCGCCGCCGCCCGCGGGCAGTTGGTGCCGCCATGGGACACAAGGCTGACCCTGGACCGCCTGGGGCTGCTGCTGCGCCGGTGGTCGCCGCGCACCGTGGTGGCGCTGGGCGACAGCTTCCACGACCGGCACGGCGCCGCCCGCATGGCGGCCGGCGACGCGGCCCGGCTGCGCGCCATGACGGAGGCCGCGCATTGGGTGTGGGTGCTGGGCAACCACGATCCCCTGCCTCCCGCGGGCCTGCCGGGCGAGGCGGCGGACACCTGGACCCTGGGTCCGCTGACCTTCCGGCACGAGGCGCAGCCCGGCGCCATGGGGGAGTTGTGCGGCCATCACCATCCCAAGGCCGCCGTCGCCACCCGCGCCGGGGTGGTGACGCGGCCATGCTTCGTGACGGACCCGCGCCGGGTCATGCTGCCGGCGCTGGGGGCCTACACCGGCGGGCTGGACGTGGCGAACCCGGCCATCGCCCGGCTGTTCCCGCGCGGCGGCCGGGCGTTCCTGCTGGGGCAGGAGCGGCTGTTCAGCTTCACCCTGGCGCAGTTGCGGGGAACCGCGGACGCGCGGGCCGCCGGCTAGGTCCCGATGCCTAGCCTGGCCGACCTCCTGGACGCCGACACGGCGCGCCGCCCGTCCCCGTGGCGGCTGGTCCGCGAACTCTGGTCGCTCCTGGCCGAGCACCCTGCCCCGCCGCAGCCGGCAAGCCTGCCCCAGGGAGACGGGGCGGCCGTGCTGGTCGTGCCGGCGTTCCTGACCGGGGACGTCCACATGCGGGGCCTGCGGGCCTTCCTATCCCGCTGCGGCTTCCAGGCGTTCGGGTGGGGGCTGGGCATCAACTGGGGTCCGACGCCGCGCATCCTGGACGGGCTGGAGCGTCGCCTGGACGGGGGCTGCACCGGGATCACGGGCCGGTGGCGGTGGTGGGCGTCAGCCTGGGCGGCGTGCTGGCGCGCAACCTGGCGTACGACCGTCCGGGCAGCATCAGCCATGTCGTCACCCTGGCCAGCCCGTTCCGCCTGCCGGTGGCCACCACCATCGGGCCGCTGGTCCGGCTGTGCGCGTGGCGCTACAGCCCGGCCATCGACCCTGCGCGCCTGCGGCTGCCATTGCCGGTGCCGTCCACGATGATCTGCACGCGCGACGATGGCGTCGTCGATTGGCAGGCGTGCCGGACCGGGGGGGACAGCAACGCCATCGTGATGCTGGACGGCGCGCATCTCACCATTGCCCGGCGCCCGGCGGCACTGCGCGCCATCGTCGAGCGGTTGGCCGGGAGCAGCGGCACCGGGCAGTAGCGTCAGTTTGAACCTGGACGCTATGGACGCCGTTGCCGCTCGTTCTCACATTCCTTCCGAGGCGGCATGCGAATCGAGAAAGGCATATGATGACCAAGCGGCACGGTACGACCGGCGCCCCGCCGCCGGCGGTCCTTTGGTTCCGCGGCGACCTGCGCCTGGCGGACCAGGCAGCGCTGGCTGCGGCGATGGCGGACGGGCGCCGCGTTATCCCGGTCTATGTGCTGGACGACGACACGCCGGGTCACTGGCAGCTCGGCGGCGCAGCGCGCTGGTGGCTGCACCATAGCTTGGCCTCCCTGGCGGCGGGGTTGGCGCAGCGCGGCGCTTCGCTGCTGCTGCGCCGAGGCCCGGTCGCACAGGTGCTGCCTGCCCTGGCGCAGGAGACTGGCGCAACCGAGGTCCATGCCGGCCATCAGCACGAACCCTGGGCAAGCCAGGCCTCCGCCGACGTGGCCGTGGCGCTCGGGGCTGCCGGCGCCAGCCTGCACCTGCACCGCACCCAGACCCTGTTCGACCTAGAGGGCATCCGCACCAAGACGGGCGGCGTGTATGGCGTGTACACCCCCTTCGCCAAGGCATGCCGCCTGCGCGGCGATCCCGGCGCGCCCACCCCGGCGCCGGAGCGCATCCCTGCTGGCCCCGCCCTGCCGTCCGACGACCTGAACAGTTGGGGCCTGCTGCCCACGCACCCCGACTGGTCCGGCGGCTTCAACATCTGGCAGGTCGGTGAGGCCGCGGCGCACGCCCGGCTGGCGGCGTTCCTGGACAAGGCGGTGCACGGCTACGACACCGGCCGCAACCTGCCGGGCCAGGAGGGCACCAGCGGGCTGTCGGCGCACCTGCACTGGGGGGAACTAGGTCCGCGCCAGGTCTGGCACACTGCCGCCCAGGCCGCCGAGGGGTCCGGCAAGGGCCTCGACACCTTCCTGGGCGAGATCCTGTGGCGCGAGTTCTCCGCCTACCTGCTGTTCCACAACCCGCACATGCCGGAGCAGCCGATGCGCCCGGCCTTCGCCGCCCTGCCCTTCCGCGACGCCCCGGCCGAGCTGGAGGCGTGGCGGCACGGCCATACCGGCATCCCGATCGTGGACGCAGGGATGCGGCAGCTTTGGCGGACAGGGTGGATGCATAACAGGGTGCGGATGATCGCGGCGTCGTTCCTGGTCAAGCAGTTGCTGATCAGTTGGCAGGCGGGGGAGGACCACTTCTGGGACACCCTGGTGGACGCCGACCTGGCCAGCAACGCCGCGTCCTGGCAGTGGATCGCCGGCTGCGGCATCGACAGCCAGCCGTTCTTCCGGGTGTTCAACCCCGTCAGCCAGGGGGAGAAGTTCGACCCGGACGGCGTGTATGTCCGCAAATGGGTGCCGGAGCTGACCAACCTGCCCGATAAGCACCTGCACGCCCCTTGGGACGCGCCTGCCGAGGTGCTGGCCGGGGCCGGGGTGAGGCTTGGCTCGACGTACCCGCGGCCTTTGGTGGAGTTGCCCGCTGCCCGGCAGCGCGCGCTGGACGCCTACCGTGGCGCGGTGAAGCGTCAGCCCGCGGCGGACCCGGTGGCTGCGTGAACCCTGCCGAGCAAAGCACTGCCGGCAGGATTCCTCCAAACGTTGGCCTGCGCATCGTCGGGGACGTGCACGGGGACTTGCGCGCCTTCAAGGCTGCGACGGCCACAGATCGGTTCGTGGTGCAGCTTGGCGACCTCAGCGACCATGGGCCGGACAGCGCCGGGGTGCTGCGGACGATGTTCGGCCTGATGGACGAGGGGCGCGGGCTGTTCATCCTGGGCAACCATGACCGCAAGCTCGGCCGGGCGCTGTCCGGGCAGGCGGTGCGGATGGATGCGGCGCTGGAGACCACGCTGCGCCAGTTGGACGATCCCCTGCGAAGCCGGGCGCTGGCGGAGGTATCGCGGGCGCCGGCGTGGCTGTCCCTGGGGCGGGTCGCGTTCGTGCACGGGGGGTTCCATCCGGCCATGCTGCATGAGCCGCCGCCGCCGCCGCTGGGCCGCGTCGATCCCTTGCTGTCGCGTGCTCTGTTTGGGGAAACGACGGGGCGGATGCAGGCGGACGGCTATCCGGAGCGGGTGCTGCGCTGGGTGGACCGCATCCCGGAGGGGCTGACGGTGTATTGCGGGCACGACCAACGCAGCACGGATGGGCGGCCATACGTGCGGAATGGGGCAGGTGGCGGGACGGCGATTTTCCTAGACACTGGCGCTGGGAAAGGTGGACATCTCTCCTGGATCGACCTGCCGCCGTTGGCGGCTTAGCTGGGGCGTGGTGCTTTGAGTGACGAACCTGACAGCCTGGTTTTAGTTTACCTGCGGCGCCTTGACGCCGATATGCGTGCGTTGCGGGAAGACATGTCCGACATGAAGCATCGGATGACGACCCTTGAAACCATGGTGGGCAGTCTCGTCTCCAGCGAAATGAGCCATTACGCAAGCGTGTCGGGACGCCTCGACCGCTTGGAGGCGCGCATGGATCGGCTGGAACGGCGAATGGACATCGTTCCTGCGTGAGCGAAATGGTCCGTGTAAGCAAAATGGAGCGTCTCTGGGCAGACCTGGCGGTTCACGACACCGCACTCAAGCAAGCAGGTGAGGAGTTAGCTAAAGGGCGTAGCTTCCGTTTGTTTAGAATCAGTAAGGCTGCCCATTCATGGGGCGACGTGGGTCTTTGGGTGCAGATGACCCTAGCCTTCTCAGGGTCAGATGCTCCCTGGCTCGCCTTGCTTACCATACCAGTTCTTGCCATCAGCCCATTCATCTGGCTCGCCGGCAAGCTATCCAACGCCGCCCGCCGCTGGCTCGCCAGCTAAACCTGCTTCCCCGCATCCAGCGCCGCCAGGAACCCCGCCGCCTGCGCCCGCAGCGCCGCCAGCTTGTCCGGCTCCATCTTGGACAGCGTCCGCAGCGGCATCGCCATGCGCGGGTTGCGGGCGAAGCGGTCGCCTTGCCGGGCCATGAAGTCCCAGTACAGCGCGTTGAACGGGCAAGCCCCCTCCCCCACGCTCCGCGTCACGTCGTATTCGCACCCGTGACAGTAGTCGCTCATGCGGTTGATGTACGCCCCTGACGACGCATAAGGCTTCGACCCCATGATCCCGCCATCCGCATGCAGCGCCATGCCGCGCACGTTGGGCAGCTCCACCCACTCATAGGCGTCAGCATAAACTACCAGGAACCACTCGCACACCTCGTCCGGGTGCAGCCCGGCCAGCAGCGCGAAGTTGCCCAGCACCATCAGCCGCTGAATATGGTGGGCATAGGCATGCGCCTTGGTGTCGCTGACGGCGTGGTGCAGGCAGTTCATCCGCGTGTCCGCCGTCCAGTACAGCGCCGGCAACGGCCGCACCGCGTCCAGCCCGTTCAGCCCGGCGTACTCTGGCATTCGCAGCCAATACACGCCGCGCACGAACTCGCGCCAGCCGATGATCTGCCGGATGAAGCCCTCCACCGCATTCAGCGGCGCCAGCCCCATGCGGAACGCTGCCTCCGCCGCCCGGCACGCCTCCAAAGGGTCCAGCAGCCCGGTGTTCATCGACGTGGAGATCAGCGCATGGAACAGCACACCCTCCCCGGCGCGCATCGCGTCCTGCCAGTCGCCGAACTGCGCCAGGCGGTTCTCCACGAAGTCCGCCAGCGCCAGCCGCGCATCCCGGTTAGTGACCGGCAGCGCAAACCCGTCCACGTCGCCGAAGTGCGTGGGAAAGCGGGCGGCCACCAGCGCCATCACGTCCTGGGTGATCGCGTCCGGCGGGAAGCGCGGCGGCGGCGGGGCGGCCACGGCGCGCGGCAGCGGCTTGCGGTTCTCCGGGTCGTAGTTCCACTGGCCGCCCTCCGGCTCCTTCCCGTCCATCAGCAGGCCGGTTTGCAGCCGCATGGCGCGGTAGAACGTCTCCATCCGGAACGCGCCGCGCCCGCGCGCCCAGGCGCGGAAATCCTGGATGCGAGACAGGAAACGGGTGTCGTCGCGGATGTCGCACTCGATGCCGGCCGCTTCGTGCCAGGTCCGCATGTCCTCCAGCACGCGCCACTCGCCGGGTTCGGTGACGACGATGCGGGACGGCTGGTGGCGGGCGCAGGCGCGCAGCACCTCGCCGCGGAAGCTGCCGGTGTTGTCCGGGTCGTCCAGCCGGATGTACTCGACCCTGATGCCGCGCGCCTCCAAGGCGCGGGCGAAGTGGCGCATGGCCGACAGGATCAGCACGATCTTCTTAGGGTGGTGCGGGACGTAGGTGCATTCCTTCATCACCTCCGCCATCAGGACGACATCGGCCGAGGGGTCCAGGTCCTCCAGCGAACTCAGCCCGGCGGTGCATTGGTCGCCCAGTACGACGCGAAGAGTCTTCATACGTTCTCCGGCTCCAAGCAATGGGGCGTGCGTTGGCCCAGCAACATGCCGGTCTGCAACGGGTAAGCCTCTTCGATCCAGGCCGCTCCCCGGCAGCGGCGGCGTTGCGGAATCAGCGACATGGCCGGGGACAGCAGGATATCAATGATGACGACCGGGACAAAGCCGGCCAAGACGTGGATGCGGGCGGGACCCTCAAACCAGCCCACCACCCCGCTGCCGCCAACCTTGCGACCCGGGCGCGCTGCGGGCAGTCTGCCTGCATGCGGCAACTCCTCCTGCTACGCCACGCCAAGTCCTCCTGGGACGACCCGAGCCTGCCGGACTTCGACCGCCCGCTGAACCCGCGTGGCCAGGCAGCGGCGGCGGCGATGCGTGGGGCGATCACCGGGCTGGGGCTGCAACCGGACCAGGTCCTGGTCTCGACATCCCGGCGCACGATGGAGACCTTGCACGCCCTGGAACCCTGGGAGGACACGCCGCTGGTCGATCCCATGGACAGCCTTTACCTGGCCCCTGCCGCCGGCCTGCTGCGTGCAGTACAGGACCTGCAGCCGACCGTCCGCAGCGTGATGGTGATCGCCCACAACCCCGGCCTGCACGACCTGGCGCTGCTGCTGGCCGGGCAGGCTGCGGCGGCCGGGGAGCTGGGCCGCCTGCGGGAAGGTTATCCCTCCGGCGCCCTGGTGGAGTTGCTGGTGACCGTCTCCTGGGCCGAGTTGGGGGAGGGCGGCGCCCGCCTGGTCCGCTTCCTGTCGCCGCGCGACCTGCCGCAGGTCGCCTGACGGACGCGCCTGATGGCCGAACCGGAGCACGAAACGCATCCAGGCTCGGCCCATGACGGCGGGATCGCCCCGGCCCTACCTGCTGCACGGCTGGAGTTCTCCCTTCCGCCCGAGGACTTGCCGCGTCTGGTTCGCCTGCCCGGCCTGCTGCGGTCCGGCCGCACCTCCCGGATGAACCTGGCCTGGCATGATACCGCGGATGGCGCGCTGGCGGCATGCAACCGCTCGTTGTGCGGCCTGGGACCCGCCGAGCCGTGGCGGCTGGAGGCGCTGCATCCCTCCCCCGCCCTGTTCTGGCTGCCAGCCGGGCCGCCCCCGTTGCTGGCGGAGGCGGCCGAGACCGCTCTCGCCCCGTCCTTGCCAGGACCTGTCCACGCCATCGCCACCTTCCGCGGACGCCGCCACCGCTTCGCCAACCTGGATGCGGACCAGCAGCCGGGGCCGGTCGAGGTCGTCGTGCAGGAGGGACACTTGCGCGGCCCCACCACCATCCGCCCCTTGTGCCGGGTGCAGCTTGCGGGACCGCCGGATGCGGTGGCGGAGCAGGTTGCGGCGCTGGGCGCGGCCGTGCGGCTGGCGGTGCCCCGGGCCGGGCTGGCTGCCGAGGCCGTGGCGCTCGCCCAGGGCACGGAGCCGCCCTCGGGCCACCTCGGCCTGCCGTCGGTGGCGCCAGGCCAGTCGCTGTCCACCACGATCTCCTTGGTGATGGGCAGCTTGATTGGTGTCATGCTGCATTGGGCCGCGACCGCCGGCGATGGAGGCAGCCCGGTGCCGGTGCACCAGATGCGGGTCGCGACACGGCGGCTGCGCTCGGCGCTGTCCATCTTCAAGCACCCGGCAGCCTGTCCGCAGACGGCGCCCCTCGGCGCGGCGTTGCAGGCGACTGCGGCGCAACTCGGCGCGGCGCGCGACTGGGACGTGTTCCTGACCGGCATCGGGGCGCAGATGCTGGAGGCGTTGCCGGACGATCCCCGGCTGGCCGCGTTGATGGCGGCAGGCCAGCGCCGCCGTGCCAGGGCCTATGCCGCCCTGCGGGACCACCTGGGCGGCGCGGCATTCCGCACCGTGTCGCTGTCCCTGGCCTGCGCCGCCAACCTGCGCCCCTGGGACGGTCTGGACCCGGCGCGGGACCAGGTGCTGCAGGCGGACGCCACGGGTTTTGCCGCCGAGGTCCTGGCCCGCCGGCTGCATCGCGTGCGGCGGGCCGGACGCGGCCTGCGCCACCTTCCGGTCCCGGCGCTGCATGAGCTGCGCAAGGACTGCAAGCGCCTGCGCTACGCCGCCGAGT
>JAABUX010000385.1_pt1 | contig 75636 bp, 56 predicted proteins | sample 5561851 | NCBI WGS metagenome assembly JAABUX01 (sample SAMN10711883, study PRJNA513361) | rock metagenome | isolation source: Antarctica rocks | place: Antarctica: Victoria Land, Richard Nunatak red sandstone | collected 2016-01-03
ACCCGGCCACGCGCCAGGCGTGGGTGGCCAAGGGCCGCGAGCGGCTCAAGGTGCTCACCGACCCGGCGATCGAGGCGGGCCTGGTCGAGTACTTCCGCGAGCAGGGACGCCTCGCCAGGAAACGACGCAAGCCCGTCGCCGCACTCGCTTGAACGCTCCTCGATTGGCTTCGATCGTCCTTGATCCACCATGAACGTCAACAAGGTCCTTTGAATCTCGAACGATGAAAAAACGCCTGATCGAAGCCATCAAACAGCCGGTTCGACCCATCAAGCGCCTCGTCAAGGGCACGGCCGCCCGCCTCAACCCGATCATCGGCCGGGCGTCGCTGCCGGCGAGGGTGGCCGCCTCAACCCTGGTCCTTCGAGCGGAGTTGAGGATGGTCCTCGCCGGCTGGCGAGAGGTCGCCATCCCCCGGGCGGACACCCCGGTGTTGTCGATGATCCTCGTCGTCGAGGACGGGCCGGAGTTCTTCTTGGCATGCTTGAATTCTTTGCTCGCGGACCCGATCGAAGCCTTCGAGATCATCATCGTCGACAACGCCTCGTCGAGCTTGACCCGAAAACTGCTCCGACGCCTGGGCGGCGTGACTGTGATCCGGGTCGAGAACCGCCTCCCTCGCTCCGAAGCCGAGCGCCAGGCCGTCGAGCGTTCGCGCGGTGAGTTCGTCGCGTTCCTCGACCCGGACTGCCGGGTCGAACCCGGGAGCCTGGCCCCGGCCCTGGAAACGGCCCGGTCTCGTCCGGAGATTGGTGCCGTGGTGGGCAAGACGATCCGGTTCGACAAGTCGCTCGAAGAGGCCGGCGGCATCCTCTGGGCCGACGGCTCCTCGTCGGCTTACGGGCGGGGCCGGAAGTCGGAGGAACCGGAGTTCATGTTCGCCCGCGAGGTCGACTTCTCCTCGGGGGCTTTCCTCCTCGCCGATCGACAGGCCCTCGAAAATCTCCCGGAACGCCCAGCTCGCGACCCGGGGGACCATCTCCTCGACCGGATCGACTTCGCCGCCCGGCTCCGGAAGGCCGGGCTGCGGACCGTCTACGACCCCCGAGTCGTCCTCCAACGCTCGGGGCGGCCTTTGGAAATCGCGAGCCGAGAGGGGAATCGCCTCGCCTCGGTCGTGGAACGGCTCGGGGCCGAGCTCCACTCGCAACTCCCGAGGTCCGACCACAACCTTCTCCTGGCCAGGAACCGCTCGGGCGGCCGACACCGGGTCCTCTACATCGACGACCGGGTTCCCCACGTCACCTTGGGGGCCGGCTTCCCCAGGACCCGTCGGATCATCGCCGAGATGGTCGACCTGGGGTATTTCGTCACCTACTACCCGACCGTCAACCCGCTCTGGTCTCGGCAAAAACCCGAGAAATGGGTTGATATTTATCATTGCCTTGGCCAACAAGTCGAGGTCATGAACAACCATTCTCGCGACAATATCCAGGAATTCTTGAAAGACCGCGAAGGTCATTACGACGTGATCTTGATCAGCCGGCCGCACAACATGGAGGCGGTCAAGCCTTTCCTGCCGTCGAGCGAGGTCGTCGGTCGGCCGAGGATCGTCTACGACGCGGAGGCCCTGTTCAGCACCAGGACGATCGAGCAGTTGCGGCTCTCGGGGAACGAACCGAGCCCGGAGCGGCAGAGGGAGATGATCGAGGCCGAGGTCCGCCTGGTCGACGGTTGCTCGGCGGTCCTTTCCGTCTCGGCCAGGGATGCCCGGAGCTTCTCCGATCATGGCGCCCGCGAGGTCTACACCCTCAGCCACTGCGTCGACTCATCCCCGACCCCCAACCCGTTCGAGGGGCGGACCGGCCTCCTCTTCGTCGGCCCGCTTTATTCGGTCGACTCCCCCAACGGCGACTCGATCTCCTGGTTCGTCGGCGAAATCTTCCCGAAGATCCGCGAAACGCTCGGCGATGAGCTACGGTTCGAAGTCGCCGGGAAGGTCGACGTGCCCGAGTTCCTCCAGATGGAGGGCAACGGCGTCGGCTTCCTCGGCAGGGTCGACGACCTGACCTCCGTGTACAACGCGGCCCGAATCTTCGTGGCCCCGACCCGGTACGCGGCGGGAATCCCCTTGAAATGCATCGAGGCCGCCGCCCAAGGCATCCCGATCGTGACGACCCGGCTCCTCGCCGAACAGTTGGGCTGGGAAGACGGCGTCGAACTCCTCGTCGCCGACGGTGCGGAGTCCTTCGCCTCGCAGTGCGCCCGACTCCACCAGGACCCCGAACTCTGGGGCCGGCTCCGCTCGAACGCCCTGGAACGGATCGAGAAATCTTATTCTTCGAAAAGCTTTTCCGAAACGCTCAGGAAGACCGTCGGCGAACTCGCCGTTCCCGCCGAGTGACCGAGCACATCCCGCCGGCACGGGGACATCCGCCCGGTTGACCTGGTTTGCCGTCACCGCTCATAATCTTTTGTCCGGGTTGGGTGAGGGATCGGCAATTGATGATGAATGCCCGAATCCGCTTTGTCCAGGGGGACCGATGCCCATGCCGAAAACCGCCGTCGTGGTCGTGTCGCACTACAACGCCTGGCCGACCGACCAGTTGGTCAAGCTCCTGGATCAGATCCGGACCGTCCCGGCGGGACATCCGTTCTCGGTCCGGGTCGTGGTCAACCAGGCCGAGGACAAGCGGCTCGAACTTCCCGACCGGCATGGCGATGTGACTATCTTGTACCGGGAAAACACCGGGTACAACATCAGCGCCTGGGATCACGGCTGGCGGCAAGAACCTCGGGCCGACTACTACTTGTTCTTGCAGGAAGAATGCGTCATCGTCCAGCCGAACTGGCTCAAGGTGTTCATCGAGGTGATCAACCGGCCCAAGGTCGGCGTCGTTGGCGAGATCATCGGGTATTACAACACCACCTGGGATGACGTTTCCGAGTCCGCCGCCCGATACAAGTCCGAGTTCACCACGGCGGGCTTTCAGGAATATATGACCAGGCAGGGGATCAAGTTCGGCGAGATGGCCGACCACCTCCAGTCGCTGGTCTTGTGCCTCAAGCGTGAGGTCCTCGAAGCGATCGGCGGCTTCCGGACCGGGATCTCCAAGGACGAGGCGATCGCCTGCGAGATCGGGATCTCGAAGAGCGTCCAGTCGGTCGGCCTGGAGATTCGACAGGTCCGGCTCCGCCCGTTCCAGTTCATCCAGCACCCGCAGTGGGAAGAAGACCGGCAGACCGCCAACCAGCCGTTGTGGATGCTCCGGAGGCTCGCGTCGCTCTACCTCCTCGGCGGATTTCAGCGCAAAAGGCGGGAGCGAGCCCGCAGGCGTCGGGGCGTCGGGACAATTGCCCCGACCCTCGAAGATGCTTCCAAGCCGGGGCCGACCTGATCGCTCGACCGGGCCGATGCCCCTTCTCTCGAAGGCGAACGTGGATTCGATGCGGTAGATGGTTCCTTCGACCGTGGCGACCAGACCACCCGAGCCTAGCGGTTCACCTGGACTCAAGTCTCCTCGCCCGACATCGACATCCGACCGCCCCGGTCCTGGAGCTTGCCGATGGTGTGTTCGAGGACCCGGAGGACCTTGTCCACCGCGCCCGTCACGGCATCGTCGACCGTCGCGGCCTTGTCCTCGGCGGCCACCGGCTGGTGTCCGGCCAGGCTCACCTCGATCGAGCACCGCTTGTCGACGCCGTGCTTGTGCCCGTTGAGGTCTTGAAGGTAGACCTCAATCCGGCGGATCTGGCCTTCGTACCGCTCGGCCAGGGCCCCCTCGACCTCGTCGCGGATCTTCTCGGTCAACTCCTCGGAGTTGGGGATGTGGTTGTCGGTCCGTACTTGAAAATGCATGGCGAACTACTCCGAAAGGGCTTGCGACGTTCTCATCGCGAGACCAGTCGCAAGTTGAGGGCCGAACCGCCGCGAGCGGCCCAAACCCAGGGTTGAGTTTGGGCCGGCTCGACGGTTTGGTCAGCGTCTCACGGTCGATCCAACTCAATCACTTCGGGGCGACCGAGCCTTTGATCTTGTCGCCACCCTTGTCGACGGCCACGCCGGTCTTTTCCATCCCTTTGCCGATGCTCTCGACGACTTGGCCCGCCTTCTCGCCGACGTTTTCCTTGACCGATTCGGCGGCGGAGGTTTCCAGCTTCTGGCCCGCGTTCTCGATCGCGTTGCCGGTCGCCTTCACGGCCGAGCCGGTGCCCTCGACCGCCTTCTTGCCGAGGTCGCTCGCCTTGTCTTCCACCTTTTGCAGCGTGCTCTTGTCGGCCTCGGGGGTGCCCGGAGCGTCGGAGGTGCAACCTAATCCCACTAGGGTCAGCCCGGCAAGGATCGCCAAGGGGGCGAGGACGGCGGGAGCGAAAGCGAAACGGGCCGAGGGGGACGTGAAAGCGCGAAACATGGGTCGACCACTCCAAACGAGGAAAGAGGATGCCGGAGCCGGACTCATCGAAGGCCGATCGCCATCGAAGGTCGGGGCAACCGGCCTTGGTATGCTCCATTATAAGGGATGAGATGGCGGGCCTCGCAAGGGCTTGGCCCGGTTGGTCCGGTCAAGGGTGGTCCAAAAACCTCACGACCGCCGCGACCACCTCGATCCGGTCATGGTCCCAGGCCAAGAGGTGGTCGGATCGAGGGCACCAGACCAGCCGTTTCTCGACCGAGCCAAGCCGGGCCAGGAGCCAAGAAGCCCTCGACGGCTCGACCACCGAGTCGCGCACCCCCTGGACGATCAAGGTCGGCGCCGCGATCGAACCGACGATCGGGACCACCCGGGCGATCAGATCCAGGGCGCTCAAGGTCGACGACAGGCTGAACGTCTGGAACCGGCTCGATCCCGCCAGCTCGACGCGGACTTGGCGGTCGAGCGTCGCGGCGCCTCTTCGGGGCAGATCCGGGACGAACCGGGCGATCGGCCCGAGCCAGACCCTCGGAGGGACCACGAGCCAACGGGCGAACCGGATCGCCAGGAATGGCGCCAACAACACCAGCCGATCCACCGGGCGGCGGGTCGCCAAAGCCAGGGCCAACGTCGCCCCGGTCGAGAAGCCGACCACGGCCACCCGGCCCCCTTCGCTCTCGGAGGCCAAGCCGTCGAACGCCGCCTCCGCCGCCCCAAGCCACTCCGGCCAGGTCGAACCCGGCATCGTCGGGCCGACGGCGTCGTCGTGCCCCGGCAACACCGGGGCCTCGACCCGGAACCCTTCGCCCCGCAAGGCGTCGATCACCGGGGCCAGCTCGTAAGGCCCGCCCCCCAGGCCATGCAAAACCAGGCACGACCGGGGAGAAAGCGGGTTCATTTCGGGTCGGCCTCGACGATAATCGGGCGGGTCGCGGAAAGAGGTTGGCCCCTGGCCGATCGCCCAAGGCGTCCCTTGAAGTGTGTCGCGCCGGACGACCCGGGGCTAGCCACCGTCGTTCCTCCGGTTTCCTCCCCTTGACCCGATCGAGGTCGCACCATGCTTCGGACCATCCCGAGAATCCTCGCCCTGGTCGGGCTGCTCGCCGCTTCCGCCTTCGCGGACGACCCGCGCCCGGCGGAGTCGGCGAGCCGACCCCTCAAGGCGGACGGTCGCTACCTGATCCTACCCGTCAGCGGCAAGAGCCAGGTCCGGCGGGTCCAGGTGGCGACGAACGACGGCATCGTCCGCGACTTCGACATCCGCCTGGGCGACGGCCCGCCCGACTTTTTGACCTTCCTCGACCTTGAACCGTTCCGAGGGCAAAGCTTGACGATCACCTCTAAGTTGCCCGGAGGTTCGGAGGCCCTGGCCGGGATCAAGTCGAGCGACCAGTTCCCGGACGAGAAAAACCTGTATGCCGAGGCCGACCGCCCGCAATTCCACTTCACCAGTCGCCGAGGCTGGCTCAACGACCCCAACGGCCTGGTCTGGCACGACGGGGAATACCACCTGTTCTACCAGCACAACCCCTATGGCTGGGATTGGGGCAACATGCACTGGGGGCACGCCACCAGCCCGGACCTGATCCATTGGAAAGAATTGCCGATCGCGCTCTATCCCCGGAAATATGGCGACTGGGCGTTCTCGGGTTCGGCGGTGGTCGACCACGCGAACACCTCGGGGTTCGGTTCGGTCGACCGCCCGGCGATGGTCGGGGCCTACACCAGCACGGGGCGCGGCGAGTGCATCATCTGGAGCGTCGACCGGGGGCGGACCTGGACCGAGTTCGCCGGGAATCCCGTCGTCAAGCACAACGGGCGCGACCCTCGATTGCTCTGGCACGAGCCGACCAAGCGATGGATCATGGCGGTCTATGAAGAAGGGGACGGCAAGGACCGGGCGATCGCGTTCCACTCGTCGCCCGACCTGAAAGCTTGGACGATGGAAAGCCGGATCGACGGCTTCTACGAATGCCCCGACCTGTTCGAGCTTCCGGTCCAAGGGAGTAAGCCCCCTCGGTCGCTCTGGGTCCTGTCGGCGGCCGACGGCAAATACCGGCTCGGCCAGTTCGACGGTCACAAGTTCACCCCCGAGACCCCCAAGCTCACCCTCTGGCACGGCGATTTTTACGCCGCGCAGACCTTCAGCGACACCCCCGACGGTCGTCGAATCCAGATCGGCTGGGCCAGGGGGGTCGACTTCCCCGGGATGCCGTTCAACCAGCAGATGACCATCCCCTGCGAATTGACCTTGCGGACTACCCCCGACGGCCCCCGGTTGTACGCCGAGCCGGTGGCCGAGGTCGCCAAGCTCTATGACAAGTCGCGGACTTGGGCGCGTTCGAGCGCGGGTCGGGACGACGACGACCTCGGGTCCGTGCTCCCCCGGATCGAGTCGGCCGAAGGGGTCGACCTGACGATCACCGCCCGAGGGGAGGCCGAAGGGGGCTGGACCGCGACGCTTTACGGGTCGAAGGTCGAGTACGACCCGGCCAAGCGGGTCTTGAACGTCGCCGGCCTCGAAGTCCCGCTCAAGGCCGAGGCGGAACAGGTTTCGGTCCGAATCTTGGCCGACCGCCGATCGCTCGAAGTGTTCGGCAACAACGGCCAGGTCGCCGCGTCGAGGCGGGTCGTCCGCAAGCCGGGCGCCCCCGCCCTCGAAATCATCACGTCGGGGGTCGCGGATCGGTTCCGGGCACTCCGGATCAGCGACCACACCCTCAAGTCGGCCTGGTAGCGAGCGAGCCGAACCAGGAAAACTAGGCCACCTCGGGCGGAAGTTCGACCGAATAGAGCGACTTGCCGCCCCGGTCGTGGAGCGAGACGGTCATCACGCCGGTTTTCCCGACAATGGCGACCTGGCCGAAGAACTGGGTGCTGTCGGACGGGGGCCGGTTCGGCTTCATCCCCTCGGGCACGGCGTTGAACTTGACCTCGGGGCCGAAGGTGGGGTCGAGCGTGCCCGGCCCGAAGGTCCCGGCGTGGAGCGGGCCGGCGACGAACTCCCAGAACGGGTCGAAGTCGGTGAATTGGGCCCGGCTTGGGTCGTAACGGTGGGCGGCGGCGTAATGGACGTCGGCGGTCAACCAGACGACGTTCTTGACTTGGCTTCGTTTCAGCGAGGCGAGCAGTCGGGCCAGCTCGCGCTCTCGGCCCGAGGGGGCGCCGGGGTCGCCGTTGGCGAGGGCTTCGAAGTGCTTCGGGCCGTCGCGGACGACCAGGCCCAGGGGCATGTCGCCGGCGACGACCTTCCAGGTCGCGGTGCTTCGCTTGAGGCCATCGACGAGCCAACGGAGTTGCTCAGGGCCGAGGAAGGCGGTCGCCTCGGTGTCTTCGGCCTGGCGGTTGGCCGAGTTCGGGCCTCGGTAAGTCCTCTGGTCGAGGAGGAACAGTTCGAGGTGCGGCCCCTGGCGGACCTGGCGGTAGACCCGGTCGGGGTCGGCGGTGAGGGTCCGGGTCGGCATGGCCTCGAAGAACGCCCGGCGGGCGCGGGCGGCGAGGAGGTCGACCGACTTGACCGAGTACCGGGAGTCGTCGAGGACCTCGCCGGGGAACCAGTTGTTCAAGGTCTCGTGGTCGTCCCACTGCGCCAGGATCGGGACTTCGGCTTGGAACCGGCGGACCGCTTCGTCGAGGCGGTTGTAGCGGTATCGGTCGCGGAACTCGCCCAAGGTCTCGGCGACCTTGCTCGTCCCCTCGGTGACGAGGTTCCGCCAGGTCGAGCCGTCGTCGAGCTTGACCTCGGCGAGGATCGGGTTGTCCGCGTAGATGTGGTCGCCCGAGTGGAGGAAGAAGTCGGGCTGGAGGCTTCGAATCGCGTCGAAGATCCGCATCCCCCCTCGGCTCGGGTCGATCCCGTACCCTTGCCCGGCCACGTCGCCCCCCCAGCAAAACCGGAGATTGCCTTTGTCCAGGCTCGGCGTCCGAAATTGGCCCAGGACCGGGACGCTCCGCGCCTTGGGATCGCTCAAGTCCTGGAAGCTGACCCGGTAGCTGATCCGCTGGCCCGGCGGGAGGTCATTCAAGACGGCCTTGGCGGCGAAGTCGGTTTCGGGGAGGGCGGCGGGTCCGACCACCCGCAGGGCGTCGCGAAATGAATCGGTGGTCGACCACTCGACAACCATCCGGCTCGGCCGGTCGGTCCTGGCCCAGACCACGCCCAGGCCATCGGACCCGACGTCGCCCGAAGCCACGCCATCCAGGATCAAAGGCCGAGCCCGCTCTGACCGGATCACCCCCGGCGCGACATCTTGCCCTCGCGACGGTCGTCCCCCCAGCCAGGCCGAACCCGTCGCTGCCAGGACTTGAGAACCAAACACCCGACGGTTGATCCGGCCCATCGATCCGACTCCTTGGCGAGAATTTCCAAGACTTTCCAAGACGCCCGACCGCACCGAAATCGTATCCGCCCGACCCGGGGTCCGGCAACCCGCCTCGGAGGCTCAACGGGTCGGGTCATCGACGAAGAAGAGGGGCTGGCCGAACCGGTCGAGGCCGAACCGGGCGATGGCGGCGTGGCCCTCGGGGCCGGTCAGGAAGTCGGCGAAGTTCCGGGCTTCGGCAAGGCGGGCCGGACCAGGATCGACCCAACTTCCGCCATCGACAGATCGCCCAAAACTCCGCCTCTTCGATCCAGGTCCAATTTCCGCAAACGGGAGTCGAATTCGACTCCATGCTTGCAATTCGTGACATAGCTTTGATTTTAGCGACACCGGGTCGCGATTGCATCGGGAACGCCAGGCGACATCGCCCGAGGATCTGCCAATTTAAGCTGGCCCGTATCAAGGTCGTCTTGAATCAAGAAAAATTTGTCCGGTTGGCGAATCCGATTGCAACTGACATTGAGTCAAGCTTCGCGATGATGGGAAGCACCCAAGGACGACACGACATGAACGACTTCGCGTTTGACAAGGAAACCGCGTTGGTTGGCCCCCAAGGGGCGGTCCAGGTCGCGGTCCTCGATGTCGATGGGAGGGTTTGGGCCCACTCCAACCCCGCCGAGTTGTACCGCTGGATCACGCTGCGGAATAACCTCCTGAACACCATCGCCGTCGCCTTCCCCCGGAACCCGTCGCCCCAGGGTCGGTTGACGCCTCGCGAAGACAGGCGATCCGGCGAATCGTCGAGGAAGTCGCCCTCCGCCTGACGTCCGCCGAACGGAGACTTGACTCGCCCTCTCGTCCTTCCGCATCGACTTGCGGAGGGCGGCATGGCGACGCGACACCGCACCCAGGCTGTGATCCGACGCCGCGACGACCAGCCTTTGATCATCGGAGTGAGACTCAGGTCCGCTTGCGGCGGAGCCAGAGCGACGCCAGGACGCCCCCAACGGCGGTCATCGCCAGCGAGGACGGCTCGGGAACGGAGTTGAAGGTGATCCCGAGCGAAAGCCCGGACGACGCGACGTTGCCGCCGAAGTTGTCCGCCGAGCTTGAGAGTTTGCCGTAGTCGGCCTGGCCGTCGAAGCTCGCGCCCAGGAAGTTCGGGTCGAGCCTCTGGCCGATGATCTGGATGTCGAGCAGGAGGTTGCCTCGGGTCGGGTCGTAGAAGAAGGGGGTCGACCCACCGATGGTCAAGGTCGAGGCCGCGTTCCCGGTCGGGCTGATCGAACCGAACGAGGCCGCGTCGGCGCCCACGTTGCCGGCGAGGTTGGTGGGGTCGAGGCCGCCCACGCCGACGGAGGTGGTCGAGAGGCCGAAGTTGTAGGTCACCGGGTTATAGGCCCCGCCGGCCCCTTGCCCCTGGGCGTAGAAGGTGAGGGCCGTGATGGCGATCGGCCCTTTGTTAAAGAGGGCGGAGGCGAAGACCTCCTGGTAGCGGTCGGACGGGTCGTTCGAGCCGTCGCTGGCCAGGCCGAGCGGGACGGCCAACTCGGTGGTGGGGTTCGACCCGATCACGAGGAAGTCGGCGGATGCGGGGCGACCCCCGACGATCAGGACCAGGAGGACCGCCGCGAGACTGCGGATGGGCATGGGTGTTCCTTCGACGATGCGACGAGGAGAAATCGATGGTGAGACGAATCCCAGAAGTTCATCGCGGATCGCGAATCGCAGAGCAAAGTCAATCAGCGTCATGCTTTGCCATTGGCCATCCTGCCATCTGCCATGCGGAAAATTCCTGGGAACCGTAGGAGACGCCGAAGGGCCGAGATCGCCGGAGGCCGGCCCCCGACGGCTTCGGCCCGGATCTGCTTTGCTCAGTACGAGATGAAGTCCGCGGGGACGAAGGAGCTAGGCGACACGCCGGCCGCGATGGCCAGCAGGTGCCCCGAGCGCCTCGCGTAGATCAGGGTGGCGGTGAGGCCGACGGTGGAGGCGTCGCGGAAGGCGAGGCCCGAGAAGGCCAGGCCGGCGCTCAGGCCGATCTTGTCCCCGTCGCTCCGGCTGAAGTCGCCGATGGTGGTGGTCCCGTTCAGGGCGTTGACCACGAATACGTCGGCCCCAGGCCCTCCGATCATCGTGGCCCTCGCCGAGGTCCCGATCAGGATGTCGTTGCCGGCCATCCCGTCGAGCGCCAGGTAGCGCGAGTCGGGGCCGAGGGTGTCGTCGCCCGACGTCCCACCCAGCACCGGGAGGCCGACGGTCTTGTTCGCGAAGCCGGCGGAGTCGGCGTAGATGATCTTGCCGACCTTCTGGTACGCCAGGTAGGTCCGCAGGCCGCTGGCGGGGTCGGCCGCCGAGTAGGCCACGTCGGCGATCGAGTAGATCGCGTCCGGCCCCGAGGCCAGCGCCTCGTTCATCACCCGGCCGGTGAGCGAGCCGTTGCCGGCCATCGAGAAGCCGAGGATCGCGGCGGCCGTCGGGGCGATGTCGGCGTTGCCGACGGGGTTGGGGTCGACGTAACCCTGCTTGAAATCGGGTCCCATCGCGGCCATGTTGTTGAACGTGTCGTGGCGGCCGATCGTCCCGTGCATCCCTTGCCCCTGCTGGAGCGTGCTGTCGGCCACCTCGACGGCGGTCATCAGCGGGTTGCCCGGGTCGGTGCTGAAGGTGGCGAAGTTGACCACCACGGCGGGCTTGGGCAGGTCGGTCGACCCTTTGAGGTTGATGGCGGTCAAGGGGAGCGTGCCCGGCGGGATCGAGCCGAAGTCCTCATTGACGAACAACCCGCTGACGTAATCCTGGGCCAGCAGGATCGCGACCACCTGCCTGAGCAGGCCCGGGTCGTTCGAGGGGATGTAGACCAGGTCGGAACCCCCGTTGGCGGCGATGGCGATGGAGGCGTCGGAGGCGGCCATCGGGGTGACGAACTGGCCCGATCCGCCGATCAGGCCGTTGCCGGACCGGGGACGCTGGCCCTTGGTCGGGTCGACGGGCGCGTAGGCGACGCCGTTGCTGGGCTGGACGGCGGCCGGCGCGTCCGGGTCGTAGAGGGGAAGGCCCAGCCCGTGGGCCAGGTCGATCGCCACGAAGCCCGCCGGCAGGAAGCCCGCGTTGACGCCGGGGTAGGTCTGGGTGGCCGCATAGCCGGCGGTCGGCTTCGCCAGGGCGTTCACCGGCTGCTTGCTGATCGTCCCGAAGCCGTGGTCGGAGGTGACGATCACGTCGGTATTCGCCGCCAACCCGTTGGCGTTGAGGCCGTTGATGATCTGGGCCAGGTTCATGTCGGCGTTCTTGACCGCGGCCCTGGACGTCGGGCCGTTGATCCCGGGCGCGAGGTTGTTCAGGCTATCGCCCTGGTTGTGTTGGGTCCCGTCCGGGTCACGCGACCAGAAGACCAGGACGAACGGCTTGCCGTCCTTGGCGAACTTGGGCAGGATCGCCTTGGAGGTGGCGTCGGCGAAGTATTTTTGCTGGACGGCGTTCGGGACCGATGTGCCCGGCACCGTGTTGGTGCCCGACACGCCGTTGGCCCCCCGCGGTGGCGTCATGGCGCCGAGGTTGGCGGCGGTCAGGTACGCGACGAAATTGGCGGCGAGCGGGATGCCGCCGGGCTGGCCGGTCGAGTCATCAACGATGATCGTTTGGGGGGGCGGTATGACCCCACCCTGAGGAGTGCCTTGGGTGACGTCCTGGATCAGCGTCGGCCCGACCTTGCCGACCGCGGCGGTGTTGAAGCCCCGGGCGCGGGCGGCGGACAGGAGGCTCTCCTCGTTGAAGAAGCTGCCTCCCGAGGCGAAATGCCCGTTGAGGTCGCCCAGCACGGGGTCGTTCTCGACGAACGGGGTCAGCGTGCCGCCGCCCAGGTTGGTCGTCACCCCGTTGACCTTCTCGGGGGCGAAGACCGGATACCCCGAGAAGATCGTGTTGCTGAAGTCGCCCGTGTCGCCCGGGAAGTGCCCGGTGGCGATCGCGGCGCCGTTGGGGGTGGTGAAGGTGGGGAAAACCGAGTGGCTGTTGGAGAAGTTGACCCCGTTGGTGCGGATCATCAACAGCGTCGGGGCGTCGGTCGGGTTGACGGACCCCGGGCGAAGCCCGTCGGCCACGAAGATGACCACGTTGCGACCGGTCGCCGTTTGCGCGGCGACGGGCTGGGCGGCCCATGCCGCCAACGTCGCCACCGAGATCATCCAGGCCGCGCCGGGGAGGACGATCTTCGACCGCCCTCGACCGTCGGGGCGCCCCGACGTCGGGGCGAACCGGCCCCGGTTGATGCGCGAATCTGCCATGGCCAAGTCCCTTTCGAAGACGGTCGCTTCATGCTGATTGGGAAAATCGCGAGCGGAGCGGGGCTCGAATCAGGCAGCCGATCGTCGCGCGACTCGATCCGTCGATGTCTTCGCACCACCATCGACCCCGCCCCTGGCGGAAGGAGGGTGCAGTATACCCAGGCCAGGTGCGGCCCGGTCAACATCCGAAGCGTGGCGAAGCGGTGACTTCACGAAAACAACATATCTGGCTCGCCCGCTCTTAATCCGGGTCGCCGGATCGCGGTAGGATAGGGTTGATTCGGGCCGAATCACCGCGGCTTTGTGGCTGGACACCAGGGCCGTTCACACAGGTTTGAACTGCCGGACGGGACTCATCTCGACTTTCCGCATTTCCCTAACTTCTTCGCGGGTCCCTGTCTCAGACGAGACCTTTTCGGCTCCGAATTAATGGGAACCCCAAGTTGAACCCGGGTTCCCAAGAAAGCGGGCCGACGACGGCAACTCAGGACAGGGACGCTGTTCGAGCCTTTGAGAGATGCGGAAAGTCGAGATCAGAGGGGGGATGATCACGACTCGTGGAGCCAGCCCCGGCGGATGGCGTACTGGACCAGGTCCGCCCGGCTCCGGAGGCCGAGCTTTTCCATGATCCTCGCCTTGTAGGTTTCCACCGTCTTGACGCTGACGTCGAGCCGATCGGCGATCTCTCGGTTGATGTGGCCTCGGGTCAGGAGCTGGGCGACCTCGATTTCCCGGCCGGCCAGGTCGCGCTCGATGACCTGGTACTCGGTGGCGGACCCGGGCGACTGGTCGACGACCTGGCTCGGGATGTTGGGGTCGAGGTAGGTCCCCCCGGCGGCAACCTCGCGGACGGCCCTGACCAACTCCTCGGAGGCGACCCGCTTGATCAGGTAGCCCGAGGCCCCCGCGTCGAGGAGCTGGCGGAGGTAGCCGCCGACCTCGTGGACGGTCAGGGCCAGGACCTTGGTCTCGGGGCAGTCGCGTCGGATCAGACGGGTGGCCTCGGCGCCTCCCATCTGGGGCATCGACACGTCGAGGATCGCGACGTCGGGGTGGAGCTCGGTCGCCAGCCGCCAGGCGGTCCGGCCGTCGGCCGCCTCGACGATCACGCCCATGTCGGGCTGAGCGTCGACCAGCGCCCTGAGCCCTTCTCGAAAGATGGGGTGGTCGTCGGCCAGGAGGATGCGGAGCTTGTCCAAGGGATCATTCCTGGGGTAAAGGTTGGATCGGCACGCAAACCCGGATCAAGGTCCCGGTCTGGGGGGCGGCCTCAATCTGGAGGCTCCCGCCGATCTGAGTGACTCGTTCCCGCATCCCGAGGAGCCCCAACCGGCCCGCCGAAACGAGCAAGTCCGGGTCGAACCCGACCCCATCGTCTTCGACCACGACGATCGCGGTGCCCGAGTGCCGCTCGACCACCACGCTGACCAGCCGGGCGGCGGCATGCTTGGAGATGTTGGTGAGCGCCTCCTGGATCACCCGGTAGAGGGCGGTCTCGACCTCGGGCGCGAACCGGATCACCTCCAGGCCCACCGACTGGAAGTGGACGTCGACCCCGGTCCGATCGGACCACTCGTTGATCAGGGACTGGAGGGCGACCTTGAGCCCGAAATCGTCGAGCGCCGTGGGCCGGAGCCGGACGGCGAGGTCGTGCATCGTCCGGCCCAACTCGTCGGTCACTTTCTGGACGACGTCGAGCCGGGCCAAGGTCTTCGAGGTGAGCGGTTCGGCGTCTCGGACGCTGGCGACCGCCAGGGACAGGGCCGACAAGAGCTGGCCGACGGAGTCGTGCAGCTCTCGGGCGACCCGCCGCCGCTCATCCTCCTGCGCCGAGACCAGGCGGCGGAGCAAGTCGGCCCGGGCGGCGGTCGCCAGCCGACGCTCGGTGACGTCCTGGAGGAGCCACCGGAGCATTGCCCCCGCGCCGGCCTCGCCGTCGGCCACAGACACCTTCATGATCACGTCGCGAGGTTTCCCGTTGCGTCCCACCCTCGTCTCGAACTCGTCGGAGCCGGACGCCTTCATCAGCCGCAACAAGCTTTGATAAAACAGGTTGCGGCTGCCTTCCGCGACAAACAGGCCGAGCGGCTTGCCGACGAGGAACTCCTTCCGGCAACAAAGGAGCGTGGCCGCCGCGTGGTTGGCCTCGAGGATCACCCCCTGATGATCGGTCATCAACCGGGCGTCGAGCGCGAACTCGAACGACTCCTGGTACCGAAGCCGGTACGCCCCCCAGTCCAGGAATTCCCCTTGGCCCTGGTGGTGGTTGCCCGGGTGGATGCTCATCCCAGTCCCCCTCAGAGGACACGGTCCGAGGCGACGGAACCCGCGCCGTCGCCGTCTTCGGGATCGCCGTTGAGGAGGTATTGCCGGATCAGAGTACCATAGCGGGCCGCTTGCCGCGATTGTTCGTCGAACCGCTCGGCGGATTCGACGTTCCCCTCGGCCCAGGCGCGGTTGGCCAACTGGCGAGCCAAGATCGACTTTTCCCGGAAGGTCCGGACGGCGGTCCAGAGCGCGGCCTCGAGGGCTTCGGACTGCTCGGACAACAAGATGTCGCCGTTGTAGACGTGGCCGACGTGGCACCGGAACTGGATCAGGTCCGGCTGGGCGGTTTGCCAGAGCGCACCGCCGCATTCGGGGCAGGTGAACACGGAGACCTCGCCTCGACGTTCGTCGAGGCCCTGGCGATTCATGTCCTCCTCGACGACATCTTGCATCAAGTCGATGGGGTCCAACTCGCCGACCCGGTTCGAGGCCGCCTGGTTCTGGACGAGGTCCGCGAGGAAAAAAGCCAGGTCGGCCGCCTTGACCACATGGTCGGCGCCGGCGACCTTGACCGCGTTCCGCGGCATGTCGGCGAACAGGGCGTCGCTCGGGTCCTGGACGACCGCCAGGCCGCCCGCCGCCCGGACCGCCATCAACCCCGCGACCCCGTCGGAAAGCGCCCCCGACAGGATCACCCCGATCACTCTCGACCCGTAATAACGCGCCGCCGACCGGAACAACGGATCGATCGCCGGCCGGTGGCGATTTTCCCGGGCCGCCCTCGACAACCGGACCCGACGGTCGGGGCCGATCAGGAGGTGCCGGTCGGGCGGGGCGACATAGATATGACCCGGGTGGAACGGCTCGCCGTCGACCGCGTGGGCCGCCAGCAAGGCCCCCTCGCGGCTGAGAATTTCGGGCAAAGCGCTCCGGACTCCGGCCGGGAAGTGGCAAACGATGAAGAAGCTCGCCGGGAACCCCGAAGGGAGGCCGCGAACCAGCCGGGACAAGGTCTCGACCCCCCCCGCCGAGGTCCCTACCGCGATGATGTCATGTTCCGCCATGACCGAGACTTCTCCTTCCGGGCCGTAACCAGCGAACTTGAAAGTGCTTAGAGCAAGCAAGGGAGATACCGCCCGGCCTTGGCGAGCGTCACTCGGAGTCCGAAGGCTTGGAGTTGGAGACGTTCGAGGAGTCCCGTCGGTGGCGAGGGGGCGAGGATTGATCTCCCGGACGAGCCGAGGCGAACTCCACCAGGACGATCGACGCCCCTTCGATCCTCTTGTCGTTGGTGATGTAGGGCCGAATCCTCAGCGAATGCCAGCGGCCCGCCAGGTCCTGGACGTCCCCCTCGTGGGGCGTCAGCGAGTCGATCACCTCGTTGATCAGGGCGGCCAGGTCGTCCAGCCGCAAGCTCGGCTTGATGTCGCTGATCGGCCGGCCGACGTCCGAGGGGATCAGGTTGAAGGTCTTTTCCGCCAGCGGGGTGAATCGGCGAATCCGGAGGTCGCGGCTGACCATGACGATCGGGATGTTGACCCCGCCGAGCAGGTTGACCAGGTCATCGTTGACCCTCGCCAGCTCGCTGTTGCGGTGCTGGAGTTCGTCGTTGACCGTGGCCAGCTCCTCGTTGGCCGACTGGGCTTCTTCCTTGGCGGTTTGCAGCTCCTCGTTGGTCGACTGCAACTCCTCGTTGGCCGAAAGGATCTCCTCGTTGGCCGACTTCAGCTCCTCGTTGGTGCTCTCCTGCTCCTCAATCACGGACTGGAGATATTCGCGGAGCGAGCTGATTTCCTGCTGGAGTTGCGCCACCCGGTCGTCGTCGACGACGCCCTCGGCCGCCCGGGAACTTGGAGGACTCGACGGAGAAACCCGGTCGGTGCTCGGGGTGGCCTGGAACAAGACCAGGAAGAAGCGAATCCCCGAGGGCGGGACCTTGAACGGGACGACCTCGATCCGGACCTGGCGGGTTCCGTCGCCTTCGGCGAGGCGGACCCCGTCGCGGACCACGAAGGCGTTCTCGGCCTTGGCCTGCGCGATCGCCAGCCGGACCTCGGCGAGCAACCCTTCGCGGAGCATCCGGAACAGGTCCAGGCTGGCCATCCCCGGCGCCGGTTCGAGGTAAGGCGCGGTCCGCCCCCGGAACTGGAGGACCGTCATCGTCTCGTCGGCGACCACCCCCACCGGGGCGTATCGGTTGATCAGGACCCGGTCGGCTTCCTTCTGGACGTCCAGGGCGTTCCAGAGCGGAGGGGCGTCGTCGCGGCCGATCCTCCGGCCCGCCATCCCGCCGACCGCCAAAGGGTTGAAGTCGATCGGCGCGGCAAGCGCGCTGGCCGACCGGGCGAAGAACCGGTTCCGGGGGTCGACGACGTCGAACAGCTCGTTGGAGCCGCTGATGTTCTCCGACGAACCCAGGAACAGGAATCCGTTCGAGTTCAAGGCGTAGTGGAGCAGCGAGACGACCCGCTTCTGGAGCGCCACGTCCATGTAGATCAGGACGTTCCGGCAACTGATCAGGTCGAGTCGGCTGAACGGCGGGTCGGCGCTCATGTCGTGCCTGGAGAAGATGCACAACTCGCGGACCGCCTTGCTGATCTGGTAAAACCCCTTATGCCGGGTGAAGAACCGCCGCAACCGCTCCGGCGACACGTCGATCTCGATGTTGTCGAGGTAGATCCCCGACCTGGCCTTTTCGAGCGAAGCTTCGCTCAGGTCGGTCGCCAGGATCTTGATCGAGAGGTTGTCCGGGTGGTCGTCGAGGTATTCCAGGAGGCTGATGGCGATCGAGTACGCTTCCTCGCCGGTGGCGCATCCGGCCACCCAGACCCGGATCACCGAGCCGGTCGCCCGGCCGCCGGTCAAGACGGGGAACACGTTGGCCTTGAGCGACTCGAACGCCTCGGGGTCCCGGAAGAACTGGGTGACCCGGATCAGGAAGTCCTGGAACAGGTCTTGAAGCTCGGTGGCGTCGGCCCGGATCAGGGCCAGGTATTCGCGGTGGTCCTGGATGCCCCGAAGCGCCATCCGCCGGAGGATTCGCCGGTTGATCGTCGTCTGCTTGTAGTGGGTGAAGTCGACCGCCGTCCGCTGCCTGACCAGGTTGACGATGTCGGCGACCGGGTCGCCGTCGACGACGGGGGCCGGGTTGTCGGCCGAAAGCGGCTTGTTCGCCTGGTTGTAGGGGTGCGACGCGACCCGCTCGAGCTCCCGGCCGATCTCGGCCGGGCGGAGGACGTGGTCGACGTTGCCGTCCAAGAACGCCGACCGGGGCATGCTCGGGTAGCGCGCCGTGCCTTCGGACTGGGCGAACGTCACCCCTCCGGCCGCCTTGATGGCCTGGAGCGCGATCACCCCGTCGCTGCCGCCGCCGGACAGGATCACCCCGACGCTCCGGCTCTTCTGGATCGCCGCCAGCGACCGGAACAGGTGGTCGATCGGCATGTGAGGCACCGGCCGAGGGGGGCGGGGTGTGAGCGTCAGGTGGCCGTCGGTCATCGCCATGTTCGTGCCCGGCGGGATGACGTACACGTGGTCGACCTCGACCGCCATCCCCTCGGCCACTTCGAGGACGGGCATCCGGCTCACCCGCGCCAGGATCGGTGCCAGGTGGCTCTTTTGCTCGGGGTCGAGGTGGCTGACCAGCAGCAGCGCCAGCCCCGGTTTGCTCGGAAGCCCGTCGAGCAGTTCGGTATAGGCTTCCAGGCCCCCGGCCGAAGCCCCCACGCCAACGACCAGGAACGGCAAGCCCTCCGGCCCGTCGGCTCGGTCCATCGGTTCAATCGTGTCCGAAGAAGGTTCGGACATAGGAGTCGCCCCAAAATTCGTTGATGATGAATCGTCAAGGCTCAATGGCCATTCATCCGTTGAATCAATATATTTATTGTAATGATTATAATCACCAATGTAAAGGGGCACCCCGGATGCCGGATTGGTTTGGGTGCCGCTCTCGATCCCGGAAATTGAGATTTCCCTCCGGGTGGCGGTAGGTCCGTGACGCTCCGGCGCCGGGATTTGCGGCCTCCCTTGAAGTCGACAACCGGCGAGGTGGAGGATGTGCAAAGCAAGAAGGCCGCCAAGGGATGTCAACTCCGATCATAAATCGTCCGGCTCGGCTTCGCCGGCGGCGCGAAACCGGCTCCAAAATCGAAAGTCACACCGAAAAAATAAAGATTTTGAACGGTTTTTTCTGGACGAGTGGGCGGCAATGGCTCCATGATATGAGGCACGGGAAGGATCGAATGACGCTTGTCCAACCGGGTTGGATGAGTGGCGCTCGACTGGCATCACGGAACGAGTCCATGACGCAGCCCTTGGCCAAATCGACCTCGGCGACGCTCGCCGACGATGATGTGCAGGCGATCGACCAACTCCGCGAGTCTTACGACCGGCTCCGCAAGGAACTCGGCCGGGTGATCGTCGGGCAACACGACGTCATCGAGCGGCTCGCCATCTGCCTCTTCGCCCGGGGCCACGCCCTGTTGATGGGCGTGCCCGGCCTGGCCAAGACGCTGCTCGTCGGCAAGCTCGCCGAGACGATGTCGCTCAAGTTCAGCCGAATCCAGTTCACGCCCGACCTGATGCCGATGGACATCACCGGGACCGACATCCTCCAGGATGACATGGACGGGCGTCGGGCCTTCGAGTTCATCTACGGCCCCGTGTTCGCCAACATCGTCTTAGCCGACGAGATCAATCGCGCCCCGCCGAAGACGCAGGCGGCGATGCTCGAAGCGATGCAGGAGTACCACGTCACCGTGGTCGGCAAGTCGTTCCAGCTTGAGCCGCCGTTTTTGGTCCTGGCCACGCAGAACCCGGTCGAGCAGGAAGGGACGTATCCGCTCCCCGAAGCCCAACTCGACCGGTTCATGTTCCTGATCGAGCTGGATTACCCCTCGGAAACCGAGGAGATCCAGATCGCCCGGACCACCACCGGTGGGGCCTTGCCCACGCTCGACCAACTCCTGACGCCAAGCGACGTCATTCGCCACCAAGACCTCGTCCGACGGATGCCGGTGCCGGACCACATCTACACCTACGCGGCCCGCTTGGTCCGCAAGACCCGCCCCGGAGGCGGCACGGCCCCCGCTTGGCTGAAACCCCTAGTGTCCTGGGGGGCCGGCCCCCGGGCGGTCCAATACCTGATCCTCGGGGCCAAGGCCCGAGCGGCCCTGCTGGGAAGCTACATGGTCCGGCTCGAAGACGTCCAGGAAGTCGCCGCGCCGGTGCTGACCCACCGGGTCATCACCACCTTCGCCGCGCAGGCCGAGGGGATCGACGCCAAGGCGATCGTCCGTCGCCTGATCGAGGAGAGCGACAAGGAGTTATGATTCGCCGTACGATTTCGATTCGTCCACGCGGATCTGTTTTCCCCGCGACCTGTTGGCGAGCTTGCCCCGATGTTGACCTACAAGGCGGCGTATCAGTTTGTTGAGGGCGGGGTCCACGCCCATCTCCTCGACTTCCCGGGCGCCATCACCTGCGGGTCGGATCTCGCCGAGGCGAGGCGGCTGCTCGCCTCGGCCATGCTGGACCTGGCTAACTTGTGCCTCGACCGAGGCGAACCCCTGCCGGTTCCAGATCCCTCGCAAACCGATCCGGAGGCCGACATCGAAGAACCACTTCACCTTCACCTGCGGGCCAGCACGGCGGTCGACCTGATCCCATCGGGGGTGGTCGTCCCGTGAAGCGACAGGACCTGATCCGCCACCTGCGCCGCGAGGGTTGCGTCCTGGCGCGTGAGGGATCGGATCACTCCATCTGGGAGAACCCGGCGAATGGTCGTCGGACTGCCGTCGCCCGCCACCGCGAGATCCCGAACATCACCGCTCGCGCGATTTGTCGCCAATTGGACATCGCCGACCCATAAGAGTATCGTCAAAATCACTCTCCGGCGGGATCAATCGCGACATGGTGACCCGTCCCTCCCCCTCTCGAACCACGAACCGAACGGAAGCCGCCCTCGATGATCTCAGAACGCAAACCCCGGAGCTTCCTCGATCCCGTCGTCCTGTCGAAGCTGGCGGCCTTGCCGCTGTTCGCCCGCAGGCCGATGCAGGGGACGGTTTCGGGGCGGCACCCCAGCCCGCACCGGGGTTCGAGCGTCGAGTTCGCCGAGTACCGCAAGTACGTCCCCGGCGACGACCTCCGTCGGCTCGACTGGCGGGCCTACGGACGGTCGGACCGCTACTTCATCAAGGAGTTCGAGGCCGACACGAACCTCCGGTGCTGCCTCGTGGTCGACACCAGCGGGTCGATGAATTACGGTTCCGGCGACGTGACCAAGATCGAGTACGCCCGGCGGATCGCGGGCGTCCTGGGGACCTTGGCCCTCCAGCAGGGCGACGCCATCGGCCTGGCCTGCGTCGCCGACGGCGTGGTCCGCAACATCCCGCCTCGGCGGAACCCCGCGCACCTGATGGCGATCTTCGACGCGCTGGAGCACGCCAAGCCCAAGGGGGAAACGCACATCGCCGCCGTCCTCCACGAGTTGGCCGAGACGATCCGCCAGCGGGCCTTGGTCGTGATCCTGTCCGACCTGTTCGTCGAGCCTGAACTGCTCCGGGGCTGCTTCGAGCATCTCCGGTTCCGCAAGCACGACGTCGCCGTGTTCCACCTCCTCGACCCTCGCGAACTGAGCTTCACGTTCCGACGCCCGACGCGGTTCCTCGACCTGGAAGGGGGGCCTTCGATCTTCGCCGAACCCAACGAGATCGTCGACCGCTACCAGAGTGCGCTCGGGGGCTACCTCCTCGGGCTGAAACGGGTCGTCCTCGAATCCGCCGTCGACTACCATCGGGTTTCGATCGACGAAAATTACGAGGGGGTCCTGATGCGGTTCCTCGTCGGTCGTGCTCGGCTCAAGGGGGGCAAATGAGCTTCCTCCAACCGGCCTTGCTCTTGGCGGCGCTCCCGGTGATCGCCCTGCCGATCGTCATCCACCTGATCAACCAGAGGCGCTACCAGACCGTCCCCTGGGGGGCGATGATGTTCCTCCTGGCGGCGAACCGGATGTCGCGGGGGTACGCCCGGGTCCGCCAGTGGTTGATCCTCGCCATGCGGATGCTCGCCATCGCCGGGCTGGCCTTCGTGATCGGTCGACCGCTCACCGGGGGCTGGCTCGGCCTGACCGCCGGGACCCGGGCCGACACGACGATCCTGATCCTCGACCGATCGCCGAGCATGCGGCAGCTCGGCGCGGGGTCGGGGGCTTCCAAGCTGGAGGCGGGCCGTCGCCAGCTCGTCCAGACGCTCAAGATGGTCGGCCGGTCGCGCTGGGTGGTGATCGATGGGGCGTCGACCAAGCCCCGCGAACTCGAATCGGTCGAGGCGCTGTTGACTTCTCCCGACCTCGGCCCGGTGGGTGCCCCGACCGACCTGCCCGCGATGCTCGGCGCCGCCCGCGACTACATCGAGGCGAACCGATCGGGCCAGACCGACATCTGGATCTGCTCGGACCTCCGCGAGAACGACTGGGACGGCGACGGCGGGCGCTGGTCGGTCCTCCGCGACGCCTTCCTCGAATATTCGGATCGGGTCCGGTTCCACCTCCTGGCGTACGGGGAAACCGCCCCGAGCAATCTGTCGATCCGCGTCACCGGGGTCAAGCGTCGCGAGTTGGGCGACGGCGTGGAGCTTCTGATCTCGCTCAAGCTGGCCCGCGAGGCGACCGGCGATGCGAGGGCGAGCATCCCCGTCCAGTTCGCCATCGAGGGCGCCCGGTCCGAGGTGGTCGTCGAACTGACGGGGCGCGAGACCGAGTTGAAGGATCACCGGGTCGTCCTCGAAAAAGGGCGAGGCCGGGGCTGGGGGGTCGTCTCGATCCCCGCCGACGCCAACCCGGCCGACAACGCCTACTGGTTCGGCTTCGACCAGCCCAAGCCCCGACGGGCCGTCGTGGTGGTCGAAGACCCCGAGGCGGCCCGACCGCTCCAGCTTGCGGCCTCGATCGCACCCGACCCGGCGCTCCAGTGCGCCTCGGAGGTGATCGGGGCCGACGGCTTGACCGGGGTCGAGTGGGAGAAGGTGTCGCTCCTCCTCTGGCAGGCGCCGCTCCCCCAGGGGGAAGCGGCGAAGCTGGTCCGGTTGTTCGTCGACCGGGGCGGGCGGGCGATCTTCTTCCCCCCCAAGGCCCCCTCGGGCGACGAGTTCCTCGGGGTCCGCTGGAAGGAGTGGTCGGACGGGGCGAAGCCGGCCCCCGTCGATAGCTGGCGAGGCGACCAGGACCTCTTGGCGCGGACGGTGAGCGGTTCGCCGCTGCCGGTGGGGCAACTCGAAGTCCGGCGGTACTGCCGACTCGAAGGGGAAACCACCGCCCTGGCGACCCTCAAGGGGGGTGCCCCGCTCTTGTCGAGGGTCGCGACGAACCGGGGCGGGGTCTACTTTTGCTCGACGAGCGCGACCCCGGAAAACTCGTCGCTGGCGAGCGGCGGGATCGTCTTCTACGTCCTGATCCAGCGCGCCCTGGCCGACGGGGCGGTCGCCCTCGAAGACGTCCGGCAACTCGCGGCGGGCGAGGGTTCGGGCGATGATCCCAAGCTCTGGAAGCCTTTGGCCGGACTCGACGGGGTCCTCTCGACCGACTACGCGATCCAGCCCGGCGTCTACGAGAGGGGCGAGCGCCTGTTCGCCGTGAACCGGCCCGCCGCCGAGGACCTGGCCCCGGTGTTGGCCGCCTCGAAGGTGGCGGCGCTGTTCCAGGGGCTTGACTTCGCCCGGGTCGACGACTCTTCGGACGACGGCGCCTCGCTGATCCAGGAGATCTGGCGGCTGTTCTTGGTTGCCATGCTGGTGGCGATGGTCCTTGAGGCCGGGCTTTGCCTGCCCAAACCGGCCCGACAGGCTGCGGGAGGCCGATCATGAGCATGAACGCGACCCGGTCGCTTACCTTCGTGGCAACCCCCTGGTCGATCGCCCTGTCGATCGTCGCGCTGGGGGTGGTCGCGGGGTTCAGCTTCGTCGCCTGGCGGAGGAGCGGCTACAAGCGGTCCGTCGGCGTGCTCGAATTGATCCGGATCGGTTGCGTCGGCTTCGCGGCGGTCCTCCTGAATCAGCCCGAGTGGGTCGAAGAGTTCCGCCCCGACGAGAAGGCGGCGATCGTCGTGCTCTACGACGCCAGCCCGAGCATGGACACCCGCGACGTGGTGAAGGGCCAGCCCACCTCCGGCCGCGCCGAGAGCCGACGCGAGGCGATCGAACCGTTGACGAAGGCCGAGACCTGGGCGAGCCTGGGGGACAAGACCCAGGTCGTCATCCAGCCGTTCTCTCCCCAAGGGGCCGGGCATGGGACCGACCTTTACGAACCCTTGAGCCGGGCGTTCGAGTCGGTCGCCAACTTGAGGGGGGTCGTCCTGGCGTCCGACGGCGACTGGAACGAGGGGCAGCCGCCCGTCCTGGCCGCGTCCAAGCTCCGGATGAAGGGGGTTCCCGTCTTCGCCGTGCCGGTGGGAAGCTCGTCGAGGCTCCCCGACGTCGAGTTGCTCAGCCTCGACGCCCCCACCTTCGGCGTGGCGGGCAAGGCGGTCCGAATCCCGTTCACCATCGACAGCGCGATGCCTCGGGCCTACGTCACGACGGTTTCGCTGCGGACCTCCGACGGCGACTCGGTGACCAAGGAAGTCCGGGTCGAGCCGATGGGCCGGACCACCGACGAGGTGATCTGGAAGCCCAAGGGGAAGGGGGATTTCACGGTCGAATTGTCGGTCCCGAAGCATCCCGACGAGTTCCTGGCCGACAACAATGCGCTGAAAGCCCCGATCGCGATTAGGGATGAGAAGCTCCGGGTCCTGGTCGTCGAGTCGGCGCCGAGGTGGGAATACCGCTACCTCCGCAACGCCCTGTCGCGCGACCCGGGGATCGACCTGTCGTGCCTCCTGTTCCACCCCGGCCTGAGCAAGCCGGGCGGGGGGAACAAGGACTACATCAAGCAGTTCCCCAAAGGCTTGGACGAGCTTTCCAAGTTCGACGTGGTGTTCCTCGGCGACGTCGGGGTCGAGACCGGCCAGCTCACCGCCGAAGACTGCCGCCAGCTCAAGGGGCTGGTCGAGCACCAGGCGAGCGGGCTGGTCTTCATGCCCGGCGGCGAAGGGCGGCAATTCTCGCTCCTGGAAACCGAGCTGGGCGACCTCTGCCCCGTCGTACTCGACCCCGCGCAGCCGGGAGGGTGGGGTTCGAGGACGCCGAACCACTTCGAGCTGACCGAGTCGGGCCGACGGAGCCTCCTGACCAAGCTGGCCGACGACCGCGACGACAACGCCCAGGTCTGGGAAGGCTTGCCCGGCTTCCAGTGGTATGCGCCCGTGATCCATGCCAAGGCCGGGAGCGACGTCCTCTGCACCCACAAGGACAACGCCAACGAGTATGGCCGCCTCCCCCTCCTCGTCACCCGGACCTTCGGCGCGGGCAAAGTCCTCTTCATGGGGACCGACGGGGCCTGGCGGTGGCGGAAAGGGGTCGAGGACAAGTATCATTACCGCTTCTGGGGCCAGGTCGTCCGCTGGATGGCCTACCAGCGCAACATGGCCAAGGGGGAGACGATCCGGCTCTACTACGTCCCCGACCAGCCGAAGATGAACCAGACCCTCACCCTCCACGCCAACGTCATGGAACCCGGCGGCGAACCCGTCCGCCAGGGGGAAGTCACCGCGAGGATCACCGCCCCTTCGGGCCAGTCCGAGACCGTCCGGTTCCGCTCCGACGGCGAGGAGTGGGGCACCTTCACCGGCCGCTTCGACCCCCAAGAACCCGGCAAATACCGCGTCACCTTGACCTGCAAGGAAACCAAGGCGACGCTCGAAGCCACGGTGAACGTCCAGGGGGTCGCGGCGGAACGGCTCGGCCGCCCGGCCCGCTCGGAAGTCCTCGAAGAGATCGCCCGGGTGTCGCTCGGCAAGGTCGTCAAACCCGACGAGGTCGAAAGCATCAAGCGGTCGCTGGCCGAGCTCCCCGAGTCGCCCCCTTCGGTCCGAAGGGTCCAACTCTGGTGCCACCCGGCGGTGGCGGGGGCGCTGGTCGGTCTGCTCGGGCTGTTCTGGTCGGGCCGAAAGTGGGTTGGGCTGATCTGAATCGGTTCAATCCCAGAAAATATCGCAAATCGCGGGATCGCAAATCGCAAAACAATCCTGAGCCAACGAGAACAAGAGTGACGCAGTTGATTCTTCTTGGGATGGGATGAAACACGGATGGAGCACGGATAAATTTCTTTCATCAACGCTCTTATCCGTGTCCGATCCGTGTTTCATCCGTGGCCGCTTCGATCTATTTTGCGATCTGCGATTCTGCGATCTGCGATTTCTCCCGAACCAAGTCACACGTCGGAATGAACGAACCAGTCCTTCGAGGGGTTGACCATGAGCATCGCCCAGACTCGCGAGCGGTTGCAGATCCCCGACACGCTCCGCCACCAGCTTGACGACTTCCGTCGCCGCGTTTGGACGATCAAGACCCTCGAAGCCGCCTGCGCGGCGGGCTTTGGCGTCGTGGTTTGCTTCCTGGCCCTGTTCGCGCTCGACCGCTTCGTCGACACGCCCTCCGGTCTTCGTTTGGGGCTTTTCGGCGGGGCGGCGCTGGCGTGCGCGGTCGTCCCGATCGCCCTGCATCGCTGGGTCTGGCGGCAAAGGCACCCTGAGCAACTGGCTCGGCTCTTGGCCCGGAAGCATCCGAGGATCGGCGACCAACTGCTCGGCGTGATCGAGTTGGCCCACGACGACTCCGAGCAGCGCCGGTCGCGTCAGCTCGTCGAGGCGGCGATCGAGCAGGTCGCCTTCGACTCGGAGAAGCGCGACTTCCGCGACGCCGTGCCCAACCCCCGCCACCGGCTCTGGCTCGGCGCCTTGGCCGTCCCCTCGGCGGTGGCCGTCGCCCTGTTCGCGGCCTGCCCGCTCGCCGCGTCGAACGCCCTGGCTCGGCTGGCCGCCCCGTGGTCGAGCACCCCGAGGTACACCTTCGCCGCGCTCGAACCCGTGCCGCCCCGGTTGGTCGTCGCCCACGGCGAGCCGTTCCGGTTCGGGGTGAAGCTGGCCCGAGGGACCGCCTGGCACCCGGACCGCGCCGAGGTCCGCGTCGGGGGACGTCCGCCGGTCGTGGCGCCGCTGGTCGACGGGGGATACGACTTCGAGCTTCCCTCGCAGGTCGCCAACACCCGGCTTGCCGTCCGGGTCGGCGACGCCTCCAGGACCGTCGAGGTCGAGCCGATGCTTCGGCCCGAGCTGAGCGCGATCGTCGCCGACGTGACGCTCCCGGACTACCTCGGCCGACCCGGCTCCCGCGAGAAGGACGCCCGAGGCGGTTCGATCAGCCTGGTCAAAGGGAGCCGCGCCCGGTTCTCGGCGACGGCGGGCCGCGAACTGGCCTCGGCCTGGGTGGATGACTTCGCGGTCGGGACGAAAGGCTCGACCTTGCTGAGTCCTTCGATCGCCATCGACGGCCCCCGGGAACTCCGGCTCCGCTGGACCGACCGATTCGGGCTGGCGGGCAAGGGGGCGTTCGTCCTCAAGGTCGTCGACCGCGACGACGAGGCCCCGAGCCTGATGGTCGAGAACCTCCCTCGCCAGAAGGTCGTGCTCGACTCGGAGCTTTTGAACTTCAAGGTCAGGGCGCAGGACGATTTCGGGGTCCGCCGCGTCGGCCTGGAGTGGCAGGGGATCGACCGCAAGCTTGGGGCTTCGTTGGCGACGGGCGAGCGCGTCCTGGCGGCGGGCGGGCCGGACAAGGAGATGCTCGAAGTCGCCGGGGCGTTCTCGGCCAAGTCGTTCGGGATCGAGCCGCAGCCGATCGCGCTCCGGGTGTTCGTCGAAGATTACCTGCCGGGGCGGCCTCGGGTGGTGTCGGCCCCTTACATCCTGTTCATCCTCACCGCCGAGCAGCATGCGATCTGGCTCACCGAGCAGTTGAGCAAGTGGCACCGCCAGTCGCTCGAAGTCCGCGACCGCGAGATGCAGCTCTACGAGACCAACAAGCAGCTCCGGGCGCTCACGCCGGAGGACCTCGACAAGCCCGAGAACCGCAAGAAGCTCGACGCGCAGGCGTCGGCCGAGCAAGCCAACGGTCGGAGGCTCTCGGGGCTGGTGGTGTCGGGCGAAGACTTGGTCAAGCAGGCGATGAGGAACCCCGAGTTCGGCGTCGGCCACCTCGAACGGTGGGCCGAGATGCTCCAGGTCCTCAAGGACGTCTCGGCGAACCGGATGCCCTCGGTGGCCGGCTTGCTCAAGCAAGCCGCGCAGGCCCCGAAGGGGTTGGCGGCGGCCTCGCCCGCGCCCGCCATCAGCAACAACGCGCCGATGGCCGGGAACAACCGCTCCGGGGGTCAGGGCAAGCCCAGCGACCCTCCGCCGCCCGGCGAGGCCAAGCCGCCGACGGCGGTCCCGACGGTCGTGGACCGCGAGTCTTCGCAGCAGCCGCCCGACACCAAGGAAGAAAAGCCAGGCCCCGGCTCGGCCCCGAAGACCCCCCGGCTCCTCCTGCCGACGACAACCCTGGCCGGAGGGGTCAAGCCCGCCGAACCGGGCGATGAGCCGCCGCCCCCCGCCGCCGCCAAGGTCGACGAGGCCCTGGCCCAGCAGCGCGACCTCCTGGCCGAGTTCGAGAAGGTGGCCGACGAACTGAACCGCATCCTCGCCAACCTCGAAGGCAGCACGCTGGTCAAGCGGCTCAAGGCGGCGTCCCGCTTGCAGACGACTATCGCGGGCAAGCTCGGCGACCAGGTCGGCGACGCTTTCGGCGTGGCGTTGCCGAAAGGGACGGTTCACACATCCAACGTGATCGACCCGGCGGCCAAGGCGCTCGATGTGCTGGGGGTCGACGAGGTCAAGGGGAGCCAGACCGTGTCGGTCATCATGGACGACATGACGGCCTACTTCGAGCGCAGACGGTATGCCCGGTTCAAGACCGTCCTCGACGAGATGAGGCAGAAGGACGTGATCGGGGCCTTGCGCCAGCTTGGCGACGACCTGAAGAGGGAGCAAGGGGTGTCGATCGCCCAGTGCGAGTTCTGGTCGGATTCCTTCGACCGATGGGCCGACGACCTGGTCGACCCGGCGGCGGCGGGCGCCTGCCCCGGTTCGAAGTCGCGCGGGAGCTTGCCGCCTTCGGTCGTCCTGGAAGTCCTCCAGATCCTCGAAGGCGAGATCAACCTCCGCGAAGAAACCCGGGTCGCCGAGCAGGCCCGCCCCGCGCTCGCCGCCGAGGACTTCGCCAAGCAGGCCAAGGGGCTGGCCAAGACGCAGGACACCCTCACCGACCGGGTGGCCAAGGTGATCGAGCGGATCATCGACCTGCCCGACAGCGAAACCGAGTTCGGCAAAGAGATCGACCTGCTCGATCAGGTGGGCGTGATCATGCACGAGGCGACCGGCATCCTCAAGACGCCCGACACCGGCGCGACCGCCATCGCGGCGGAAACCGACGCCATCGAACTCCTCCTCCAGTCGAAGCGGATCAACCCCAAAGGCGGCGGGGGCGGCGGCTCGTCGCCCGGCGGAGGCGGAGGGGGGACCACCCAGGATTCGGCCCTGGCGCTGGTGGGCCAGGGGGTGAATCAGAAAGAGGTCCGCCAAGACCCGGGCACTTCGCAGTCGACCGGCGAGTCCGGCCCGGCCCTCCCCGAAGAATACCGGAGCGGGCTGGACCAATACTTCAACAAGCTCGAACGTGGACCCGCCGGCCGCTGACCTGGGCGTTCGGGCTGGATCGGCCCCGAGGGAGAAATCACCATGAGTCTCGTCGAGAAAGCTTTGGGACGGTTCGCGGTGGCGGCAAGCGTCGCCACCGCGCTCCTCGCGCCGGCGTTCGCCCCGGCCCGGCTGTCGGAGGCGAGTTTCCCGCCCTGGCAGGAACCGGCCCAAAAGGAGGTCAAAGTTGAGGTCAAAGAGGGGGATGGGATTCGCAAGGAGGCGATCCCCGCTCCCCCGCGAATTAAAATCATCGGAAAGCAAGGGCAAGGGCAAGGGCAAGGGCAAGGGGGCGCCGCGGGCAAGGTCGTGATCCAAGGTCAAATCAACGGCGATAACTTCGACCAGGCGACTCGAAACATGGTCCGCCAACTCACCCCGATCCTTCGAGGCGAACTCCAGGTCCTCACCTCGTCCGCCGACCCGTCGCCGACCCAGCGGCGGGAGATCGCCATGGAAGGGGGACGAATGGTCAAGCAGGTCGCCGGGAACCTGGCGAGGGCGGGAAACGGGGCGAAGCAGGTCCGACGGGTCGGGACCACGACCGTCGACCCCCGCGAGCTGATCCACGTCGCGGTTGAAGACGAGGCCAAGGCGAAGCTCTCCCCCGAGCAGTTCACCCGGTTCCAGAAGGAGTCCGAAGGCAAGGCCCGCGACCGCCGCGAAGCGGTGGTCATCAACCTGGTGGCCAGGATGGATCAGGTCTTGCTCCTGAGCGGCGACCAGCGCGAGAAGCTCTGCCAAGCGCTCCGATCGGAGTGGGACGAGCGAACCTACCCGTCGCTCGAAACGTTCCAGCTTTATCAGCAATATTTCCCCATGATCCCCGATTACCAGACCCGCCCGATCCTCTCCGAAGACCAGCGGAAGATCTGGCAAGGTCTGCCGAAGCTCAACTTCGGGCAATTCCGCAACAACCTGATGTTTGGCCAGGGAATGGCCAACAGTCCCGACGACGAAGCGGAGGACGCGGATTTGAAGGCGGCGCTGGCGGAGGACCCGAAGCCATGACAACTCCGCCCATCGCCCTCCACAAGTCGGCCCGATCCGTCGCGGCCTCCGGCTTCCAGGCAATCCTGGTGGTCCTGATCATGTCGCGTTCGAGCCTCGTTTCGGCCCAAGATGTGATCGAGGTTGAAGTCCAGCCCGTCCAGAATCAGTTCTTCCTCGCCGACCAGACCTTCGACCAGTGGGTGTTCGGGAATGTCCGGACGAATCTCTCCCCCGAAGAGCGGTTCGATTCATTCCTGGCGCTGAACATCGCGGACGTTGAACGGACATGCTCCCTGTCGGAGCCGCAGAAACGCAAGCTGCTCCTGGCCGGGCGCGGCGACATCAAACGCTTCAACGACCGCCTCGCCGAGGCCCGAGCCGTTTTCGAACGATACCGGCGCGACCAGAACAAGATGGGCGAGATCCAGCAAGAAACGATCCCGCTCGCGGAGTTGTTCAAGGACGGCCTCTTCGGAGAAGGGTCGTTTTTCGCCAAGTCGCTCGAAACGACCTTGAACCCCGACCAGTCGGACCGCCGCCGCGAAGCCATCCGGGAAAAGAAGCAATTCCTCTACAGATCGAAAGTCTCGCTCGGTCTGGCGAAACTAGACGCCGCCGTGGGCTTCACGACCGAGCAATACCACCGATTCGCCGCCGTCATCCTCGAAGAAACCACACCGCCCGAGAAGTCCGCCGGCCAGTTCGAGGCCAACGTCATGCTCTTGAAGATCGCCCGGATACCCGAGAGCAAAATCCGCCCGATCTTCGACGACGCTCGGTGGAAGGCGCTCGACCGGCAACTCCAGCAGGCCCGAGCGATGGAACCGATGCTCCGGGCCAACGGCGTCCTCGACCCGACCGAACCGGCCAAGGCCGAAAAGCCCAATTGACCGACCCGAGGCGATTTCCCATGATCCCTACCAAACATCAAGATCAAGCCGTCATCACATATCGTCGGATCGCCACGGGCGGGCTGGTCCTGGCGGCCATCGCGCTGGGTGTGACCCGGTCGGCCCAAGGGCAACTTCCGGCCTCGTCGACCGGCGAAGCGGTCCCCCGCGACGTCCGGGAGATGTACGACCGGGGGCTTCAATTCCTGGCGAGCACCCAGACCGAGGAGGGCGACTGGAAGGGCGGGGGCCAATATGGGCCGGGCGTCAACGGGATGGCGGTGCTCGCCCTCCTGGCTTCGGGCGAAGACCCCAACTTCGGCCTGTACAGCAACCACATCCGCAAGGCGCTCCGGCACATCGTCAACTCGCAGGACCCGAACACCGGCTTCTTCGGGATGAGCATGTACCACCACGGCTTCGCGATGCTGGCGCTCGCCGAGGCGTATGGGGCGGTCGACGAGCGGAGCCTCTGGGCCGGGGGGAAGCCGACCCGATCCCTCGGGCAAAGCCTGGAGATGGCGGTCCGCGCGGCCGTCACCTCGCAGAAGAAGAACGCGAGCAACGCCTGGCGGTACTCGCCGAGCGGGACCGACGCCGACACGTCGGTCAGCGGCGCCGTGCTGGTCGGCCTGCTCGCGGCGAGGAACGCGGGGATCGAGGTGCCCGACGAGTCGATCGACAAGGCGATCGCCTACTTCAAGTCGATGACGTCCAAGAGCGGCGAGGTCGCCTATTCGGGCGGGATGGGAGGCTTCGGCGAGTCGATGGCCCGCAGCTCGATCGCCACGCTCGCCTATGCCGTGGCCCGGCGCAAGGAACTCGACGAGTACAAGGCCACGCTCAACTACATCAAGGAGCGGATCGAGCAGCCCTCGCCGATGTACCTCGAATACGTCCGCTACTACGAGGCGCAAGCCTTGTTCCAAGGCGACCTCGAATCCTGGGAAAAGTGGAACAAGCTCCTGGTCCGGCAACTCAAAGAGTCGCAAGCGGCCGACGGGAGCATCCGGGGGCAGTTCGGCCCGACGATCGGGACGTCGCTGTCGCTCCTCTCGCTGGCGCTCAATTACCGCTTCCTGCCCATCTACGAACGGTGAAGCCGAGGCCCAATGAACCACACCATGCCGACCTGGACCCGCGCAGCGCGTCCTCCGGGATTCTTCCTCGTCGCGGCGGCCTTCCTCCTCGCCGGGACTTCGCGAGGCGATGAGCCGCCGAGTGCCCCGACCCTCGGGCCGGTCCTGACCCTGGTCGACGGCGGGGTCGTGCCGGGTACCCTGGCCGATTCGAGGCGACCGGGGGCGGTCGGCTGGAAGTCCGAGTCGTTCGAAGGTCCGTTCGACTTCTCGTTGGACGAGATCCGGTCGATTCGCTTCCCGGCCGACGCCAAGCCGAGGGCGGCGACCGGAACCTTCGGCTTCGAATTATCCGGGGGCGACCTCCTTTATGGGTCGATCGTCACCCTCGACGACAAGGCGGTCGAGGTCGACGTCCCGAAGCTCAGGCGGCTCCGGGTCGATCGGGCGCGAATCCGGCGGATCTTCCGCTGGAGCGGCGGCGAGGGGGTGGTCTACAACGGCCCGAACGGCCTGGCCGGCTGGCGCGAGTTCACGCCTCCCAAGCCCCAGCCCAAACGAACGAACCGGAACGCCATGCCCGGCGTGGCCTTCAACTTCGCGGTGGTGAATCAGCGAAACGCCACGATCAATCCGCAGGCGAACGCCCTCCCGCCGGGTTCCGGCTGGGTTGAGGACGGCGGGCTGCTGGAATCGAAGCGCGACAGGGCGGCGATCCAGAGCGACGTCGGCCTGGCGGCTCGGGCCAACGTCGAGATCGAACTGTCCTGGAAGCAGACCCCGAATTTCGTGGTCGCGCTGGGGGTCTCCGACGACGAGAAGACCGTCGAGCGCGCGTTCCGGCTCGAAGTCTGGGACGGCCAGATCGTCGCCCTCCGCGAAACCGACACGGCGGCCGACGTCGCCCCGATCCAGTCGGTCGGCGGCGGGCCGGGCCGGGCGCAGTTGCAGCTTTTCCTCGACCAGGAACTCGGCAAGCTCCTGGTCTTCTCGGAGAACGGCGATCCGCTCGCCGACCTGAAGCTCGGCGGTTCGCCGGGCGCCGGGTTGCCCGGGGTCCGGCTGACCAACCTTCAAGGCGATGTCCGACTCGACCGGCTCCGGGTCCGTCGCTGGGACGGCGAGTCTCCGCATCCGACGACGCCCAACGAGTCGCACATCCTCCTGGCCGACCAGTCGATCGTCCGAGGGCGGGTGGATCGCTTCGACGCCGCTTCCCGCGAGTTTGTCGTCCAGGGCGAGTCGGGCTCGACGCGGGTTCCCGAGGGTCGGGTCGTCGACGTCCGCCTCCCCCAAGCCGAGGACGACTCGCGGCGCCCGATCCAGGTCGCTTACCAGGACGGGACCCGACTCGGCGGCGAGTGGCTCGGGGTCGAAGGGGGGCGGTTGTTCCTGATGGTCCCCGGCGTCGCCGACCCGCTCCAGCTTCCCACGGAGGGCCTCCGCTCGATGACGGTCGCCCAACGCGACGCGAAGCCCCGAGACCGAGGCGAGGCGGTCGGGACCCTCGACATGGACGGACTCCGCGTCCAAGGGCGGCTCGTGAACTCGACGGGGCGGCCCGGCGAAGGGAACCTGGCCTGGCAACCCCTCGCCAGCGAGACCGCCGGCACCATCCGACCTGGGGCCTCGGGGCGGATCATCTACCAGACACCAAGCCCCAAGCCGACCGCGAACACCCGGACGACCGCGCAGGGCAAAGCGGAGGTGCGTGTGGGCGTGCAGCGAGATGCGATCGTCCGAGTCAACCCCATCAATCGGCGGGCCCCGGCCCCGGCACCCGAGCCGGTGATGGCACCCGCCACCCCGGTCGTCCCCCGGGCGCTTTATCTCCGGTCGGGCGACATCATCCCGGTCGAAGTCTCGAAGATCGACGAGGATGGCGTCTGGTTCGAGACGAAGCTATCGGAAAGCCACTTCGTGCCGAACGCCCGGGTCAAGGCCGTCGAGTTGGCGGCGGACGACCCGGCGACGATCCGGATGAGCAAGGCCAAGTTCGATCGCCTGCTGACCCTCCCCAGGATGCAAAAGGACAGCCCCCCAACGCACTTGATCCGGTCCAAGAGCGGCGACATCCTCCGAGGGCGGGTCGTCGGCATGGACGACAAGATCATCCGCGCCGAGATTCGCCTCGAAGAAAAGAACCTGCCCCGCGACCGGATCTCGCGGATCATCTGGTTCCACGCCGACGAGTCCGACCCGTCGAAGAAACCCGCCGGCCCCCCCGAAGTCCAGCGAACGACGCGGGTCCAAGCCGTCCGGAGCGACGGGACCCGCTTGACCTTCGCCGCCGAAGGGGTCGCCGACGGGACCCTGCTGGGGAAGAGCGACGTGCTCGGGGTCTGCAAGGTCAAGCTCCAGGAGCTTGACCAACTCCTGATCGGCGGGCTTGTCGAGCGGGAGGCGACGCAGGTCGCCTACCAGAACTACAAGCTCCAGAACGCCCCCGAACCCAAGTCGGCGCAGGGCGATGACGGGGCCTCGCCCAACGGAGGAGCGGCGGGCACCGACGCCGCCCTGGTCGGCAAGCCGGCGCCCGACTTCCAGCTCGACCTCCTCGGCGGCGAGAAATTCCACCTCGCCGACAACAAGGGCAAGGTGATCGTCCTCGACTTCTGGGCGACCTGGTGCGGCCCCTGCTTGCAAGCGATGCCGCAGATCGAGCGAGTTTCCCGCGAGTTCGCCGATCAAGGCGTCCAGTTGATCGCCGTCAACCTCCAGGAAACCCCCGCCAAGATCAAGGCCATGCTCGAACGGCAGAAGCTCTCCCCCAAAGTGGCCCTGGACCGCGACGGCGCCATCGCCGAGAAGTACGGGGCGGCCGCGATCCCCCAGACCGTCGTCATCGACCGCGAAGGCAAGGTCGCTCGCCTGTTCATCGGGGGGGGACCCCGCCTCGGCGACCAGCTTAAAGAAGCCTTGCAAGCGACGCTCGCGATCGGGCAACCTGAATAACGGCCCGGAATCCCCAGGCTTGCCCATTCGCCGCGATCATGCGGGAATTTCGTTGTCTGCGGACCTCGCGTACGCAACAATAGCACCCCTCCTGGATCGCCTCGCCCGCCGAGGCCCGTTGCGTCGAAATCGAGGTGCGCCCGTCATGCCTTGTCGTCTTACCCGTCTTTGTGCATCGTCTCTTGCCCTGATCCTGCTCAACGGTTGGGCAATGTCGTCGGTCCCCGCGATGGCACAGCCGGTGGCTCCGAACAACACCGGTCCGGTCGCTCGGAGGCCGTTCGCCAAGCCGGGGACGCTGAAGCAGGCGGAGCGGGTCCGGACCTTCGACGTCCGGCATATCAAGGGGGAGTTGACGCTCGATGTCAAGAAGAGCGAGATCCGAGGGACCGTCACCCACACGATCGCCCCGCTCCACCCCGGGCTCGACTCGATCACGCTCGACTGCGGGGCGGACTTGAAGGTTTCCAAGGTCGCGGTCGGCCCGGCGGCCTGCAAATACGAGCAGAGAGGGGACGAGCTTTCCATCACGCTCGACCGAGCTTACAGCCCCGACGAGACGTTCCAGCTCGCGGTGACTTACGCGGGTTCGCCCGAGGTTGGCATCCGCTTCGTCAAACCCGACGTCGACCATCCCAAGCGCGCGGCCTGCGTCTGGACGATCGGCGAGCCGGAAGACGCCCGGTTCTGGATTCCTTGCTACGACTTCCCCAACGAGCGCTCGACCTCCGAGATGATCGTCACCGTCGACAAGCCCTTGTCCGTGGTCTCCAACGGCACCCTCGAATCGACCCGAGAGAACGCCGACGGCACCTCGACCTTCCACTGGAAGATGGACAAGCAGCTCACCGCCTATCTCCTCTCGATCACCGCCGCCGACTTCGCCGTCTACCACGACAAGCTCGGCAGCCTCCCGGTCGACTACTACGTCCTCAAGGACGTCGACGAGGCGACGACCCGCCGGGCGCTCGGCAAGACGCCCCAGATGATCGAATTCTTCAACCAGAAGATCGGGACGGCGTACGATTATCCGAAATATGCCCAGGTCTGCCTCCCCGAGTTCGGCGGCGGGATGGAGCATACCTCGGCGACGACGTTGACCGACTCGATCCTACTTGACGCCGTGGCCCACCTCGAAAGCGACGCCGACAGCCTGGTCGCCCACGAGCTGGCCCACCAGTGGTTCGGCGACCTGCTCACCTGCCGAGACTGGTCCAACCTCTGGCTCAACGAGGGGTTCGCCAGCTACTTCGACCCACTCTTCACCGAGCAAGACAAGGGAAAAGATGCGTTCCAGATCAACATGGCCTCCAACCTCGCGGGCTACCTCAGGTCGGACCGGGATTACCGCCGACCGATCGTCGAGCCTCGGTTCAACGACCCCTGGCAGATGTTCGACGGGGTGACCTATTCCAAGGGGTCCTGCGTGCTCCACGCCCTCCGGGGGCTGATCGGCGACGACGCCTGGTGGCGCGGGATCAAGCTTTACGTCGGCAGGAACAAAGACCGGGCGGTCGTGACCGACGACTTCCGCAAGGCGATGGAGGAGGTTTCGGGCCGCGACCTCGGCTGGTTCTTCGACCAGTGGGTCTCGCGGGGCGGCCACCCCGAGCTTTCCGCCCGCTGGCGGTTCGAGCCCGAGGACAGCACGCTCCGCCTCAAGGTCGACCAGACCCAGGCGGTCGACGAGACGACCCCGCTGTTCCGCCTCCCCACGACGGTCGAGATCGGCGACGAGTCGAGCGTCCGGAGCGTCCCGATCGTCATCGACGCCAAGACCCAGGAGTTCGTCATCCCCACGCCTCGGAGGCCGAAGATGGTCCGGATCGACCCGGAAGGGTGGCTCCCCAAGGTTCTCACCTTCGAGAAGCCGGCCGAGGAGTGGGTCTACCAGCTCGAACATGCCGACAACCTGCTCGGGCGAGTCGAGGCGGCGAAGGCCCTGGTTTCACGATTCAAGGACGACAAGGCGACCTCGGACGCCCTGGCCAAAGCCTTGGCGCGCGAGAAAGACCCGTTGGCACGGTTGGAAGTCGTCCGCCAGGCCGTGGCCGTCGGCGAACCCTGTCGAGCCACCCTCATGGAGGCGGCCCTCGACCCCGACCCGCGCACCCGGGCCGCCGCGATCAAGGGACTGGTCCCTTTGAAGTTCGACTCGGCGCTGGAGGTGCTCTGCCGATCGATCTGGAACAACAAGACCGAACCCTACGGCGCCCGAGGGGCCGCGCTCCGGGTCTTGGTCCAGGGGAAGGTCAAGGATGCGGATGAGCTGGTCGATTCGGCCTTGAAAGACCCCTCGAACAACCACTCGCTCGGTAAGGCGGCGCTCGAGGCGGTCTTCAACCAAGGGGGGCAAAAAGCCAGGGAAGCCGCCGTGCTCTACAGCCGACCCGGCCAACCCAGGACGCTCCGCACGACGGCGGTCGAGGCGCTTTCCCGACAGGCGAAGGAAGACCCCCAGGCCGAGAAGCTCCTCATCGCACTCCTCGACGACCCGTCCAAGAGCATGCGAACCGGCGCGGCATCCGCCCTGATCTCCGGCGGCTTCACCTCGGCCCTCCCGAAGCTCGAACAACGGCTCGCGACGGCCCAAGGTCCCGCCCGTCGAAGGTTCGAATCCGGCCTCGAAGAGTTGAAGAAGCGGAAGAAAGACGCGGCGGACACCAGCGTCAAGGAGGCCGGCGACCTCGAACGCCAGGCCGCCGACCTCGAGCTTCAGGCCAAGGACCTCCGCAACCGGGCCGAGGCGATCAAGATCAAGGTCGAGAGGTCGAAAGCGGCCCCCAAACCGGAAACTTGAACCCGGCCGCCTAATCGTCGACGGACCTGGCCGACCGCCGCTCCAGGTCGGCCAAGGCCCGCTCGTAGGCGTCCTGGATTCGCCGGAAGCTCGCCGAATCGCCGCCTCGGTCCGGGTGGTGTTTCTTGACCAACTCGCGGTGCCGGGCCTTGACCTGATCAAGCGTCGCGTCGGCCTTGAGGCTCAGGGCGGCGAAGCAGTCCGGCGGTCGCCGCTCGTGGTCGTCGCCGACTTGCTTTTGATTCTGGCGAACTTGCCTTTCCCAGTAGAGCCGGTTGGCCTCGTCCCTCGCCTCGTCTTCGGCCTCCCGTTGCGATCGAAAGGCCGCGAAATCCCGGATTCCGGCCGGGGTCGGCTTGCGGATCACCTCGCGGAGGTCGGCCAGGATCGTCGCCCTGTCGCGATCATCGCCGGGTGCATCCTCGCCTAATTCCCCCCAGAGCTTGACCGCCCACTCGACGTCGTGCCACCAGGCCGCGCGGTGGAAGTCGTCATCGATGCAGCAGGAGCGGATCGTCGGGAGTCGGTAAACGAGGTTCTGGCGAAGTTGGCCGTCGCGTCGCTCCGATTCCACGACCAGAGGGGTCCATTCCGCCCGGCCCCCTCCATGATGCTCGCACCGGAGGCCACGCCAGGGCGGGGCGTAGCTGAACGGTCCCGATGGCGGATCACCGACCAGGAACGGACCTCCCCCTCGGCCTTTGACGGCCTGCTCCTGCCAGACGATGAACAACGCGGCACTCCCGGCGATCAAGCGAACGATCCCGAAATCCTGTCAGACTCGCCCGGGCCAGCCAAGCCGACCTCGATCCGAAGCCCGAAATGTCTCACAAAAGCGATCGGTTCGGCAAGGACCGGCGTCCCCTCCGGGGCGAGGACATTTCGATGGTTCTTCAGGAGGAAGGCGATGGACGCGGATGCCGAGATCACCCGGAAAATCCATCGACCCGCCCATGAGGACGGTCAATCGTGTCGCTTCAAATCGGATGTCCTGGCCAGTCGAGAATCTCGACGATCAAGGTGATTTCGCGGAGAGATCGTCAACCGGGCGAAATTCGCCAGGCTCTATTATCTGCGATTGTTGGTTAGAATGTCGGTTTCCAAGAGGATTCAACCAGCGATTGCCCGGTCGGTTGATCCCAAAGTTCGGAGCTTCCGCTTGACGATTCAAAGGCAGATTCCTCGGTTGTTGATCTCGGGGACTTCCAGCGGCGTGGGCAAGACGACGGTGATGGTTGGGTTGACCTTGGCCCTCCAAGCCCGAGGTCTCCGCGTGGCCGTCTTCAAGTGCGGCCCGGACTACCTCGACCCCACCTATCATCGCCGGGCCGCCGGGTCTCCTTGCCACAACCTGGACGGCTGGATGATGGGCCGCGAGGCCGTGATCCGGACGTTTGAACGGGCCGGCCGGGGGGCGGACGTCGCGTTGATCGAAGGGGTGATGGGGCTGTTCGACGGCGCCTCGGCGACGACCGAGGAAGGGTCCGCCGCCGAGGTCGCCAAATGGCTCCGGTCGCCCGTCCTCCTGGTGGTCGATACCCAGGGGATGGCCCGGACGGTCGCGGCGGTCGCCAAAGGCTTCGCCGAGTTCGACCCCGACGTGCCCTTGCGGGGAATCCTCTGCAACCGGGTCGGGAGCCGGGGACACCTCGAACTGCTCCGAGAGGCCAACCCATCCCCTCCGGTCGTGGGCGGCTTGCCGGTCGAACCGCGGTATTCTTTCCCCGAACGCCACCTCGGCTTGCGGACGGCCGACCGAGACTCGATCCCGGATGACCTCCTCCAACCTTGGGGAGGACTGGTCGAGGATTGGGCGGATGTTCCCGAGATCCTCAGGATCGCCCGGGCCGCTCCCCCCCTGCCGATGGGCCAGGAGCCACCCGGTTCCTTGGGGGTCGGATCGAAGGTCGGGCCGAGGATCGGGATCGCCTTCGATGAGGCGTTCCACTTCTATTACGAGGACAACCTCGCGCGACTGGAAGCGATGGGGGCGGAACTGGTCCGCTTCTCCCCGGTCCATGACGCCTCGCTCCCCGAGGTCGATGGCCTGTACTTCGGCGGCGGATACCCCGAGCTGATGGCCGCCGAGTTGTCGAGGAACGGCGGGATGATCGCCGACGTTCGCGGCTTCGCCGAGCGGGGCGGGCCGATCTATGCCGAGTGCGGCGGCTTGATGTATCTTTGCCGGGCGATCCTCACGCTGGATTCAGTCCGCCACGCGATGGTCGGGCTGATCGACGGCGAGGTCGTCGTCAAGGACAAGCTGCAAGCGTTGGGGTACGTCGAAGTCGAGACGCAGGCCCCGTCGTTGCTCGGGCCGGCGGGCCTCCGGTTCCGAGGGCACCAGTTTCGCTATTCGGAGTTCGTCCGCCCCCCGACGGGTTGCGATCATCGATACCAGGTCTGGAAGCGTCGAGGCGGCGAGATTTCCCCGGAAGGCTACGCGACGCGGAACGTGCTCGCTTCCTACGTCCATGCCCACTGGGCGTCGAACCCCGAGGCGGCCGAAGGCTTCGTTCGCGCCTCTGAGGCCGCCCGGCGGTCGAACCGCCGCTGATCTTCCACCAAGCTTCAAAAAAAGATCGCAAACATGGACCTCTACGAATCGATCTATTCGCGACGAGACATCAGGGACTTTCGACCCGATCCGATCCCGCCCGAGGTTCTCCGTCGAATCCTCGACGCCGCGCACCACGCGGGCTCGGTCGGCCTGATGCAGCCCTGGAACTTCCTGATCCTCCGGTCCGTCGCCGTCCGTCGCCGGGTCCACGAGGTTTTTCAGGCGGAGAACGCCCGAGCCTCGGCCCGGTACGAAGGGGATCGTCGGAGCCTCTACGAGTCGATCAAGCTGCAAGGCATCCTCGACGCCCCGCTCAACCTCGTCGTGACCTGCCATCGCGACCGCAAAGGGCCGCACGTCCTCGGCCGCGACTCGATCCGCGACGCCGACATTTACAGCACATGCTGCGCGGTCCAGAACTTTTGGCTCGCCGCCCGAGCCGAGGGCGTCGGCGTGGGTTGGGTCAGTATCCTCGACCCGGCCACGATCGCTTCCATCCTCGAATTTCCCGAAGAGGTCATGTTGGTGGCTTACCTTTGCGTCGGGTACCCGGTGGAGTTCGCCGACCGGCCCTTGCTGGAGCGCGTCGGATGGGAAACCAGGACCCCCCTGGAGGACGTGGTCTTCGAGGAAAAATGGGGTCGAAGGCCCAACTTCGATTCGAAGGATGATGAGACTGCTGGTTGGGCGGGTAATCCGTTGAGCGGCTCGGCCCCCGACTTGACCTCGACCGGTTCGGTAGGTTCTAATCACGAGCCTCGACGGGTGCCCCCGGCCTGAACCGACCTGGTTCGGCTCGGATGCGGGGGAGAATAGGGAAGACGGTGCGAATCCGTCGCGGGGCCGCCGCTGTATTCGGCCAGGCGTCGGGACGTCATGGCCACTCCCAAGACGGGGAGGAAGGCCGTCCCGACGCCGCTACGAGCCGTGAGCCAGAAGACCTGCCCGTCGAGCCTCTGTTCCGATGCTCCGGCCACGAGCATCCGGGCGGGCGACGACGCGGATCGGCCGCTCTCATCCCACGCGCCGGAAGGCCCGAGCATCCTCCCTCGCCCGAGTCGGCGGGAAGGACAGCCTTGGCGACGCTTAGCCCTTGCGTGGGATTGTGCCAGATCGAATCGACCTCCGGCCTCTGCTCGGGATGTGCGCGGTCCGGCGAAGAGATCGCGTCCTGGAAGGACGCGCCCGAGGCGGTCCTGAACCGGATCTGGGCGGAATTGCCCGGCCGCAGGGAAAAATTAGGCATCGGCCTCCATCGCCTGGGGTGGTCGCCCGAGGTGATCCTTTCGTTCGTCCAAGGAACTTTGCGAGCCGGCCAAGGGTCCTGGGTCGTCGGCGCGTTCGGAGCGGTCGCGAAGTTCTCGATCGGTCGTGACGATGTTTGCGAAGTGGAGCGGGATGGATCGCGGATCACGGCCAGGACTGGTCGAGGGGCGGTCCGCTTCGAGATCACGGAGCGGGTCCGGGTCCTGTCCACAAGGGTGAACGTAGGGGGCACGTCCGAGGAAATCATCATCCTCGCCGTCCCCCGGAGCCGGACCCGACCGCGACCGAATGCCGGCCTGACCGCGCTGGGCGTCGACCGAGACGCGATTCGACCGGCGGATCGGGGGGACCGACTCTACGACCTGGGGCTCGACTCGGAGGCCGCGGCCTTTTGCGTCCGGACTCGGGCGCTCGATCTGGTCGAGGAGCTGGACCGGGGAACCGGTCGAAAGTGGGCGGATCTGCCGCCCGAGGAGGGGGATTGGATCATCTACAACTCGCCCTCCCGGGTCGCCCTGAATGACCTCGCCCGGATCGAGGTATTCGCACCGATCCCGCCCCCCGACGGGCAAGCTTTAGTAGGCCCGCACGCTCACTTTCCCCCGACGTTGTTGGCTTTCGGCCAGGAAACGCCCCCCAGGTGGGACGTCCCCGAGTCGTTCGTGCCTTGCGCGATCTTCTATCCCATCGACCTTGGGTCGAGGGGCGAATATGTTTGATCAAGGGGCCGTCCGTCGCCATCTCGACCGACTGGCGAAGCCGCCGGGGAGCCTGGGGCGGCTTGAGGAGTTGGCGGTTCTGCTCTGCACGATCCAGCGCACGCTCACGCCCCGGACCCGGCCGCGTCGCCTGGTCCTGTTCGCGGCCGATCATGGTGTCGTGGCCGAAGGGGTTACGATCTGGCCGGCTTCGGTGACCGGCGTCATGATCCGGTCGATCCTCCGCAAAGGGGCGGCTTGCACGGTGCTGGCCGCCTCCTCCGACACCGAGGTGATGTTGATCGACGTCGGCTCGCGGTCCGAGCCGATGCCCCCGAGGCCGGGCTATTGGTTGCGAAAAGTCGAGAACGGGACGGCCAACCTCGCCCGGGGGGCGGCCATGAGCCTCGAAGAGTTCGACCAGGCGGTGGCGATCGGCCGCGACGAGGCGGTTCGGGCGCGAGACGACGGGATGGCCGTGGTCGCGGCGGGGGAATTGGGCATCGGCAACACGACCTCGGCCTCATGCCTCGCCGTGTTGCTGGGGGACGTGCCCCTCGACCGGGCGGTCGGCCGAGGGGCCGGCGCCGACGACCTGACGCTCGCCCGGAAGCGACAGGTCGTCGAAGGGGCCACGAGCAGGGTCCGCCCGAAGCTGGTAGGGGACTTGAGGGCGGTGGTCGCCGAGGTCGGCGGCTTCGAGATCGTCGCGATGGCCGGTTTCTTCCTCGAAGCGCATGCCTTGGGGCTGACGATCGTCCTCGACGGGATGATCGCCACGGCGGCGGCCCTGATCGCCGAGGCGTTGCAACCGGGGACTTCCGGCTCGATGATCGCGGCGCACCAATCCCTCGAACCGGCACATCCCTTGATGCTCGGGCGGCTTGGGCTAGATCCACTCTTGGGCGACTGGCGGCTCTGCCTCGGCGAAGGGACCGGGGCGCTCCTGGCGATCCCCTTGCTCGACGCCGCCGCCGCCATGATCGCCGGGATGGACACGCTCGACGCGCTCGGGATCGCCCCCTCGGAGGCGGCCGATGCCCCTGCTTGACCACTGGCGAGCCTTCCTCGTCGCCGTCCAGTTCCTCACCCGGGTGCCCATCCCACCCGTCGACCTCCGCGACGAGGGCGTCCGACGCTTCACCTTGGGCCGGTCGACGGCGTATTTCCCGGCGGTCGGGGCGCTGATCGGCGCAGCCACCGGCTCGGTGATCCTCGTGGCGAGTCGGGCCTGGCCGATCGCCCTGGCGGTCGTGCTGGGGCTGGCCTTCGAGGCGGTGTTGACCGGGGCATTCCACGAGGACGCCGTGGCCGACTTCTGCGACGCCTTCGGCGGCGGCTGGACCCGCGACGACGTCCTCCGCATCCTCAAGGACAGCCGGGTCGGGGCCTTTGGCGCCCTGGGCTTGGGCCTCGCGGTGGCCCTCCGAGGCGGCGCGACGGCGACGCTCCCGCCCGACCGACTTTTCGCCGCGGTGCTCGCCTCGGCCACCCTCGGGCGCTGGGCGATCCTCCCGGCGATGTGGGCGTTGCCCCCGGTGCTCGAGCGCGAGAGCATCAGCCGCGACGTCGGCCGTCGGATCGGGCCGGGGCGGGTCGCGCTGGGGACGGCGCTGGCGGGCCTCGGATGCCTCCCCCTGGCGGTGGCCAGCCCCGGGCGACTCGGTTTAGCGGTGGTGGCGGTCATGGCGTTGACCGCCTGGGTCGTGGTTTACGTCCGCAAGCGGCTGGGCGGGATCACCGGCGATTGCCTGGGGTTCCTCTGCTACGCCTCGCAGGTGGCCGCCCTTTTGGTCGCGTCCGGACGCTGGCCGTTGGGGGTCGTCCGATGACGAATGACCTCATCCTGGTCAGGCATCCCCGGGTGGACGATCGGTTTCGGGGGGTCTGCTACGGCCGGGCCGACGTCCCGCTCGGCCCCGAGGGGGAAGCGGAGAGCGTCCGGCTGGCCGAATCGATGGCCCGATGGCCGATCGACCACCTGATCACCAGCGGCGCGGCGAGGACCGGCTTCCTCGCCGACCGGATCGCGGCGATGACCGGCGCCGAGGTCCAGGTCGAATCGGCCCTCCTCGAACGCGACTTCGGCGCCTGGGAGCTTCGGACCTGGGACGCGATCTACGAGGAAGTCGGCGACTCGATGCACGGCCTGATCCACCACCCGGCCACCTATCGCCCGCCGGGCGGCGAGACGACCTTCGAGCTGCGAGACCGGGTCATGGGCTGGTACGGGCGGCGGCCTCGCGGCGCGGTGGTCGTGGTGGTGACGCACGGCGGCCCGATCGCGGCGATCCGAGGCACGCTCGCCGGGTTGGAGCCGGTCGACTGGGTCGACCTCATCCCCAAGACAGGGACCTGGATCGCCCTGGCGGGAGGGGAGGCATGAATCATCGGACGCTCCGGGTGGGCATGCTCTTGGTGGTCTTGGTCGTCGTCGGGCTTGCCAGCCTGGCGATTGGTCCGGTGCGGCTTTCGGGGCCGGAGGTGATCGGGGGTTTGTTCGAAGGTCGATCGGGCGGGCCGTCGCGGGCCTCGACCATCATCTGGGAACTCCGGCTCCCTCGGGTCTTGCTGGCGGTGATGGTCGGTTCGAGCCTGGGGGCGGCGGGCGCGGCTTACCAAGGGCTGTTTCGGAACCCTCTGGCCGACCCGTTCGTGATCGGGGCGTCGAGCGGGTCGGCCCTGGGGGCGACGCTCGTCATCGTGGGGGGCGGGACCGCCGGGGCGCTCGGCTTCGGCGCGGTGCCGCTGGGCGGGTTCGTCGGGGCGGTCGCGGCGGCGGGGCTGGTTTATGCGTCGACCGCGTGGTGGGGCCGGATGCCGCTGGTGGGCTTGCTCCTGGCGGGTTCGGCGGTGAGCAGTTGCCTGGGGGCCTTGGTCTGGCTCCTGATGGTCCTCCACGACGAGGACCTGGCGAAGATCGTCGGCTGGCTGATGGGAAGCCTGGCCGCCCGAGGGTGGCCGGCGGTCGTGGCCGGTTGGCCCTATGTCGTCGCGGGCGTGGCCGGTCTTGGGTTGCTCTCCCGGCCGCTCGACGCCCTTTCGCTGGGGGAGGAACCGGCGATGGCGCTCGGCTTGCCGATCCGGCGGATGACCGGCGCGATCGTGGCCGCCGCCAGCCTCGCCACCGCCGCCGCCGTGGCGATGGCGGGCGTGATCGGCTTCGTCGGCCTGATCGCGCCGCACATGGCCCGAGGATTCGTCGGCTCCAGGCATCGGTACCTGATCCCGAGCAGCGGCCTGGGCGGGGCGATCCTCCTCCTGCTCGCCGACGACCTGGCCCGGACCGTCGCGGCGCCGATCGAGTTGCCGGTCGGGGTCCTGACCGCGATGCTCGGCGGCCCCTTCTTCCTCCTGATCCTGGGGACGAGGGCGCGATGACCACGGCTCGGGACTCGACCTCCGACCGCCTCGAAGCCCGAGGGCTGGCGTGCGGCTACCCCCGCCGGGGGGACGTCCTGATCGGGGTGGACCTGGCCGTCGAGTCCGGGACGGTCCTCGCGCTGCTCGGCCCGAACGGCTCGGGCAAGACGACCCTGCTCAGGACGCTCGCCCGCCTCCTCCGACCCCGAGGCGGCTCGGTCCTCTTCAACGGCGAATCGCTCCCGGGCGCCCATCGGCGGATCGCGATCGCGGCCCACGAGGACGCGGGCGGGTCGAGCCTCACCGTCTTCGAGGTGGTCCGCCTCGGCCGGGCGGCTCATCGAGGTTGGTGGAAACCGATGAACTTGGAAGACCTGGCGGCGATCCAACGGGCGATCGACCGGACCGACCTCCGCCCGCTCCGCGACCGGCCCGTCGCCGAGCTTTCGGCGGGCCAGTGGCAGCGCGTCCTCCTGGCCCGAGCCTTGGCCCAGGAGCCGGCCATCCTCCTGCTCGACGAGCCGACGGCGCACCTGGATTTGAAGTATCAGGTCGAGTTCCTCGAACTCGTCGAAGTCCTGGCCCACGACGAAGGGCTGGGGGTCGTCCTCAGCCTCCACGACGTCAACCAGGCGTCGCTCTGGGCCGATCGGATCGCCCTCCTGGCCGAAGGCCGATTGCTGGCGGTCGGCCCGCCCGAGGCGATCCTCACGGTCGAACTCCTCGAACGGGCCTATCGCTGCCCGGTCGAGGTCGAACGTCACCCCACCTCCGGGGCGGCGATGGTCTTCCCCCGTCGGAAAGTCCACCGGGACCGCCCGGGACCGGCCTCATGACCACCCAAGCCCTCGCCCTGGTCCCGATGGCCCTGGCGGTCGCCCTCGACCTGGGCCTCGGCGAACCCCCGAACCGCTTCCACCCGGTCGCCTGGATCGGCTCGGGGTTGCTGGCGGCTCGTCGACGGCTCCCAACCCGGGGGAAGCTGGTCCCCTTCGTCGCCGGGGCGGGGTTGATGGTCGTGGGCGTCGCTTCCTCGATCATCCTAGGCTTCTCGATCAACGCCGGTCTGGCCTACCTCCCCCGACCGGCCGCCTGGCTCGTCGAGGCGGCCGCCTTGAAGTCGTTGTTCTCGATCCGAGGGCTGATCCAGGCCGCCCGAGCCGTGGCCGAGGCCCTTCGCCGAAGGGACCTCGGCAAGGCCCGCACTCTGGCGTCTTGGCACCTGGTGGGGCGATCGACCGACCGGCTCGATGGGCCTCGGGTCGCGGCGGCGACGATCGAGTCGGTCGCCGAGAATGCCGTCGACAGCGTCGTGGCCCCCTTGTTCTTCTACGCGATCGGCGGGCTGGCCGGGGCCTTGGCTTATCGGGTCATCAACACCGCCGACTCGGTGCTCGGCCACCGCGACCCCGACCTCGAATGGCTCGGCAAGGTCCCGGCGAGGCTCGACGACCTCGCCAACCTGATCCCGGCCCGCCTCACCGCCCTGGCCATCCTCCTGGCCGCCCCGAGCGTCGGCGGCAAGCCTTGGCAAGCGTCGCGGATCTGGTGGCGTGATTCCGGCTCGACCGCCAGCCCGAACGCGGGCCATCCCATGAGCGCCGCCGCCGGGGCCTTGGGCGTGGAGCTGGAGAAGGTGGGCTTCTACCGGCTTGGCGGGGGCCTCCGCCTCCCCGAGATCGACGACATCGACCGGGCGATCCGCCTGTTCCTGGCGGCGCTCGCCCTGGCGGCGCTCCCGCTGGGGGCGCTCCGACTCCGGTTCGGAGCTTGATCATCACCCGCGAATCCGAGGAGTCTTGATATCGTGGGCGACCTGATCCTGATTACCGGCGGCGTCCGGTCCGGCAAGAGCCGGTTCGCCGAGCGACTGGCCCGCTCGATTGGGGGCGACCGGGTGGCCTACGTCGCCACGGCCGAGGCGGGCGACGAGGAGATGCGAGGCCGGATCGCCGCCCATCGCGCCGATCGGCCGGAGGCTTGGACGACGCTCGAAAACCCAATGGACGTCGCCGGGGCGATCGTCGAAGCGTCGTCCGGCCCCGAGCCGCCTCGGGCCATCCTCGTCGACTGCTTGACGATGCTGGTCAGCAACCTCCTCCTGGCGGGGGATGAGGCGACGGCCGGCTCGCGGGTCGATGGGCAAGTCGCCTCGATCCGGGCCAGTCGCGGTCGGACGGCCGCCTCGGTGATCGTCGTGACCAACGAGGTCGGCCTGGGCGTAGTCCCTCCCTCGTCGCTGGGCCGCCGCTATCGCGACCTCCTGGGCATGGCCAACCAGGCGCTCGCCGCCGACGCCGCCCATGTTTACCTCCTGGTCGCGGGGATGGCCGTCGACTGGAAGGCCCTCGCCAACTCGCCGATCGGCTTCTCGGCTCCCCTTTCCTCGAACCCTTGAGGCTCCTTCGTGAATACCTGGCATCGCCTCCTCGTCCTTGGCTTGGGATTCGCCTCGGGATGCGACCGGGCGGCCGAACCTCCGGCGGTCCCGGTCGCCTCATCGCCCCGGGTCGAGCCGAAGCGGGCCGCTCCGGCAACCTGGCCGCTGGAAGTCGTCGACGGCCTCGGGCGGAAGGTTTCCGTCGCTCGCCCCGCGGTGCGGATCGTCTCGCTCGCCCCGTCGAACACCGAGATCCTCTTCGCCATCGGCGCCGGCGACCGGGTCGTCGGTCGGACCACCGTGGACACCTATCCGCCCGAGGCATTGAAGCTGACCTCGGTCGGAGGGATGACGCCCCAGGGGATCAACCTGGAAGCGATCGTGGCGCTCCGGCCCGACCTCGTCCTGGCCACCGGCGGGGTCCAGGCGCCGATCGTGGCGCCGATCGAACGCCTCGGCCTGCCCGTCGTCGCGCTCGACGCGGAAGACTTCGAGGGGGTGGCCCGGAACATCCGATTGGTGGGCAAGCTGACCGACCACTCCGCCGACGCCGACCGGCTCACGACCCGGTTCCTCGACCGGGTCCAGGCCGTCCGCGCGCGGGTCGCGTCTCGGACCGGCCCTCGGCCTCGGGTGTTGTATCTCATCAGCGAAGACCCGCTCGTGACCGCCGGACCCAAGACGTTCATCGGCCAGATGATCGAGACCGCCGGAGGGATCAACATCTTCGGCGACGTTTCCAAGAGATATCCCAAGCCGAGCGAGGAAGAGATCCTGTCGAGGGCGCCCGACGTCATCCTGACCTCGTTCGGCGCCATGAACGCCGAGGGTCGCGACGAATCGGCCCGTCGAGCCAATCTCCGGTCACGACCCGGCTGGGGCGCGATCCCGGCGGTCCGAGACGGCCGGATCGCCCTCCTCGAAGCGGACCGGATGTCTCGCCCCGGCCCCCGACTCGTCGAAGGGCTGGAAGCGATGGCCGACGCCCTCGAAACCGCCCCGCAAGCCCCCAAGAAAACCGCCTCGGGGCCGGGCTGACGCGGTCCCCGATACCAATTTAGCCACGGATGGAACACGGATGGGAAGCAGAAAAAAGTTCTGATCCGTGTTTCATCCGTGTTCCATCCGTGGCTGAAATTAGTATTCGATCCCCTTCTGAGGCATGATCCCCGAGCGGTACGGATGCTTGATCTGCTTCATCTCGGTGACGAGGTCGGCCATCTCGATCAACTGGGCGTGGGCGTTCCGGCCGGTGATGACGACGTGGAGCATCTCGCGCTTCCGGTCGAGTTCTTCGAGGATCTCGTCGACGGGGATATACTCGTAGCGGATCACGATGTTCAACTCGTCGAGGATGACCAGGTCATAAGACGGGTCCCGGAGCATGGCGATGGCGGCTTGCCAGCCTCGGCGGGCGGTGTCGATGTCGCGTTGGCGGTCCTGGGTGTCCCAGGTGAACCCTTCGCCGAGGGTCAGCATCGTGACCTCGGGCTTCAATCGCTCGAAGAACGCGGCCTCGCCGGTGGCGATCGCCCCCTTGATGAACTGGACGATCCCGACCCGCATCCCGTGGCCCAAGGCCCGGGCCGCGACGCCGAAAGCCGCCGAGGACTTCCCCTTGCCCGCGCCGGTGTTGACCACGATCAGCCCCTTTTCCCGCGTCGCATTGGCCAGACGGGCGTCGTGGGCTTCCTTGAGCCGGGCCATCCGCTCGTTGTGCTTCTCGTCCCGCTCGGCGCTTTCTTCGGTCATCCCGACTCTCCTCGGATGGGTTGGTGGAACGGTTCGAACATCAATCCTGGGATTCGCGGACGATCGCGTCGATCGCGTCCATGTCGAGGGCTCGCTCCACCTCATCGGCCAGCCGGTCGAGGGCGGCGAGGAACCGATCGTGGTGGCCCACCGGTGCCTGGACCCCTTCGACGCGAGGCCGACCCGAGTCGAGCGAGCCGAGCCAGGCGAGGCGGAAGCGGTCGTCCTCGAAGAGTCCGTGGAGGTAGCATCCCCAGATCCGGCCATCGTCCGACGCGGCCCCGTCCGGCCCGCCGGGATCGACGGCGAGCCAGGGGGGAGCCTCGGTCGCGCCCGACCGGCCCATGTGGATCTCGTAACCGGCCAGCTCGTGGCCGATCAAGGGCGTCATCCAGCCCGAGCCGGCGACGATCCGCGCCCGGACCCGCCGGGTGGCCTTCGTCGAGGCGAAGGTCGTCTCGATGGGCAACAAACCGAGGCCGGGAGTCTCGGAGCGGTCCGACTCGACCCGATCCGGGTCGCGGATCGACCTCCCGAGCATCTGGAAGCCGCCGCAGACCCCGACGATCGCGGTCCCTTCTCGGGCGAACCGGGCGATCCGATCGTCGAAGCCTCGGGCGCGGAGCCAGTCGAGGTCGGAGACCGTGCTTTTCGATCCGGGGAGGATCAAGGCGTCGGGCCGACCGACTGCTTCGAGCGAGTCGACGAACCGGACCCGAACGCTCGGCTCGGCCCGGAGCGGGTCGAAGTCATCGAAGTTGGCGATGTGGGGCAGGCGAACGACGACGACCTCGATCGAGGCGGTTGGTTCGGCGGTGGTCGCGACGTCGAGCGAGGCGGCATCTTCTTCGGGGAGGCCGAGGTTCGGGAGGTAGGGGATGACGCCGAGGACGGGCCGACCGCCCCGGTCTTCGAGGATCTCGACCCCTTCGCGGAACAAACTCGGGTCGCCCCGGAACTTGTTGACGACCAAGCCTCGGATGAGCCGTTGTTCCTCTTCGGGGAGGAGCCAGAGCGTCCCGAGGAGCTGGGCGAAGACCCCCCCTCGGTCGATGTCGCCGACGAGGAGGACGGGCGAGTTGGCATGCCGGGCCACGGCCATGTTGACGATGTCGGAGGACCGCAGGTTCAGCTCGGCGGGGCTTCCCGCGCCCTCGATAACAATCAGGTCGAAGCGAGCCCGAAGGCGGTCGAGGGATTCCACCACGCTCGACCAGAGCGAGCGCTTCCGGTCGAAGTACTGGCCCGCGGACATCGTCCGCCAGGGGCGGCCGTGGACGATCACCTGCGAGCGGTGGTCCGCCTCCGGCTTGAGGAGGACCGGGTTCATGTCGACGTCGGCCTCGACCCCCGAGGCGATCGCCTGCAGAGCCTGCGCCCGTCCGATCTCGCCGCCGTCGCGGCAAACGGCGGCGTTGTTCGACATATTCTGGGCCTTGAACGGGGCGACCTTGACCCCTCGTCGGGCGAAGATCCGGCACAAGGCCGTCACCAGCAGGCTCTTGCCCACCGACGAACTCGCCCCCTGGACCATCAAGGTCGGGCAGGGTCTCGGCTCGGCTCCGCTCAACGTCGGCTCCTTGAATTCGGGTCCGGGAGGTTTCCGATGCCCAGGAGGTCGCGATAAACCGGATTCCACATCGAGGCTCGGATCGTTCGCATCAGCTCGGCCGGGTCGGCGGGGTCGATGTGGCCCTGGCGAACTCCTTCCTCGGCGACGGCGGCGGCGACCCGGACCATGACTTCTCGAATCCCTTCGAGCGGCGGCAGGAGGGCCTTGGTCGGGTCGTTGATCGCCGGGGCGCTCCGGCCCAGGGCCTTCGCCGCGGCAACCATCATCTCGTCGGTCACTCGTCGGGCTTTCGTCGCCGCGACCGCCAGGCCGACCGCCGGGAAGACGAAGAAGTTGTTCGCCTGGCCGATGTCGTAAACCTTGCCGCCATGCTGGATCGGGTCGACCGGGATGCCGGTCGCCACCAGGGCCTTGCCGTCGGTCCAGGCGATCAGGTCGGGGGCCTTGGCCTCGGCTTTTTCCGTCGGGTTGGACAGCGGGAAGATGATCGGCCGGTCGACCTTCGACGCCATCTCCTTGACGATCGACCGGGTGAAAAGGTCGGGCGTCGTCGAGACGCCGATGAGCATCGTCGCGTCGACGTGCTTGATCACGTCCTCCAGCGAGATCGCCTCGCCGAACCACTTCCAGCCCTTGACCGCCCGATCGGGCTGGGCGAACTCCTTCTGGACGGGGGAAAGGTCGGGCGTCGACTCGACGAGCAGCCCGTCGACGTCGACGAGGTAGAACCGCCGCCTCGCCTCGTCCTCCGAGAGGCCGTCTTGCTTCATCGCTTCGAGCAGATAGGAAGCGATCCCGGTCCCGGCGCTCCCGGCGCCGACGATGACGATCGTCTGACTTTTCATCGACGATTTGGCCACATGGAGCGCGGCGAACGCGGCACCCAGGACCACGGCGGCCGTCCCCTGGATGTCGTCGTTGAAGGTGCAAAGCTGATCCTTGTACTTGTCGAGGATCGGCCGGGCGTGGGGCTTGGCGAAGTCTTCCCACTGGAGCAACACGTCCGGCAACTCGGCGCGGATCGCCGCGACGAACTCGTCGATGAAGGCGAAGTAGTCGGCCTCGTCGACCCTCGGGTGCTTCCAGCCGAAGTAGCGCGGGTCGTCGAGCCGCTCCCGGTTGTCGGTCCCGACGTCGAGGCAGATCGGCAAGCAGCGCCCGGGGTCGATCCCTCCCATGAGCGTATAAAGCGCCAGCTTGCCGATCGAGATCCCCATCCCGCCGACCCCCTGGTCGTGGATGCCCAAGATCCGACCGCCGTCGGTGACGACGATGGCGTCGACCTCCTTGTGGGGCCGGTTGGCGATCATCTCCCTCATCTTGTCGCGGAGGAGGTAGGACAGGAACAGCCCCCGGGGCCTCCGGTAGATGTGGACGAACCGCTCGATCGCCTGGGCGACGACCGGGTCGTAGACGATCGGGTTCATCTCGACGATGTGGCGGTCGAGCAGGGCGTAATAAAGGGTCTCGTTGCGGTCCTGGACGTCGCGGAGGAAGATGTGCTTATCGAGGTCGGTTTCCTGGGCGCGAAACCCCTCGTAGGCGCGGGCGATCTGCTGGTCGATCGTCTCGACGTCGGGCGGCAAAAGCCCGTGGAGGCCGAATGCGTCGCGCTCCGCCTCGGAGAAGGCGGTGTCCTTGTTCAAAAGCGGGGAGTCGACCAGGTCCATGCCGCGAGGGAGCTTGGCGGGATCGCTCATGATCTCGGGTTCCTCGAAAGGGGCCGTCATCGAGTTGGGGAGCACGGTCCGCGGTGGCCTCAACCGATCAGGGGGGGAACCTTCGGGTCGATCCGAACATGGACGAGGCTCGGCCCATCGCCGTCGAAGGCTTCTCGGAGGGTCGACGCCAGCTCGCCCGGCCGCTCGACGCCCCGATAAGGGAGTCCATAGCCGGCGGCGAGGCCGGCGAAGTCGATCCCGCCGAGGTCGAGGCCCGGGACGCCGGGGGTGTCCAGGTAGTTGGCGAACGCCTTGAGGATGGCGTACTCGCCGTTGTCCATCACGAGGAAGACGACCGGCAACTTCTCCCGGGCCGCCGTCCACAAGCCCTGGACGGAGTATTGGGTCGCGCCGTCGCCGAGGATGCAGACGACCGGGCGGTCGGGTCGGGCCAGCTTCACGCCCACGGCCATCGGCAAGGCCGAGCCGAGGATGCCGTTGCCCGAGCGGAAGAAGTCGCCCGGCTCGTCGCGGGGGATGAGCTTCTGGTGGGTCGACAGGCTGGAAAGGCTCTCTTCGACGATCACGGCATGGGGCGGGATGACCCCGGCGAGCGTCTTGTAGACGAACGCGGCGGTGATCGGCTCGGAGGGCTCGGCCGACGGCGGCTCGGGGGCGGGCGGCGGCTCCGTCCGGGCCGTGTCGGCCCGGACCAGGTCCAGCAGCATCCCCACGGCGGCGCGGGCGCAACCGATCGTGGCGTCCCCGATGGGCGCCCGCGCCGCCTCGGCCGGATCGCTCGTGACGTGGAAGGCCCGGATGCCCTCGGGCAGGTAAGGCCCGGGCGCGTAAGGATAATAGGCGAAGACCCGAGTGCCCAGGATCAGCAGGGCGTCGAAGCCTTCGAGGCGGTCGGCCAGCGGCTTGATCGCCGGCGGCAGGAAGCCTCGGAAGAGCCGGTGGCCCGTGGGGAAGCCGACCCGGAAGTTCTCCGGCGCCCCGAAGACGGCCGCGCCCAGCCGCTCGGCCAGGGCGATCGTCCGGGGCCAGGTTTCCGGGTCGTCGAGTTCCTCGCCGGCGACGATGGCGACCCGCTTCGACGTGTTCAAGGCGTCGGCGATCGCCCGGATCGCTTCGGAGTCGGGCACCGGCAGGCCCTTGACGGCCCGGGCGATCAGGGGCGGGCACTCGTCGTCCACCCCGTCCATGCAGATCGACACGAATACCGGTCCACGCGGGGCGCTCATCGCGAGGTGGTACGCCCGCGCCAACGCGGCGGGCACATCGACGGCGCGGTGCGGCTCGCACGACCACTTGACGTAGGGCCGGACCATCTCGACCTGTCGGCCCCAGAGGAACGGCTCGATCATCTCCATCGCCCGGTGCTGCTGGCCGGCGGTGACCACCACGGGGGCCTTGGTGTGGTGGGCGTTGATGATCGCCCCCATCGCGTTGCCCATCCCGGCCGCCGTGTGCAGGTTCACCAGCGCCGCGCGATCACCCGCCAGGGCATAGCCGACGGCCATGTTGACCACGCTCGCCTCGTGCAGCCCGAGGACGTAGCGGAAGTCGCCCGGGAAGTCCTTCAGGAACGGCTCCTCGGTCGAGCCGGGGTTGCCGAACATGGTCGTCATCCCGACGGAGCGGAAGAACTCGAAGCAGCGGCCGGTCACGGTGGGCATCAGTGGACTCCGGGTTGGTTGCGGCCAGGAGCGGGATGGTCATCGTCCGAGCACCTTGCGCGCCGCGGATGACGACCCCCTCGATGTTGGCGGTGGCCGACGGCCCGGCCATGAACACGCCGTAAGGGCTGCTCGCCAGGTCGAGCCGCGATCCATAGGCGTCATGGAGCGTCGGCACGACCCGATGTCGGCGTTCCCCTCGTTGGTGCGGACGACGAACCCGCCGGTCTCGGCCACGGCGAAGTTGGCCCCCGTCATGGCAGCGTCGGCCTTGAGGAACCGAGGGCGGGCGTTGTTTCGCATCGCCTCGGCGAGGGGGTGGGGTTGAGTTGTGGCCATGCCGGACTCCTCGCTGTCAGCAGGTTCATCGGGGTAGAAGTCATCGACCCGGCCCGTGCCCATCGATCGTCACCGTTCAGGCACCTTGCGCGCCGGAGATGACGTTTCTTTCGACGCCTCCGCTAGCCGACGGTCCAACCTCGAAGACGCCGCGAAAGGGCGTTTCGGGAACCGGCCGGGGGGTGGCGGCCACTTGCCGGATGCGTGGCTTCCGGCCAATCATAAGAAGCGTGGCCGCCCTCCTACTCCCGGAAGGGAACTCGACGATGCATGACCCCATCTCTCGGCGCGAATTCGGCAACCTCTGCACGGGCGCGGTCTTCGCCTCCTCGGCCGAGGGCGGGCCGGACGCCGCTCGCCCGATCGAGGCGGCCTTCGAGCGCGACTACCCGGCGCCCGGGTTCGCCCCGTCCTGGAAGAAGCCGCAGCTCAACCGCCTGATCGTGCAAGACTTCGTCATCTACGCCCACTCGGACCCGGGCATGGCCGAGAAGTTGCTTGCCAAGGAGCCGACGCTCATCAACGCCGCGATGGACTGGGGGGCGGGCGACTGGGAAACCGGCCTGGGCGGGGCGTCGCACATGGGGCGGCGGGACATCGTCGAGATGCTCCTGAAGCGCGGGGCGCGGATGGACATCTTCTCCGCCGCCATGATGGGGCTGCTCGACGCGGTGAGGGCCGGGCTGACGCTGGAACCAAAGCTCATCGACGCCAAAGGCCCGCACGGCTTCAGCCTCCACTTCCACGCGCAGGTCGGCGGGAAGGAGTCGGAGGGCGTGCTCGACTATCTCCAGTCGATCAAGAAGATCGAGTTGGGCCCAAACCCGTTTCTCAGGGCGGCGACGCCGGTGAAGCCCTGAGAATCAGCGCGCAGGCTGGTTCGGACCGACGCAATTCGGGTCCGTTGGGCGAACCAGCTTGGTCTTGGGTATAGCTTTCGAAACTGGAGATTCTTCGAGATCGCGGATCGCAAAGGATCGAAAGATTTTGGTTTCTGATTCCTTTGCGATCCGCAATCCGATTCTCCAAGCCGACGCATTTCCCAAGGTTTGCAAGCCGAGATCAGCTCAACAGTCGATCCACCTCGGGGAGGAGCTTCGAGAAGTCGATCTTGTGGTGGCAGGCTTCGCGGGCGGCGACGAGGTCGGCATCCTTCCAATCGCGGGCCTCATCGGCCAGCTCGGCGTAGGACTCGCGGGCGACGCTCCGCATCCCGTGCGACTCGTGGTAGGTGTAGAACCGGGCGAGGTCGCCGAGGCGGGCCTTGGTGCCGCCGGCCAGCGAGCACCGGCCGTCGCAGCCGGGGCACATCGTCGGGTTGGACGCCAGGACGGCGTCGCGAAGCTCGTCGATCTCCGCCTGCTTGAGCGGCTCGAAGCGGCGGGCGGCGTCGGCGTTTTCCGTGACCTGCTCGGTGTTCTTGAGGGTCACGCACGAGGCCGAGAATCGCTCGTCGGTCCAGATCGCCTGGAGCAAGCCTTGGGCGGGGGTCAGCCGCTTGGCCTTGATCGAAGGGACATGCTCGGCGGTGAACTGGGTCTGGCCGGCGAGCTGCTTCATCGAGACCAGGCCGATGTTCTTGGCGTGGCAGGCGTCGAGGGCCTTGTTGAGCGGGGCGTTCTTGTCGAGCCAGGGGGTGTACTTGAGCATGATCACGTCGATGAAACCGCCCACGGCGGCGTTCTGGATCTGCTCGGCGATCATCGTGTCGTGGGTCGAAAAGCCGACGAACTTGACCTTGCCGGTCCGCTTGAGGGCCTCGGCGGCTTCCTTCAGCTCCTTGCTCTTGGGCCAGTCGGTCTGGCCGGTGTCGAGCCCGTGGAAGAAGAGGAGGTCGATGTAGTCGGTCTTGAGGTTGGCGAGCCGCTGGTCGAGCTTCTTGAGCATGTCGCTTTGGGTCTTCACGTGGCTCTTGGTCGCCAGGAAGATCGACTTGCGGACCTCGGGCATGGCCGTCAGCCATTCGCCGATGACCTTCTCGGAGTTCTTGTACCCTTCGGCGGTGTCGAAGTATCGGACGCCCTCGCGGTAGGCGGAGCGGAGCAGGCGGCTCAGCCCCGCGGGCTCGCCGACGGTCCCGTGGTTGAGCAAGGTGACCTCGACGCCCGTCTTGCCCAGCGTCCGAGTCGGCAAGACCGGCTTGTCCTGCCCCGCCTTGGGTTCTTGAGCCGAGGCGTCGCCGCCAACCAGGCCGGCGGACGCCGCCGTCACCGCCAGGCCCGCCTGGAGGAACAGTCGGCGATCCAGGGAATTCGCGTGCGGTTCGTTCATCTCTCGATTCTCCTTAGTTGTCGGAAACGGAAGTCGACGAGAACCTATCGTCCCACAGAGAAATCGCTAGCGCCTCGATCCTATCCGATCGACCCGAAGGATGCACCGCCGAGCCGGTCGGATAAATTTCATGCCGAGGTTCGCGAGTGCTAGCAAGTCTTGACACGTTCATAGATTCGACGCAATGATCGCCTTCATAATTTCTCCCCCCAGTCGAGATCCACCCACTCCGTTCGACCACCGAGACCCCGTCCATGGCGGCAGAATCACGCGACAGCATCGCCGACATTTGGGGCGAGCGGACCCCGTTTCACGGCGAATGGCCGGTCCGGGTCGATACCCGGACGGTCGAAGAGCCGGACCACTGGGTCAACTCGGCCTGCGTCCTTTGTTCGAACGGGTGCGGGATGGATATCGGGGTCAAGGATGGGCGGATCGTCGGCGTCCGGGGGAGGGCTGATGACCGGGTCAACCACGGTCGGCTCGGGCCGAAAGGGTTGCACGGTTGGGAAGCGAACCTCAGCCCCGACCGGCTCACGCACCCGATGATCCGCCGGGGGGGTCGCTTCGAGAAGGCGACCTGGGACGAGGCGATGGGCCTGATCGTCGAGCGATCGCAAGACATCCGCCAGAAGTTCACGTCGAGCGCGATCGGGTTCTACACGTCGGGGCAGCTCTTCCTCGAAGAGTATTACACCCTGGGGATCATCGGCAAGGCGGGCTTGGGGACGCCGCACATGGACGGCAACACCCGGCTCTGCACCGCGACGGCGGCCGTGGCGCTGAAGGAGTCGTTCGGCTCCGACGGCCAGCCGGGATCGTACCGCGACCTCGACACGACCGAGGCGATCTTCCACGTCGGCCACAACATCGCCTCGCAGCAGACCGTCCTCTGGAGTCGAATCCTCGATCGGCGCCGGGGGCCGAACCCGCCCAAGCTGGTCGTGGTCGACCCCCGGACCACGGCCACCGCCGCCGAGGCCGATGTCCACCTCGCCCCCAAGGTCGGGACCAACGTCCCGGTCATGAACGGCTTGCTCCACCTGATCATCGAAGCGGGCCAGGTCGACAAGGCTTACATCGCGGCCCACACCCTCGGGTTCGAGAACCTGGTGCGGGTCGTCAAGCCCTGGACCCCCGAGCGGGTCGAGGAAGTCACCGGGGTGCCCGCCGCCCGGCTCCGGGCGGCGGCGGAGATCCTCGGGACCACGAAAACTCTGGTCTCGACGGTATTGCAAGGCGTCTATCAGTCGATGCAAGGGACGGCGGCGGCGGTCCAGGTCAACAACCTCCACCTGATCCGGGGGATGCTCGGCCGCCCGGGGGCGGGCTTGTACCAGATGAACGGCCAGCCCACCGCTCAGAATACCCGGGAATGCGGGGCCGACGGCGACATGCCCGGGTTCCGAAATTGGGACAACCCCGATCACATCCGGGAACTGGCCCGGGTCTGGAACGTCAACCCGGAGATCATCCCGCACTGGGCGCCGCCGACGCATGCGATGCAGATTTTCCGGTATTGCGAGACCGGCTCGATCAAGTTCCTCTGGATCAGTGCCACCAACCCGGCGGTGTCGCTCCCCGAACTGCACCGGGTCCGCGAGATCCTCCGCCAGCCCGACCTGTTCGTGATCGTCCAGGATGCCTTCATGACCGAGACCGCCGAGCTGGCCGACGTGGTCCTCCCCGCCGCGCTCTGGGGCGAGAAGACCGGCTGCTTCACCAACGTCGACCGGACCGTTCATCTGACCCGGAAAGCGGTCAACCCCCCGGCGGCGGCCCGGGCCGACCTCGACATCTTCCTCGACTACGCCCAGCGGATGGACTTCCGCGACAAGGACGACGCCCCTCTGATCAAGTGGACCGACGCCGAGGGGGCGTTCCAAGGCTGGCAAGCCTGCTCGAAGGGGCGACCGTGCGACTACAGCGGGATGTCGTACGCCCGGCTCGACCAGGGGCCGATCCAGTGGCCGTGCGACGAGCGGTATCCCGACGGTCGCGAGCGGTTGTATGAGGATGGGGTCTTCTCCACCTCGGCCGACTACTGCGAGACGTACGGCCATGACCTGACGACTGGCGGCGTGGTGAAGCCCGAACACTACAAGGCGGAAGACCCCAAGGGGAAAGCCCTGATCAAGCCGATCGACTACGAGGCCCCCCACGAGATGCCCGACTCGGACTACCCGTTCATGCTGACCACGGGCCGGGTCGTGTACCACTTCCACACCCGGACCAAGACCGGTCGGTCGAAGCAGCTCAACGACGCCGCGCCCGATGCCTTCGTCCAGGTCAACGCCGAGGATGCCGCTCGCCTCGGGTTCAAGGACGGCGAGATGATCGACGTATCCTCGCGCCGGGGGCGAATCCGGGTCGCCGCCAAGGTGGGCGAGATCATCCCGGGCCACGCCTTCATCCCGTTCCACTACGGGAACTGGGACCACCCCGACCACCCCCGAGCCGCCAACGAGTTGACGATCACCGAGTGGGACGCCGTGAGCAAGCAGCCGCACTTCAAGTACGCCGCCGTGAAGCTGGCCAAGGTCTCGGCGGCGGCCAAGGTGGGCGACGCGGCCGGGGCGGTGGCCGGAGGGGTCGGCTCGGTGGTGTCGAGCGTCAAGAGCACGCTGAAGGCGGAGAAGGTCAAGGCGACGGGGCGGATGCACGTCGGCAACTACCTGGGACTGGCCGAGGCGAGCGAGACCCACCTGGCCGAGTCGCTCCTGAGCGTGTCGAAGCACCACATGGAGGAGCCAGACGTCGAGCAGATGACCAAGTTGCTGGCCGGATGGTCGCTCGCCAACAAGAAGGCGCTGGCCCCCTTGATCGAGCGGTACAAGGAAACCCGCGAGGCCGAGCCGGCGTCGCTCCACAAGGCCCTCTTCCACGGCCCCCGGAGCGGCGGGTTGGGGCTGGTCCGCGACCTCCACGACCTCTGGCTCCTGGCCCAGGAGGTGTCGCTGTCTTATGTGTTGTTGACCCAGGCCGGCTTGGCGCTCCGCGACGACGAGATGTTGACGATTCTCAAGCAGGTGTCCAAGCAAACCGCCCGGCAGACCGATTGGCTCCAGACCCGGATCGACCAGGCGGCCCCGCAGGCCCTCGTGGTCCCGTCCTGAACTTCCGGGATCGGCTCGACGGTTCTCGGTTGCGGGCAATCCATTCAAGAAGGTTCACAAAGTCCTTCGCGATATCCGAACTAAGAGGGCAGATTCGCAGCACAATTGGGACAACCGCGCCAAGCCGAATTTTCTTCGTGCCAAGGCGACACGCGGGGTCGAATTGCCGCATAGGTCCGCTCTCCCCCCGGCCCGTCCGGGGAATGAGCTTGAATCAAAATAACCACTCGACAAGATGAAGTGGAGTCCCTCCGATGAGTTCAGGCGGACCGCGAAGGATCGGGGTCTTCGTCCTCGGGAGCGCGCTAGGGGCGTTGCTCAGCCTCCAACCGGCCCCGGCTTGGTCGCAAGACCTCCCCGAGTTGCCTCGGCCTCCCGCGACTTCGGTCGCCGCTCCAACCCCGGCGGTGGTCCCGTCCTCCTTGCCGATGACGGTCGGGATGCCGGACTTCGCGGCGATCGGCGAACCCGGACCATTCGCCGCGCCGGTGGTCCCCAAAGTCCAGCTCTCGACCGGCGAGGTGATCCGCGAGTCGATCTTCGGCCCGGCGGACAAGAAAGACTGGAAGCCGCTGACCCTGGGCACGTTCTTCAGCGAAGGGTGGGACACCCCCTTCGTCAACGCCCCCGAAGGGACCAACGGCGCCCCCAAGCAGAACTGGATCGGGTCTCCCGCCGGGGTCTTCGGGCGGTTCGCCACCGTCGACTTCTTCTACACGAATCGCTTGAACAACGTCCCCGGCTTGTTCTTGACCCCGAACGCCCCGTTCATGCCGGTCCACCCGTTCACCAACGGGAACCAGTATACGGGCTACTCCACGATCCTGATCCCGCTCAACGCCCGGATGGAGCTTTTGCTGGGCACGGTGTTCATCGCGTCGAACAAGACAAGTCCCGGCGGCGGGTATGTTGGAAACTGGGGTGACACCGGCGTCCAGGCGCGGTTCCACTTGATCGACCAGCGGAACTTCAGCCTGATCGGGATCATCGGCGAGCGGATTCCCACCGGCAAGGCGGTCAACGGCAGCGGTATCAATTACGTCACGCCCGGTCTCGAGTTCTGGTGGAATTTCGCTCCGCAGTGGGTGGCGCGTGGTGGTACGTCGATCAATATCTTGACTGGGCGGAAGTCGGCGACGTCCGTTTATGTCAATCAGTTGTCGGTCGGTCGTTACTTGACGACCAAGGACGCCAACGTCTTCAAAGAGCTGGAAGTCCACGTCACGGTCTCGGCCCTGTCCGATATTTCCGGCGGGGCCGGGTTCGTCAACGACATCTATGTCTTTCCCGGTTTCCGCTTCGGTCTGGATAACAAAGAGAAATGGTACGCGCTGGGGGGGGCCAACGTCCCGGTCAGTGGCCCGCAAGCCTACGTCTGGCAGCCGCAATTCTCGATCACCCGGAACTATTGATTGGAATTTCCCTCCTGATTTTTAATCGCTCTGAAGGAGTATCGTGATGCGCAAGCGCGCCTTCGTGCCCGGGACCGTCGGTTGCCTGGAAGGGAGGACCCTCCTTTCGGGAGGGGCGAAGATCCCTCATGGCCCGGTGGGCCTCTCCGGCGTCGCCTTCAACTTGGGCAACCTTAGGGACAAAGGGTACTTCCAGCAGTACGCCTTGGGCGGCAACTTCCAACTCCTCCGGACCCAGCTTGCCGTCACCTCGGCGGCGATCCCCTACGGTCGAGTCGACGGCTTGGGCCAGAAGACCAACGCCATCCTCGACCAGATGCGCCAGGATCAAGCCAACGGCGTGCCCGGGGCGATCGCCAACGCTTATCAGCAGGTGTCGGCGGGTACCAAAGCCGACGTCGATGCCCGGATCGCCAATGGCACCGTCTACATCTTCAACAAGAACGGTTGAACGGAGATCGCCAAATGAAGAAAGCCCGCCCCCAACACAAGCATTGGGGCGGGCTGATCGGATCGATAACGATCGACCCTCCACCCGTCAGATCGGCAGCTTATAGAGGATCGAGATCGCCGCCGATTCGAGCATCAACTCCTTGAGCACGAGGAAGCCGCCGGCCTGCTCGTTTTCGATGTCGTAGGCCGCCTCGGCCAGCTCGCGGATGCCCAGCGCCAGGCCGAGTTGCTCGGCGACGGCGAAGCCGGACTGGGCGTCGAGGGCGGCGGGGAGCAGGGCCTGGAGGCCGAGCCATGATCCCTCGGCGCCGCCGGATAAGGCCATCATCTCGGCCCCGGCTTGGCGCGCCGGGGCGAGGACGGATGCTCGACGCTTGCCCATCGTGGATGGCGTCCGGCCGATGATCTTGTAGAACCGCTCGGCCTCGGACTCGTGCCGACGGGCGGTCTCGGCCAGTTCGCCGACGAACTGGCGGAAGTGGGGTTCCTTCAAGCTCGGGCCGACTTTTTCGAGGAGCCGGCGGAACGTCGACTGGTTGGTCAAGGTCGTCCCGAGCCAGGTTTCCACGTTGTCGAGGTGAGCTTGCCAGGACGCCTGGTCGATCTCGATGATGATGGGATTGTCGCCGCTCATGCGTTCGCCCCCTTCTTGCTCAGGCGCCAGAGGACGCCGGTGTGGCCGAAGACCGTGACCGTTTCCCGCAAGGCTTTGTTCACGCCGAAGTCGAGGATGTAGAGGCTCTTGCCGTCGGGGCTGAACTTGCAGTCGACCGGACGCTCGAGGCCGCCGGCCCCGGGGTGATACGACGCCGGGCCGGGCTGCCGGTTGCGGAGGAACGGTTCCACCGCGCCCGTCTTGACGTTGATCCGAGCGACCTGGAACCCTCGATTCAGGGCCTCCTCGCGGTTGGTATTGAGCGGGGCGTAGGTCCCGAACTGGGCCAGGAACAGCTCACCCCGGTGGCCGAACTCGTCGGATCGGCTGAAGTCCATCCGGCACTCGCACGTATGAGGCGCGATCAGGGCGGCGGCCGGACCGGCCCACTTGGGCGGATTTTCGATGAACTGGTGGGCCAGCTGCCCCCGATTCGGCTTGTGCGACTCATCCCAGACCGGCTTGCCGTCGTGGGCGATGTCGGGGAAGCCGAACCACTCGGGCTCCGTCACCGACCCGTGCGGGAGCGAGGCGTTCTTGATCTGCCAGATCGCGTCGGGGTCCTCGCCGACGGCGCGATCCCCCTTCTCCTCGTAGTCGTTGTCCGAGACGTACAGCTCGCCCGCCTCGTTGAAGGCCAGCCCAAACGGGTTCCGAAGCCCCCAGGCGAGCAATTCCACCTCGGTCCCGTCCGGCTTGCTCCGCCAGAGGCCCCCGGTGCAGAACTTCTCCCCCTTGATGACCTCCCCCCGCTTCGACGGGACGCCATAAGGCTTGAACGCGCCGGTCTCGGCCAGGAACGGGAACGATCGGGTCGGATTCCGGCTCCAAACGTTGCTGCCGGTCAAAGTGACGTCCACGCCCGGGATGTCGTGCGCCTTGGGATGCTTGGCGATGTCGACGGTGAAGCCTTCCGAGTCGATCACCCCGGCCAGCGTGACCGTACCTTGCGCGAAGTAGAGCAGGCCATCCTTGGGGTTGATCACCGGGCCGCCCGGCTCATGCCAGCCGCCGTCGGGGAACTTCTCCAAGACGATCGACCGCTTGCCGGTCTTGGTGTCGAACTTGACCAGTCGGGTCGTGTATCCCCCTTTGGCCATGACGTAAAGTTGGCCGTCCTTGAAGGCCATCCCCCGAGGCCCGCCGAACGTCTCGGCGCCCAGGACGCCGAGCTTCCCGCCGGGGCTGAGGCTCAAGATCCGCGGCAAGAGGGCGGGACGGGTCGGCCAAGTGCTACCCCCTTCGCCGATGTAGAGCGTCCCGTCGTCGCCGAACTCCATGCAGGTCGGGAACGACAGGCCCACGACCAGCGCTTCGAGCTTATACCCCTCGGGGACCAGGACATCGTCGGGGTCGACTTTGGGCCGGATCGTCGTGGGCAACTTCTTGATCGCGTCGGCGGTCCCCGAGGAGGACTGGATACCCTTCCAAGCATCCACCTCGTTGCCGTCGGCGGCGATCGCCTTCGAGCTGGTTTCGGCCCAGGCCAGGGCCGTAGCTCCCACCCCGACAGCCTGAATCATCTGGCGTCGATTCATCATGCTCGCCTCGTTCTCCAGCTTGGTCCCCAACCATGACCTACCCAACGTAGGCGGATCGTCGGATCGGGTCGAGGACCGGGTGTATGACCAGCTCCCCTGAAAATATCCAAGAAAACTCACGAACAAATCGCAAATGCAATACCGCGTTGAGGCCCGATTCCAGGCCGCGACGGGTGTAACTTTCGAATCTGGAGATTCTTCGAGATCAAGAATTGCAAATCGCAGGATTGCAAATCGCAAAGGATTCAGAAATCTTGATTTGCGATTTTTTTGCGATTTGCAATCCTGCGATTTGCAATCCGGATCTCCAGATTCGAAAGCTACACCCGGCCGCGACGTCCGCATCACCGCCGACCGGCGGGCGGTCGTCGTCGCGCGTGCCCTGGCCGCGTCGCTTGTTGGCCCGGCGTCGCGGCGGGTCGTCCGGCTCGACGTGCCGAACGCCTCCTTCCCCCCGCGTCCCGGTACGCCTCGTCGGCTTCGAGCACCTCGTCATCCGGCGGCATCGACAGCCAGATTCGGGCAGGTTGGGCCAGGCGGCCATGACCTCAGCCAAGTCGGCAGGGTAGTCAAGAAGCGGATTCGGCAGCAGTCTGGGGACGTGAAGAGTCGGCCTCTGGCGAGATCGGGAGTCAACCAGTGGGACGGACTTCGAAACGGAAACGCCAGGAGCGTAAGGGGTTTGGTGGTCCCTGCCGGCTTCTGGCGGTTCTGGAGCGGAGAGGGGGGGATTCGAACCCCCGATACCGTTTTCACAGTATAACGGTTTAGCAAACCGTCGCTTTCGACCACTCAGCCACCTCTCCGGGGCGACGGGACTCGGAGGTTTGATCCGAGACCTCGATAGGTCGAACGAAGATAGCAAACCGGGTGGGGAGGAGTCAACAGGCTTTGCGTCAGGCTTGGTTGATGCGACGCGATTCGTTCAGGTCCAGGTCGGGGTAGGGCGGCGGTTCGGTTCAGGCGAGGATCTCGCGGATGACCCGGCCGTGGACGTCGGTGAGGCGAAAGTCTCGGCCGGCGTAGCGGTAGGTGAAGGTTTCGTGGTCGAAGCCGAGGAGGTGGAGGATCGTGGCGTGAAGGTCGTGGACGTGGACCTTGTTCTCGATCGCCTGGAAGCCGAACTCGTCGGTGCTCCCGTGGATGTGGCCGCCTTTGACGCCCCCCCCGGCGAGCCACATCGTGAAGCCGTAATGGTTATGGTCGCGGCCGTTCATCTTGCCCGCGTTGGCGCCGGGGGTCGGTAGCTCGACGGTCGGGGTCCGGCCGAACTCGCCCCCCCAGATGACCAAGGTGTCTTCGAGCATCCCCAGGCGTTTCAGGTCCTTGAGCAAGGCGGCGATCGGGCGGTCGCACTGGTTGGCCAGGGCGAGGTGGGCGGTCCCGATGTCGTCGTGGCTGTCCCACGGCTGACCGGCTCCGTGGTAGACCTGGACGTAGCGGACGCCTCGCTCCAGCAGCCGACGAGCAACGAGCAACTGGCGGGCCTGGACGCCGGGTCCGTAGAGGTCCTTGACCTCGGCGGACTCCCCGTTGATGTCGAAGGCGTCGCCCGCCTCGGACTGCATCCGGAAGGCCAGCTCGAACGACTGGATTCGGGCCTCCAGTTGCGACTCGGACTGGCGGCGCTCCATGTGGTCGCGGTTGAGCTGCATGAGCAAATCAAGCTGGGCTCGCTGGGCGTCGGGCTTGATCCGGCCGTTCTTGATGTGCTGGATCAGCTTCTCGATCTCGGTGTGCCGGCTGTTGACGTAGGTCCCCTGGTAGATCCCGGGCAAGAAGCCGGACTGCCAGTTTTGCGCCTCGGCGATCGGCATCCCCCCCGGGCACAGCACGACGTAGCCGGGCAGGTTTTGGTTCTCGCTCCCCAGGCCGTAGAGCAGCCAGGAGCCGACGCTCGGGCGGGGCTGGCGGGCGTCGCCGCAGTTCATGAGCATCAACGACGGCTCATGGTTGGGGACGTCGGCGTGCATCGAACGGATCACGCACAGGTCATCGGCGCACTCGCCGACGTGTTTGAACAGGTCGCTGACCTCGATCCCGCTCTGACCATACTTCTTGAACCCGAACGGCGACGCCATCGCGGCGCCCGTCTTCCGCTCGGTCGACAGGCTGAGCGGGATCGGCTTGCCGTTGTACTTGGTCAGCGACGGCTTGGGGTCGAACGTGTCGACCTGCGAAGGCCCGCCGTTCATGAACAGGTGGATCACCCGCTTCGCCTTGGGGGCGAAACTGGGGGATTTGGGCGCCAGCGACGAGGCAAACGGCTTCGGCGCGGCGACGTCGCTCGCCCGGACCTTCGGGGCCGACTCCGCCAGCAACGTCCCCAGGGCCAGCGAGCCGAACCCCATCCCCGCCCGGCGGAGGGCGTCGCGACGGGTCAGGAGCGAGTCTTCGATCCGAGGCTGGTGGTGCGACATCGCCGCGACTCCGGGCAGGTTAGAGGCTGGTTCGATTTGATCAGTCGATAAATGAAAACTCATTGCTCATCAATAACACCTGGGCATACATCTCCCAGGGGGAAGGGGCATTGCCCTGGTCGGACCTGGGCGACGACTCGACGAACCGACGTCCCAGGTCGACCTCCGCCTTTTCGGGAGGGCGACCGAACAGGTCGAGGTAGAGCCGGGCGATCCGGGCGTCGAGGTCGGGCGCGGCGACCAGGTCGGCGCGGTTGGCGAGTTGCTTCGCTTCTTCGAGCAGGAACGGGCTGTTGAGCAGGAACAACGCCTGCTGGGGGACCGTGGTCGAAGGGCGGAGCGGGGTGCTGATGTCGGGGCTGGCGAAGTCGAAGGTCCGGTAGGTCGGGTCGAGGTCGTAGCGGTCGATGAAGCCGTAGACCGTCCGACGGTTCGACGCCTGCTTCTTGCCGAACAGGTCCACCGAGCGCCCGCCCATCGCCGGGTCGAGTTGGCCGGCCACGGCGAGCACGGCGTCGCGCATCGCCTCGAAGTCGACCCGACGCCGCTCGAACCGCCAGGCCAGGCGGTTCCGGGGGTCGGCCTCGAACCCGTCGGCTCGCTGGTCGCTCCGCTGCTGATAAGTGTTCGAGAGCAAGATCAAGCGGTGGATCGCCTTGACCGACCAGCCGCCTTCGACGAACCGACGCGCCAGGTAGTCGAGCAGTTCGGGGTGCGATGGGAGTTCCCCCCGGACCCCGAAATCGCTGGGGGTCAGGACCAGACCCGAGCCGAAATGCTCGTGCCAGATCCGGTTGACCATGACCCGGGCCGTCAGCGGGTTGTCGGGGCTGGCGATGGACCGGGCCATTTCGAGCCGACCGCTGCCCTGGGTGAACGGTTTCGCCTCGCCGCCGGGGGCGAGGACCTTCAAGAACCGGCGGGGGACTTGCTTGCCGGGGCGGTTGGGGTTGCCTCGGATCGCGACGTGGGGCGTGACCGGGTGCTCGGAGTCGTTCAGGACCATCGCCCGGGCGGGCGAACCGGGGTGCGACACGTCAAGCTCGGCCACCTTGGTGTTGAGCTTTTGCACCTTCTCGCGTTCGAGCCGGTTGAGCACGCGGTCGCCGACGTCGGCCCCGACCACCACCAAGGCGTTCTCGCCACTGCTGATCTTCTGGAATAACGAAGCCAAACTCGGGTCGGCGACGACCGAAGGCGGGCCAACCTCGGGCTGAGGGGCGAACGACTTCGCGGCCCGCTCGAGGAGCCGACCGTACCGCCCGGCCACTTCGAGCAACGACTTGGGCACCTCGGCGGGCGGGGCGAAGAGCGCCACGACGGCGGGGTCGACCGGGTGGGCGGGGTCGGGTTGGTCGACGATCGCCTTGACCACTTCGGCGACCTTGGCCGCGAACTCGGCGTCGGGGATCTTGGCGAAACGAACCCAAGGGCCGACGATCGGGTCGAGGGAGTCGCCGTCTTTGGCCAGGAACTTGCCCAGGCGACGGTTGGTGAAACGAACCCGTTCGGGCGACAGTTGATGGGCGCGGGCCACTTCGTCGAGCTTGGGGTGCTTCGGGTCGAAGTCGAGTGCGAGCGCGGCGTCGACGAACGCGGCCAGGTGGTCGCGCAGTTCCAATTCGACCTGGGCCCTGAACATGGCCCGGGCTTCCGACGCGACGTCGAGCCGCTTTTGCCGCTCCTGGTTGTAGCTGATCCGGTCCGCTTCGGAAGCCGAAGTCGGCAGGAGGGGCAGCTCGCCGGGCTCGATCGACGAGGCGAACACGCCGTGGAGCGAATAATAATCCTCGGTCGGGATCGGGTCGAACTTGTGGTCGTGGCAGCGGGCGCAAGTGACCGAAAGGCCGAGCAAACCCCGAGTTACGACGTCGATCCGGTCGTCGATCACGTCGTTGTTGTCGCCGAAGAAGCGACGGCCCACCGTCAAGAAGCCCAGGGCGGCCAGGTTTCGACGATCCTCGCCCGGAGCGAGCCGGTCGGCGGCGATCTGCTCGACGATGAACCGGTCGTAGGGCAGGTCGTCGTTGAAGGCCCGGATGACGTAGTCGCGATACGTATAGCTGTAAGGGAACCGCCGCTCGCCGTCACCGCCGACATACCCCTTGGTGTCGGCATAGCGGGCGACGTCGAGCCAGTGCCGACCCCAGCGCTCGCCGTACCGGGGGGACGCGAGCAGGCGGTCGACCACCTTTCGGTAAGCCTCGGGCGACTCGTCGGCCAGGAAAGCGTCGACCTCGGCGGCCGTCGGCGGCAACCCGGTCAGGTCGAACGTCACCCGTCGGATCAAGGTCCGCTTGTCGGCGGGCGGCGAGGGCTTGATCCGCTTCGCTTCGAGCTTGTTGAGGATGAAGGTGTCGACCGGCGAGGCGACCCAGGCCGAGTTTTCCACCGAGGGCAGGGCGGGGTCATGGACCGCTTGGAACGACCAGTGGGTCCGGGCCGGCTCGTCCTTCGACGCGCTTGAATCGACCGGGGCCACCGCCGACGGCCAGGGGGCTCCCAAACGAACCCAATGGGACAGCGACTCGGCGACGGGGTCGGGCAGCTTGCCGCCTTTGGGCGGCATCTTGTTGTCGCCCTGGTGGCGGATCGCCTGGATCAAGGGGCTTTTGTCGGGATCGCCGGGGACGACCGCCGGCCCGAGGTCGCCCCCCTCCATCATCGCCGCCCTCGAGTCGACCCGAAGCCCGCCCGACTGCTTCTCGGCGCCGTGGCAGCTCGCGCACTTCTCGATGAGGACCGGTCGGACTTTCGCCTCGAAGAACGTCGCCATCTCGGCCGAGACCGGCGGGACGTCATCCCCCAAAGCTCGGCGAGGCGCCTCGCCCGCCAAGGCTCCGATCAAAACGACCCAGGCGCACCGGAAGCCGCTTCGATTTCGGGGGAAATTGGTCGCCTTCGGTCGATGGGTCGGTCGCATGGCCAAGCCTTCCGGCCTCGAAGGGAATCGGGAATCAAAAGGGTCGAGTCGGCATAAAATGCCGTTCGGCGACCGGGTCATCAATCAACCCATGACGCGGCGCACCCTTATCTTATTTCACGGCGACCGAAAATTCCGCAAAATTCCGGTCGATCCCGCCAGGCGACCGGTCGGCGTGTTGCCGGAAAGCCTCGGGATCGACGAGCGGTTCGGGGAATTTCAGCTCCTCAAAGAAAGCGAAAGCGCGGGTCGGGTCGCGAGGGACTCGCCGAGGGCAAGGCCGGAAGGCGCGAATCACGTCCAAGAATCGGAAAGCGGCAATTCCGCTCAATCTGCCAGGAGCGGGCGGCCTGGCTATCGCCCTCGTAGTTGAGAAGGAGTGGTTTCGGCGAAACGCTCGGCCTCGATTCGCGCGATCGTCGGATCAAGCTATTGCTCCAGACTGTCACTGACGATACATTAGCTTAACGATTCCTCGAAATTGACGGGTCGTCAACTCTCTCTTCTTCTTCTCATCTCCGGTCAATCAACGGTTCTCCTCGGTCGAAGGCCGCGATTCCCCTTCGCGCATCGAGCGTCTTGGGGTCGTTCGTCGGGTCCAAAACACCGAGGCGAGGAGTCCTCCCATGCGTCGACGCGGTTTCACGCTGATCGAGCTCCTGGTCGTCATCGCCATCATCGCGGTGTTGATCGCGCTCTTGCTCCCCGCCGTGCAGGCGGCGCGCGAGGCGGCCCGGCGCGCCCAGTGCGTCAACAACATGAAGCAGATGGGCCTGGCCATCCACAATTACCTCAGCTCGAATAACACATTCCCGATGGGCGCCTCGTCGGGTATCTACGACGCGACGCTGACCTACAACGTCAAGCAGAACCTCAGCCTCCACGCGGCCCTGCTCCCATTCCTCGAGCAGACCCAGATCGCCAACGCGCTGAACTACAACTGGGGCTGCGAGGACGCCAGCAACGTGCTGTGCTACGTGATCAACTCGACCGGGACGAACGCCAAGATCTCCGCGTTCTGCTGCCCGTCGGACCCCAACGCGGGCATCCCCGACCACAACAACACGCCGAACACCAACAATTACTACGGGTGCGTCGGCACGACGACCACCTTCTCGCAGATCGGCACGAACGCCCCGTACGCGAGTGTGAACGTAAAAAGCCTCAACATGCCGACGACGGGCCTGTTCGGCTACCAGTTGGCCAACGGCATCCAGGCTTGCATCGACGGCACCTCGAACACGATCGCCTTCGCCGAGGGCGTCGTCGGCAACCAGAGCCAGCAGGCCAAGCAAAGGCGGACCGGCGTGATCAACGTCGCGGGAATTCAGACCTACGAGGTCCTCGACATCTCGTCGCTCGGCGTCGCCGGCGTCCAAGCGGCGCTGGCCACCTGCCAAGCAGCCTGGTCCTCCGGGTCCGGGCTCGACCTCCAGCGCGGCGAGAACTGGGCGCACGGTGCCATGTGCATGACCCTCTTCAACGCGGTCGGCACCCCGAACCTCTACAACGATTCTTGGACGTACTGCTCGCGGATCGGCTCGGGAGCACGGTCCGACTTCAACAACGCCGACAGTTTCCACCCCGGCGGCGTCAACGTGACGATGGCCGACGGCAGCGTCAAATTCATCAAGAGCACGGTCAACATCTCGACCTGGATGGCCTTGGGAACGAAGGCGGGCGGCGAGGTCATCAGCGCCGACCAGTTCTGAGCGGCCCCCGACGCGGCGAAAACCCGACCAACCCGGTTTTCGCCGCTGATTGTTAGCCACGGATGAAACACGGATAGGAAGCGGAAAAAAGTCTGATCCGTGTTCCATCCGCGGCTCAATTTGATCGAATCGCGTAAGTCCTAATGCAACCCGCAATTCTTTCCGGGATTGGTATCAGATCGTGATCACGACCTTGCCGAAGTGCGAACCCCCTTCGAGGTGCTTGTACGCCGCGACGGCCTGGTCGAACGGGAATACGCGGTCGATCACCGGCTTGAGCTTGTGCGAGGTGATCGCTCGGTTCATGGTCTCGAACATCAGGCGAGACCCGACGTAAATTCCTTGCAGACGGATCGACCGCGACAGGAGCGGCCGGGGGTCGACCTCGCCGCCGGTCAAGACCCCGATCAAGGCGATGTGCCCCCCCGTTCGGACCGACTTGATCGACCGGGGCAGGGTTCCGGCCCCGCCCACCTCGACGACATGGTCGACCCCCTGGCCGTCGGTCAGGTTCCTGACCGCCACGTCCCAATCGGGGGTCGTCTTGTAGTTGATCCCGTCGGACGCCCCCAAATCCCGGACCTGGGCGAGCTTGGCGTCGCTGCTCGACGTGGCGATGACCCTCGCCCCGGCGAGCTTGCCGAACTGGAGCGCGAACACCGAGACCCCGCCAGTCCCCTGGACCAGCACGACGTCGCCCGGCTTGATCCGAGTCCCATCCCCTTCGAAAAGCGCATTCCAGGCGGTCAACGCCGCGCAAGGCAAGGTCGCCGCTTCCTCGAAATTCAGGTGGTCGGGAACCCGGACGACGCCCCCTTCGGGCAGGACCACCCGCTCGGCGAGCATCCCCCCAACCCCGGCCCCCAGCGCCGATTTGCCGCCCGGGTCGGAGGGCGGCCCCGACTCCCAACCCGGCATGAAGCAACCGGCCACGCGGTCGCCGACCTGGAATCGGGTCACGCCCGAGCCAACCTCGACCACCTCGCCGGCGCCGTCGGACAGGGGGATGGTCGGCGTGGCGAGGCGGGGGTTATACTCCCCTTTGACCATGAGCAGGTCGCGGTAGTTGAGCGACGTGGCCTTGACCGCGATGGCCACCTGCCCCGGGCCGAGGGTTGGCTCGGGCAGGTCGTCGAGTCGAAGCCCATCCGGGCCGGTCATCTGATGGATTCGGTAGGCTTTCATGGTGGAGACTCGTCGAAGAAGGGGCGGAACCGCTTCGAGAACGAGGGCGACGCCCCACAGGTGACGACCCGCTCGCCTCGGTCGTATTCTGCCGGGCGGTCAACCTTCTCTCACCGAAGCTCTTTCGCCGCTCCGACAACCTGAAGCTTCAAGTCGTCAAAGTAAGACCGAGCGTCCGCCTTCGACCAGACGCCGACCCGCCCCGGCTTCGTGAAGGTGGAATCATGGACATCGAGCAACTTCAAGCCATCGAGGAAGCATTCGATGTGGTCGCCCACCATGACCACCCGGACCCCGCGCCACCCCGCCTTCTTGGGGGCCGGAGCATCCTGGAACAGCGTCCGGACCCCGTCGACCACCTTGTCAACCCGGAAGTTGTCTTCGAGCGGGTTGTGCCGAGCGACGTAATAGTTCCGCCCATCCAAGGCCCGCCAGACCAACCCACCCCCTTGATCCTCGACCCCCTCGACCGCCCTGACCCGGACCGAAAGGTCGACGTCCACCGCCTCGGTCCCACCCGCCAAGGCCACGTTGAAGGTCTTGTCCGGGTTGCTCGCCTTCTGGGCCAGGACTCGCCCCTCGGGGGTATCCACCACCTCCCACCACCCCGCTTCGCCCACAAACCCCCGAGCGATCAAGCCGGGCACGTCCTCCTCAAACGTCCAGAACCGCTGCGCCGAGGGTTCGGCCCGAAACAAACCCAACATCGAGATCACAGCGCCGAAAGCGATGCGTAACATTGAGTTGTCCTCCGCGTCGTCTGAATTCGAGGATCGCCCCTTCCAGAAGGCTTCGTGGCCTTTGATAACGAGGCCAGGCGGCTACTTCGGCGATTCCCCGGCGGGGTTCATCGCCCCGTTCAGGAGCGTCACGAACGGCTCGGGCGAGACGCTGAACTCGCCTCGGTAGGGGTTGTCCATCGCGGCGATCAGGAAGATCACCAGGCCGATGAAGAACGCCAAGACGCCCGCGAGCGCCAGGTGGAGCGGGAGCCGGTCGACCGAGAACAGGAAACAGAGCAGCAAGTTGCCGACGGCGCCGAGGATCACGACATACCAGAGCGTCGCCGGCAGGCCGGTGGTCACGCTGTTGATCCGAATCCGGCGCAATTCGAGGTAGGCGTTGAGCTGGCGGAGCGTCTCGGAGTGGAGGTGCTCCATCGACTTGGTCTGGGTCTCGAGGGCGACGAGCCGCGTCATGAACTCGTTGATGATCGGTCCGCCCCCCTCGTTGATCTCGCCCCGGCGCTGCGAGGGCCAGGCATCTTCGGCCACGAACCGGCATTGCTTGCGGAGCAGGCCCTGGAGTTCTGTCCGGGCCGGCTCGGGGAAGTTGGATGCGTCCCGGTGGAGCGCCCCGAGCGCCGCCACCTCGCGTCCGACGGCCTCCTCGACGTTGGCGAGATTTTCATAAGTGCCCACCGCGATCAGGCCGAGCATCAGGCCATAGAACACGCCGAAGGCCGAGACGAAGTAGCTGACCATGTCGTTCGACGCCGGCTCCGGCCCGAGCCACCGCCGGACGAGCGGGCGGGTGGTCAAAATCCCCAGCCAGGCGAACACGCACGACGCCCCGCAGATCGAGGTGCCGACCTGCCAGTTCGGGATGTCGTAGATCCAGTAGAATGACAAGTGACAGCTCCCGAGCCGGGTTCGTCGGGCGGAGGACGCCCCATGACTTGTGGAAAGTCGAGTCAACTCGGTCCCGCCCATCCGGGACGATGGGGGATACCCGAGCGGGATTCCGACGACATCCTCGCATCCGATGCCCGGTCGATCCCAAGGGTGACTTCGCCGAAGGAATTTTACATCCTGATCTGATTCAATCGCCACCCATTTTCGAGCGGAATCTTCCAGTGCTCCCCGAAATCAGATCGCAGGCCAAGGTGTTTCGCGGACTGAACCCGTGGCGCCAAGCGTCGAAGGATGGCCCCGCTGGCAGGGCCGGCGCACCTAAACCTTGGCAAATCCTCGGAGAGCTTGCAGCATATAGCTCTCGTCGAGTGCGGCGTGGATTCGCTTCCAGTTGAGACTTCCTTTGCCCGGGTCTTGCCTCAGTAGCGA